>Ga0325414_1000242_pt1 | contig 39793 bp, 18 predicted proteins | sample PopdelMetagenome_8_FD_206183 | JGI IMG/M metagenome (GOLD analysis project Ga0325414, IMG submission 206183) | Populus deltoides microbial communities from Bellville, Georgia, United States - Leaf-PdKOR-R3 | ecosystem: Host-associated > Plants > Phyllosphere > Phylloplane/Leaf | place: USA... | reverse complement strand
TTTAAATTAAAACTTTACTGTTAACCTAACAAATTTATATATCCAAGTGAATGATTGATCTTAAAAAATAATTTATATGCACTTATATCATAGCCCAGGACAGGAAAAATTCCTGGCTCCGCCCTTGCCTCTAACCATTAATGAATCGATGTCGTTCCAAACAAGTTAAAAAAAAAAAAAAAACCCTTCCGTCCTGCAACCTACCTCACATTATGAACGTACAAGGTTTTTTTTTGGTTATTACAAAAAGGTACACAAGTTCTTACAGATCTAAAACAATGTTTGACCCATGAGCTTTTTGCAATGGGCGGTGCCTGGTTGGATTAAAAAATCGCCCTCCTCTGTCCTCTAGACATAGATGGGTGAACGTCACACATGTAGGAAGCGCACATGCTACTCGTATTAATGACACTGATGGTTTGTTGTTAGCAAGCAATATGTCAAAAGAATTGGCTTGCATGTGTTTATTGGAGAGAGTATTTTATGATCATATTGTTTAAATTAAATATTACGAGATTCACATGTGAATAAGGAAACTGTATATAAAGAAGATTAGTGTGATTAGTCCAAAAAGCTTTGAAGCTGAAATAACAACAGAAGTAATGAAACGGAACGCCGCATATGGCCAATGTCCCTTTGAATCTCCAAAAGCTCTCAATAGCCACAAGTAGCAGGCTTTTACATTAGGCGGCGACAATTTACTCATGGAGACGGGTGGGTGTTTAAGGCTAGTTTTTACAAAGCAACGGGACACATGCAGTAGACGAGAAAAGGTCACCAGTTCATCAGCTGTTCTTCTATGGCGTCTCTAAAACTTCGCTGCAACTGGAGGAAGTGTGGATCACATGCACCCTCTTGAAAATCAGATCCAGGAACACATGCAATTTGATGAAAATTGACTTTATAACTAATAGCATGCATTAAGTCTCTACCTTCACGTACGTATGATGCAATCAATGCTCGTAAATCATTTTGCGTCTCCCTGCTGAATGAAGAGGCAAAACCGCTTTTGATTCAATGAAGAGGATAATAGGCCTTAATATGGAAGGATATATCAAGCTATTAGGCTCAAAGAAATTCGTTAATTGTTTTTTATGTCTCCGTTGTATGAAATAGTATATAACAAATAAATATAAACAAGAAGCACTCGCTTTAAAGTGTTTAATTATAAAAACAGACTACTATTATTGTTTTTTTATACTAATAATAGATTGATTTATTAATAAAACAGTTATTCAGATAATGACCGAGAGAAATATAATGAATTAAAAAAAAACTAAAAAAAAAGATCGGAAATAAGTTACTACTAGAAAATTAATAAATACAAACGAAAATACTGATAAAATATTTCTGTTGGTAAATTACAGTGAATTTTGCCGATGAAAATATTCCCTCGGTATATACCAGGGGAATTACAGTGAAAAAAAATTAAAACAAAGCCAAAAAAAAATACAATGACATGTAATTTATATCAACGGAATTACCGACGAAATTAATTATGTCGATAAAATCATCGGTAACGTGTTCACTTCTCCCTGATACTGTTCATCATGTCAATTACAAAGGGAGTACTGGAACTATTTACTTTTCAATTACACTTTTAATTATTGTTCTTTACAGACAAAATCACCGACGGATTGAAAAGTTGTCGGTGTTATTTGGTGGGTTTCTGAAAATTTTTTATTAAATTAAAATTTTAAATTAAATATTACAAATGGAATCACCGACTGAATGGTTAAAATGTCCCAATAAATAGAATCCCTCATTTCACAACAAACGAACCTGTTCTTCTTTTTTTTTTCTTCTTCTTTTTCCTTTTCCTCTTGTGTAAAAAAACATCAACATCCCTTTCTTTTTTTCTCTTCTCTTCTCTCCTTAACTCCTCTTCTCTTCCACTCTCGGGTATGTCTTCTTCTTTTTTTTCTTTTCTCTTCTTAATTTTTTTTAATTAACATACTTTATGAATTTGTTTTTTTTTCTCTTCTCAGCTTCACTCACAACTACATTAAGTTAATATTTTTCTTTTTTTTGTGTTTTTTTCATTATATTCATTTTTTTATTTTATTTTTAAAATTTTTATGTTCTTAATAATTGTATGAATGTTGTTATAGCATATATATATATATATTTTCATATGAGATCAATGTTGTTGTTGTTGTTTTTTGTGTTATTTATTTTTTGTAACTTATTTGAGTTGATTTTCTTCTTCTTTTTTCCAAGCAACTCAATTCTGAGTATTATGGAGTGTTGATTTATATTAATTTAATTATTTTATAGTTTTGTTAAATAGATTTTTTTAAAAATATTTTTAAATAATCACCGACGGAATTGCATACGGTATTGTTTTTTGTTATATGACCATCGAGTTTTGTTTTACCGACAGAATTAGCGACAAATGATGGAATTACCGACGAATGTTATTCTGAAAGATGTATTCTGTCGGTGAATTAGTCAGTAAAATTTTCACCGACAAAATAGTAATCTCACGCCAACAGAAAAATTCTATAGGTAAAACTGTTAAATGTTACAGTGAACACAATTACAGTATACCAGTAATATTAGAATCTAAATGCCCTTGCCCGTGTTTGTCGTGAGATGAATATTTTCAGCACTGTAAATGAGGTCAGTTCATGTATATGAAAAATCAAGTTCACTAACCTTTATCCAACAAGACAAATGATGAAAAATCAAGTTAATAGTGCATCATCCCAATCCAAAGACTTCTATTATTGTAATAACTTATTGAGTGTTCATGCGTGTGCTTTGCTGGGTGGATTCTCTTAGAGACACCATAGAGAGTATTTTTAGTAAATCTTGTATCAAATATTGATATTCGAAACTTAGAACTAAAAATACCAATAAGATTATTAATTCCCTTTTAATTTTAAAAATTTCTTTGGTTGGTAGAAGTTAGTTTATAGGTGTGAACAAGTATTCAATTTAATTAAAAAAATTACTATTTTTTTTTCTAACAAGTTCTCAAAATAATTTGTTCTATATATAAAAAATAAAACGTATTTCATGTCAATAGTTGACCGGACTTGGTGTACTCCAACTGGAAAATCAAATTCTTTTTCATATTATCGGTCGCAAGCTCGACAGCAAATTGCATGTCTAGGTAACAATCCCGACAAAAAACATCCAGAAACTCAACTCTGTCCACTGGAGAAGCCACATGTACGTATCATGCCTCAATAACTGCCTTTAATTCATGAGGCCAAACGTGTTCCTCAAATATATGCCTTCCTGTAATAATTGAATGCTCCTATTATTATTATTATTTTTATTATACATACAATCTTTCAAACAAACATTGCTTAAAAAATATCATATTTCTATTAAAAATTATTATTTTTATTATACATACAATCTTTTTTAGTTTTTGAAGTAAAATATATATATATATATATATATATATATATATATATATATAACTACTCTAATAAAATTTGATTAAATTAAATCCTTTATAAATCTTTAACTAAACTAGCTTTTCAAAATAATTAAACTTCAAGAATTTGTCTCAAGATTGTTGGATTTAACAAACAAAGAAAGTTTAATTTATTTTCCCAATAATAAATAAAAATAGATTTATTTAACTAAAAATGATTAATAATTAAATCTAGATATTATATCAAATAAAAAATTATAAATTATAAAAAATAAAATCGGTATGTATGCAGAGCAATGTAAAAAAATTAAACTAGCTTGACAATAAAAGATATATATATATATATATATATTAAGTACTTAAAATTATTAACAAAATAAATCACACCTGTTGAAGACTAGATTACACGATACAATAAAAAGAGATGATTCTTGCAAGATCAGTTGTGTGTTCTTTGTTCTCAAGAGAAATTCTTGTTAATTGGTTCATGCGGTAGTTGCAAATTGCTTTGCAAGATTCAATAATTATACTACTTAGTGTTTATACATTTCAACACTAAACCTAAGCAAGCTTTTTTTTTTAAAAAAAAAAATTCTTTCTACATAGAATAACCACAAATGATTAAAGTAAAGTAAGATAATTCATAAATATTTTTTATATATATAAAACAACAAAAACATTTATATATAAACCTTCAAAAAAGGGAAAAAAAAGAAAAGAAAAAGAAAATAAATGAAGAAACTGTTAAGAAAATATTTGAATTTAATAATTTAAATTATTAAATAAAATTTTAAAATAAAATTTATATTATTATCCAACATAAACAACTTATAAATCTGTAAGGTAGCTAAAGTTGGAATAATTCGTACTGCACGTCCAATAAATTGGGCAATAGGACCTCTGATAGAATTATTTAGTGTCAATTATGCAAGGCTTCTGGACACACTGCGCACCACTGTCCTCGGTCTTATATGTCAGTCTTGTCAGTCTTCGGGCCCTCGTATCCATGGCATAGGTTGTTAATTTTTATGGCCACATCCATAAAATATTATTTATTGTAACTTATTTTGTTTTTTTCTTTTAATTTAAATTTTCAATAATTTAATTTATTTATTTTATCCTTTGATATTAAATTATTTTGCAATATATGATTTGTATTTTTTAATTTTTTTTATGTTAAGTTATATACTAGTTTTATAGATTTTTTTTTTATTTTTTTACGATTTCAACCATCAACTTTCAATTTATGTTGGGTTTTATACTAATTTTATAAATGAAATTAAATGAATATTTTGAATTTTTCTAAAAAGAAAATAATAGAAATTTAATTAGAATGCATATATAATCGCTAACCTCTCAAATGAATACATCTATTTATATTAGATAGAGCCTCCAACTTTTTTCTCAAACGATAAATGTATGGGTAGATATTTTATTAAGTCAAAAAATAATGGAGGGAATGTCATCTCAAGTTTGCAGATTATTTAGATGATATTCATTTTAAGCATCTTCATATATTGGCTATATAACTTGTTAGAGCATATATCTTTGAGGAAGTGATTGATCTCCATGAGTGCATCTCATATTCCTTTTGTCAATATATCCTGATAAGTATGCGAAATGAATTTTTACATAAACATGTGACAGTCATAACTTTTGCATACTGGATTAAAAACCAAACACAATATTATCGTACTCTGACTCCACATCATACAAATTTTCACCTGACGGTACCAGCGGTGCAACATCACTTTCAACTCTACCAACAAAGAAGTCCTTTATATTCTTTCTACACTTGTGATCACTTGGCAAGAATCGCTAGTGACAATGAAGAAAAAATGTTTTACCATTATTTGTTAAGGTGAATAACTTGTTATTTTCCATACAGCATAGACATGTTAATTTTCCATACGTACTTCAACCAGAAACCATTTCATATATAGAAAAATCATTGATAGTTCACATCAAAGTTGTCTGCATTTGAAAATTCTGTTTTCTCGAGACATCATAAGTCAAAGTTCCGGATGACCAAAACTGTTTCAACCCATCAATCAACGGTCGACTACATACATCTATATTCTGACCCAAACTATTAGGATTGGGTATGACTATAGATAAAAACATGAATTTTGGCCTCATCCACATTTATGATGGCAAGATATGTAAACCATGAGTATTACCGGATAATAAGAAAAAAGAGCATCAAATGACCTGAATGGATTGAATTCGTTTGTACATAACCCAAGACGTACATTTCTTAATTCCATTGAAAACAGAGAAGGAACTATATTATAATGTTTCCAGGATTCACCATCGAAAATGGTGCTCCATGACTTCATCAATTGCATAATGTGAATAATGCCATGTTATATGTTCAATATTCTTTGGAGACATGTTATATGATTGAGAAGTATCTAAGTTTTTTTTATGTGAATCAAAATTATTTGCCCTACCAATTATGAGTTTATAACGAGCATGCTCATAGATTCTACATTCGATCAAATCTAATTTTTAAGGTAGTACAAAATGCACAAGTTTAGACACATGTTAATTTTCTAATATCCTAGGCCAATGAGTTTCATAATGGATTTAACAACATAAAAGTTCTTTTTTAGCCTATTCCTTTTAAGTAAAATGCTTCTCGTCCATTCAACAATTCTATCATAATCGGCCTCACTCATCCTATGATCTAACTTGATGGTGAACATCTATACAACGACTGATAATTTATTGTGATTTGTGCTCCCATTCCAAAATGGTTCGTTAGAGTCTTTCAAAAAACCAAAAAACATGGCCGCATTTGCATTTGGTTCTTCATTACGATTGAACATTCACCTACATGACCTTGATTCATTTTCATCGCTTCTGTAACCATATTTCGATAAGGATTACTATTGTCATCCACAACTGAACATTGCTAGAACTAGAAGTTGACCTAACCATCCTTTTTACCAATGTCTCGTAAGAAAAATATGGTTCTCCATGTGTAACCGACACAAGTATTTCTTCATGAATTTTTTTTGTAGAAGATGCATTGTTACTACATCTGGATCAAGAAAATTTTTATTTTTACATTTCTTGTATGAGCATCTAATATTATCTCCATTAATATTTCTCAGATTAGATAATGCGTAATTAATAAAATCCTCAATTCCATTACAATAATTCATCTTACGCAACCTTTTGGTTGAAACTCGATACATCAAAAAACGATTATTCATTACTTTTATCAAACTTATATAAAATATTGCTAACAACATGCATTAATTAATTATGTGAACTAAATAAATTAGCTAACATTAGTTTAACTCAAACTTATTTAATATATTTTAATAGTATCCTTAAATCATTATCAATTTTCTACAAAAACTCAAATTCCTCCATAGTTATTGAAATTCTTATCTTAACAATAAAATTGATAAAATATGAAACACACCAATTAAATAAGCCATTATTTATTTTATTACAAAACAATCAAGTCATAAAATAAAAATTAATTTCATCAAATTACAAACAAATATAAATTTTCAAAATTTCAAACAAACTCTAACATGTACAAATCATACATTCATAAAACAAATCTCCATGAAAAAAAGCTATAAAACAAGTAAAAACACAAACAAACTACGTATACTAAATCAAAATGACAAAAAAATTAACATTTTTAAAATGAGTTAAAAAAATAGGTAATTTTCCTTACTGAATTTCCAACTAAATGATTAGGCCAGCTAGCAGGAGAAACTTTTCAGCCTTTTCTTTTCTTTTCAGGATCACATAAATTGAGCGAGCAGCTAGTCGTCTTTTGCTGTTTTTTGCAGAAAAAAATGGAAGAAGAAGAAGAAATGAGAGAGGGGAGAGGGGGGGTCATTTGTCTGGTTGTAACTTAAAAACTATTGAAGGATTCACTAACGGATATTAGTGATGAGTTTATTGCATTAGTAATACTATTGTAAGAATGACATGTTATTTTTTTGTTTTTTTTTACCTTTCTTTTCCACTATAACTCCCTCGGTATACACCAAAAGAAAATCTTCGTTGATTTATACCTAAGGACATAGCAATAAAATATTTTGTCGGTAAAGTTTATTGCAATTTATCGATATTTTTGTCAATTTATATCGAGGTACAATGAGAAAATATTTTATCGGTAAAATTCACTGCAATTTACTGATGGAATTGTTTCCGTCAGTATTTCTGTTTTTATTTGCCAATTTTTTAGTAGTAAATCTTCTAGTGCTAAAGAAAAAAAATAATTGTCCAATTTTTCACTAAAATACTCAATATGCTATCACAATAAAAAAAATCAACAACTTTGTTTTTTTTATCTCAACAATAACCAAATTTTATGCATAAAGATTAAGTTTATTTTTAATAAACTAGTTATATCAGGAGCAGAGCCTTCAAGGGAATGAAGAGGGCTACTGCCCGCTAGATTATTAATTTTTTTTTCTTCTAGAAATCATTGATATATCCTATGGAAGCTAATGTTATTATGGCTTTTTCAAAATTATCCAAATAATTGATTGGCTACTTATATATGGTAAAAATTAGGTAATAATCCTACAAAGGAAATACAAGTTCTTTTCTTTAAAATTTATATTTTTCTTATGCAAATCTAGATACAAGTCCTTAAACAAAACCATCAATTTCCTTTATCTAGTTCTTTATTTTCCAATCCTCACATTAATTAATCATTTTCTCTCTAATTTCCATTTACGCAAGAAATCTAGAAAATTTTAGAAGGAAAGCATTAGAGAAGAAAGATAATTTGAGAAAATATCTTTTGTTTTTAATTCTTCCATATATCTATATAGAATCAAATTATGAGGTATGGAGCACGTAGGTGTTGCAATATAACCAATGAAAAGCTAGTTATGTGAATCAAGTGAGTTTTGTTTTTCAATATAATTAAAGGTATTTTAGAACTTCGAAGGGTTATGATAAGCCTATAAAATCTTTTAATTAAATTTAAAAACGATCTAGTATTTAAATAAAAAGTTAAAAGTTTTTTTTATCAGATTATATGTTTGATGCGTTCAGGTTTTTTCATAGATTTTATCTTATTTATTTTGTCAAAAAAAAAATCTACAACAAGATCTATTTAGTAATATATATATATATATATATATATATATATATATATATCAGCCTGTAAAGTTTTATGTGAGGCTTCACCACTGCTAATCATTTACTTCAGTACTGATATATTTGTAGAAACATAATTTTATAATGGGCTTCCAAAACTCAAAATAGGATTTAGAAATGAGAGAGCAAGCCACATAAATTAAGTATAACATCGATAAATAAATATTCAATAAATTAATAACATTGATTAAATGATATTTTTGTTTGTTCTCAAATTAAATTTAAAGTTTAAATAATATTTTTATTAAATAATATCTTGATTAATTAACAAATTTTCATGTTCTCAAAAGTATTAATTTATAGAGGTTTATGGTATATAAAAGCTTACAATTTTTATTTTTTTTAATAGAAGGCATAATACATGTGGGGGATGTCATGTATGTGACCTCACCTGCCTGCAAGTTTCACGCACCTTCCTTCGATCCCACTCTTAGTTTTCTATAAAAATAAAATATAGGAGTAAAGAAAGCCATAATTAATTCTTATTTTGATCAAGAAGATGAGTTCTCCACTATATAATAACAAGTTCATGCATGCATCGTTGTGGGAATTAGTGAAATACTATGAATAAACGCGTATGATAATGATAGAGGTTTGAGATCTTATTGGATTCTGTACACATACAACGTTGGAATTCTGGAAAAGCAGGTGTGTTTTGCAACAGGACTCTCGTTCAATGACTTCTCCCTGCTGCTTAAAAGTGCGTCTTCATACAAAGTATGAATGATTATTACCAGTTGAACAGAGATGTTGAAACATAGACTCTTTAAAAAAGCCACCATCAACGTGCTCAAGATATAATAATAATAATAATAATAATAATAATAATAATAATAATAATAATAAGAGCAATTTGTTGGAATAAATTAATTATCATAAACATATATAATTGATAATTCACAGAGAAGAACATATCATATCTCATAGCCTACAAGACAGGCAAAACCTTTGAACGATTAGGTAGTGAATGGATTTACTATCCATATCATTTTTAGAGTTTAAACTAAACGGGGGGAAAAAAAAAGAGAGAAAAAAAAAACTTCTTACAATATACTGAATTTGACTTTATGTACTCTACGGCCTACGCAAATAACCTAATCTATGCTCACAAATTTTCAGTTAATTTCATAAAATAAAAAGAGAGAGAATAATTTAAGAATTGAAACCATGATACAATCATGAAACCCCAGGTACAAAAACTGGTCGGTGAAGGCTAAAGTCTTCGGCCGAAGAGGGTACATGTCAAGAGTCAAGGGTCAGCAACTGCTGATCAAGGGACTCTACAATAACATGGGAAATCAGTCCTAGTTAGATTAGATTCCCAAGTGTTTCTATTGTTTTTTATAATCCCTTTTCTTTTTCTAATCATGGACCCACTTTCTATTCCTTTGACAATAGACAGATTACGTTACTTTCCATTCCTTTGACAATTGACAAACGATGTTTCCAGTATCGTTTCCGCCAATTCATTCAATTATAACGTGAATGAATGAATGAATCTCCGTCCCGTCTCTCTCTCTATATATATCTGGTGCATGAACTTGTAACCATTTGAATTCAAAGCTAGTCTATTGCATCCCATCAATTTTCTTCCATCTTTCTTTCTTTCTTTCTTTGCTTTCAAGCATTTGCCGGGCGTCAGGGTTTTGGTCGTGCAAAACGAAGGAAGGGAAATAATTACCTTTTGCTTTGGAGAGTCAAGATGAAGAAGAGCAACAGGGAGACATCCAAGCTTGATAGGAAAACAGTGGAGAAAAATCGGAGGGTTCACATGAAAGATTTATGCTTCAAGCTTGCTTCTCTAGTTCCTCATCATTTGTTCAAACCCTCCAAGGTATTTTTCGTGTATGTGTGTTTGTTAAGAAGTTAGGTATGCTATAAATTCATGGGATCATATTATTTTCTTCTTGTCCAAGTAAAATATGTATAGTTTTTGAAGGTGTTAAAAGATGTATGTGGACTAGTAAACTTTTTTACAAATGCATTTGTTTAAACTAGTAATTACAGGAGAGATTCCTAGCAAGAACCCTAACACCAAATGATAATTAAAAAACTGTCGGCATTTTAGCTGTCAGTAATCAGAACACCTATTTCATTTAATAATGGGAATAAAAAAAGATTAGATGAGAAGCTGAGGGCCTCAGGTTCTCTAGCTCCCATTCGCGGATGAAAATACAGATTATGACAGTGCTTAACTTGCCATGATTAGATTTTTAGAGTTTTCTGTGGTCATGCTCTCTCTGGTATTCTTATCCATTTGAACTCGTGAAATAAAGGAAACTAGCCAGTACAGTACTATGTGCTGTTTTTCATAACTAATTCAAAGAAAAATATAAATCTGCTGTCGATGATTCATGTGCACATCTTTTTTCTCTTAATCATAATAATCAGGGAAAGAACCGACAATTCGATATTGAATCTGAGACCAGAAAAGCACGTACGTGTTAGCCTATCCTGCATCTAACAGCTAGAATCTGAGACCAGAAAAGCACGTACGTGTTAGCCAATCTTCCATCTAACAGCTAGCCAGAAGCTGGCAACCCCTAACTAGCTGCTGATATTGACTGATCGTATAAAGCAATCCCAAGAAAGCAGACATCTTTTTCCCTCACTAAAAAGCAAACCATGCATGTCTGTTGTAGTTATTATCTGTCATTAGATATAATTCAGGCATGAGATTTTTCAAAATTCATGGTGAAATCTGAATGAACATTGGATCATACTTGGGCATATCACTGATGTTTGTGTAAGATTCTAGTAATTGAAAGAATAATTATTTCTTGGTTACTCTTTTATGCATTTCCACATGGCAACGGATGCAGTGCCTACAAAGTACAGGTTGTAACTAGTAATAATGATTTAACCTTAACTAGTTTCTTACCCATATTTTTAATCAGGATTCCAGCCAAGCCATGTGCATAATTTTACCATGGTGTAGAAATCAGCTATATGCTAATTAGATAAGCTTGGATTCTAAAATTGTTTTTGAGTATATTGCTAATTATAATTTGTAACTGTTATGCTTGAATCACTTCTTGATTAACGTATTAGTGATGCTCATTATCAAGATCCATATATAATTAAATACTAATAATTTTGATTTGACATCCTAATTACTGATTGTTTTTTCTTATGTTCAGGACATGCTATCTCAACAAGATCAACTTGAGCTTGCTGCCTGCTATATAAAACAAATGAGAGAAAGAGTAGAGAAGCTGAAGAGGGTGAAGGAACAAGCAATCACAACAATTCAAACAAGCAAGAGTGGCATGACTAGTATGATGATTGGCTTGAGATTGCCGGTGATTGAACTAAAAGATTTTGGGTCGAGCATAGAAGTGGTGTTGGTTAGTGGGTTGAACAAGAACTTCATGTTTTATGAAGTTATTACTGTTCTTAGCGATGAAGGAGCTGAAGTTGTCAGCGCTAGCTATTCAACTGTGGGTGATAAGGTTTTCCACACTATTCATGCACAGGTGATTATTAAATGCAACTCTCTAACCAAATTTAATTCTTCCAACCACATTTTTCTGCAGGTACAAATTGTATGTATAAATATCTCTATATGCGAACTAAAGTGTTATTTACTTGGTAAATGTATTAGGTTAGAATTTCCAGAGTTGGTGTGGAGACTTCAAGAGTGTGGGAAAGATTGCAAGAACTGATTTCCTAAGAGTTTGTATATGGGAGGGTAAATCGGCAACTAAAAAATGAAGAGCTCCATCAAGGTGAGATGCTTAAAAATATTATGTGAATTCCTCTCGATGATGGGATATATGTGAGATCTATTGTACTCAAGGGTGTGATAAAATAAAAGAGAAATATTGTTGTAACCAGCATTACATCCAAACCGATAGGTGTACTGGAGCCCTAGGCCATTTCATACCTTGAACTTCTTGGAAATTTAATATTTCAATGCAATGCAATTATTATGTTTGATATATATGGTTAGTGCATAATCAAAAGATTAAGCAAATGAACTTGTTATAATATAAAACTAGATAATTGGTTTGCGCCACAACGCAGTTCGAGTTACATTTTAATTTCTAAAATAAAAAAATATTAAAATAACATCAATGCTTTTTAAAAAACAAGAAAAATATGAGAATCATATCATTGATTTGATTGGTTTCAATAAAATCAATTAATTTAATAATATAATTTAAAAAAGCATTAACAACAAACAAGGCAAACAAAAATAAATGGTAACAATTAACTATAAAAACAAGTGGTCAATATCATACTCGGAAGAACAAGAAAGAAAAGCTCAATGGAGACTTGTCGATGCTCCACCGTAGACATCATTCCACTATTAGAAAGTGCTCAACGAGAGGGGTTTAACACCACTGTGAAAAGTTGCACGACGACACCAAAAGAGATTGTATACGCCGTTAGAGCAACAACCTAAAAAGCAAATCAAATAAAATATCATGAAGTGAGCATCTGATATTTATATTTAATCAATTGATTTAATTCAATTAAAAAATAAAATTTCTTAAAAATAAGCTAAATTTAACAAATAACATTAAATAATAATAAAAAAAACCTAAGATAATCTGAGTCATTTCAAGATTAGTGAAAAATCCTATATATATAAAAAAAAGCAACAGAACCCATTCTCCAATTAAATAAGTGTTAAAGCATGAAATTGAAAAAATATAGGCTTTAAAAAAAAACCAAACAAACCCCAGTGAATTTCTTAAACCTAGGTTAATCTTTCAAATTTGCAACCCGTTAAATCTTAGTTCCAGGTTCAATTAATAAGCTTAGTTTCTAACCAATATAATGTTCAAGAATGAACTTAGAAAAAAAAATCAATTTAAAAAGTTTGTCAAAGTAAAAAAAATAGCAATAAAAAGAATGAGTATCAAATTTGATAGGGAAAAAAACTGGAGGAGGATGAAATAATAAAAAAATTAAAAATTATTTCAAATAAAATAAATAGCAATAAAGAAAATGGGGATAAAATCCGATAAGTGAAAAAAATAAAAAAAGGATGAAATTGAAAAAAATTATAATTTTATAAATTATTTTAAATAAAAAAATAACAATCAAAAGAATAAGGACTAAATCTAAAAAAAAAATTTAAATGGCTGCTTTAAAAATCTAAAGGGCCAAGTGCTGAAATTAAGAAGGAGAGAGAAAATAAGGCAAACAAAAAGAAAAGGCCGTTGGTGTCAAACTAAAAGTTGTAAGCCACACACATTACCTAAGGATGTAAAGGTCACCAAGATGATTGCAACGTTGCATGTAAACTCCTGGCCAAAAAATGGGGTTGAATTATGATTTAAAAAAAATGTATATCAAAAAGTGAAAAAACAAAATCACCCCAATATAGTAATTATTTACAAGAAATAAAGCTTAAAGTGCATGAAAATACTGGGGAGTTATAGTTGGTATCAGAGCCCTAGCTTGGGTTTAGGAAATTTTATGGAAATTGATATATGTTAAACAATCATAGGATGGTTCGTACGAGACATGGCAAGAGTACAAATCTCTCTCTAGTGAGAGTGAAGGATTGAGATATGGACTCAGGTGAGAGCCAGGGGAGGATTGTTTAGCTGACACTATATCTTATATGCCACCAGCTTCTACTCACAAGGGACGAAATAAGGCAACTAGACTTCATGACGATACTATTTCTAGACATGTTGTGGCATTGCAGACAAAAATGATAGCTTGACAGGAACAAACGATTGCACCTCTACCAGCGGCACCGATGGGATCTTTTGCCCTGTATGTTGATCCTACTTTTATAGTAATGGCAGCGATGGAGACCATGGGTAGTGTCCCAGCCCTTATGGCCATAACAATGTCACCAGCTCTAGTGGTTACGACACTACGGATTATGAAGAGCATGAGAGAGATAAGTTATAAACCTTTTATAGGAGATTAAGATGCAGAAGTTGCAGGTAGATGGATAAAAAACATAGAGAAGACCCTGAAACAAATAAAGGTACTAAATGAACTAAGGGTAGACTATGATTCTTAACTATTGACTGACAGAACCTAGTCATGGTGGGAGACATGCAGTCAAGGAAAGTCATAGGGTTATAGACGTTGGGAGATTTTAGAATTGAATTTGAGAATCAGTTTTATTTACGGTATCACCACAAAATGAAGGAATAAGAGTTCTTAACATTGAGGTAAAGTGATATATCTGTGTTGGAATATGAGAGGAGGTTCAACGACCTCTCAATATTTGCCCCACATCATGTGCCCACTAAGCAGCATATGATAGAGAAATTTAAAGATGGACATAAACAAGAACTAAAACAAAGGTTGATAGCTTTGCAATTTGGGATAATGAGGCATGTATTATTGAGGGTCAATAAAATCAATTAAATGATGGTAAGAGAAAAGAGATGGAGTATCCGATGAGTAAACCTCCTAAGGCCTCCCATTTTTTAGAAGGGAAAGAGTGAACAATATGAGTAATTCTAGAAGAAAGGAGGGAAGGCTAGTCAAAGTAAATTAGCTACTAGGTTACATCAAATTGTAAGTTGTGGGTTAACTGGGGGCAGTTAAATGTGAAGGGTAGTTCTACCAAGAGAGCTTCAGAACAAAATATCATTACATATCCACACCGTGTTAAGTGGAAGCAACGACATCTTGGATATTGTTCTGCCTCACCTGGGCAACGCTACATTTATCGATAGGATGGGCATATATGGCGAGATTGTTTTTATTTAGGCTAGGGATGTTATTATTGTGGTAATTAGAGATATTTTAAGAAAGACTATTATAGAAGAGCTAAGTATATGCAGGGATAGAGTCCGAGACAACAGACATAGAGCTACTAATAGTTAGTCACTGTGGATAGATCTATCAAGCCATTGCAGTCAGGGACTAGTGGAAATTGTATTTGATCTCAAGGTTAGGGGGACAGGACCCAAGGCATGGTGTTTCACATGATCTAAGAGGATGTACGAACTACCATAGATGTAGTAATAGCTAGGTATTTTATTGTTAGAAAATCAGTTTGTGTATGTTTTAATAGATCCTGATGCTACACATTCTTTTGTAGCATGGAAAACTAAAGATAAATTAAAAAACCAACCACTTAAATTAGAAACAAGATTTCTAATTAGTAAACTTTTAGGGATGCGATAATTATTGAACATATATGTATAACAAAGTTAAAATCACTACTGGAGGATATGATACAAAAGTAGATATTATGCCATTAGAATTACATGATTTTGATGTAATTCTAAAGATGAATTAGTTGAGCAATTATAGAGCTTAAATGGATTGTTTTACAAAAATAATGACTCCACGTGGATTAGATGGGAAAGAAGTGACTTTTAGAAGGGAGAGGAATGTCATAATAAATTGTATAATTCAAACATGACAGCTAATAAGCTTATAAAAAAGGATGTATGGTTTATCTAGCTCATGTAATAGATTTTGAAAAATGTGAGGTAAGGATAGAAAACCTTCCCATTGTAAGAGAGTTTCCAGATGAGTTTCTATCCTTCCTATTGTAAGAGAGTTTCCAGATGAGTTTCTGGAAGAATTACCATGGCTACCCCTATAAAAAGAGGTAGAAGTCTCAATTGACGTATTGTTTGGTATCTATCTAATAGCTCAGACACCATATATGATGGCACTAGTATTAGTAAAATTGATTGAGTTGAAGATTCAACTACAATAATTATTGTAAAAAGGTTCATACACCCGAGTAATTTATCTTGGGGAGCTCCAGTTCTATTCGTGAAAAAGAATGATGTAACATTTAGGCTTTATAATGACTATAAACAATTGAATAGAGTGATGATGAAAAATAAGTATTCGCTGTCACGAATAGATGACTTGTTTGATAAGTTGAAATAGGCTTGGGTATTTTCAAAAATAGATTTGAGATCGAGGTACTCTCAATTAACAATCACGGAGCAAAGTATACGAAAACTACCTTCAAGACTTGTATGGTCATTATGAGTTCCTGATAATGCCCTTTGAATTAACAAATACACTAACAATGTTTGTGAATTTGATGAACCGGGTCTTCCGACCTTACTGATATAAGTTTGTAATGGTGTTTATAAACGATATTTTAATATATTCTAACTTCTATTTAGAGTATGAATAACACTTGAGATAGAAATTAAAACCTTAATAGATCACTAGTTGTATGCCAAATTAAATAAATATGAATTTTGGCTAAAATAGATGGTATTTTTTGGGCGATTATATTTGCAAAGGGGTTATTTGTAGACCCGATGAAGATTGGAGCTGTATTTAAATGGAAAAAGCCTAACAATATGACAAAAATCCATAGTGTTTTAGGATTGGTAGGGCATTATAAAAGAGGTTTATATAAGGTTTTTTTTTTTTACTATAGTCACTCTATTAACTTGACTGACTAGGAAGAAAATCGGGTGGGAATGGATAAAAGAATATGAAGAAAGCTATCAGGAATTAAATAAAAGGTTAACTATCGCCTCTGTGCTGACACTTCCTTTGGGAACTAAAGGGTTTATGGTGTATAATGATGCATCCCAAAAAAGGCTTGGTTATGTCCTAATGCAACATGGTAAAGTCATCGCCTAGGCATATAAACAACTCAAAACTTATGAAGCCAATTATCTTGTCCATGATTTAGAGCTAGCAACTGTGATATTGCATTAAAAGTGTGAAGACATTACTTATATGAGTCTCGTGTTCAAATCTTTACAAACCATAAAAGTTTGAGATACTTAATGACACAAAAGGAGTTGAATATGCGATAGAGGAGGTGAATAGAGTTAATTAAAAATTTTGATTATGTAATATATTATCACTTGGGGAAGGCTATTGTGGTCATAAATGCCCTCAGTCGTAAGAATAAGGCAGTAATGAAGACAATAAAGGAGGATGATAAAAGGAAATTTATAGAGTTGAAAAAGATTGATGTTAAGATTGAGATTGGGCCTAAAGGTTCATTACTAGCTCAATTAAGAGTATGATTTGTGTTGTAAGACAGAGTTTTAGAAATTCAACAAAATGACACTAAAGTGGACAAAGTTAGAGATAAAGTGAAAATGGGGGTTGAAACACCCTTCTGAGTCTTGGATGATGGAATGATAGTGATGGATAGATGAATGTATTTGCCTGACAATAAAGCTTTGAAAGAGGAAGTTCTAAGAGAAGCCTATGAATCGAGGTTTGCAATACATCCAAGAAGTACTAAGATGTATAAGGACCTAAAGGAATTCTATTGGTGGCCGAACATGAAGAAACCGCCAAATATGTTCCGTCAGTGATTCCATTGGTGATTCTCTTTGTAATTAACATGATGAATAATGTTGACAGCTTACCAACGATTTTACTAATGGAATTACCGATTGAATAAATTCCGTTGGCAATTCCGTTGATAAAAATGGCACGCCATCATTTTTTTGCTTTGTTTTAATTATTTTTTCCCACTGTAATTCCCTCGGTAAAATCTGTTGGTAATTTACCAACAAAAATATTCCCTCTATATTTTCGTTTGTTTTTATCGATTTTATGGTAGTGGCCTAATAGAAAGTTGTAAATATTGAGATGGAGGAGAAATGCTTGGCTTTGTGAGTTTGGGTGAGCAAAGTCATTATTATTATAGAATGTGTTATATTATAAGAAATATTGTAATTTTTCTATATAGATTTATCCTGTGTAGCATGCTTTATATTATCATATGTATGTTGCCCAAATCATATATAGAGAGAGGGTGACTACCACAATCTACAAGCCTTTTAATTGACACAAAACACTACTTCATTATTTTTTTAATTTGATTTCAGATCTTGTTTATCTTAATTGATTTATTTCTTCTTTCTTTATTACTGAATCTGTTAGCGATTTGGTTCAAGTTGTATTTGTCAATGGTTGACTAAGTTTTCGAAGCATGAGAATGAACCCAGCTACCCAAGCCTAAAAAATAATGCAAACATGATGTCATGAACTATGATAAGCACTTTTCATCCTAATAGAAACTAGAAATTGAACACCAACATCTAACCTGTCTAAGTAGGCTTTAGAGAGTGTGGAATGGACATAAAAAGAAGGGTTAAAATAGCCCCAATATCATAGAAGTGTAACTTAAGCATTTTGGCTACACATGAATGGTTATAAAAAAATCAATGAATTAAAAAAAATCCTTTATTAAGATGTAATGGGTTTCTTAACAAACAAGTGGGAATGGAACAAAAAGCAAAAAAGAAGAAGATTGTAACAAAACTAATGTAAATATTTGTGTGAAAAAGATAAGCAAGAAAACTCAAAGAAAGAAAAAAGATAGAGAAAAAGGAAGATGAAAAAGACAAACTTAAAATCAAAGGGTGGCATCACAAAAAGAATATAGACTAATTAGAAGAGAAACATGAAAAGAGGTAAGCTTATAAATAAATAGATTGGTACATAAACAAAATCAAAATGTCTATGAAAAAAGTTCGTTGAGTAAAAAATGCTATGAAATACATAAGAAGAAAAAGAAGGAAGTGTGACAATTGAAAAAAAAAAAAACAAGGTTTGTAAAAATGAAAAAAGGTTTATAAGAAGAAGAAGAAGAAGTTTGTACTACAAAACCATGAAATGACTGTTTGTTTTATATTGAAATTGTTTTTTTTTAAATTAATTTTTTTAGTATATTTAGATTATTTTAATAGATATAAAAAATAATTTTTAAAAGTTTTAAAAATATATTATTTTTATATATTTTTAATAATTTTTTTTTTTTTAAAATCTAAGATATCGAGGGATCAAATCATAATCTTTTACCATAAAAATTGCTGCACAACTGCCACTCCTAGATACTACCTAAAATTGTGATACGTACAGCTGAAATGCTTGGAAAGGACCCAAAAGATGATTGCGTAGAGAGCCGTTGTAACCTGACAAAGCAGATGACAACATAATTAAGAAATCATCAGATGCATTGATAAACCTAGAAGAAAAAACTCAAGAAAAGAGGAAAAACAAGGAAAGAAAAGGAAAAGCTTAGTAGTAGATAAAAGAGGGGGAGCTAAACCACCAAACAAACAACAAAACAAAATTGAATTGCTGGTAGGTTAGAAGTTGAGAGAAAAAGAACGACAACAACTTTTCAATTGCTGGCGCCACAGCAACCAAGCACACATCCTTGCCATAATCAATCTGAAACAGCAACAAGCTGGGAGAAATTACAGAGAAAACATTGTTATATGTGTCCAAGCAAAACTTAAATTACAAAAGACAAAATGAAAGGGAGAACATAGAATGGAAAACCAAATGGAATATATTGGATTCTTGCATTTCTCGCTCCTTTAACAACGATGAGTTAAGCTTAAAAAAAAATGAATCGTATATTTGTATACAAAAGAAAGTGTTTGGTATTAAAGTAATAATTATTTTCATTTAAAAATTTATTTTCTAAATTCAATGAGAAATTCATGAATGTCGTACCGCAAATGGGATATTACCGCATAGAAAAACTGGACAAAATAGATGGAGTGGAAGTCAAAACCATCCTTTGAGTTGAGATGACGCATGCCAATCATATCATAACATGTGATTGTATAATATTGTCAAAATAATAAAGCGAGGTGACAGAAATTTCACGAAACCATACATGGAGTAGGTAGCTAGTCAAATTGAACGAAGCAGTAATTAATGGTGGAGAAGGAGGAGAACAGAGCACAGGGAAATGGAAATGGAGGAGATTAAAATACTTGTAGTTCCAATAAATAATAAAATGATGGGAGAAGAGAAAGAAACGAAGAAAAGAAAGTCAGACTAAGAATTCAAAGATACAATGGGAAGAGCACCACGTTATGCAGAGTAGAGCCTGAAGGCAATTGCATGTGCCCACATGGCTTATTGTAGCTGGACACAAGAACAATAACTCTCTCCTTTCCTTTTAATTCTTTTTCTTTTTAACCTATGCACAAGGCTGTCACTCAGTTTCTTTAGAGAGAGAAAGGGAAAGGAAAGGAAAGGAAAACAATACTTTTTTTTAGATAAAATGAAGGATAGCAGTGATGGGTTTGTGAGAGCAGATCAGATTGATCTAAAAAGTCTAGATGAACAATTGGAGAGGCATCTCAATAGAGTGTTAACTCTTGAAAACAAGAACAAGAGAGATGATGATGTTGTTGTTTTTGATGCTGCTAATCTCTCATCTACTCCTTCCAGCACTAAAGTCACCCCTTTCAAGAAGCAGAGGCAGGAATGGGAGATCGACCCTACTCTGCTCGCCATCAAGACTGTCATTGCACGTGGTACCTTTGGCACTGTCCACCGTGGCGTCTATGATAGCCAGGATGTCGCCGGTGAGGAGTTCACCACTTTGTTTTTCTTTCTACCTCCCCCCTTTTTTTCCTGTCTTTGGAAAAGATGAAATTTTTATTCACAGTAATGAGTTTTGAAGGAGGTGATGATTAATTCTTTTGCAATCTCTGATTTTTCTACATGGGTTTGAACTGAAATTGATTATTTTTAAAAGTTCATTTGATCCCACTCCCACTTGTTTGTTGATGTAAGGAATATGGATCTGATAACTACAAGCATCAGTCGTTCTTGTTTTACTAACAAAGGTTCTGTCTCTGTTCATCGTTAGTTAAATTGCTTGACTGGGGTGAAGAGGGTCAAAGAACAGAGGCTGAGATTGCAGCACTAAGGGCAGCTTTTACTCAAGAAGTTGCTGTTTGGCATAAACTTGATCATCCCAATGTTACTAAGGTCGTTTTCAACCTTTGCAAATTTTGTTTTTTATATGTTTGTGCATATCTACAAATCTGATAACCATGGCCTCAAATCACGTTCACTTTCATATATCTTGCCTTTGTGGTGAAGGCTGTGAAATTAATTTTATTACTTCTCCCTTCTCATGTGCTGATTATTACGTTCTCGAAAAGCTTAAACTCAGTTACCAGTTTCTTTCTTTGTTTTATTTTTTCCTGGTTTTGTTGGGTTGGGCAGTTGGTTGGAGTCAGTCCATGAGCCATGAACTGGTTCTCAGCCTTGTGGTGGTCGTGGTGAGCGCCTTGTATTTGTTATTTTTCTACTTAAGAAAGGGTTGGAAAGAATAGTAGTTTAATGCCTTGGGTAACCGTAACCGGAAATTCTTAAGTCAATCGAGAAGATTTGTAGTTTCATTTTTTCTTTCTTTTTTGTAAATTCTTCGTTTTTCATTGACTTTCTTTAATGTGGCATCATGAAAATTATCTTTGCATGGTGGAACTAAAGTATAAGTTTTGTTTTGGTCCTGTCTTTACTGTGTTCTTCATTTTTTGCTTTCTACAATGTATTACTTTTCATTTTTATAGGTGCATGTTTTGGGAATTTTATTCAGCATGTCCTATGATTTGCTCCTTGTTTACCCTTTGTTTCAGTAGAGGACTCGAATGCATTGTCCTACCGACTTTTATTCAGCTTGTCCTATGATTTTCTTGTGTAATGCTTTAGTCAGCACTTGAGTTTCTGCAGGTTGCCCCTTATGTTGTTTTTCTGGAGCATTTGGTGTGTGAGGATATAGAGACTTTGGCTAAATTGTGGTGTTTTCTTAACTCTAGCTTTGGAAGTGAGCAGTGAAAATGAATTTGCTTTAGTTTTCAATCATAAAACTCCATGAGATTCTTTGGTGCCTTAAAAAGTGTTTTTCACTCGTTAATTTAGAGGAGAAAAGGGGAGAAGAGTAGTAAAAAAAAGATGAGAGGAAAAGAGAGGTGTGTAAATTAGAGAGAAATTGTGCTTGGCTTAAATTATCATCAAATGGCCAACTCCAAATCATGTGATGGATAAGAGTCAAACAAATAAGAAAATAAAAGTAAATAGCTCACCTTTTTCCTTTCCAAACAAAAATTCCCAAGAATTTTATCAGGTCCTCCACCACTCAAGTATCTGCAACTCACCTTTAAGATTGCATTTGGTTTGTCTTTGTATAATCCGAAGAATAAAATTTGTAGCAAGTTCAATGGATCTTGCTCCATTAATTTTATTGCTGCCTTTTCCCGTCGTCCAAATTGATTGTGCTCATTCTTGATATCATGGCTTTCTCTGGGCTCTGATGATGATATATTGCCAAAGTTCAATAATCAACTCATTCCAATTGCTTTAGATGTGTTATAGAAAAGAATCGTTGTTGATTGCTGATATTGGTTTATCTGTTATTTGCAATTATGAACATTGCAGATCTTGTTCAAGTGTCTTAGATACGATAATATAGCTTCTTGGCAGTAACTTATTTATACTGATTTTGCTCTTTGAAGTGCAGTTTATAGGTGCTACGATGGGCTCGGCAGATCTGCAAATACAAACCGCAAATGGTCAAATTGGGATGCCAAATAATATATGTTGTGTAGTTGTGGAATATCTTGCTGGAGGGGCCCTGAAATCTTACCTTATAAAGAACAGGAGAAGAAAGCTAGCTTTCAAAGTTGTTGTTGAGCTGGCACTTGATCTTGCAAGAGGGTACGCTGCATTATCATCTCACTCTCTCTCTATTTTCTTTTCTTCATTGATTATATCTAGGCTGTTCAAGAGTGATTGTTTCTCAAGCTAACTAAGTGATTAGAATGCAAATTGATTGTATGTTGTAGGTTAAATTACCTTCACTCACAGAAGATTGTTCACAGAGATGTAAAGACTGAAAACATGCTATTGGATAAGACACGGACTGTAAAAATTGCTGACTTTGGCGTTGCTCGTATTGAGGCTTCAAATCCTAATGATATGACTGGGGAAACCGGAACCCTCGGATACATGGCTCCTGAGGTAAAGAGTTTACCTCTGTTCAATTTATCTCACTTATCTGCTTTGAACTATGCAATCTTCTCATGATTCACTGAAAACATGATCAGTGGAAGCTCTTTTGATAAGTACTATATGTGTATTATGAAGGTTATGCCTAATTGTGCAAAGGCATGATTTCCATTTAAAAATCTTTTTATCTTGTTGTTCTTCTTCAATTTTCATTTTGTCCTGTACTGGGTAATGATAAAAAAAAAAAAAAAGATCTTGCTTTTATGCAACTTGAGTAATTCAGCTTTACAAAATGTTGAACATTTTCTTGGTAGTTGACAAAAATGAAAAATTGATTTAAGTCAAGGATCATTCTCATTATGTGGCCGGTTACAGGTTCTCAATGGCAATCCATATAACAGGAAATGTGATGTGTACAGTTTCGGCATCTGTTTATGGGAGATGTATTGTTGTGACATGCCTTATTCTGACCTTAGTTTCTCAGAAGTAACTTCAGCTGTGGTCCGCCAGGTGTGGCATATTCTCCTATCTCATTCATTTCTGGGAATCTCACCCAAGGTTTATGGTATAAACAAATAAAAGGAATAATCAGTTGAGGTTTACAACTTCATGTAATTTTCCTCTTGTTTTGCAACTGTAGAATCTAAGACCAGAGATACCAAGGTGTTGCCCAAGCTCTCTAGCAAATGTAATGAAGCGTTGCTGGGACGCTAACCCTGACAAGCGCCCTGAGATGGATGAGGTTGTCTCCATGTTGGAGGCCATTGACGTATCAAAAGGTGGGGGCATGATCCCTCCTGATCAACAGGGTGGTTGTTTTTGCTTCCGCAGGCATCGAGGCCCTTGAAGGATATGAACAGTGATGTATTGTTTAAGGTTTTTGGTAGTCCAACGTAAACCTTGGAGTTAAAGGAGATATAATATATCAAATGGGGGAGAATGATGATGGTGGATATAGGTGGAGGAGCTGTATTACATCTAACTTTATCGAGGTAATGTTCTTTATTTTGCTGCTCTATTCTTGTAATATTTTTTAGGGTGGTTTTCAAACGTGTATTTACTCAAATTGCCTCGCATGCTAGACTGGTTCGATTACTTCATGCATAAGGTCTATAAAGCTATTAACTAATATCAATGTTAAAACCCAGTTAATTAGTACTGTTCCTTCCTTTCCCGTGGTTCATGTCCTTTGTTAAATATTTTGCAGTTCATTTGTCTGCCTTCTTTTATTTATTTGGGGTAAAAATAAATTCGAGTTGCTTTCAAATTAAGGAAAGGACATGGTATGTATATGCACTTCCTGCTGGTGCATCAAGACAGATAATTTATAGATCTTCTAGGTTTGGTTGAAATTGTGGCATGCTAGGAAACCCTGGTTACAGGTCCAGATAGTAAGCCATCTCCTGTAGAAAAATCATTTCTCCTGTGTTGTTCTCATGGCCGCAGAATTAATAACCTCGGTGGGATTTTGTGACGAGAGTGAGACGATACTAAGAAATGTCTCTCTCACTTCCTTTGTCTTTTCCATATATACGAAGGCTGAAAGAGATGGGAAACACAAAGGAAGCCCGCTGTACTGGTAGTTCAAGATTTAATGTAATGAGATCAAAGGTTTCAGTTTTCTGATAAGAAAATCAAGCCGAACTTTATATTGAATTTTTATTTTTAAAAAAATTTATGGCTTGAAAATTGATAAGCCGCAGTGAACCATCCTAACATTAAGCTCACATATATGATGTAATTAATCCTGAAACCAGGCTCGTCCAGCAAATTGATGATTAAAGTACGACAAATGACCAGAGACTGTGTTGTGGAGACTAAGTAGAGGAGAGTTCAACCACAGATCGGTTTCCACTAACATCATTATCATCATCCGATTTGGTCGATCTGCAGTAGATTCCATAGAGTATGAGCTGAATCAGCCCAGATAACGCACCCAAGCCATTGGGAAGCTGTCAAAAGATCAACAGACAATCTTTTCATGGTTAACTGAAGATAATTTGCATGAAAAAAAAAAAAAAACAGAAGTTAGTTTCTGTACGATGGTGACCTACCACGAGGTTGATATCAAAATCAAGTAGTCCGTAGATCACCCAAATCAGTCCGTTGGTAAAGTTGGCGAGAGAGAGATAGAATGGCATGTACTTGACACTCTTTGTCTTTATTACCATTCTCTGTCAAGGGGGTGTGTATATATATACAAAAAAAAAAAAAAAAAAATCAAGAAAGAACATGCAAAGATAAGCATATAAAATGGATTGAGAAATAACATGCCTGTCTTAAATTTAAGTCGTTGAATTCAAGTTGAATAAGCATGATTTAGCATATGATAAAAAATAAAAAGCATTTAACTTATTTTTCTTACAGATTTCTTAACATGCACTCCAAAAGGATACGTTAATTTATATAAACAGAATGTTTTATTTCTCTTACTAATTTAAATAATTAAATTCAGAAATTAACAATGAAATTTAAAACATGTTTGATCATGTTTTTGAGAAGATGAGATGATACAATTAAGAAAAGAAAAGTTATTGAGATATAATCGATGTATATTCAAACCCATAAGTCAGAGTTAATAATTACTGCTACTCCTGCATCCTCAAGCTCTGACCTGGCTATTTTGTACTTTACTAATCAAACGTTATTGGAGGTGAGGTGAGTGCATGTATCTATCCTTCACGAGCATGGTGATTATGCTTGTTATTTTATAGAATATTCATCAGTCATGAACACATCATAAAAGTAAATAGCTGAAGTCATTGTACCAGGTGAGCCTTTATTGCATGCTATCATAACAATTAACAAAATCAAATGTAAGAAATTATAAACTCCATGGATGAAGCACATACCATGACTGTCAATGGTGACGAGTACATAAATACGTTGAAGATGATACACAATATCCCAATAAACAAAGCCCTTGTTTTCATGGTATGGAAGGCGAAAACGGTGATCAGGATTACGATGACCATGAAGATCACTTCAATAAGCAGTTCAATGATGATCCGGGTCTGAGATTTAAGAATAGATTATAATTGATATAGAAGCATGAAAGAAATTTACAAAAAATTATTGATCTCAACGTACTTTCTTTTTCCCGGGAGAGAATATGAAGAAGATGGCCACATAGATACACTCTATGACAAAACCAATACCGTTGATTGTAACCACAAGAGTGTTGTCATGGGTGATGAACGGTAAGCCATAGAAGATCCACATTGCGCAATTGAGCAAGGTGGCTACATAGGGATCGGATTTGAAATCCTTCACTGCCTTTTCCTTTATTATCCTCACAAAAGTGGGACTGCAGAAACAATGTTCTTGCGCATTAATTAACGAATAGTTAGTTGAATCAGATTACCATCAAGGGAGGAGGATGTAGAGCAACAAGAAGACCTTACATGGGGGAGAGAAATAGGAGGAAAGATATAACATTTCCTGCAAATTAAAGAGATGAATTTAAGCTGCTACATCTAGTGAGAATATGTAACCATGCATGCATGATATTGTCAAGAAAACAAGAACAGCCTAATGGTATTAAAAATGGTTACCTTAATTTCTCAGATCTATGATTCCAAGTGTGTGTGTGTGTGTGTGTAGTATCAAAACATTATCCAAGTTAATCTCTAATTATACTTGCTAAGATGATATGATAAGGTTTTGCAGAAGTACGGACCAACGATGCCAACAATGGTTCTAACAGTTCCTGTGTCAGTCATCTTCGCAACTTTCTGATGAATTTCTGAAGAAACTCAAACCCTCTCTCTCTTTATTCAGAATTAGATCAAGAAGTTAAGGCGTGCTACAAAAAAGGAGAGGAAGATAAGCAGGCTTGATTTGTCTGTGCAAAGAAGACTTGGCCAGGACACAGTCAGAGCGGATTTGATTGGTTTGGTTCAGGCAGCTTTTCTTTATAAAGATGTGGATAGACTTGTACCCTTAATTTTCGACCTGATTTGATAGTAATTATGACCTATAATTGTTATCTGTGGTCATTTATATTTCCTCCAACTAACATGTCTGAAATTAGGTTTTTTTTTTTTTTTTTTTTTTAATATTGGTATAAGGGTCAGCTTGTGTGTACCTCGATTAATTTCACGGGTCCTAAAGTTAAAGACCATATAAGCCTCAAGTAGCCCTGAGATTTATAAGACTCGAATCAATAAACTCTAAAAAACAATCTCAAACCTGATCAATTAACCTACACCCCACTGATTTTAGTCAGTTATTTTCCCTTGCTTGGATACGATGATATCATGAGCTGGGATATCCTAAATGCACAAATGCCATGGAACAGACTGACGGCAAACAGCCCAAAAGATGATCGTTAATTATATTGCATTACTGTAATATCAACAAGGATAATCCAAATTTCGAAGTCGTTGATAGCTAATTAAAGAGTCCAGCATTATCACAAATCCTCCCGCAATTAAAGGTGAATCTGTCAAGCTGGTGATGATGTGCTCCCGATCAGTCTATCTTTTTATAATTTATCTGTAAGAAAAGTTCCGATATAATTGGTTGAATAAAAAAGTGTAATGAACAATATTGACAACACCAAATAAGCTTTGAAAAAACACGTAGAGACAATCACATTTGTATTATTTACTGCAAGTAATAATATATTTTCCTTTTAGTCCATTAAATTGGCTTTGAGATTTTGTTTTTTTTTTTTTTTTAAGTTCATTAGCTATTATTAAATCGATGGAGAATAAATAAGTTTTTTTTATTTCAAAAGTACAATAAAACAATTAAAATGCTTTTAAAAGCAAAAACACAAATAAAATTGGCATTCAAAAGTTTTTCATATTTTCACAATGATTTTTCTTATTGTTATAAGGTCAATTGAGGGCAATACCATGTTTGCATTATTATATATAAAAAAAAACAAGTGAAACAACCAAAATGTTATTGGAACAAATAATAATAATAATAATAATAATATTTTGAACTAATTAAGGAGGGGGGGGAATCAATGTTCCCTCCTTGTAAATTACTGTTATTCGAAACAATTTTATTTTTTTAATTTTAATTTTGTTTTTTAATTTATCATTTAACATTAAATTTATTGGTGATTGAGTTTCATAATTTATTTTAACTTACTTTTTATAAAATTATTTGAGTCTCATGAACCGAGTCAAAAGTTTTGTGCATTAACCTGATGGACTTAGTTTTTTTTATCCTTTTTAGTAATTAATTTTTATTTCATTTTTTTATACCATTTGGGTTGGTTGAGAATTAAGTTTCATAATTTGTTTTGATTTTTTTTCTATAAAATTATCTTAATCCTATACCTTGAGTCAAGGGTTTCACTAGTTAAACTAAGTTAACTCGAGTATTTTTTATCTTTTTTTTAATTGATTTTTTTTTCAATTTTATCATTTAATGTTGGATTAATTAGAAATTTAATTTAATAATTTATTTTGATTTGTTTTTTATTGAGTTATCCTAATCTAATGGTTTAGGTTTGATATATAAATCAAGGTTGACTCAAGGTTTTTTGTAATTGATTTTTTTAATTTTATTATTCAACATTGGATTGATTCAGAATTGGGCTTCAATGTTTTTTATAAGGTTATTACAATCTCATAACCTAAGTCATATATTTTATATGTTAATTCAGGTTGATTCAATATATTATTATCTCAATATTTTTTTAAAAAAAGATATCGTCTTAAATTTTTTTTATAGTTAAATTATGTTTTTTTTTTCTGGTTGTCTAGATTATTTTTAAACTTGTCAAGTTGACTAAGATATATTAAATCAATCTCTACATAGTTTAATATTTGTTTCCTTCTTGAAAACATGTTAACAATGCATGAATAATTTTTTTAAAAGAAATGAATATAACTTGTAGCGTAGCTCTGCACAGGTAAATAACTAGTTTGTTTATATATATATATATATATATATATATATATATATATGTTAGTCAACAATCATATTTAAGTTTTCTTTTTATAAATGTAATGATATTTAAGTTGAACATTAGTCTAGAATAAAAAAAAGTTTATAAATAAATAACTTTGATGTTTTAAATATAATCATTACTGAAGGTTTTACCGCGCTTTACCTTTCCAAAGGTTGACCTGTCGAAAAAATGTTTTTACGCATAGAAAAAAAGAATTCAGCCACTTTCTTCTTTAATTGTTTCAAAGAGAATATAAATTGCTATATTTCTAATCTTATTATTGATTTTGAATTCAATCATTTGAATTAAATTGAGCAGGATGCCAGAAGTGCCCCCCAGCCCTCTCAGCAGGTGATTATAATTGACAGAGAGTAATCATCCCTTTATCTCCCTGTATTGTGTCTTGTCCAAGTATATATTGAAAATGTTCTATGCTTGAGGATTTCCTCAGCCCCCTTTGGGGCATTTACGTGGTGTTGATCAGAATGATATTGTTCGGATCAGGTCTAGGTCTTGTGTCTGTCTGTCCATTACATGGTTAGCTTTTCCAACTTTCGCTGCACAGTAATTTTGTTTATTATGGCGAGTTGATGGATTATGCTAAACGTATAGCTCATTTGTTTTAGTGCGGGTTATGTGATTCTGTCATCTCAAGCACGAGCCTGCACAATTTGCAAACATTTTTCTACTATCGACCGTAAAATTGACGAGTCAGTCTGCTGTTGAAAAGAAAGTTCTGCGGAATTTAACCATCACCAGAGCTCCTGGTATGAAACTATTTCTGAATGAGTGCAGAGGCACTCCTGCCTCCGTTAATGGGAACATTCCCTTCTCCGACCTTTTGAGGAAGTCATGCATTGACAAAAAAGAAAAAAAAAGGTCTTCAGTTGTAAAAAGAGATTCTCCGGAGTTCACTGTGTCAGTTTCAGTTGTTGTATAACTGTGTAATTGTACTAGGAATATTTATTACATTTTAATATAGTTCTCTTGCGGCACGTCTTATTTAAGGAGTTAACTTATTAATTCTAAATATTTCTCATATTTCAGTTTATAAAAATAAATTTTTTTATTTAAAAAAAATACAATATATATTAATATCAATAACTCTAATTAATATCTAGTTTTTATAAAATATTAATTAGAAACAATACTTTGATCCAACATAAATCCTATAATTATAACGACTTTATAATTTTCTTTGTAAAATATTTTTTATCTCAATTATTATCGTTACTCTAAATTCATTAATCAAATATTATATTCATTAATAAAATATTTGATGAATATTAAAGATAAATAAAGTTTTTATTAAAAATAAATATATTTAATGAGCAAAGTCAATGTCATGTTTAATCAACCGATCAACTACATGACATATACATTAGCAATCTCCCACTTGCACTAAAATCAATCACTCATGTATCAAATACGTGTATCACTCTATCTTTAAATATTTTCCTTTTATGATTCTTTAATCAAATAGAATTGTCTAAGTATATTTTTAGATCATTGATAAGACCTTAACTTCTTTGCTTGTGCAATTGCTCCATTGTTATCACAGTATATAGTTACTGAATAAACAATGCTAGAAACCATACATAGTTTAGTGATTAACTTCTTGATCCAAACAACCTCTTTTATCCCTTTGAACATAGAATCGTCTTCCACTTTAGTTGTAGAATCTATTTTGGTCTTTTATTTAGAATTTTTCCAACCCAGCATCATTATTTAGAGTAAAATATAACTGGATTTTCTATTTTCAATAACTGATAACTACTAGTTTATCTCTTTCATAGATTAGAAAAACATTCTTAGTTCTTTTCAAGTACTTAAAAATATTTTTAACTATTTTTAGTGACTTTCACCAGATTAGTTTAGTTTTTATTTGTTATGCTCAAAGTATAAGATACATTTGATCTTATATATAACATCACATGCATTATGGATCTTATATCTAAAATATATTGAATAATTTTCATTATATCTCTTTCAATTTGTGTTTGAGAGAACATAATCTTGAAGATATGTATCATATATGACATAGGTAAGTATCCTTTTTTAAATTCTTTCATGCTAAATTGTTTTAGCAGCTTGTCTATATATATGGATTGAAACAATCCAAACAACAACAATCCAAGCAACCTCAATTTTAGATTTTTTTTTATTTTGATTTTTATTTCAAATATATAGGTTGCTTCTTTCATATCCTTCATGAAAAAATTCTTCGATAACCAGATTTATACTATCTAGAGTGAAGAAATGTAATTTCATATTGATAATATGTTAACTGTCTACATAAAAATAACTCCATTCTCACTAATCTTTTTATAAACACAAGATTCATCTATATTTTTTATGAAATTAAAATGTTTGATTATCTAATCAAAATGGATATTTCAACTCTTTGAAGTTTATTTAAGTCCATAAATAGATGTTTATAAAATGCATATTTTATTGACGAATTACTTAGATTAAAAAATTTCAAATTGTATCACATACAAATCTTTTTAAAGATTTTTATTTAGAAAAACAAGTATGATATCTATTTGTCAAATCTTATAATCATAGAATATAACTATAACAGGTAAAATTCTTATAAATTTTAACATAATTACCAGCAACCAATATAACATAATTTGAGACAAACCCCTTTTTTCAAAGGTTACTTGAGATTAGACATTAGTGAAATTTGTATCTTTCTTCTTGGCATGATATGTAGTTGCTTTATTTTACTGTCCTTGAAGTGATGCGGGTGTCAAAGAAAAAGAGAGGGAACAGGATATAGTTTTGTTCCTTTGCAGAGAAAAGGAGAAAGGGAAGGAGGCATTTTTTGTACTGTCGTGTCTTTGATTGTCCACTTTTTAGAGAGAGATCTACTTGCTTTTGTTCCTCGGGATCGCCAATAAATTCCTTCTCGTGTTCTATGCTTCTCCACGAGCACATGGCAACAGTTTTGATGGAGCTGGAACAACAAAATTCTGGGGGCAAGGTGTCCTACTGTCCTCCCTTGAGTATATATCAACTCTTTGTATTTTCCTTCAAGATTCGAGTTACACAAGGCGTAGCCTCGAGGAAATTTATTTAAAAAAACTGAAATCGCAGCTAGGATTATATATATATAAAGATTGAGCAAGGAAGAGGTCTGAGCAATTCCACAAAACAATAATTAATTCAACTTCAGAAATCATAAAGATGGTTGTCAATGAGAAATGAATGGATGGATGGCATAATGTAACGTATTTGTGCTGCTTCGCCTTGTGGTTTTGGGCTTATGGCCTGTTTTCAACCAAAAAAATGGGTATTTTAATGGATAAAATGAAAGGAACATAACTAATCTGGGCTATATATACTGGATTTGGACCGTGGCAAAGATTAATGTCCACAAATCATTATGGTCCCTCAAAATCTGACACTTGATCAAATCAAACCCTTTATATCATTTTGGTTCAATTGAGCCCTCTAAAACATAATACCATCAGTCGACTCTTATAAGGGATTATGAATGGTCGCATATGTAAGAAAAAAATGAAAAATTGTACATTAATTGAAGTTAGTCATAATAATTTCTTATGATCAAAGTTAAGGGTAAATTGAAACTGGAAATATTAGAATAGAAATGACGACGCAGCACACATATCACATAAATTACAGATTATTCTTATTGTAATTTTATTTAATTATTAATATTTTCTAGAATTTATTAGAATTATATTGGGGGTTTATTAGGAAATTAGTAATAACTGTAAGATTTTTTTACTCAATACCATTAGAATTCTCTAGTTTTTTTATTTAAAGAGTTATAATAACATTTTGATGATGAGAACTGATGAATAAGACATAAGTGTTCTTATAAGTTTTTTTATATTTGATTTTAAGCATTAATAAATTTCATTATATGCTATGTGTAAGAATCAATTTAACCAAAAAATTTAAGCTATTAGGTGAGGTTCTAAAATATGATTTATATTATTATCTAACATATCCCCTCAAGTGAAAATTATTTGGGCTTGAAACTTGCACAAGCTCACATTATATTGTGTTTATTTTTTTATCAAATAAATGAGGATGGTGAGATTCGAATTTGTGATCGCTTAGTTATCAAGACTTTGATACCATGTCAAAAAACTAATTTAACCTAAAATTTTAAATTATTAGGTGATATTCCAAGATATAATTTGATATTTATATAAATATAAAAAAAAAGTGATTGACACCTGTTACGTCTCCCGATGACTTAAATACCTTTTCAGTCATATTATTAAAAGCGTGTTGTGTCCTTTTTTTTATGGGGTTAAAAGTTGGACAAGTTAATTTAAGCTATCATTATATTATGAGTTCGGTATATTAATAAGTAGGTTTAACGAGTGAATTCAAGCTAATTTTAGCTAATTTTTTTATAAATAAAACGAACATCATGTTGTTTTGAGTTTTTAAAAATAACAATACAAGTCATTTTGGTTAAACAAAAAAATCAATTTGAAGTAAACCCATCATGTTCAAGATTAGTGAATCATAAAGTTAGCCCACTATATTAATGTTTTATAACTAAGATAAACACAACTAATTAAAACAATTAATAGAACTATTATTTTTTGTTACACAATTAATATAATGAATTAATATTTAATGAAAAGCTTAATTAATTAATACTTGAGCTCTGTCCATCCTGTCCTTTCCCTCCGTATCCATGGCCATTGTGAAAGGCTCAATACCAACACCCTTCGCAACCCAAATGTCGTGCTTGTTTGATCCCTGAAAATTAATAAAGTAAAAACTATCCAAATTTAATGGTAATGTTCACTAGAATAATATAATGATAGTTTTATTTTTCAAATTAAAAATTAATGAATTGGCTATTAAAGATAATGAGATATTTTTACAATGTTCCCCAATCATTATTAAATTGATTAGGAACAATTTGATTTTTTATACTTTTAAATTATATGACTTAATCACCCTTAAAAACAAAAATAAAAATAACATTGATTTGTTTTTTTAAAAAAAAAGAGATTTATGATTTTTTTTTGTATTTTTCGAGTTATCTTGATCACATGATATGAACTATAGCAAAGTTGTTAAAATCATGATTTTGACACGGCACGGAAAATACAAAACAAACTCGGATCGTAAAATCGTAAGGAATTTTAAAATACATTAAAAAAAATTCATGCTTCAAATAAAAATCTATACATAGTTCAAGCACCTTAAAATACATGGTTCAAATAAAAATCCATACATAATTTAAATAACTTTTCATTAGCTAATAATTAACAAACTTAAAACAAATAATTAACAAACTTAAAGTTAACAAATCCATAACCCTTGGTCTTGCCACTCCGCTTATCCCTGACAACCTATTATGTTAGAAAGCACAACAACATATACATATAAGATAACCATTACAGCTTCCAAAAAAAAATAAAAATAAATAAAAACCAGAAGGAAAAGGCAAGAAACAGAAACACCCAAAACATGATAGCAAATGCATGTTGGGTACCGGTGCACAGGCACATAGAAGAAACATGCATTTTCAACATAATCACATCCCAATTCCCTAGCCAACCACAGGCATTACAGATGAGGTAACAACTAACAAGGACTAAAATGAAACAAGCAGAGGTAGAGCATCATGAATCAAGTCCCCAAGAACATGACTAAGATTAGTAGGTTATTTCAATAGAAAAACTTCTATGAAAAACCTCCTTTTTAGACTCATACCACAAGGGAATTTCAGAAAATTGAAGTCCTTATAGAGATCATTGCAAGATAATGCAAAAAATCTACATTGAATACAACTAGCCAGGCCTAAATCAATCCAGATACTGCTCATTTCAGATGAATCTCTGAAAGACTTTATTAGATTGCTCCATCATACTAATAAGACAAAATAAATTCCATATAAATCAGTTCAAGAGAAAAATAGCGAAGCAGATACAAGTTGCTTGGTAACTGAACCAAAACTACTAAACCCAGGCACTCTAGAGAACCTAATCAGATCTATTGACAGTACCAGACCTTCAAAAATTCATCATCTTATCAAGATCAACTCAAACATAAAAACATCTAGGGAAAAGCAGCTGCATGTTTAGAGGTTATGGAAATTTTGTGGTGAGCAAAAGATCTTGAAACTTAGGTTTCTAACGAAATTAGCACATGGAGCCCACTTAAAAATTTTAATGGGTCCAACTTGTTCAGATCAAGAAACAGAGACAACTGATTTATGTGAAAAAACAGAGTCACACACATACACAGTTAAATTTGAATGTAAAATTCGCAGGTAAAATCTCAATAACAGACAGAGTCACAGAAACTTTGAATCAAAATCTCAATCTTTAACATCATTAAACTGTAAAGATTAAAGCACCTAAAGGTCCTAAACAACAATCACGAAAGATTACAAACAGGGTAAGAAACGGACATGGTAAGAAACTAAGAATCTTACCTCTGTTCTGAGCAGTGAGCACTGAGCAGATCAATATTGCAGTCAAACTTGGAGCCTGCAGATCCAATCAAACTAATATTAGCATCAGAGTAAGAAACAGACAGGGGAAAAAAAAGCACCCTCAGTCGCTGGTAGTTACCAACAGAGAAGAGAGAACCAGTGAATTTTTGCAGGAGGTGAAATAAGATAAACAGAGTAACTTACCTGGTGGAGACTGGAGAGACGCCGTTGTTGCTGGGTGGACTCTAGTTCTCACGGTGGCTGGTGAAAAGGACGCTGTCGATGATGGAAAAATAAAAAAGATGAGGGGCGAGGGCTGTTGTGGAGTACCCTTGGACGGTGGTTGATTGTTGGCTGAGAGAAAGAAATTAAGAGACTGGGTCACTTAGGAATCCTTAGTGAGGATTTAGAATTTTGGGATTTTTTATGTTCTGATTCTTCTGAACATGAATGGTGAATGTGAAGAGAAGAGAGAAGATTGATTCGGTGAATTTGCTTTTGATCTGTTAAAGCCAATAGGCGGTCAACACCTGGCAACAACATTGCATTCTTATTCCCTGCGGGTAAATTCGTTCAATCGGTGGTGAAATCATGATTTTACACGATTTCACCCGATTTTAATGATTTTACCCGATTTTGACCCGATTTTACCTGATTTCGAGTTTTATACACGATTTAGCACGTAAAGCCTATATTAACTCGTAAAAATGTACAATTTTACGAGTTAAATCGCGATTTTAACAACCTTGGACTATAGGTTTGGTGTGTTAACTTGAATTAACTCGATCCTTTTCAAGAGTTCTTTTCTTTTAAAAAAGAGATTTAAATCTTTTTTCAAACATTTTTTTTTACAAAAAAAAAAGAAGAAGTAATCCAACCTTGAAGTGTAGTGTGGGTCAACCTCTAGTTCATAGGAACTAATTAAGAAGGGGAAATTAATGTTCCCCTCCTCATAAATTACTGTTATTTGGAACAATACTATTTTTTAGAATTTTAATTTTGTATTTTTAAAATTTTATCATTTAACATTAAATTTATTAGTGATTGAGTTTTATAATTTATTTCAACTTGCTTTTTATGAATTTATCTAAGTCTTATGACTCGAGTCACGAGTTTTGTGAGTTAAGCTCGTTAACTTAGGTTTTTTTGTCATTTTTAGTAATTGATTTATTTTTTCAATTTAATCTTTCACTATTGGAAATTAAGCTTCATAATTTTTTTTTATTTGCTTTCTATGAAATTATCTTAGTCTTATGCCCTGAGTCAAGGGTTTCACATGTTAAACTAAGTTAACCCAAGTTTTTTTTTATTCTTTTTTAATTGATTTATTTTTCAATTTCATCATTTAATGTTGGATTGATTGAGTTTTGAACTTCGTAATTTATTTTGATTTGTTTTCTATATGATTATTTTGATCTCATGGTTTAAGTTTGACATGTTAATCAAGGTTGACTCGGGGCTTTTTTTTCACTTTTTAATTGATTTTTTTGAATTTTATTATTCAAAATTAAATTGATTAAGAATTGAGTTTTAATATTGTTTATTTATTTATTTTCTGTAAGGTTATTATAATCTCATAACCTGAGTCATAGATATTATATGTTAACTTGGTTGATCTAATCGATCCAATATGTTATTATCTCAATATTTTTTTAAAAAAAATAATGTCTTGATTTTTTTTATAGTCAAATTATGTTTTTTTTTTAATGGTTGTCCAGGTGACTTTTTAACTTGCCAAGTTGACAAGGACATATCGAATTAATCTTTACACCATTTCATTTTTTTTCTTCTTGAAAACACGATAACAATACCTGAATATTTTGAAAAAAAATTAATCTGACTCATAACGTAGCACGAATAAATAATGTTCTATATATGTTAGTCAACAATCATAGTTAAGTTTCCTTTTATAAATGTAATGATATTTAAGTTTAACATTAGTCTAGAATAAAAAAAAAGTTTATAAATAAATAACTTTGATGTTTTAAATATAATCATTACTGAAGGTTTTACCGCTTCACCTTTCCAAAGAATAACCTGTCGAAACAAATGTTATTACGCATAAAAAAAATAATTCAACCACTTTCTTCTTTAATTTTAGCTTTTTTTTAAGAGAATATAAATTGTTATATTTCTAATATTATTTTTGATTTTGAATTCAATCATTTGAATTAAATTAGAAATATAAAATAATAAGCTAAATTATTTTCATTTTTATCATACACTAAATCATAATTATTTAATTTGAATTCAATAACTCTCTTCAAATCTTACCGAGATAAATCCTCATTGATTATAATTTAATGTCATCACTTAATTACTCTGTGATGTTTTCTTTTCAAACGTTTGACTTCTTCTCTTTTTTTAAAAAAAATCTATCTTTTTCCTTTTATTTTAATTGAATGTTTTTTTTACTTCTTTCTTTTAATTTTATTTTTTAATATTTTATTAATTTTAAATTAATCATTATAATTGGTTTTGGTTTGTTTTCTTTGAGATAACAGCAATCTCAAATAAACATCTCGACATTTGATTGATATGTAATTTTGTAAATTTTTAATTTTTTTATCATATTATTAAATAAAAAAATAATTTAAAAAAACAAAGTTTTTAAACCCGGTGAAGTCCACAATCCAAGTTGCGAGTTTGGTAAGTTAAACTGTGAAGCCTAAGTCAATCTAATATGTATTTGTCTTAATATTAAAAAAAAACATCATTTAAATATTGTTTTTAATATCAAATCATACTTTTACCAGTCATCTAGGTAACCTTTGGACCTGCCAAGTCAATTGAGCCATGTAGAGTCAACTCTTATTCGTGTTAATTTTAAATATAGGCTAGGCAAAGAGTCGAGTTTGAAGGTTTCAAGATTAACCCAATGGGTCAAGTTTAATAACAATGCCATAAATTCCATTTTTCATTTTTTTTCTTTAAAATGAATCATTTTTATTTTTTTTATTTTATCATTTAATATTTGATTGATTTTAAATTAGACTTCATAATTTGTTTCGGTTTGCTTTATATATGGTTATTACAATCTCAATAAAACATCCTAGCATTTGGTTAATGTTTAGTTCTATAAGCATCTAATTTTGTCATTATATCATCAAGTAAAAAATAGTTTAAAAAAACAAAGTTATTAAACCTAGTGGAGTCCATGATCTAAGTTGTGGGTTTGGCCAGTTAAGTTACAAGGCTCAAGTCAATCTAAAATGTTACCGTCTCAATATTAAAAAAATATCATCTTGAATTTTTTTTTAAAATCAAACTATAATTTTACCAGTTGTTCGGATTGTCTTTGAACTCATCAAATCGATTAGGTTATGTTGGAAAACTCCCACATAAATTTGTTTAACTTCGAACTAGATAAAAAGTCAAGTCAAGGATTCAAATTGTTTCGATGAATATTTTTAGTAGCAATACCTAATAATTCTTTGTAGCCTTGATATATATTTTCTTACATTTTTTTTAATCCAATACACAATACAGGAAACTAGTTAATTAATTCAAGTGTCTCTTTCTCCTCCACCCATGAAAAGAAAAAACTTTCATTATTTTCATGCTTGTGGGATTAATCGAGATATACATAAATTGATCTGGATATCTGCATTAATAAAAAAAAATAAAAAAAAACTTTTATTACTTGCAAAAAAAAATAAACAAGAACATAAAACCTCGCGAATCATACTTGTAAAAAGAGATACATCATCATGAACCAAACAAGTGAGAACATATAAGGAGAAACGAAAACGAAACAAGTAACGAAAAAGATAAGATTTATTGTTAATAATAATTAATAAACTTGTCCATACAATTTAGGCCCTATTTGTAACTTTTGTCTTTATCTCGATGTGCACAATTTAGAGATGCTAAGTGGATTTAGATTAAAAAAAAATTAAAAAAAAAAGAAGAAGCACAATCCTGTAGATGCCGAATTCCATGATGAATTAAAACCAATATATATATACAGATTATACTTTTTTACAATTAATGGGTCCTGATTCACACCCCTAATCTTAAAGCCTTGTCCACTTGTGATCCTTAACAGTGCTATGTATCATTTATTCATGAGTGAATAGATTACCTGAAGAATAAAAGAGAAAGGGAGAAATTAACAAGTTAAATGTCCTCCTAAAATTTATTAGGATGTTTATGGCTTGATCGGGGAGTGTGCCTGTGATGTATTCTGACAATTCCATGA
>Ga0325414_1000241_pt1 | contig 39824 bp, 31 predicted proteins | sample PopdelMetagenome_8_FD_206183 | JGI IMG/M metagenome (GOLD analysis project Ga0325414, IMG submission 206183) | Populus deltoides microbial communities from Bellville, Georgia, United States - Leaf-PdKOR-R3 | ecosystem: Host-associated > Plants > Phyllosphere > Phylloplane/Leaf | place: USA... | reverse complement strand
TAACAATTGTTAGAGTTTGGGTGACTGGATTGTCAGAATCATCAAATTAGGGTTCGATTGGGAATCTATTAGGTTTTGTTTGGGAATCAGTTGATTTCATGTGTGTTAGTGTTAGTGTTAGGGTTTGTGTTTTGGGGAATATTTTTGGACAGAATTTTTGATCGAGAAAGAGAGATAGATGATAGGGTTTGACGATTGCGTGTGATTTTAGTGCATATTGTGGGTCACACGTGGCGTTTAGATATCGGTGAAGAGAATTTTACGTTGCGTGCGTTTACATGTTTTTATTTATATTTGTTCCCTGTTATGCTTCATCTGAGCGGTTCTGTTTGGCTTCGAGTTTGAAAATAACAATGCTTGATATTGTACTTGTGGTAGTGATTTAAAAAAACATTTAATTTTTTTTATATAAATTATAGTTTTTTTATTAGTTAAGGTTTTTTTTTTTAAAAAAATTTAATGGAATTTATATAAAAGTATTGTATATTTTAATTAACTATATATATTTAAAATTGTATTTAAAGTAAAACACAATTTTAGTTTCATTGTATCCATTGCATTGGGGAAAAATTGAACTAAATTTTCAGCTAATAATGTAGTTATTATATTCAATTCAAGGACCGGGAGAATATGGGTCACCACAAAAATAAATAATTTTATTGAAAAATGTTATTTAACTATTTTCAACTATTTTCCATTAAAACCACACCTACAAAAATAACATATTTTCTTAAAAAAATCTCATAAGAAATTAAATTAGTAGATTTCTAGTGCACCATTAGAAAGATGTTGATCCTGAGGGACTAAAATAGTAGATTTCAATAAACATAAGGATGAAACCACACCTCCAAATTTTCAATATATAATCTCAAAATCGACGGTCCAAAACCACCCAATTCCCTGCCTCCAAAGCTGCTGATCTTTACCTGCTTTCAATTTATCTACCCTTGCTCCTCGACTTTATTACGAATACACCATCACCACTAAAAAGCTCGAAGCTTTGCCTCTCCTGCATCCATTTCACATTCAAAGCGAACCTACAAGAGAGAAATAATGAAGGGTTTTGGCAGATTAATATCGCGAGCTCTATCAAACCAAAAAAGTTTCGGACTTTGCAGAGAAATCAACACTACATGTCGTTTGACTCCTCGCCGCTTTATACATGTTTCATCAGCAACGACAGCGTTTTGGCACAGCAGCGGTGGTGCTTTCCCTGATTCGAAAACGTTGGCTTCTTCTTTGCATCCTGAGAAATTGACCGTTTTGACAGGTTGTTCTATTATGATTGGAATTATTGTTATTTTATGTTATTTTTACCTTGTGGTTTGAGTTTTTATGTTTTATGTTAATATTTGTTTTAAGATATGTAAAGGGTCTTTTTTTTAATAATGTTGTTGTAATGTGGTAATAAAACGGTTTGTTAGAGATTTTGACGAGTTAAGGAAGGAATTGAATTAATATCTGTATTTTATTGGTTAGTTAGCTTAGTTACTTGCAGTTATTGGGAAATAACAACACTTAGATTATTGATTTTACATAAGAATTATGGGGTATGCTGTAAAGATATGAACTTTAGAGGTTATAGTGTTTTTCTAATTCTGTGTTGATTAAAGATTGGTGAAGTTCAGTAAGCTGAGGTGTGATGGTTTTGCACAGGGCAGAGGAGGACCATGTTTATACAAACTCAATCCACACCAAATCCATCATCCCTTATGTTTTATCCTGGGAAGCCGGTGATGGATGTAGGAAGTGCGGATTTCCCAAATGCACGTTCAGCTATGAATTCTCCATTGGCTAAAGCTATTTATGGAATCGATGGTAAGATTGAACTGGTTTTGTTCTTGGGTAAACGTAATGCTATGATTGTTTATATTTTTTTAACCTGTACCCTGTATTGTTTTTTCACAGGTATCAATCGAGTTTTCTTTGGACCTGATTTTATCACCATAACAAAGTCAGATGATGCTACTTGGGAATTCCTAAAGCCTGAAATATTTGCAGCTATCATGGACTTCTATTCTTCTGGAGAACCATTGTTTCTAGACTCGCAAACTGCTGCAGCGAAGGACACGGCTATTAGTGAGGTATATCTTTAGTTTACTGATTTTTCAGCTGTCCACAAAAAATGAAGCTTGCTTCTTAGGATTATGCTTGCATTTCATATTGGGTGGTCCTTGGCATGTACTTATGCATTTAAAGTTCTCCTTGGGCATTAACTTATAGTAAAGGTGTACTCATGTTCACTTTTCTATTTCCCCCCTCTCTCAATTCGCTTTTTAATGAATTTAGCTCAGGAGTAGTGCTGGTTTGTATCTGTTGAGAAAATCCAGATGTTTGATATAAGAGGTTCTATCAACATCGATGTATTATGTTATGCAGTTTTTTGCCACCCATATCCCAAATATCAGAGTTATGAGTAATTGAACGGTGCTTTTCATCCCTTCTGTACTCTTCTGCTGTGAAGTTCAACAGATATTTGCTGATGTTGATTACTGTAAAGTAGCTGAATATAGTTTAGGTTATCACTGGAGAGAGAACTGAGATTTTGGAGGATTTTTTTGGTTATTCTCTAATCATCTTAAACTAATTTCAATAGAGCATTAAGCACTCAATGTGAAAATATCAACTCCTGCTAATGCAGGATGACTCAGAAACTGTTGCAATGATTAAAGAGCTGTTGGAGACTCGTATTCGACCAGCAGTGCAGGACGATGGTGGAGATATTGAGTATCAGGGTTTTGATCAGTAGGTTTCTCTTCTCTTGGTTAAACATGTTCATAGAACATTGAATGAACAAGTTATTTTGTTACGTATCATTAATTGAAATCTGTATGTTTGCCCTCTACAGGGAAACTGGAATAGTCAAATTGAAAATGCAAGGAGCATGCAGTGGCTGTCCGAGCTCATCTGTCACTTTGAAATCTGGAATAGAGAATATGCTGATGCATTATGTACCAGAGGTAAAAAGTGAAAATCATCTTTGAGATTTCTAAACTATGCAAAATTACACCTTTTGTCTGACATTGTAGAGGGTTCTGCACTAAAGTTCAAAATTTGGTATATGGAAATCCACCACCAGCCAAATAATAATTCACTTTGGTCTGCATGTCTGTAATTTGTGTCTGTGAGTTTACTACACATTAACTTAAGCATGTAGGGACAGTAATTAAGAACGAAGCCCATTGAGAATTAGTGCAATGACAAATTGCATATTTTCAAAAGTTAATAGCACTTACCAGCAGGCTAATGCTCGTTTGGCAGGAGCATTAAAACCTGATTATAAAGCTTTAGGATAATAGAAAAAGACCATGGCATAAATCGATTCTTGACTAGTTCTTGAAGATATTTGGTGGTGCAGGTCACTAACTGTGTTCTCCTGTGTTAAGTACAGAATTTTGTTGATGCTTCTATTTCTGATGTGTTCTGGATATATTATTGTGCTCTAAAGTGCATGCTGACAAGTAATTAACGTGTATACATGTCTGTGCATGTCCTCTCTATACAGATTGGCAGCTAAGGGATTCCTCTTCTTCCAGTCTCTCTCTATACAGGAACATATGTATACACATCTGTGCATGTCCTCCTTAATCTCTGTGCTTCCAAACTGCTAGCTTCCTTGCTTGTTAAGCTCTTGAGTTCCATATTCACCCCACTGTTGCCACCTCCATTGCTTTATTACAGGCTCCTCTCTGCATTCCTGTTATATTTACTCAAGAAAATCTTATGCATGCAGGTGAAAGGTGTGGAACAAGAATTAGATGCTGAAGATGATGAAGCAGCATTGACCAGTCAGATGGAGTAGTCGAAGCCCCCATTTTTTTCCTCTCATAACATGGTTGTACACATGGCGAGCCAAGAGAACTTCTAGTATGCTTCTGTACAGGAGCAAATTAAGTTCATGGGTTCAAATTAACTCGATATCGGTAGAGTTTATGTTTTGTTTTCATGTAAACTAAATATAATTATAGCGCAAGAGTAAAGAACGTGAGAGCTGTATGAGCCTTGTACATCTTGCGTAACTGTTCACTACCCACTCTTGTTTCTGTCATTCAATTTGTGCTTCGGCAACAATGCAAAGATTTTTGTACTCTACTCCTATTCTTTCAATTTTCCACTACCATTGATATCAATAAATTTATTGCATAAAGCAGTTGAGGGATGGTTTGAATTGCTTGCTGGTCATGTTAGCTAAGCTAATTGTTTCTGGCTTGTTCTTGAGTCTGTCTATAAGGGCCTGGTGGAAAAACTCCATCTGCTCCTGTTCATTGTTTGATTGCAATAATAACTCAACTTCAAGACGATAAGCTACTCAATCGGTGAAGCGACTTGCTCATCTAAAGACAAATTATATGCCATCAGCCAACTAAGGAAGTGATGCTTCACCACCAACTACCGGGATATTTTGACCTCTAAAATAAAATCTGAGGCAGGAACGGACTCTTCCCCTCAAGGCAACAAATTATTGATGTATTAACTCTTGGATAATATGATAACATGAGAATCAAGAAACCGTAAACAAGTAACGACGAGCAAACCATGTTTGCCAGCAGCATAATAGGCTGTGGTTGCCTTCTTCCTTTTCCTGGACAATGGATAAAAGAAAACAAAGAACTATCCAGGACAAAAACAAAAAGGCTAAGATGCTTTATCGTGCTTGAGCATCTGGCTTATGAATATAAAAATGGGTTGACTCAAACTAAAATTATTCTAATACACACAACACTGAACTGTCAACTTCATTAAAGCCCCTAACCCTTATAGGTTACAAGGGGACCAGGAAGTAACCTATCATGAATCATGCTTCATTGGTGTCCTTTTTTTAGCACAATCATCGTCAATTTATATAAAAGGTTATTTTTGTTCATTATTACAAGACATGAAAAATATATGTAAAATAGATGAAAATATATTTGTTTAATTAAAAAGATAAAAACAAATATAAAATAATAGATTTATCTCGTAGATTTATAATAAAGGTCCGTCTTCATTGTTTTATACTTTTCTATTTCAAGAATGTTATCTATATATTTTTTGAGTATGTAGTTTTTTTATTGTAATAATGATTGATTCAATAAATAAATGTTCAATGACACTAAAGAGTGAAAATAGTCACTGCTATATATTGGATCTTCCCCTCCTAAAGGAAGATTTTTTCCCCTATCAAATAACATGGAAAAAAAAATTCTCGTAAATTTATGAATATATTTCAAGGTCAAATGCCTAGTAAGGGTCAGGTTGGCTGATCTATGGTCATATCACCACACCAGCACTCCATCGTCAATCACAAGCAAACTAGCCCTTAACACACGACAACCTTAATCCAGCACGAGAATTCTTGTTGTTAGCACAAGAACCCCTGCTTTACTGCGTTTGTCACCCCATAAATACCACGAGGACTAATCCCTTTTCTCTGCCATAAGTCAAAAACATCATTGTCAACTTCCACTTTCTTTGATCTCCAACACTGATCTGACATCAATTATCCATCCCACCACTTCTGGTAGTATTTCTTTTGTTTCTTGCAAGAAAAGTGCTTAGTTCTTGAAATATTAGTAATGGTGTTTAAGGATTGTTTAGTTGGGTTCAAAGAGCTTAGGCCTTTAGTACACTTGTTGTTGCCACTATTTTTTCATTGGATTGCTGAGGAAATGACTGTTTCTGTTCTTGTTGATGTTCTTACTTCTGCTTTATGTCCTGGTCAAACTACTTGCTCTGAGGTTATTTATATCAGTGGTCTCCAACAAACGGTAAACATAGGAAATTCTTGCTTTGCTTATTTTTTTTTTAATTATAATTTGTTTGGTTTGCAAGGAAATGGAAATTGGGTTCGTTGAATTTTCTAATTCTTTTATGTGTTTTAGGGCTTTGAGTTGATCAAGCACTAATTTTTGTAACTTAAGATACTTTGCTATCTGGGTTTGTGGGAACTGCCAATTTCCCAATTTTCATTTTTTGGAAAAATCAAAGGTTTTTGAGGAAGGAGTGAATTATTCACGTAGGGATACTAGGTAGATTCATTCACGAATTTTGAGGATTTGCGTTGCTGCTCAGAAACTGAGCAGAAATTTATGAGTTTCTTTTTTTGGTTTGCATTTCCAATGTAATCTTTTAAGCCAATCAGGGCATGATCATGATTTTGTGTATCATTAAAGCTAAAACGGCTTGGTATTTGAGTGATTAGAACTCGGGTGAAGAAATTTGCGGTGTGTAGTTTTCATGTTTAACCTAGCACTAAAACTGATTCTGAGGATCACGAAACAAGATCTAAATTCATCAAGCAAGTGATGATTCTTTTTGCTTGTAGGTGGTGGGAATTTTCAAAATGGTGGTAATACCACTCTTAGGCCAGCTTGCAGATGAGTATGGGCGTAAACCGCTTCTCCTCATTACTGTATCAACATCCATGTTCCCTTTTGGTATGTTCCATATTGAGCTTTTCTGGTCAGAGGCTAGGATTTGTGGAAGTCTTTTACACCCTGCTTTTAATTCTTAACTCATTGTTATGGATATACAGCGAAGCAACAGCGGTCTTAGCTTATTTGAAAGTTCACGCAAACACAATGCAATCAAAATTATACTGCAGATTTTTAATTTTCTTTTCTATTTGCTTGCTCTATTGTTTCAGCTGTACTTGCCTGTAACCAATCTAGGGATGCTGTATATGTGTACTATGTGCTTCGGACAATTTCATTTATTTTAAGTCAAGGGAGTATTTTCTGCATTGCTGTTGCTTATGCGGTAAGGGTTATCGACCATCAATAAAATGCCATGGTTACTGATACTGGGGCATCACATTTTCATCCCTTTGGTAGGCAGATATTATCAAAGAAGAAAACAGGGCTACAGCATTTAGTTGGATCACTGGTTTCTTTTCTGCTTCTCATGTCGTGGGCAATCTTCTGGCACGTTTTCTCCCTGAGAAATACATCTTTGTGGTAAGTAAGATCTGTGAGTTTTTCAAGCACTAGCTGCATGGTTTAGTCATGCTCATCTGTCGAGTTTGTTTTTATTATCTACTTTATATATATATATATAGACACACACACACTCTAGTAACCATCCAGTATTTGATAAGACTAAGCTTTTTGTTTCAGGTTTCAATTGCTCTCTTGATCTTTGGTTCAGTTTACATGTATTTCTTTCTAGTTGAGACAGTTGAACGGGTTGATAAGAGGGAGCGAGATTCAACCTTCTTGACTAAGATAATAAACGTCACTCGCAAAAGATATGAATCAATGAGATATGCAGCAGTTGTAGTGTTTAGAAGGTACTTAGTACTTACTCTTCAAACACATCCATTGATTTTGTACTGCTGTTTTGTTTTTGTTTTTGTTTTTTTGAGTGATGTAACATTCTTTCGCCTTTTGTTTTTTCCAGTCCTACACTGAGAGTCATTTCATTCGTTTCCTTCTTCTATGAGTTGGGAATGTCTGGCATCAGCTCAGTTTTACTAGTAAGTTCCTTGCATGTCAATCCCAATTTCAATCTTGATTATCAGAGAAATTAAACCCTTGGAAAACAAGGGTATTGAATCGCAACTTGCTAACCTGCAAGCGAAAAAAAAAAATCATGGGAAAATACATCTTTGAACAAATGAATTATGCATGGAAAAATGCGTACTCATTATGAAACCGAGGACCAACCTTAATTTAATAGCACCAGTGGGCTCATTGCTCATAAGGCTAATTGTAATTTTCTTTTGTGGTACCTATCCACTCCGTTCTCTGTTTATTTAGATCCCCTGATTGCTTGTCACCTTCCTATGCAGTTCTATCTGAAGGCAGTGTTTGGTTTTAACAAGAATCAATATTCGGAAATTCTGTCAGTGGTAGGAATTGGTGCAATCTTTTCTCAGGTACGACGTGGAGATAATCTTTCTGCGGTTTCATTTACAACTGTGCTTGAACAATGAAAATTGCGGGCTTCTTTCTTTGGAAAGTGGCAACATGTAAATCAAACGTTTACATATGGTTCATCTATTCTTCGCTCTCAGCTCATCATAGGCTCTCTATGGAGGGTCAATGAACTTGAAAAATTCTTTTGTGTAAACACTTGTTTGTTTTGTGGCTGGCTTCTAGATTTTGGTGCTTCCTCTTCTCAGTCCATTGGTTGGAGAGGGAGTGATATTATGTCTAGCCTTACTTGCATCAATAGCTTATGTAAGTTTCCACTCCCAACTCATCCTAGCAACCAATTCACATGCTGAAAAGAGAAGGAAAATTATAACAGGCGCTTTTTCTCCGAACAGGGTTTGCTTTATGGCTTGGCGTGGGCATCTTGGGTATATATACCTAATTCCTAAGAGTTATACTTCACATGACATGGAAAAAAAGAAGTTCAATCCTGAACCAATCCTCCACCAAATTGCATTATTTAAACAAGCATGCAAAGTAACATTTATCATTGCCTGATGCAGGTGCCATACTTGAGTGCCGCATTTGGAGCCATTTATGTCCTCGTGAAGCCTGCTGTAAGCATTATGATCCCACTCACTTTTCTTCAGAACCTCAGGTAGAAAGGGTTTCCAGATTCATCATTGAATAATCATTGTTTTATGTTCTGAATTTCTTGACATGCAGACTTATGCTGTTATTTCTAAAGGATCAAGCTCCGTGAATCAGGTTTGCAAAACCAGCAGTCTAACATGAAAGTTTAGTTTTTTCCACCTTTATTCCTTTCCTATGAACAAACTTCCCATCTTCCGCTGGTGGAAGAAGCATCTTTTCTTAATGCTCAAGCTAGAGTCCGCATTCTGAGCCCAACTATGCATTCATAAAATGTACACCTGCTTTCAAATGTCTGCATATTTATGAATGATCAGTGCCTCCGTTGTTCACAAGTTCAAGAACTGGTTTATTTCAGGGAAAAGTACAGGGATTTATTGCCGGTGTCCAATCAATAGCAAGTTTATTATCCCCACTTGCAATGAGTCCATTGACTAGTGAGTTGCCGGTGTTTACATCCTTTCTTTGGTTACCACAACAAGCAGTCAATTTTGCTTTCTCATTGATGAATTGTTGTTTCAGCATGGTTCCTTTCTAGTGATGCACCTTTCAACTGTAAAGGTTTCAGCATCATAGTTGCTTCTGTAAGCATGGTAAGGCCTTGCACAACTTCACCTTTCTCGCCCTTCTTCTCCTTTTCTCCCAAATTAACCATGAACTATTCTGTTATCTCAGATGATTGCTTTATGCTTTGCTTTCCTGCTTAAGCCGGCCGAAATGTCGGGCCATTACCCGGAGGAAGAAATTGAAGCACCACTTTTAGGTGAAAGTTAACTGAGTACCGATTAAGATACTTCATTTATTCTTCACGACCAGATGATGTACATATCCAGATATCCCTTACATCATGCTTAATGCAATTACTTTTTGCCTAAAGCAACTTCCCTGGTGAAAATTTGCTCCGTTCATCTCTGTGAGAACATTTCCAATGTTCCTCCCTCTGCACTTCGGGAAATTTACTGATAACCTAAAACAAATACTAAACTGTTCATTGACATGAAGTTTTGGTCATCCTCGAACTAGATCTCAGGATGAAAATCTCATTCCTAAACTTTCTTTAGTACAAGAACTACTATCATATGAAATTTAAAGGTAAAAAATAATGTATATAAATGTTATTCTACTCGAAACTCGACTCGAAAATTAATGATGATCTTGAAGTTTGATGAAATTATATTTATATCAAACTTTATATATAACTGTAATTTCTAGTTATGAGTATAAAGGTAAACAGTTAGGTTTTAAGTTAGATATTGATATTATTCTACCCTACTTGAAACTCACTTGAAAATCAATAATGATCTTAAAACAAAAATACATTTATATTAAATTTTATATATAATTGTAATTTCTGGATATGAATTTAAGTTCATATCAAATTTGAGTTATAGATAACTGAAGAAAATCCATAACCAAATCTGGTTAGATTTTAGTATCCAAAATTCATCGTAAATATTAATTTTGAATTAAAATTAGTGTATGGATAGCACCAAACCCAATCCCTAGATGGACATCAATGACTTCCAAATCAAGTTCTCTCGCTCATGAAAGCTGAACGACTCGTTGCTTGATATTCTCCTAAAAACGAGAAGGGACAAATCAACGACCATCATTCATCTAAAGCGCCTAGAAAAAAAAAAAAAATACAGATAGCGATTCTGCTACTGCTAGTCTGCTACAACGACATTGAACAGCAAACAACAATAGTCAGAGGAGCTTGGTCTGGTCTGTAATGAAACCTTAGAGGCTGCCATGGAAACACTCTCACCTTCATTATGCACCACCACTCTCGCTTCCATTTCCAAAAAACTCCCAATTAAAGCTTCAATTTTCAAACTTTACAACCCTAAAAAGAACAAGAACCACATAAAAACCCAATCTTTATCTTCTTCTCTCATTTCTTGTGTTTCTCTAACAACAAAAGCAACAACAACATCAACATCTACACCTTTAACTTCAACTAAAACTAACAACCACTGGATAGTTCTAATGGAAACTCCTCCAAAGGGAGTCAATTCAAAACCAGAAATAATTGATTATTATGTCAAGACTCTAGAGAGAGCATTAGGCAGGTTGGTGGGTTGGTTCCTTTGTGTTTTTATAGATGACCCATTTTAGTATTTGTTGTTTTTTGGCCTAAAACCTGTTGCTTTATTGGTTTTGAGCAGTGAAATAGATGCTCAAATGTGTATATACGATGCTTCTTGTGATACTCATTTTGGCTTTTGTTGTGATATTGATGAAGATGCTTCCCTTGAACTTGCCAGTAAGGTTCTTCTCTTTTGGCTCCAAATATGTAGAGAATTATGATACTCATATGGTAGATTTTGAGAGGTTTCTGAATTGTTGTGGATGTGTGTGATGTAGGGTTGCCTGGGGTTTTATCAGTTAGGCCTGACCCAGATTATAATTCTGTGGAAAAAGATTATAGTTCAGGTGTCAAGTTGAGTACATTATCAAATCCACAAATTGGAAGCAAGTTGTTGTTCCCTTCTGGGAATACGAAACATTGGCTGGTTAGAATTGATAAGCCAGGAGTTGGAGTTGTTACAAAGGCTCAAATGGTTGATTATTATGCTCAAATACTAACCAAGGTCATGGGATAGTAAGTGTTAATTTTTGAGAAAGAATGCAATCTGCTTGCTATTTATTACATGCTATGGAAGTGACAGGTTGATTTCTTTTGCAGTGAGAAGGATGCTCAAATGTGTATATATCATGTTTCATGGCAATCGAATTTTGGGTTCTGTTGTGAACTTGACGAGGAATGTGCACAGGAGCTAGCTGGTTAGTTAATTCCCTTTAAAGTGAAATTTTGTTTGCTTTTATTGTTCTGTTTAATGACACACACCTCCTTGTTTTTAGGTGTTCCTGGTGTTTTATCTGTTCTGCCAGATAAGGATTTTGAGTCGGAAAACAAGGATTATGGAGGTGTGTCCCTTTCTTGTTAGCACTAGGATTGCTGGTGGTATAAATGCAATCATCGATCAAGTTTTATGAAGTTAGCATCAGGATTTGCTGCTGGATATTAAGTTATGATACTGTTATTTGAGGTTTCAGAAAAGCCAATTGTCAATTTTCAAAGTTTAATGTGATGGAGAATTTTATTCCGTGGCAAATGGTTCTTCCGTAATGTTAACAACATGTAGTTTCCAGGTGATAGCCTCATCAATTCTGCAAATCCACCAGATTCTTCAGAAGCTAGTCAAATAACTCCTGTTAGAACAAAAAAACTTTTTATAACTGGTATGTTGCATCTTTAAATCAAGTTCTGATGATATGCTCTTCAGCTCTTGCTTTTTGTTTGTAAAATACTACCTGCTAGATAGCGCAAGTTTTAGGATAATACACATATGCCTGATTTAGCTAGCTTTGTCATTTATTTAATTGCTTGGCGATCTGTATTTTGAGCAGGTCTGTCATTTTATACGTCTGAGAAAACCTTGCGTGCAGCATTTGAGGGCTTTGGTGAGCTTGTTGAAGGTATGCTTTGCCTTTTTTGTTTGTTGACATGTATTTGTTGCAATAGTCTTTAAAATAATGGCGGTGTATTCCTGACAGTTAAAATAATAATGGACAAGATTTCAAAGAGGTCCAAAGGTTATGCATTTGTAGAGTACACCACAGAGGAGGCTGCAAGTTCAGCACTCAAGGAGATGAATGGCAAGGTAGGTGTAAAACGAGTCCTTGTTTCACTTCATTTCAGTTTTAACTGTCCAAGCGGTAAGGCTGACCTACATTCTGGCAACCGAACTTGCAGATCATCAATGGCTGGATGATTGTTGTTGATGTTGCCAAAAGCAACCCACCAAGATACAGCAGGGGTCGACCAAGAGAAGCAGCATGAGATAGAGGTGGGAGGCCTCAACCCATGTGTGGTGAATTACTGTGCTCGCCAGTCACCTGTATCATTTTCATTGAATTCGTAGTTCACAAAACCAATAGTCATTTCGTCATTCTTGTCGTTGTAAACTTGTAATTAAATAATGAACATGTCGTCACTACGTTGATTTTTACTGCATATGTTTTCATATATTTTTTTTTTGTGCAAGCCGGAGTCCTTAGCTGTGACATTGTAGACAGTCCTAAGAAATGAATTAAGTAGTCATACTCGTACTTTTCCATAGCCTTATGGCCTGTTGGGAACAAGGGCATAACTGCAAAGCAACTTGTATTTCCAAATCGCGCATGTTCCCAAACAGGCACTTACACACATGCACGAAATCAAGGGATGAGGATAGCAAATAATGCTAATATTGTATATGCATTTACCATCTACCATTGCATACATTGATCTGTCATTCTGTCTGGTTCGCCTTGTAGCCCCATTTTTTCCTTTTCAAAATATTGCCCAACTAACTGGGGAGAGCAGAAAGGAAACACTAGACTTCATAAGCCTACAAGGGACATGGTTTTCCCAACATGAGCCACCAGAGATGGGTAATTTGCACTATGTATAACATGTGTTTATCGATTAATCAAAGACTTGCTTCCACTTAATTAAGGTCATCAGCCCTCCTCTCCAAACTCCTTCGTGAATCTCTCATGCACCTCGAGATCAGCTTTACTAACTGTTGGCTTCTGCCGTGCAAGCACTTTATCAAAATCTGCTCTTGTAATGGGTGGCAGAAGGACCTGCAAAGTCATCGATTTCAAATATATGTTGTCATTGTTTGTCAACGAAGAGGAAGCATGCAGCTAGAAGTCACAAACTAAATTGAATTTCCCGTGAAACCAGCCATTCTAGAGGGGGGAGTATAATCATGAATCATGAAAACATGTCTCTCAGTTTCTCTTGTTGATCGTTACGGAAATAAGAACAAAAATGAACAATATTTCTCCTCTTATAGATATCTAACAGTGTCTCCTAGGTACAACCACAGAAGCGATAGTTGTGCTATTTTCTGGGAATGGTTTTCAGGTTGAACTCTCTGTAATAGTGTTTTATTCAATCCATACCTTTGAAGCAAGGTCTTGTGCATCAAGTTCTTGTAATGTGGTCTTGACAGCTCCTCGTTGTTTTGGTTCACAAGGAACCCACATGCCATCAGAGGACTTCATGAAATATTCAGCATCCTGGATTTTACGAACAGGTTCAAAGAGTACGTCTTTGACCTATCAATGAGAATGTCAGGACCAAGTTTAAAAAGAGGCAACTCCTGACTATTTTAAATTTTCACAAAAGAAAATGTAAAAAAAAAAAACTTTTCAAACATTTTGCTCAAATTGGATATACGAATAGGAGTGGAAATATGGCAGAGGCTGATGTAAACTTGACACTTACACAAACTGAAATATCTGAACCAGAAAATCCTCCTGTTTTTTGAGCCAGCTTCTCAAAATCACTTTCAGTTAAATTGTGAGGAGTATCACCAAGATGCACCTGCTTGTCGACATACAGGAGGAAGTTAATTTCATGAATCACACGAACATGTTTCAACAAGTCAAAAAACAGGCTACAATAGTTCTGATGGGCAATACCTTAAACATGTGTTGCCTTGCCTTCAAATCTGGGAGAGGAATGTATATTCTCTTGTCAAAACGCCGTCGGATAGCCTGTGGTTTATTTTGCATTAGCATTACCAACTACGTAATTCTGATGAAAATAGATATATTTCTGTCCATAATCAAGGAAGTTTAAAATCTGATGTTTTTCTAACCTGATCCAGTGCATAGGGAGTATTTGTGGCTGCAAGAACAAGAACTTTGTTATCATCACTCCCTACACCCTGAAATGGGACAAGAACCTCAGTTTAAGATTATGACAGTGCTCTTATCAGTTTATGTGGAAATGCAGATTAGGACAATGTTCTTTATCCATATACAGTGAACACAAAGCACCTGCATCTGTACAAGAAGTTCTGTTTTGATGCGCCGAGATGCTTCACTCTCATTACCTTCACCCCTTTGGCCACACAGTGAATCTATTTCGTCAACGAAAATGATGGAAGGTGCACTATCACGAGCCATTTGGAAAAGATTTGAAACTAGCTTCTCACTTTCACCCATCCATTTGGAAACCAGGTCCGACGAAGAGACACTGCATAACGACAGCATGTGGGAGTTGTCACCAACTTTGATCAGCAAAAGAGAGCATGACAGGCATAGATTCTGCCCAGGTTATTGGGATTTATTTATGATTTTTTAAAGTGAAATCTAACAAAAGAGTAAGAATTTGCATTTGCTCAAGGTCCTGCCGGATGCACAAGCATTTTACAAATTTCTTGGATAACGATTATTGACCATTGCTTGCAATTGCAAAGACTACCTATCTATATATATTGACCATCAAAACAGAGAATAAGGATACACTTTAATATTGTTTACGCATTCAAGGTTCAAACACTCACTTGATGCAATGTGTGTATGGTCTTTTAAGAAACTTTCATCAGCTAGTAATCTGGGCAGTTACGATATCTTGGTTTATATATTACCTGAAGAAAGTTGAGTCAGCTTCTGTTGCAACAGCCTTTGCCAAGTATGACTTCCCTGTTCCAGGTGGACCATATAACAAAAAAGCCCTCCATGGTTTTCTCTTCCCTGAACGAGTGACAGACGAATAACATCCAGACATCAAATATTGTCAAACATAGAATCTTTACCCAAGAAAATATCATAACATTGGAAGCAGAACACTTTTGTGAGCATTACAACCAAGAAACTAACCAGTGAAAAACTGTGGGAACTTAACAGGCAATATGACAGCCTCTTGCAACGCCAGTTTGGCATTCTCAAGACCTGCCACATCACTCCATTTCACATTTGGCTTCTCCCTGATGATAACAGAATCAAGCCCTGCCTTAAGCTTCGCTTTCTCAGGATCCTCCTTGTCCTTCCCACCTCCATCCTTTGGTTTTGGACTAGTCTTTGGCTGTGCAGCAACCGACGCATCACCATTTGAGGCAGGCACACTCCCACCATTATCAAGAACAGCTCGAATCTCCTCCGCCCTCTTCAGATATCCCAAACATCTTTCCCTAATTGTTTTCTCAATCTGTTGATTCTTCTCATACTTCAATTGTGCTTGAAAGTACTCCAACGCATTCATATAAAGTTGAAAAGCTTTACTATAGTTTCCAGTATCGTCCTCCTTAACTGCCTGTTTTGCGTACTCTATACCATGCTCCATAAAATTGCTGTACATTTTGTTCTCAAAACTAAAAACACCATATAATATATAATCCTTACACCACTCTCCACCAAAAAATCACGCCTACACAAATCAATACTTAAACTTAAGCCTCAATATCTCCTATATCCAGCACAACATCAAAACTAGTACTTGATCCAATGAAAGGGAAGGACAACATCTTTACAAACAAGCAAAACATCAAACATCCCTCTAATTCTATCAGTAGCTAAAATCCCAATACTTGGACGCAAAAAACCTGAAAAAAAAACACTATAATTCAATCAAATCTCAAAACCCCAACACTCAAAGTTTCAGCCTTTACAGTAGTTTTGAGATATACAATTCTTTTTAAAAGTTTCCACCAACCCAATACAGTTTACATTAAAAAGACTCAAACTTTGCAATTAAATATCAACCAGAGAGAATGAACAGACAAGAACTAGAAAACCCATTGACAGACCTGAAAGTTGAGGCTTTGATCAAGAGATGATTATTGTTAATAGTCAAGTAAACATTTGTTTTTTTTTTTGTCATCGTGGTTTGATGTTAGACTTCAAGAGATAGATAAGCAAAGCCGACCAATTAAAATGAAATCGTCTTGTCGCTTTCAAATACAGAAAGCAAAACACTATAAAGCTAGCAAAAAAAGAAAAGAAAAAAGAAATAGTAATTTGATATTGTTTATTTCAAGAAAGTAGAGATGTTTTTTTTATTGTTTATTTTTTCTTTTTAAAAATAATTAAATGATATATAAATTTTAAATTATATTTTCTTTTATTTCTTGTGAAAAAAGTGGTTTGTTTATTATTAAGTAGAAGAAATTTTACTATACCCTTTTGTGAGATGTATTTATTAAAATAATATTTTTTTTATTAATGTTTTTTTTAATTTTACTTTTAAATATTAGATTTATTTTTTATTAAATTATTATATTTTTATGACACAGATCATAAGTTTAACAGGTCAATCTAGTTTGATAGATTAACCCAGTTAATTAGAATTTTTTTTAATTAACTTTTTTTTTCTAGTTTCAACCTTTAATATTTGATTGAATTAAATTTCATGATTTATTTTATTTGCTTTCTATTATGTTATTTCAGCCTCATTACAGCTCGGGAATAATGCTTAAATGGTTAATCAAGTAAACTTGGATTGTTTTTGTGTCTTATTTTTAATTAAGTTTTTTATCCAATTTCATTATTCAACACGGAATCGATTAAGAATTAAGCTTTATAATTTTTTTTTTATAGGGATATGTTGGTCTTCTAATCAGGGTTGTTGATTTTGGTATTTTAACCACGATTAAATCGTGTTGTTTTTTTTTCTAAGAAGTTATCCTTGTCTCAAATCTGAGTCATGAGTCCTTCAACATTGAGTTTTCTTTTTATCGAGTTGTCCTCATCTCATAACCCAGACTGCGAGTTTGATAGGTTAACTTAATTAACTTAACTTTTTTTTAATTGACTTTTTTCCTTCAATTCATCATTTAATTTTGTGTTTAATTAGGAATTAAGTTTCATGATTTATTTTGATTTTTTATTAGGTTATCTCGATCTCATGATCTAAAAATAGTGTTTAACGGGTTAATCCGGGTTTCCTTGGCTCATTTTTTGTCATTTTTTAATTAAAATTTTTACAAATTTTATCATTCAACATTGGGTCCAACATGAGTGATTGAGAATTGAATTTCATAATTTATTTTGATTAGCTCTCTATAAGATTATGTCAATCTCATGACCAAAGTTGTGAATTTGGTATGTTAAACCAGGTTAAATAGGGTTATATCATGTTATTTTTTTTTATGAGGTTATTTCGGTCTAATAACCCTGGTCATAGGTTTAGAGGATCGACTTGGGTTGTTTTTTATGCTCTTTTTTTAATTAATTTTTTTTAATTAATTTGTTTTCCATGAGATTATCTTAGTCTTATGACTGAGGTTGCGAACTTGACTAATTAACTCGGGTTACTTTTTTAAGTTATTTTTTAATTGATTTCTTTTTAATTTCATCGTTCAACATTGATTTATTTGATAATTAGGCTTCATAATTTATTTTGATTTGCATTTTATGAGGTTATCATAGTTTCATAACTCATGTCGCGGATTTGACATGTTAACCCGGGTTGACCCAAGTAAATCCAAGATGTTATTATCTTTATATAAAAAAAAAGATTTCATCTTAAATTTTTTTTAGTTAAATTATATTTTTACTTTTACGAGTTGTATGGATTACTTTTAAATCCATATATTCAATTGAGTTATATCAAATTAACCGTCATTCGATTTAAAAATTTTTCTGTTAAAAAAAATATTAGCAACATTTTAATATTCCTTCCATGTACAAGAAAAATTTGACCGGTTCTGTAGGGTATCGCAAATTAATAATATAGTCTCACTCTATATATTTGTGTGAATTAGCTTCCCCCTATTTTTCTTTTTTCTGTAAATAAAATTAAAAAAAAATACATCACACTATTTTTTTTCTCTCGTTGTCAATACTTCAAAATCGATACTTTTAGATGACTTAGCTCCAAAGAAACAAAACGCATGGAAGTAACTGGAAGACTCCAGGGGTGGACTGGAGACTTGGGTGTGAATGGGTGACTTGAGTATTCTTAAAAAGTACTTACAAATTGATCCTTAAAATGTAAAAACTATTCTCATTTGCCCCTAATTACTAAATTTTATCCCCTCAAGGATGGAAAAGTTCTCCCCTCACTTCCTTAGAAGATGAACAATTCTTAATATTTCATGTATTCATCCAATTTGCTCAGACCAAACAATTTCTAGCCTCTCAAGAGAACTATATATAACAAGAACTCTGTAGCATCAAGAGAAGCAAAGCCACGTAGACCTTATTTATGATGCCATAAATGCTCATTTAATGTTGTACATAAGAATAGTTAAAGAAGATGTAAATCCAAGTTTGAAGTTTAAATAATTTTTATTTAAAAAAATATTAAAAAATTATATAATATATTTTAACTTTTGAATGGAAATGTTCATTGATATACGCTAACATACACCATCAACAAAGGAAAGATCAAAAGAAAAAGAAAGCTATAGTCTTGACTCTGGTTGTCCTAACCTTTCACAGAAAGTGTCCATAATTTCCTTACTTGGTTCTTAGAGTACTGATGAATTAGTTCAACCAAACATTTGCTTAGCTTGGTCTATACTTGCCAGAAACCAGATAGAACACTCCACATGTCAATTATGCAGAGAGAAATGCCTTAAATTAATGTGACTATGATCTCCTCCATTTCCCTTCATATATATTATATATACACTCCCATACTCCATATATACTTCAACAACTGTTGCTCTTCAATGGAGAAACAAGTTCACTTCATCCACTTCTTGTTTGCCCTATTCTGTTTCTCTTACATAATGTTTTCAGGTTATATTAGTACTTTATTTTTTTGCAATTTATAGATGGGATTTTTTTTCTTCCTCTTTGTTTAAAATCATGCTTTGTTAATTATAAGCTTATAATCCATTGGCTTTAGTTGTTGCAGAAGGTCTTGTGAGTGGACACCATGACAATGGATCAGTGAAGCTTTTTGTATTTGGGGATTCCTATGCAGATACCGGGAACTGGGAGAAATTTGCAGCTTCCTGGAAAGAGCCTTATGGATTCACTTTTCCTGGTAAACCAGCTGGTAGATTCTCTGATGGTCGTGTCTTGACAGATTACATAGGTAGGCATTTTTTTTATAGTGAATTCTCAATCCTAGATGAGTGACATGAGTGTAAATTTATATTTGGAATTCATGGTTTGCAGCTTCATTTCTTGGTATAACATCTCCAGTCCCTTACACATGGAGAAAAACTGTAGAAAAATCTGGTCTACAATTTGGGATGAACTTTGCATTTGGAGGAACTGGAGTCTTTGATACATTCATCAATGCACCAAATATGGCTACCCAAATTGATTTCTTTCAACAACTGCTTGAAGAAAAAGTTTACACCAAACAAGACCTTAATTCTTCTATTGTCCTGGTGTCCCTAGCAGGCAATGACTACACTACTTATATTCAAAGAAATGGCAACTTTCAGGTGAGTTTGGTAAACTACTTTTTGTTTTGAGCTTGCGGTGGTAGGGTAGGTAATCTGCTGCAATACAACATAATCGCAATCTTTAATTATTCTTAGCATCAACTTATGATCTATTAACCAGCTGTTTAATCAGTTAAGATAAAATCAGGATGATAACTCTGAGAGAACTATATAACAAAACAGTATCTTGTTATCATATTGTAGGATTTGCCAGCCTTCACAACATCACTAATCAACCAGCTTTCTGCCAACCTGAAAAGAATACATGGTTTCGGAGTGCGAAAAATAGCAGTAACAGCATTGCAGCCTCTTGGATGCCTGCCGATATTGACAGCCTTCTCTTCATATCAGAATTGCAGTGAAAGTTGGAATACTGCCTCCAAGTTTCACAACCAGAAATTGCAGCAAGCAATACAAAGGATGAACAATGAGAGCGGAAAACACATGTACGAAACACTGGATCTGTATACTGCATTCATGTCCAAATTGAATACCGCACGCCTTGCAGGAAACTTGAAGTTGAGGAGTTTTCTTATGCCATGTTGTGTGGGCGTGACAAGCAACTACTCATGTGGAAACGTTGACAAGAATGGGGCAAAGACGTATGTAGTATGCGAGAAGCCGGAATTGTCTGTCTTCTGGGACATGGTACATCCTGCACAGAATGGTTGGCATCAAGTCTATTCGTCTCTGAAATCTTCACTTCATCGACTCTATTAGGATCTTCAGATGATTAGGATAAAATTATAATAATAAGAAGAAAATTATATTGTAAGATTTGATTGTTGATCAGATCATCTAGCTACTAGGAAGGTGATTTGTCCTTTCAATACATTTTGAGAACTTTCAAACCCAGATCTTAAATATGATCCATCATTGTAGCACTTCGCACTTTGACACGCTAAAAAAATAGGCCTAGAGACGAACGATATGTCTTGGTTTTAACATATAGATGATTTCTAATTTATAAGGTTTTCATTAATTGATAAAAACACTCCTAATCCATAAAAATTTTATTATCAATTCCTTACATAATTAAGATTAAAATTTATACCACATGTTGCACGTCAAAATCCGCGCGCGGCGTCCGCTGGCGATTTTTTTTATTATTTGTGTTTTGCTTGGTTCGTTGGAGTCGCCACCTAGTATTATGGTCACCAGGAACCTATGGTCTGCGAGAGTCTGAGTAAGAGACTGGTTGTGCAAGGGGAAGACGCATCACCCCCAGTGCACCCTACCTAAGGTAAGCTACATTGTTGTTTGATTGTTTTTCTAGGTCGAGTTTCTATTCGTTGGTCTTTTCTAAGGTTCAAGGCAGATCTCCCTTCGTGAGGGAGTCTCTACCTTATTGGGTTAAATCCTAACCGTTCTAAAGTTTGAATTTTAGGATTGCATTTATTTACACCTTGTATGTTTAATACCCGAGGGTGTACTTTATCGTGTAATTTTACACCCCACAAATATTAAAGTCTACATCTGGATCCTAAAAAAAAAAGAGTTGGAAAAAGGTTTTTGATATTTTGGCCAAACCCTAACGGATGATCATAAACTAGTTATGATATCCATTTTTTGGATTTTTAAAACGTGAGAAAGATGCAATTTTTTCTTCTTAAACATAAAAACATGCTTGGAAAATTCTTTAGGACTTGGCCGTATGCAATAAAATATTTTTTTCTTTTTTTGAAATTTTATTTATTTATTTATTTTTTTTGAAATACTTCGGAGGAAACCAGGTGTTTTAATATCGGACTTGTATCTTACCATGTAAGTATACAACCCAATATTAAGCAAACTTGGTAGAAAAATATTTAAGAAAGTCACAAATTTTTTAAATGATTTTAAAATTTTTTGAATTTTTTTTTTGAATTTTTTTTCGGGCCGGGCCGGGCCCAGCCACTTGGGCTGGGCCAGAACTGGCCCGACCCAAGCAGACAGCTAATTAATTAGCCGCTGCATGCAGAATTCGATTCTGCATGTAGCCACGGTGAAAGGAAAAGGAAGGCGTAGCAGGGGAGGGGCGAGTTACCTGGCGTGGAGAGAGTCGGCGACCTAGCTGGTGGTGCACGGTGTAACTGAAGGTGGTGAGGCCGGCGGCTTGCACTGGTCACGGCTGGAAGAAGAAGGAGCAGAGTCCTGCAAAGGAGAAGGAAAGCTCACGGCTGGAGCTGTTGGTGTGGCTGAGGAAAGAGCTGCTACCCCGGCTGTCTTTGGGAAGGAAGAGAGCTTCTGGGCAAGGTGGTGGTCGCTGCCTCTGCTGTCGCCGCCGCTGCTGCAGTCACGGTGGCAAAGGAGAAGATTTTTACAGAGGAGAGAGAGAGAGAAGTGGTGCAACTGTCACGTGAGATGGTTTTATGGCTACTGGAGGTGGGGATGATGGTGAGAAGCTAGGTGATGAAGGTGGTGGTGGCTGAAGGCCACGGTGGAGAGAGAAAGCAGAAAAGGGATTGTTTGCAGGAAAAATGAATACAAAAGGCTGGTTTTCGGCCAACTTTGAGCTCGTTTTTTCTCCTCCTCTGAGCATGAAATTGGCTCCTATTTATAGGGCTGGAAAGAGGGTAATCTTGTCTTCAACGGGGAAAAAGTCTCAGCCCTTGATTTGACTCGAGGAATCCAAGCCGTTGCTTCAAAGTGTGCACCTCGAATTGCCAAATTTGGCAATCCAAGGCTGCAGACTGAACGAGGTGGCCACTTTGGGCCAATAAACGGAGCCGTTTCAAAGCTTTTCGACCCGACCGGACAATTCTCGAGGATAAAAGGGTTTCAGGTGGACATTTTGGTGCACGCGTTGTCGGATTTGGAGGCCAAACGATGTGGAAAACGCGCCTGAAAAGCTGCTACTCGGGCAGCATTGTGGGGAAGAAGATGAACAGTGACCAGGCGACACGTCGCCTGGTCCCTTCCCCCTCTTTGTTTTTTCTTAAACACAAAAAACGGCGCCGTTTTGGATCAAAAAAATTAGGGATTTTTGCCGATTTTCAATTGAGTCCTCCAGCTTTCAATTTCTTCAAGTTGACCCCCGAATTTTGTCAATTAGACTCCTATAGTTAGGCGCCTTTTGCAGATTGCCCCTTGGCTTTGGATTTTGTCAATTTAACCCCTAATTGGCCCCAAAACTTCAATTTTCTTGCAATTTGACCCCTGATTTCAATCAATTAACTTGGTAAAAATTAAATTTGGTCTCTTAAAATTCCAATCTTCTCTATTAAGCCCAAATTAGGCTCCCAAACTTAATTTTTCACCAATTAAGCTCCAAATAAAATTAATTTGACCCATTTGAAGTATAATTAAGTCCTTACACTTAATTAAATCCTTCATTTGGACCTAAATTAATTCTTAAACTTAATTAAAATTTAATTTGGTCCATGATTAAATTAAATTGACCCATTAAAAATTTAATCACGTCATTGGACTTAATTTTTATGCAAATTTATCCAATAATCATTTAATTTGACCTTGAATTTGCATTTTTTCCTCCAAAAATTGCAGATTGATTTTTGCCTATTTTGCCTATTTTTCTTGATCAGCTTTCTCCACGTTGCCAGCTTGTATTTTATTTTTTGATTTTTATTTTTTTAAAAAAAATTTTGAGGAATAACCCAGAATTGAATTATGACACCACATCACATGCAACAATCAAAAGTACAACTAAGAACGATTTCATTAAAAAAAAATCACTTGCATGGATGGCAATAGAGAATTTTCAATTTTACAAATATTTTTACTTCCAAAACAGTTGTATTATTACCTCAAAGAAGCTGTCCCCGTTGATAATTTATCAGCTAGGAGGGTAAACAAACCAGATTTCCAGGTTGGCATTACAGGATAGAGATCAATCCTCATTTGGTGATGAAATTCATGCAAGCACAACGGTTTTTAAGTGGCATTGACAGGAAACCACAACATTCTGACAAGATGTTTCCATAAAAAAAGACAAAAAGAACCAAATTTAGAGTGTGCCTAATTGTCTAAAAGCTTGAGTGATCCAGCTAAACTCATCAACCTTCAAAACTTCCATGCAAGAGTCCCGGAGGGAAACCCTACACAAGAATGATTGTTCTATAAAACTACTCCGCTATAACTGCAATTTTATAAAGCTCTTTCTCTCCTTGCCTTTGTTTTTCCAATGGAGGGGAAAGGAATCTTCTTGGTTGGTTTGCTTCTTTTATCCATCGCTGATATTTCTACAGGTTAGACGACCGATTAATTTATCTCAAAATACTTACCTTATATTTCCCTGTGTTAGTTTTGAGTCTTGAATTAACACATAATTAGTGATTTCTGATAATTAATCATTCATTGTTTTTCTTTGGTATTTCAGCTCAAAATTGTCCCAAGGGCTCTCCAAAACTCTTTGTTTTTGGAGACTCCTATGTTGATACTGGAAATTGGCCAAAGAATGTCAGGGGTCCATGGAAAGAACCTTTTGGTAAAACATTTCCTGGTAAACCAAATGGTCGAGCCTCCGATGGTCGTGTCCTTACTGACTATATAGGTGCTTAATGACTTTTCTCTTGTGCTCCTTTCTTCTTTCTTTAATTTTTCTTTTTATTTTTAGAATGTAGAGAGTACAAAACCAAATGTATCAAACCAGGACTAGCCTGTAGGGGGGTTAAATCAACCAACCTATAACCTAAATACGATAAAGATCATTATCGGTGTAAGAAATTTATAGAACAGCTTAAACAATGTTGTTTTGAGATTGAATCGGGTTGATTAAGGGTTAACTCGACCACTTTATTACCTGAGAGAGGTGGGGTCATATGGAATTTGTTTTCCTATTACAATTATAATATGTCACCTAGTTATTAAATCATATTAACACATTTTTTTCCTCATTTGCATTCATGAAATATACTTATGTGCAGCATCATTTCTGGGAATAGAATCACCTACCCCTTATCAACTGAGAGATACATCGAAAAGTATTCAGCAAGGATTAAACTTTGCATATGGAGGCAGTGGTGTTTTCCCCACATGGGCGAAAGACAGCCTGACAGTCCAGATCGATCAGTTTGAACAGCTACTCAAAGAAAATGTATGCAGTCAATGTGACCTTGATAGTTCAGTTGCTCTGGTTTCTACTGGAATCAATGACTATTCATTCTATTCTGCAGCCAAAAAAGGTTCCAAGGATGTGAGTAGTTCTTACCCTGAATAAACAAAGTTTTACAAGTATTTTTTACGATGAATATGTAGCCTTTTAACTTGTATTTTTTGCATTTTTTTACATGATAGGGACTGCCTGCTTTCACTGAAGGACTTGTCAACCAGCTCGCTGCAGACCTACAACGTATTAATCGTCTAGGAGTGAAAAAAGTTGTAGTAGCAACATTACCAGTTATAGGATGCTTGCCTCTCCACATAATTCCACCAAATTCATATCAGAAGTGCGATGAAGAATCCAACAAAAACGCCAAGATTCACAACCAGGTATTGCAGAAAGCAGTGGGAAAATTGAACACTGATAATGGAAACAAAAGCACGTTTGTAATTCTTGATCTCTATAACGCTATGGTTTCTGCTATGGACCAATTCAGACAGGATGCAGGTAATTTCTGTTCATGTTTTTTCAACCACAATTTTTTTTATATGCATCTCAAGTTAATCATTGATTAACCTTTCTTCTTTCTCCTTGTCACAGCAAATACCGAGCAAAAGAACCCATTGCAGCCATGTTGCTCGAAGAATGTTGAGCACATATGCTCAGCGGAAGGACTGTGCTCGAATCCCAAGTCATCTTTCTTTTTCGATCTGGCACACCCTTCGGACAATGGCTGGAATGCAATTTATTCATTTCTGCAAGGTTCTCTTAACAATGATCTAAGAGCTTGAGGATGGTTCCTTATATTTGATGTTATTTGAACTAAAAAGTCGTACATTATATACAGTCCATATTCAGTTTCATGTCTTGTGATTGTATTCAATTTAAAAAATTGTCCTCCTTATAATATCTTGATTGAGAATAATTAAGATTATTGTTTAAACACATGCCAATTAGTATATTTCTGAAGTCTCGAGAGATTACGGCGGATAATCATGATGGATTTGGGATGAGATGACGCATCATGCACCTCGGTGTATTAAATAGAATAAGTGAATTGCCTAATGATTAATGATTCAGGCCCTTTAATAAATTAGTCCCTGAGTCATGTCTGACAATCATGGAAGGGAATTGATTCCTTAAAAATGTGATAATGTGTGATGCTGTATAATAATGACTGCATAATTTAACATCTTAATTTGACAAAGGAATGACAGGCCAGATGCTGTGGAAACACCAGAAAACATTTTTTTTATTATTATTATCTTTTGGACACAAAAGGCAGAGAAGAAGGAAAAGGGAGGGAAGGAGCCTTGATAAAATCGTTGGTTTTTTGGCAAAATGGCAAAAAAGTATTGACCTTTAGATTTGTTGGGCAAAAGATTGATTGATAAATAACAAAATTAGGTGATAACTTGAGACAAGAAACTAATCAACGTGTGTAAAGATTGAGTTAGTCAATTGTGGAGTCTGCAGGTACTGAACATATTAATCTGTTGAGTGATGTAAGGCGTGCCTTCTCCGTGTATAGATATTAGCCAAGATTCTTGAACAATCAGCAAGTGCTTGCCTTTATGTGCTTGTGTGATTACTCTTCAATGTAGAAGTTAAGAGTATAGTCCCAATTCGAGCCATGGTTTTGCTTACAAAAAGCACAACTCCATCTCCTTAAAGCTACACAGAGTTTATGCGCTTTGAATCTTGTGTTCATTAGCGAGCTAATTGTATTGTTACTCTTGTTTGTTTTTTGTTAATTCATAGTTATAAAACCTGGTTGAATCGTTTACCAAGATTCTGGATTTGACCAGGTTTCACGTTGAACTATTTTCTTTTAAACTAAAATAACATCGTTTCAAGTATTATTAAAAAATCAAAAGTTGAGCTAACCTGTGAGTTGATTTATCCAATCCATGACCGGAGCCTTGGAGTGTATCAAGGATGAATTAATTAGGTCTTGTAACCATGCTTTTTTGTTCATGCCGCCAATCTTAATGGTTCTGGATTTATATGGCTTTGTAAATTATCCTTTTTAATGTATCCTTAAAAAAGGAACAAAATAACTCAAGTCAAGGAAACGTAAACAGATAAAATAAGATGGGAAATGAAGAATTTTCCTTCTTTATTACTTTAATCTTCAGAACATAAAAGAATTGACAATTCGATAAAAACAAATCACACTTGCATTTATATGCACACTTGACGACGACGACGACAACAACTAGGCTTCCAATCGAAACTAGTTGGGGGCGCCTGCACACATGAAAAAAAACAATTCAAGCAAAAAGGGAAAAACTAGTTGACAGCACTGCAAATCCTCCTTATCTGCCCGGCTGATCCAGTGAGTGGACGGATGTCTCCCATTTTGATCATGGCAGATGCAAAATCAGAGCTGAATTTCGCAGGATTCCTGCTGTATTCTGAGACAATGCTGTCTGTGGAGCCTCCATTGAAAAGAACTTGATCTGATTGAAGGAGGCCCTTGTTTCGCATCAAATTCTTGAAGTAATTGTTGTCAAAAGAATTGGGTGTGACTAAATCGAGCGGAGCCAAATTTGCCTGGCCACCAGTACGGGGACACCGTCTCTTGCGAGTGCTAGCGAATCCAGCATCGATATTGCTAGCATTGTAAATCCTGTCACGGAATGTAAAGCATTGAGCTTGTCCTAACGTATGAGAACCTGCACCCGAAAACGAATATATTTAGCATCAGGAACTTAGTATTCAAGATACGTTAAGGTATTCTTATCAAAGCCAGTGTCGGTTACGGGTGCCAACCTGACAATGCAACCATGTCCCTTGCAGTAAGGCCTTTCTTTTGGAAGCGAGATATAAGTCTGTCTAGCCTGTCAAAGAAAGCAGGTAGTTCTGCGTTGGCTAAAGTTCGACTTGCAGTGGTTGAATCTCTTCTTCCAAGCTTCACTGCCCAAGACGGACCACCCACCTGTGATATTTCTTAAGAGTAATCATAGATTAGATATAATGATTTGGTAACTTGAAACACTAACAAAAATAAAGAGATGAATTATTTACACACACACACACACACTCACATAAGCAGACGCATCTCTTGCGGCCACAGCAATGATATCTGCACAGGATACAACTCCAGGACATATCTTCTCTACTTTAGATTTTGCTTTATCTATGACTTCATAACCTCTAACAGAGTTATTATTGGCTCCTGCAGTCTTTTCACTCTGAATAGAGGAAGTTTCGTCTAATAAAATTGAGGCATCACAACCCTGAAAAAACGAGGAATATAATTCATGAAGAATACGTGCTTGCTCAGAGTTAATAGCTAGAGTAGAACAAGTGCTGCAAGTTGCAACAGTACCTGAACGAAGCAATCATGGAAGTGTAGACGAATGAGAGACGCCGCCATCCTCCGTTCTCTCGCAATTGCAGTTCTGATGGCAGTTCGGATAGTACTTTCTGCTTTTGGACATGACTTATGGTAAAATGCAGAGGAGAGTTTTGCTTGGCAAGCTGTGCTCAAGAGAAACAACATAAAAATGAAAGCTGCTGCCACTTTCACTGCCATTTCTTCGTGTTTTCTCAACCTCGATTGCAATGTACACTAAGTAGTTCTTACACACACAAAATGTCTAGCTAAATATTTTGCTAGTGTAGTTTAACACAAGATGCTAGAATGGAGAGAGTTAAGATAGAAGATGGAGTAGAATGCATATGGGAACTCATCCAATTTATAGAGGATGCATGATTAATTAAGCTCATTAATTAACTAAGATTTGTTTCATTAGAAACTATGCATTTGGGATAACGTGTAAATCATGGTTCAATTTTGATGTCTGCATGTCTTTAAGAGTCTAGATTATGATATAAATTATATATAAAAAAAAGAAATTCTGGTAAGTTACTATATGCATTGTCAAAAGCCAAGTTCCCTTCGTGTCTCAAGGCGGCATAAATATTTATATTGTCTTAATAAGCGAAACGTCGACAATGCTGACAAGAGAACATAATGCCTATAAATCCTTAATTAGTTTTTCGCCATCTAATGATTGTTTAAGTAGATATAACCAAAGCTACAAGCAACTAATTTCTTTCAAGAGAATTCCAAGCAGCCTCCTCGGATTGCTCTTTCGTAGGGTTTGGTCAGCAAAATGCCAAGAGAATAGGTAAACCCAAGATTTTTCTCGAGGTTAGGTCATAGGTGTGCTAAGAACTCTCTTAGGTTACTTGTTTTGAAAGAAGTGGCATTTGAAAAGGGATTTTTATAAAGAATAGCAGTGAGTCTAGAGGTTGTGAGTCTTGAGCCCTCTATCCTCGCTAGCTCTAGGTGCTAACAATTCTTCACTGAGTAGCTAGTTTCCCTCTTATTGTACTAGCTCACTACAAGAATGGCAGAATTTTAAGCGTGTATAGCTTTCGCAGCCACTGGTCATCAGAACTGATTTTACACAGCAGCTACATGAAATGTTGGCGCCAGTGATCCTAACTAGAAAAGTTAGATATTTAATTGATTTCTTGCCTTTTTACCACAAAAAAACAAAGGAGAAAAGTCCTTTTTCGAAAGTGATATCTTAACCATTTCCCTAATCAATTCATCTCATGGGAACTGGTACTCCGTCTCTACCCCGGCGGCCTAATTATGTTTCTTTATTCGTGCTTGCATGTATTCGAACGTTTATTTATTAATGCTCCCTTCTTTTAATTGTCATTTTTTTTTGTTTGTTTTAAATATTGTTGAATTTATATATATTTGTTAATTTTGTGTTTTGATTTCTTATCTCTTCAATTTCAAATCTTAGTTTAATTAATATTTTACTATGGATACTGTGGGTATATTTTACTATGTATTTTAAAAAAAAATCACTATCACATGTTCTTGTAGATATGTTTCTTTTTTACCTTTTCAAGCAAAAACATCTCTTAAAAACTGAATTAAAAAAATAAAATTATTTAAAAAAACATAAAAAATTGGGACATCTTAAAAAAAAATTAAAACAACCAATAAAATTTTTTAAAAATTAAACGGAGATCTTTTCTCCCAAAATATGATTTACATCTTTTTTTTTTGTTTTATTTTAAAATTTCACTTTTCTTTAATATTTTTCAATTTTATTAATATTGTAAGTCTGGTGATGATAAGGATGTCATTATCTATTTAAAATAAATATTAACAACAATTTAATAGATTATAGTAAAGACTTGATTAGAAAATTTGTATAAGTCAGACAATGACTTTTTCACTTTCTTAAAAATTTGGTCTCACTATATAAAAAAAATCATAGGGTATAATCCAACCCCATCTATCAAATATTACCCATTAAAAAAATCATTAAAATTTGAAAAAAAAAATGAAGACAAAAAGGTACTCATTTTCATGATTGAAGGCAGAAATTCAAAGGTAAGGGTTAATTGGGCCATGCATGCATGTTCAAGGGGGACCCAAGTGGAATAGTCTGAGATCCGTCATTAAAATTGAAAGGCAAAAATAATCTAGCTATGCGCGTTCTTCAATCTTTTGTTTCTCTTGTTCTTGAACAATCAATTCCGCTGATTAAAGGCCCAAGGCCTGAGGAGTACTATATAGGAACCAGATGAAAGGGTATGATGAAGACCGTCAAAAGACGAAAATGATAGGCAATGAAACGAATTTTCTTTATTATTAAGTTGTACTTGACAAATTTGAAGAATGAACAATTGATTAAATAATTAAGAGATGCATGCCTCTGCACACTTTATTATACTTGACAATTCGAGAAAAACAAATCACACATGCATATGCACACTTGACGACGACGACAACAACAACCAGGCTTCCAATCGAAACTAGTTGGGGGCGCCTGCACACTTGAAAAAAACAATTCAAGCGAAAAGGGAAAAACTAGTTGACAGCACTGCAAATCCTCCTTATCTGCCCGGCTGATCCAGTGAGTGGACGGATGTCTCCCATTTTGATCATGGCAGATGCAAAATCAGAGCTGAATTTCGCAGGATTCCTGCTGTATTCTGAGACAATGCTGTCTGTGGAGCCTCCATTGAAAAGAACTTGATCTGATTGAAGGAGGCCCTTGTTTCGCATCAAATTCTTGAAGTAATTGTTGTCAAAAGAATTGGGTGTGACTAAATCGAGCGGAGCCAAATTTGCCTGGCCACCAGTACGGGGACACCGTCTCTTGCGAGTGCTAGCGAATCCAGCATCGATATTGCTAGCATTGTAAATCCTGTCACGGAATGTAAAGCATTGAGCTTGTCCTAACGTATGAGAACCTGCACCCGAAAACGAATATATTTAGCATCAGGAATTAATATTCATCATCATGATAATGATAACTAAGGCTTCTTATGTGTGTTGGTTACAAGTTCCAACCTGACAAAGCAACCATGTCCCTTGCAGTAAGGCCTTTCTGCTGGAAGCGAGAAATAAGCCTCCCCAGGTCGTCAGAGAAGGCAGGTAGTTCTGTGATGGCTAAAGCTGGACTTGCTGTAGTTGAATCTCTTCTTCCAAGCTTCACTGCCCAAGATGGACCACCCACCTGACACATTTTTTAAAACTAATTAACGATCTTGAATTTGTAACTTGAAATGCAAACAAAAGATAGAAAGAGGTGGATTGATTATATACTCACATAAGCAGATGCGTCTCTTGCTGCCACAGCAATGATATCCGCGCAAGATACTACTCCAGGACATATCTTCTCTACTTCAGATTTTGCTTTATCTATGACTTCATAGCCTCTGGCAGAGTTCCTGTTGGCTCCTGCAGTCTTTTCACTCTCGATAGAGGAAGTTTCGTCTAGCAAGATCGAGGCATCACAGCCCTGAAAAAAAAGAAGGAATAATTCATGAAGTAAATTGCTAGATCAAAGTTAAATACTAGACCGGAACAATGGCTGCCATATATAGTTTCCAAAATACCTGCACGAAGCAATCATGAAAGTGCAGGCGAATGAGAGACGCCGCCATCCTCCGTTCTCTCGCAATTGCAGTCCTGATGGCAGTTCGGATAGCACTTTCTGCTTTAGGACACGACTTGTGGTAAAATGTAGAGGAGAGTTTTGCTTGGCATGCTGTGCTCAAGAAAAACAGCATAAAAATGAAAGCTGCTGCCACTTTCACTGCCATTTCTTCGAGTTTTCTCAAGTGCAACAGTACTAAGTTTTCACACACACAAAAATGTCTAGCTAATTTGCTAGTGTAGTTTAGCACAAGATGCTAGAATGGGGAGAGTTAGGATAGAAGATGGAGTAGAATGCATATGGGAACTCATCCATTTATAGAGGATGCATGATTAATTAAGCTCATTAATTAACTAAGATTTGTTTCAGTAAAACTATGTGGGATAGCGTGTAAATCATGGTTCAATTTTGATGTCTGCTTGGCTTTAAGAGTCTAGACTATGATATAAATTAAAAAAACAAATTCCGTTAAGTTACTATATGTATTGTCAAAAGCCAAGTTCCCTTCATGTCTCAAGGCGGCATAGATATTTATATTGTCTTAATAAGCGTAACGACATTAATGTTGACAAGAGAACATAATGCTTATATATCCTTAGTTTTTCGCCATCTAATTAATGATTGTTTTAAGTAGATAACCATAGCTACAAGCAACTAATTTCTTTCAAGAGAATTCCAAGCAGCCTCCTCGGATTGCTCTTTCATAGGGTTTGGCCAGCAAAAAGCAAAGAGAATAAGTAAACCCAAGATTTTTCTCAAGGTTAGGTGTGTTAACAACTCTCTTAGGTTACGTGTTTTGAAAGAAATGACATTGGAAAAAGGGATTTTTTTATAAAGAACAGTAGTGAGTCTAGAGATCGTGAGTCTTGAGCCCTCTATCCTCGCTAGCTCTAGGTGGTAACAATTCTTCACTGTGTAGTTTCCCTCTTATTGTAGTAGCTCACTACAAGAATGGCAGAATTTTCAGCGTGTATAGCTTTCGCATCCACTGGTCATCAGAACTGATTTTACACAGCAGCTACATGAAATGTTGGCGCCAGTGATCCTAATTAGAAAAGTTAGATATTTAATTGATTTCTTGCCTTTTTACCACAAAAAAACAAAGGAGAAAAGTCATTTCTCGAAAGTGATATCTTAACCATTTTCCTAATGAATTCATCTCATGGGAACTGGTATTCTCCGTCTCTACCCCGGACTTGTGTTTCTTTATTCATGCTTACAAGTATTGGAATGTTTATTTATTAATGCTCCCTTCTTTTAATTGTCAATTTTTTTTTGTTTGTTTTAAATATTGATTGAATTTATATATAATTAATGTTTTGTGTTTTGATTTCTTCTCTCTTCAATTTTAATTAAATCTTAGTTTAATTAATATTTTACTATGTATATAGGGATAATGTGGTAATATTTTACTATGTATTCTTTTTTAAAATAAAAAAACAAATCACTATCACATGTTCTTGTACATTCTATCTTTTACCTTTATTTTTTTGTCCCTTTTCAAGCTAAAACATTTCTTAAACATCGGATTAAAAAAACAAAAATTAATTTTTTTTAAAAAAATGTAAGAAATTGGAACAACTAAAAAAAATTGAAACCACCTATAAAATTTTGTCAAAAATTGAACGGAGATCTTTCCTCCCATAATATTAATTATTTACATCTTAAGTTATCATTTTTTTTGTTTTATTTTAAAATTTCAATTTTTTTCATATTTTTCAATTTTATAAATATTGCAAGTCTCGTGATAATAAGGATGTCATGTACCTATTTAAAATAAACATTAACAACAATTTAATAGATTAAAGTAAAGACTTGAATAGGAAATTTGTATAATTCAGACAATGACTTTTTCACTTCCTTGAAAATTTGGTCTCGTTATAAAAAAAAATCATAGGGTATAATTCATCCCCATCTATCAAATATTACCCAATAAAAAAACATCATTAAAATTTGAAACAAAAAATGAAGACAAAAGGGTACTCATTTTCATGATTGAAGGCAGAAATTCAAAGGTAAAGGTTAATTGGGCCATGCATGCATGTTCAAGGGGGACCCAAGTGGAATACTCTGAGACCCGTCATTAAAATTGAAAGGCAAAAATAATCTAGCTATGCGCGTTCTTCAATCTTTTGTTTCTCTTGTTCTTGAACAATCAATTCCACTGATTAAAGGCCAAAGGCCTGATCGAGTAATAGCTAGCTAGGATCCAGATGAGAGGGTATGATGAAGACCGTCAAAAGACGAAAATGATAAGCAATGAAGCGAATTTTCTTTATTATTAAGTTATACTTGACAAATTTGAAGAATGAACAATTGATAAAATAATGAAGACATGCCTCTGCACACTTTACTAAGCGAATGATTTGAAGAAAAAGAAAAACTAGTTGACAGCACTGCAAATCCTCCTTATCTGCCCGGCTGATCCAGTGAGTGGACTGATGTCTCCCATTTTGATCATGGCAGATGCAAAATCAGAGCTGAATTTCGCAGGATTCCTGCTGTATTCTGAGACAATGCTGTCTGTGGAGCCTCCGCTGAAAAGTTCTTGATCTGATTGAAGGAGACCCTTCTTTTGCATCAAGTTCTTGAAGTAATTGTTGTCAAAAGAATTGGGTGTGACCAAATCGAGTGGAGCCAAAGTTGAGTTGCTCCCAGCAAGTGGACAACGCCTCTTGCGAGTGCTAGCGAACCCAGCGTCGATATTATTGTCACTGTGTATCCTATCACGGAATGTAAAGCATTGAGCTTGTCCTAACGTATGAGAACCTGCACCCGAAAACGAATATATTTAGCATCAGGAATTAATATTCATCATCATGATAATGATAACTAAGGCTTCTTATGTGTGTTGGTTACAAGTTCCAACCTGACAAAGCAACCATGTCCCTTGCAGTAAGGCCTTTCTGCTGGAAGCGAGAAATAAGCCTCCCCAGGTCGTCAGAGAAGGCAGGTAGTTCTGTGATGGCTAAAGCTGGACTTGCTGTAGTTGAATCTCTTCTTCCAAGCTTCACTGCCCAAGATGGACCACCCACCTGACACATTTTTTAAAACTAATTAACGATCTTGAATTTGTAACTTGAAATGCAAACAAAAGATAGAAAGAGGTGGATTGATTATATACTCACATAAGCAGATGCGTCTCTTGCTGCCACAGCAATGATATCCGCGCAAGATACTACTCCAGGACATATCTTCTCTACTTCAGATTTTGCTTTATCTATGACTTCATAGCCTCTGGCAGAGTTCCTGTTGGCTCCTGCAGTCTTTTCACTCTCGATAGAGGAAGTTTCGTCTAGCAAGATCGAGGCATCACAGCCCTGAAAAAAAAGAAGGAATAATTCATGAAGTAAATTGCTAGATCAAAGTTAAATACTAGACCGGAACAATGGCTGCCATATATAGTTTCCAAAATACCTGCACGAAGCAATCATGAAAGTGCAGGCGAATGAGAGACGCCGCCATCCTCCGTTCTCTCGCAATTGCAGTCCTGATGGCAGTTCGGATAGCACTTTCTGCATTAGGACACGACTTGTGGTAAAATGTAGAGGAGAGCTTTGCTTGGCATGCTGTGCTCAAGAAAAACAGCATAAAAATGAAAGCTGCTGCCACTTTCACTGCCATTTCTTCGTGTTCTCTCAACCTCGATTGCAACACTAAGTAGTTCTTACACACACAAAATGTCTAGCTAATCGTGCTAGTGTAGTTTAACACAAGATGTTATATATAGGATTGAGAGACTTAGACTTAAGATTGAAAGATGGAGAAGAATACAAGGGAACTCATCCATTTATAGAGCATGATCATGCACGTTATATTAAGGTTTGTCCGGGTAAAACATTTGCCACGATACAACGTGTATGTATTGCCAGGGTCCAATTTTGATGTCTGCATGTCGTCGTTGAGAGTTTCAACTCTAGATTATGATTTAATTAAATAAATAATTTGGGTAAGTTACTATATATGTGCTGTCTTTAAGCCAAGTTGTCATCAAATCATTTTCTTACATGATTTCTCAAGGCGGCACATAAATATCTATTTTCGTTTTAATATATATGCACGAGGACAATTATGACAAGAGCCGCAAAGCCATAATCTTAATTTCTCCATCTGATGATTTAAGGATAATTTTTATGATTTGTCCATATTTTTGCAAGAAAAAAGAGTGCTCTTTCTAACAAATGCCTGGAAATCTCTCCCTAATGGCGGGGAAAAAGAACCAAGCATCCTCTTTTTTGTTTGCTCCTTCATAGGTTTTTGTTGAGAAAAATGCCATGAGCATAATAAAGTAAACCCATAAATTCTCAAGGCTAGATGTGTTCAGTTCAGAGTTATCTATGTACGAGGCTTTCTAATTTTGAAAGAGTCTTCTAAAATCAAAAGAACAGTAAGACCAATTCATCAAGCCATCAATTTAATTAGGTCCCTCTCATCCTTATTAGCCCAAGTAAGACCAATTCATCAGTAACTAGTTTCACTGTTTCTCGTACTAGCTAGCAGTACGATAAAAAAATGTTAGATTTTAGATTTTGTAGAGCATTTATTTGCTGTTAAGGTTAAACCTGTATATATTTAACGTAGTAATATAGTGATTAAGGTCTGTACGTGTTTTAGTGGGAGCTAAATTAAGATATACAACTTTGAATTTTCTTGTATTTTTTTATTTATTTTATCATAAAATTTAATAATAATAATAAAGTCGATATTTTAAACATATCTTTTCCATATGTGCAAATATAGACTACTAGATACCATTTCATTAGATTTTATAAAGATTAATTTAAAGTACAGAATATTTTTATTTAACAATATCAGAAATTGCCCAACAATTCACTATGGGCCCACTAACTAGGAAACCCAACAAACCTAATGACCCAATCTCTTTACCTGGTCATTGTTTGGACCTAGCTAGGGTTCTTCTAGTGGCATCCAAAGTCAAAAGAGTTCCATCTTACGTGAAGAATTATGAACATAAAAAAAAACAGCTTTGGTAAGATATATACACAAGGTCAGAATGTCAACAAATCACCATCTTTCTCTAATTTTAATTTATTTTTTCAACAAATCATAAATATTCTTGTTGTCTTTTTTTATATTTATTCAATGAAGGACTTTTTTTTATTTAAGAAAAGTGGGATGATTCTTAACATCTTATAATTATAATAATTTTAATTTGATTAGGATATTTATTCAGTCAAACTTAAACGAGAACGGTATAATTTCAAAAAAACTGTATCAAGATTTTTGTCTAAATAAAGTTGATTTATCTTTTCTAAAAATGAATATTTCCAAACAATATTGATGTAAGTGATCTTGTGATCTTGGTAACTCAAAATATTAACCTCATAACCTTGATTTTATGCTTTTGTTTCTTTGTAATTTTAGATTTTTTTTTGTTTTCTAGTTGAGATAAAATTTATTACCTGTATAATGTAAATCTTCTAAGAAAAAAAATTATTATTATTTTAAAGAAAATAAACTTGTAAATTTAAATCTTATATATGCGGTGCGGTACCTTTAATTCATCAAAATTTGTGTGCTCCTTGTTTATTAATGTTATCTTTAACTTAAAGGAACAAGCCCCCGTGCATTCTTTTCCGTCTTCAGTCGTCTATCAATTCCAACAGCCTTTGTTAACCACTCTGAAAACATCGGTTTTTCACTCTGAAAACACATACAAATGGCAGGACAGTGAAGCTTGGAAGAAGGATTCAACCACAGCAAGTCGAACTACCTGCTTTCTTTGAAGGCCTTGAAGTCTTATATTTCGTTTTTAAATTGTGTTTTTAAAAAATTTAAATTTTTTTATATATTTTAAATTATTTTAACATGATCTTAAAAATAATTTTTAAATATAAAAAAAATTATTTTAATATATTTCAACTATATAAAAATCAATAATAACCACCCTCTTAAAAAACTATAAAACAAGCTCAATTCTTCGTGTTCCGTGACAGGTTACGCTCTGACAACAATATAGATTGTTATCTTTTTTTAAGCTAAAGATTGGCAGAATAATTTTTAATTCAGAAGATATTTTGCTAAAAAAAAAATTAAATTTTAGCAAATTTTTATTTGTACTTCCAAACAAAAAAAAAAGTCAAAAAATACAACTTGATTTGAATTGTGAGTTTGACCATTTTCGAGTATTATATCTTCTAATTTCTTTAATTCATAGTCTGATTAAATTAATTAAATTAAAGAGAAAACTCTTGGATCATAACACCTCACCATCTGTCTATTTATACTATGTTAACTTATTCTATTTAATATTATTAAAGTACAAGAAGCGTCATCTCATCACAAATCCAAGGTGATGATCTCCCGCGTAATCTCTTGGAACTTCAGAAATACTAATTGCTTGGACATGAAAGTTTAAACAATAATCTTAGTTATTCTCAATCAACTATATAATTAAGTGTATGAAATAATATTACAAGGAAGGCAATTTTTTAAATTGAATACCATCATAAGGGATGAAACCGCAGATGGACTATATATAATGTATGCAAATATAAGGAACATCCTCAAACTTTTAGATCTTTGTGAAGAGAACCTTTCAGAAATGAAAAAATAGCATTCCAGCCATTGTCCGAAGGGTGTCCCAGATCAAAAAAGAAAGATGACTCGGGATTCGTGCATACTCCTTCCACTAAGCACATGTAATCAACAATCTTGGAGCAACATGGCTGCAAGGGGTTCTTGTACTCAGAATTTTCTGTGACAAGTAGGAAGAAGAAAGGTTAATCAAACATTAACTTGAGTTGCATGGAAAAAAAAAAAAAAAGCGGTTGAAAAATCATGAACAAAAATTACCTGCATTCTGTCTGAATTGGTCAATTGCAGAAACCATAGCGTTATAGAGATCAAGAATTACAAATGTGCATTTGTTTCCATCATCAGTTTTCAACTTTTCTACTGCTTTCTGCAATAGCTGGTTGTGAATCATGGCGTTTTTGTTGGATTCTTCATCGCAATTCTGATATGAATTTGGTGGAATTATGTGTCCGGGCAAGCATCCTAGAAGTGGTAATGTTGCCACTACAATTTTTTTCACTCCAAGGTGAGCAATACGTTGTAAGTCTGCAGCAAGCTGGCGAACAAGTCCTTCAGTGAAAGCAGGCAGTCCCTGTCACGTAAAAAAATGCAAAAAATACAAGTTAAAAAGCTACATATTCAACCTAATAAATACTTGTAAAACTTAGTTTATTTAGGGTAAGAACTACTCACATCGTTGGAACCTTTTTTGGCCGCAGAATACAATGAATAGTCATTGCCTCCAGTAGAAACCAGAGCAACTGAATTATCAAGGTCACGTTGACTATATTCATTTTCATCGAGTAGCTGTTCAAATTGATCGATCTGGACTGAAAGGCTGTCTTTCGCCCATGTTGAAGGGAAAACACCACTGCCTCCATATGCAAAGTTTAATCCTTGCTGAATATTTTTTGATGTATCTCTCAGTTGATAAGGTGTAGGTGATTCTATTCCCAGAAACGAAGCTGCGTATATATATATTTCATGAAAGTAAAAGAGAAAAAATGTGTTAATATGATTTAATAACTGAAATCTTATAATTGTATTAGCAAAACCACTTCCATACATAGTTATCTAACCCAGTCGAGTTGCAGCTGGTTGGCCGCTCAACCTTCAAATCGGTGGATCAACCGGGCATGTCCCAAAAACAAGTTGTTTGAGTTCTTCTAAAACGAAACGAAACTTCTTTTTCTAAGAAATAACAATGTTTTGGATAAAAATTTAAAAAGAAATCATTGGAGCAACTCTAAGTCTCGCTTGAGTATTTAACCCAATTAACTCTCTATGTAATTTGAAAGCAAACCCGGCCCAGATAAATTCTAGATTGACTTGCTAGATTAGGCTGAGTTTAATATCTATAGTTTTATATTATCTCAATTCTAAAGCAAAAGAAAAGGAGAAAAATAAAGAAAATTAGCGTAAGAGAGAAAAGTCATTAAGCACCTATATGGTCGGTTAGGACACGACCATCGGAGGCTCGACCAGTTGGTATGCCGGGAAATGTTTTGCCAAAAGGTTCTTTCCATGGACCCCTGACATTCTTCGGCCAATTTCCAGTATCAACATAGGAGTCTCCAAAAACAAATAGTTTTGGAGAGCCGTAGGGACAAATTTGAGCTGAAATATA
>Ga0325414_1000238_pt1 | contig 39917 bp, 28 predicted proteins | sample PopdelMetagenome_8_FD_206183 | JGI IMG/M metagenome (GOLD analysis project Ga0325414, IMG submission 206183) | Populus deltoides microbial communities from Bellville, Georgia, United States - Leaf-PdKOR-R3 | ecosystem: Host-associated > Plants > Phyllosphere > Phylloplane/Leaf | place: USA... | reverse complement strand
GTCTCAGTTGAGACAAAAGGAGATGCCTCTCTAGCATACCTGACTTTGTACTATGTCCCTAGCATGATTCCTGTCGGAGTGTCGCTTGAGAGGCACTGCAATGAGCATCCAAAACCCCTGACTCGGTCAGCCTCTAACAGTCTGGTGAGAGGGTACAAAACCTGTTGGCTTGCAAAGCTTGGTGAGAGAAGGGGCAAAAGGATGAAGATTCAAACCAAGAGGGAAGCTGACATCCCTCTAGAAATTCGACTGTAGAGGGGGAACCAAACACGAGAAAGGGAGCTCTCTCTCTTTAAAAAAAAAAAACACGCCTCCTGCAGCAGCCACAACCGACCAACAACCCCATTCCTCTCATCTTCAACCTCTATTATCACACTTCCCAGCCTCTTTCCACTTCCTTTCCATCATCTTCATTTGCACCAACAAAAGACCAACCCAAATATCATTTTATCCCCCTTCCATGGCAGCTCCACCATCAATCAAGGTAGCATCATCGTAAACAGCAACAAAAACACCATCAATCTCTTCCCTTTTTGGCTGAGTCTTTCAAGACAGTAACATGAACTCCAACACCAACCACGTCTAGCAGCAGCTTCAAGTCTAGCAGGACCCAGTTCCAGCAGACCATCAGCGACGACAGTTGTTTTTCAGTATCCACAGTATCTCCACCACCTCATGGCAGACCAGTAACGGCAGCCAAGCAACACCCCCAGGCCAGGTAATCGTCTCCTCCATCTTCATCTTTAAGTGCCCTTTACCTGTTGCAGACATGCAGAACGTGAATTATAATTCATGATTCTACAAATGTCTGTTAGTGATGAAGGTGGCTGGTCTGAGTCCACTTATTTTTATATAAAAATATATTTTTTTGGGCTTTCAGTCCGCTTAACTATTTGGACTCGAGTTGGAAAAATGTTTGGTAAACATAATTTTTATATATTTTTTAGTTTTAGTTTGTTTTTATTTTAATATCTACCCAAATAAGTTTTTAAGAAATTTTAAAATATTTTAAAAATTTAAGAACTATTTTGAATTTTGAATTTGTTTGTGAATTCCTTATATGTTTTTTCAATAATTTGTTTTAATATTGGATTATAGATTTATATCATAATATATGAATCCGGTATTAAAAAATACCCGGTTTTTTTTAAAATTTCAAAAAGATCCAAAACAAATTAAAAAATTTCTTATTTAAAAAAAACATAAAAAATATTTTGCTTTCATGCATATAGCTAGATTCTAAAATCTTTATGCATATTTTATATGAAAAAATAAAAATTGCACTTTCATCATACTTTAAAAACTACAAAAAAATTAATTAATGAGTATTACAACAAGTTTGCGATTATTTATTAGGATTTAGCCAAATTTTCAAATAAAAACATTTTTCTTACTTTTTGGCCTTTATGATAGTTAAGTTTTAACTTGATAAAATAAGAATCTCCTTATTGAGAGAGACTTTTCTTAAGCATTAGACAAACTTTTCTAAGCTTTAGAATGGTTGAATTTTAACTTGATGAGATAAAGATCTTTCTAATGAGGAGGACTTTTCTCAAATCTTAGATAAACTAACGAATAGAAACATGACTTAGGACAAACAACAAAGCCGCTTATTATAGGTAGGGTGCATTAGGGGTGATACGTTTTTCATTTGCACAATCAGTCCCCTTACCCAGACTCTCGTAGACTAATAGGTTTTCTAGTGACCATAATACTAGGTGGTGACTCCCTTTTTCTTTTATTTACTGATAAAAAACAAGAATTTATTGTCCTTTCCGCCCATATCTATCCCGATAACCCTAATCTGGAAGGATGATTGTCACAATGTTGTACATGTACGACAATAGAAATTTAGGGAAAATGTAAAATTTATTGTGATAATAGAGATTATAGTATACTAGATTATAATAGAGGGGAAATTAGGAAGGAATCATGCAGAGAAGTCTTATAGTTCAATAGAATCTACAGGGCCGGCCAAAAGAGGACAAATTATTATATGATGAAATTGGATTTATTCAAGTTAATTGTGTTAAATTAATGCATAAATTTGTGTGGGAGATGATTGTAAATGAATTTAGTAATGTTATATTAAATGATTGAATTTTTATGTTGTTATGGATTGGAATTCTTGAGGATGATTATTGGATTTAAAGGTAAAGTTGTTGTTTTGTGCTTGATTTCTTGTATAAAAGAAGATTTTGATTAAAAATTAAAAATGGATTATGGTATTAAAAGAGGTTGTGGTGCTGACCATTAATGGAAAAAATGAGTTTGATTTAGTATTCAATGTTTTTCCATAATCTGTTCAACATCATGAGACTATAGTTAGAGCACATGCATCGAGTATTATTTCTTGTAAATATATTTTATGCAAAAAAAAATGTTTAAACTGGTCGAGACTAGTGGCGTTTGTATTTAGACGACCAAGAAAAATTGCTTAGACTAACTAAAGCTAGTGGGGTTTGTTTAGATGACTAGGATATTTGTTCGAATAAACAAGATATTTGTTTAGACTAGCTAAGGCTAGTAGTGTCTATGATCAGACGACCAAGATGTTTGTTTAGACTAGATGAAGCTAGTGGCTCCTGTGTGATAGATGATCGAGATAGTTGTTTAGACTAGTTGACCATAAAAGGACTAGTGACATCAGAGTACTTGATGACTAGGATATTAAATCTTTGTGTGCTTTCAAGAATAAGTATATGGTTTGCAAATTTTTCAAAATTGGTTTTGTTGACCTATGGGTCATATATTAATACTTATAATATCTTATATTTTGATGATAACAACTAAATGAAAAATGAACTAATGATATGCTTAAATGAAATTAAGTTTAAATAGGTTTTATATGAAGATCACATCAACAAGCATATGGAATTGAAGAAAGAAATCTATCAACAAATCCAAGATGCAAAGCAAGTGAAGACTTAGCTATTAAAGAATATTATTTTTAGAGCTTATTGTTAAAATCTTTATATCTTACACAATAGCAAACTAAAATAAATTCACACACTTCACATTTCATGCATAAAAAGGCTGATATACATTTTAATTGGTACAATTTCACTAGGTTTGAAACTGCCAAAACTAGTTTTAAGTTGAATCAGTCGACCACTTAGGCATACCAAATGAACTGGTCAACAACTGTTCATTCGTGATAAATACTTAGAACTTTGCATGAACCGATCAATCAAATGATATGGTTATTTAAACCGGTGGACTGCTTTAGCCGTCAGAGACATTCTAGTGGCTATAAACACTAGTTTCTTTTGGAAACATATATATAGCTCTCTTTCATGCAAAATAAAATAGAAATTCTAAAAATACATGATATAGAAGTTATTCCAAAAAAAAAACCCAACTGAAAATCATTAATCCTAAGATACTCTAAGTTGTGCTAAATTAAATCTTCATATTTTAGCATAATAGTATAAAATCTTACATTTATTATACTTATACACCTTCAATTATCTTAAATGCTATTGAGTGAGTTATAGAGATTATAGTTTTTATTTGTATAATCTACTCTTTGAGAGAGTGCATCTTGTTATAAAACAAATCATAATTGTAAACACTTAATATTTTGGATAAATTCCTGGCAATTAGTGAGGTATTGTTACCAAGAAAAAAATCTTAAAAATGTGACATCTTCAAGTGAAGATATTACTTGGTGTGGATTTATCAAGAACATTATATCTTTTACTTGGATTAGTAAAAGAGCACAATACTCAAGTACGATTGGTACTTGAGGTATAAATATAGGCTTGTCGAACCATGTTAAAAACTGAGTTTGCAATCTCTCTTTCCTTATCTCTTTATTTTAAGCACTTTAATTATATTGTTGGTTATTGTGTTATATGTACTTAGTGTGATTATTTGTATTATTTGACATTATTAGTTGAACACTTAATTCACCCCTTTAAATGTTATTATTATCTTAATTCTAGAACAACATGTTTTTTATGAGAAACTAAATAATGAATTTGTGTTTGAACTTTTTTCAGTAATTGTTTAAATTTTTAATGTAATGAATGGTTAAATTGTCAGGTCCATCACATACTAGAGTGAAGCAACATATATGTTTAGTGCATTTTTTGTTTAGTCCTGGTTAATGTATTTATGAAAATTTTGTAATATAACTTATTACCATATTTTGGTTGTATTAGGATGATATTTATATAAATAGAATATTTTAAGATGCAACTTAATTTCACCCTTATTTGATTAAGTTGGAAGTTCAGGAATATTAGTAAGTCTTAGTTATTATATGTATTTTCTTTTTTATTTCATTTCTTTTAATTACATGATGATGCAAGATAGTTTAATGTAATTAATATTATTCCTTTCCATTATATTATATTATTGATCATGGATATGTGAATTAAAATGATATGTGGTTGGCTTTGGTTTATGATGGTCAGACTGTGTATGTGGATTTTAAGTGTGGTATTACATGTCATAATATTGATAACTTGGTATCCTGAATTTATGGGCAAACACTGCTGAAATTTCAATGGAGAATACATTTCAAAAGATAAATAATAAAAATGTATATTTCTGCTCAAACCGGTTAACCACTTGATGGAATGAATAATTAAAATCGCTATTGTCTCAATCGGTTGAAAAAACCAGTTAATCAATTGATAAACTAGTAAGAGAAATTTAAGAATTATTGGAGGAATCAGTCGACTGAATTTTTTGATTGAATTAATTCGGCCGACCGTTAAGCCGATAGTGTACTATCACAAAAGAAAAACTACCCTATTTTTGCATTATTGAAAAGGAAATTACGTGATATTGCAACAAAAAATTAAGGTTGTTACATTTTATGAGAACTTTCAAACTATCACCCTTTTGTGATATTTTTTCTACTTTGATTTTCTATCTTTTAATTTTATCCTTAGTCAATAAATTTAACTCAATTGTCCTTTAATTTGACCAAAAAAGAATGCAATCACTTAAAAAAAGGGTTTGAGGACCAAAACTAAATAAAAGAAAAATTTTGGACAATGAGTCTATAATGAAATGTTAGAACATAAACAGTGTGCGCATAATGTTTTACCAACAACATTTAAAGTTTTGTATAAAATTTCTTATATGTTGGTTTTTTAGAAATATCAAGACATTTAAATAAAATATAACTAGATAATATAGGTTATATTATAATATAATTTTATCAAAGGATTATGAGTATATTAAAAATGGTTTAGATTCTTAAATAATTTTTATATTATTAAAGAAACTAAAGGTGCTTAATGATTCACTATGGAGTAAGACTCATTGCTTTGTGGATTATTATAGTGTAATAATATTTATGCCCTCCATAATATAAGTAAGGTTCTTTTGATATTATCAAATTGATCGGGATAAAATTGATCATCTCACTTTTTTGGCATGGTGAAAAAAATAAATTACCCTTAAAAAGAAAAAAAAATTGTTTGGCATCCAAGGGTTGCTTGATCTTTTTTTTTAGAACAATAAAATGACTAAATTATTCTTAATAGCCCAAAATCCTAAACTTTTTGTTAGGGTTTTTTTTTTCCTTTTCATTATGTTTTTTTTTTTATCACATGGGATAAATGATTTAGTAACTTAGCAAATATAAATATTATTAAAAAAAGATAGTTGACATGTGTATTACACACATCAGCGTGTGAGTGTCCCCGTGGGTTTCGAAAAGCACATGTAGTATTGCCCGTTTGCCAAACACAAGATTTTAGGGCAGCGTTGGAAAGTGCTTTGCGTCTCTTCCATGCATGAGCGGTGTGTGTGGACAATAGACTGCTAGTCTGTTGCCATCAACCTTTTCTTTCTTGTTTTCCTCTTTGCCCCTTGATTCCCATGTCAAACCTTTTAATTTTTCAGATCAACCATTCAACTTGATTTTTCTTCGAATTTAGTCTATGTTTTTGTGATTACTATTTTGTTTTATTGGATTTGATTTTTATAATTGGAATATTTTTTCCATTTCATCATTTTTCAATTTTTTTCATTTATTATATTTGATCCTCAATTTCTTAATTGCTATTTTTTCTTATCATTTTCTTGATTTATTTTTTCTTTTCAATTTAATCTCTCATTATTTTATTTCATTTAATATTAATACTAGATATGATACTCATTTTTTAATTGCTATTTTGTAGTGTTTTTTTTTTATTTTCTTGGTTTATTTTATTTTTAATTTCATCCCTCATTGTTTTATTTCATTATTTCATTTAATTTGGTATCATCTTTGGTTTTTATTTTTTTTAAATTTCTATTTATTTTGTTTTTTTAATTTTGGATGATTAAGAATTTTTCTTCGTAATTTTTTCGGGTTTACCTTCTATGAGGTTACTCGATCTCATAACCTAAGACACGAGTTTCAAAGATTAACCTGGTTTGACTTAGGTTTTTTGTAGTTTTTTTTCTATTTTTTTTAGTTTCATCGTTTGATATTATATTATTGAGCCTTTCAACTTTGTGAGTTCTGTTGCTTTTCTTTTTATGGGGCTGTTCTAATCTCATATTTCGGGTTGTGGGGTGGTCAAGTTAACCGGGTTGATTCGAGTTTTTATTTTGATTATATTTTGTTCTTCCTTTAATTATTTTGTTTGCCTAGGAGTTGAGCTCCATTGTTTTGTTTAATTTCTTTTGTATAGAGTTATCCCGCTCTTATAAGTTGGTGATGTGCTTGACATGATAACTTGAGTTTTTTTTTTTCATTAAATTTTTTTTTCAATTCATCTTTCAGTTTTTGTTTTACTGGTGATTGATTTTTATTTTTCTTTTATAAAATTATTGTGTTCTTATTAAATTTTTAATTTGTTATAACTTAGTAAGCATTTCTTTTTATATTATAATTTATTTTTCAAAGTATTTTTTAAATTAGTTTTCAATTAAAAAATAAATTAATATTTTTATATATTTTTAGATGATTTGATGGGTTGATATTAAAAACAACAAAAATATAAAAAAATTATTTTAATTAATAAATATTTTTAAAAAACAGCATGACTATCACTGAACTAAACGGACCGTTTTGATCGGACGGGCGACGCGTGAGTGCCTAGAGGCTGATAATGAGCCACGTCAACTCCCGCCACATACCAAACATTTAATACCGTAAATACCCTCACGAGCAAATACATCCCCACCCCCAATCCGCCATCGAAAGACGCTTCTTGCATCAGTAATCGAGGAAATAAAAGTCATATTAGTCGAGGGAGAATTTAGTAAATCAGGTCCGTACAATCAAAAGTCGGTTTTCTAGTTCTCAGATTATCTAATCCCTGCACACCTACGTCGTTGCTGCTTCAAAACATCCTCGTATCTCTTTCATTGTTTTTTTTTTTTTTTTTATCAAAAATGGCCCCTCGGACAAGAAGAATGGCGTTTCCGAAAGTGTTGATTGAGAGAGACACCGACTCCGAGCAAAGTTCTTCATCGGACGATGAAGATGAGTTGGAAGAAGAAGATGAGGGCCCACCATCAGAATCAGAACCAGAAGAGGAGGATTCAACCAAAAATGGATACGGAGAGAGAATAGAAGAAGATTTAAGTTTAAAAAAGAAAGGAAAAGCACCCATCACTATTAGTCTCAAGAAAGTTTGCAAAGTAAGCTACTTTCCCTTAAAGGTTTCCTTTTTCCATTTCTTTTAATAATGTTTTATTGATGGTTTGTGGTGTTTTAGGTGTGTAAGAAACCGGGACATGAAGCGGGATTTAAAGGAGCAACATACATAGATTGTCCTATGAAACCTTGCTTTCTCTGCAAAATGCCAGGTATGTGCTCATTTTGGCAAGCATTTATTCTATTCAAGTCCTTTATATGATTTTTTGCTGTTAAAGTTGTTGCTTTTTTGGAAATTCTGACAAATTACCATTTGCCATTTGCCAATTTGTCTTTTAGTAATCTGGAATTAGTCCACTAAACTAACTTGTTTGCGAAAATGCTACTGTGATTAATGCTTTAAACTCGCCGTGTCAATAATTTTCTATTATTTTTGTGACGGATTTTTGTTGAAGTCATTTTTTTTAATCAATTGTGTGTATTATTTGTGTTGTATGTTAATTCAATGATATTTATTGTCTATGGTAGGTACTGCTCAATGTGTGATTTGATGGTATAAAATGATGTGTTGATGTTGATAGTGTTTTGTGAATGGCCAGGCCACACTACAATGACATGCCCACATAGAGTGGCAATTGAGCATGGTGTAATCCCAGCACCCCGTACAAGTACTCATAATACAGTGGAATATGTCTTACAGCGCCAGCTTAGACCAAGAATCCTTCCAGTTAGTTGTCTTCTCTCTTTTGTGTTCAGACACCCGTGTGCTCTTTTTTTTATTATTTGTTTTAGGGGTGGGGGTTTTGTCAGTGATGGTGGTACATGTCATGTTTAGAAAAATTTATCATTCCTGAGAGCACTCTAGTCTTGAAATAGTTAGTGATGCGGCAATTTGATGATGGTTTGACTGATTCTGGAAAATTCAGATTTCCTAGCTTTTGGACTCCCTATTGTGTTCAGTTTGTCTTTGAGAAATTTGTATGTTCCTGATTGGATCGATCAACATGATTTTTGAGCAGCTCCTTTTTTTGGTGATTTTGAGCTGCTGTTGCATATCTTGGCAGCAAATTTTTCATACCTTGTGTTTTGTGATACAGATAAAACCAGCATATGTTATACCAGATCAAGTTTGTTGTGCAGTTATCAGATACCACAGCAGGCGAGTAACATGTTTGGAATTTCATCCAACAAAAAATAACATCCTTTTATCTGGAGATAAGGTTAGGCTCATGCTATGCATTGTAGTTGATACGAGTTTTTTTTATAAGGATGCACTATTTCATTATAATTGTCCTACACTTGATTTATCTCCCTTTTCTGCTTTCTTCTTCTTCTTCTTCTTCTTTTGGGTCTGTTGAAAAGAAAGGACAAGTTGGAGTTTGGGATTTTGACAAAGTGCATGAAAGGATGGTTTATCAAAACATACACACTTGTATTGTAAATAACATGAGGTGAACTCTCATTCATGAAATTTTAGTTTTCTTTTTATTCACTTGAAGCTGTGGGGTAAATAAAGAACAACTTTCACGTGTATTTTCAGGTTTAAATCTACAAATGATGGTATGGTATATGCTGCATCCTCTGATGGAACAATTAGTAGCACTGATTTGGAGACTGGAATGTCATCATCTCTGATGAACCTTAATCCTAATGGCTGGCAGGTAACTTGACTTTATCTTCTATTCGTGCAATGCCTGTTAGTATCTCATGGTTATATTGTTTTTTCTTGAGTCTTATGTTTTGTCCTCTTGAGATTTGTTTGTTAAGATTTGTTAATATGTGGATGCCTTTGGTTTGAATGGTGAACTTCAGTTCAACTCTTGTTATAATTTGATGAATGGATGTTCCACTGTGTTAAAAAGCCATTGTCTGATGTCTGTACTTATGAAAGGTTCCCTGCATGCATGTTAATTGATTGGGCAGAGGTGGAGGAAGAAAACTAAATTTTTGTCATATTTGCTTAATAAACTGATTTCTGATTATTAATTTTGACGGATGACTTTATATGGCTTTTTTGCAGGGTCCAAGTAATTGGAGAATGCTTTATGGCATGGATATCAATTCAGAGAAAGGTGTTGTGCTTGTTGCTGACAACTTTGGTTTTCTCTACATGTAAGGTTCAAGATTTTAGATAACTTTGTCTATACAGAAATATTTAGATATGCAATAGGGAAACAGATTTAAAACAGGTAATTGCATGAATGGAATGCGTGCTTTATGAACTAGTCATTGAATACCTGCATTTATCACTTAGTTGGACAAGTTTTAGCTATGGCTTCTTCCACCTTTTCAAGAAGCATGCCACATTTACAGCAATCGATATCCAGAAGCTGAACTATATTTATGAATTTGTCAGTTATGCATGGCCCATCAACTGCTGTAATGGACACATGATTCCCTTGTCATCTTGATTTGTTAATTGATGAGCCACCTTTAAGAGAGAATGCTGGTTTACCATATGTTGATAGCAATGCTAATTTTAACTTGTATTTTTGTATGCATTCCGAACTTTGTTCCATCTTCTTGGCATTTCTTTGATGCTGGATAGGTGCACAAGTCATGATCAGTATGCTAGTACTTGGAGGAACATGTGCATCCATAGACAAGCTTGGGATTCATATGGGAGTAACACAATAAAACCTGAAAGAAAATATTTAAAAATTTATTTGAGACTTCTACTTTAGTGCTGCCAGTTTGCTTGAATATTCATTTCTGCTTGAACTCAAAAAGCTAATGAAGAAATAGAAAATGGATGGATAGTGTAACAAGAATCAAGCACCTCGTGGGGGAACTTCTGATGGATTTGTGTGGTTTCGTTATTTTCTCTGTGCCTTCTTTAAATAACTCGCTCAAAGTTGGGTTTTGTGCTTCTTATGGCTTACTCAGGGTGGATACACGATCCAACAGTAAAATTGGGGAGGCAATTTTGATCCATAAGAAAGGTAGCAAAGTTGTTGGACTTCATTGCAATCCAGTTCAACCAGAGCTTCTTTTGAGCTGTGGAAATGATCATTTTGTAAGTTTTTAATGTCATTAGTTATTATATATTTTGTATTTGCTCTTGTCGCCGCTGGACCATCTGGCTATTCTATAAACCTCTGTGTATGCTCTGTTTCCCTGGTTTTCCCCTCTTGTTTCACAGATTCTGTCTCATAGTGGATTAAAAAAAAGGCTGTCTGAAACATGCTTGTTTTTCTCAGCAACACATAAATACTTGTTTGTGTGTGGTTTTTGTTTATGTTGTCCTGTTCGTACTAGCCTAAGCAATATCATCTTCTCAGGCTCGTATATGGGATATGCGTCAACTGAAAGCTGGATCATCTCTTTCTGACCTTGCACACAAACGCGTTGTTAACTCTGCATATTTTTCTCCATTGTCTGGTAGCAAGATTCTTACCACTTCACAAGACAACCGCCTGCGTATTTGGGATTCTATATTTGGAAACTTGGACTCCCCAAGCCGAGAAATCGTACACAGTCATGATTTTAACAGACATCTGACCCCTTTCCGTGCTGAATGGGATCCAAAGGTGATAGAAATTGATTGATGTGTGTATAACTTTCAGGCTTGCCTTTATTCTTTAAGAATTCAGGGACATTTTTTTTGTTGCAGGATCCAACAGAGTCCCTTGCAGTTATTGGTCGCTACATAAGCGAAAATTACAATGGAGCTGCCTTGCATCCGATTGATTTTATTGACATTAGCACTGGGCAACTAGTTGCTGAAGTTATGGATCCAAACATCACCACCATTAGTCCTGTGAACAAGCTACATCCACGAGATGATATTTTGGCATCTGGCAGTTCGAGGTTGTTCTCTACTCTTTCATTGGTTCAATGGATGCCATGGCAGAGAAAACTTTTTTTTTTTTTTTAATCTATAACAGCTAGACCTTTTGTCGTTGAAATTCTGCAGGATGATCCAATTAGCCTTCTTAACTGGAACATTTACATACGCTTTTGTCATGCATCATACAGAAACTATAATGCATCACTTCAATTAATCCTTAGGCCAGCTTTAGTGCCCATGATAACCACATCTTTTCCACTGTGGCATCATGCGATTTAAATATCCACCCATGTGTTTAAGAAACTCTTGTTATTGATATTAACTCCAATTAAGAGCATATTTATGTTTCTCTTCCCATTTGCTGAGTGGCCGATTTTTAATTATCAATAATTTAATGGTTAACTTGTTGATGCTCTTATATTTAGTATTTGGATGTATCAATAGGAAGTTGGAAATCAGTGACGGAGGGCTTAGCACTATTCTTCTTTTAATATGATGTTTTCCCCTTGTCTTCTGTGTTCTTAATAAACTACTCTTCCAGGTCCCTTTTCATTTGGAGGCCAAAGGAGAAGTCTGAACCTGTGGAAAAGAAAGATGAAAGCAAGATTATTATTTGTGGAGGTGCTATGAAAAAGCGTAAAGGCAAGTTTCGTGGTGAAAGTGATGATGATTCTGAAGATGATGGATGTGTATCCAAGGGCAAGAATTTTCAATTTAAAAAGGCTGAATCAAAATCAGCTCCGAGACCTCGCAAGGTTAACAAATAAGCTTACAAATGGGAACAATCTGTATTATCTACTGCTGTGGACGGAAGTTTTTTCCCTATATTTGTTGATTCCACCTATAAATCTCTACATGGGTCGCCAAGTAACCTTCATTTTGACAGAAGTGCACTTTAGCAGCAGCAGTGCTCCTCCTTTTGTATTCTGTATAATTGCGAACGAAATGCAATGCAATGTAATTTATGTTTCCTTGTTCTGGTAGTAGTATTGCAGCAGGATTTCGTGATTAGCCTTTTGGATCATTATATGATGGGACTTTCTTCATTAGTTTTCTAGGCTGGTATACAGTGCCTGGCAGGTTGGGGCTTCCATTCGAATTAAAAAAAAACATCAAACTGTTCAGTGTTCACTGACTGGCACAAACAACTTCGACATAGTTAATGTAAGTTTTTAAGAGGTAAAACTCAGTATTTCACCGTCAGTTAACTTCTATCCAGCACTCTGTATAATGTTCCTCGTTAAGCTAAACCAACACGCTCTAATAAACCCTAGGTAGACTGGTACAGGCTGCATCTGGCATTTCCAGACTTGGTAACATAGCATATCTGGTATGTAGGTGGCTCTGCAGTGTTCCTATTGTACTCAGGTTGGCCGGCATTGTTTAGAACCTAAACCATCCTTTTCATGCTGTAGTAGCATGACAAATCTTCATCGAGTCATATAAATAACTGATCTTTTTGTAAAGGATCAAGGAAAGTTATCCAATACGAGTTACTCTTTTATTCACATTCATGTGAGACGTTTGAATACCAACTGAAAATAATAGGAAATCTACTAGTAGAATTTTTGTAGTTGGTGGGTTAGTTGAACACACTCTGATTTGATTTTGATACGAAACAAACCTAAACAGGAAGATAATGAGTATCCAATCCCAAAAAAGAAACGAATTACTGCAGCGAGGGAAAGCACTTACCCTAAAAACATTAATCTCAGAGTGTAATATCAGAGGCCATAACCCCACAGATCAAAGAGGTATAAAGAGAAACCAAATCAATTATAGCGAAGTAGCATTGAAGGGCACCAAAAACCTACAGTTATGCACTTGAGGTGGTGGCCTAGCGGGAAAAGGAATTTGTTCCCTTCCTCTGCATCCAGGTTCGATCCTTTCTATGCATACCTGTTACCCCTGCGGTGTCTTATCTGCCACCTAGGCTTGCGGGGTGTTCAATAGGTTCGGAAATTAATCGTGGTGCGCGTAAGCTGGCTCGGACACCTAGGGTTAAAAAAAAAAATCCTACAGTTTTTTTTTTTAATTTAATCTTTCCGCTGGAAGTTTTATAAAACATTACAAGGATCTATAGCAATTAATCATAGTAATTGCATTATTTAAGGTGTATGTAGCAATCATCCAGCATTTCTGTTATGTACTCGAAACTACCCATTACGATACAATAGAGGGGTCATTGATAGGGTCCCTCTTCTTCTGATAATGCTACAGTTGGCGGGGGCAGAATTCTTAGTAGAAGCAAATTGACAGTTGCAGATCACTTGGGATAATTGCATATACTGGTAGATTACTTGGCATATTTAGCAGATGCAGAATAAATAGATTTAATAGGCTCTTCCTACAATTAAGAGATTTGAATATGTAATTACATATATTCTTGCGGGATTCTATATCAAGAATATAAAGCAGTCTTTTGTGTGTGTGTGTGTGTGTGTGTGTATACACACACACACGCTACAACGTGTAACGAAGATATAAAAAACATTGCAGAAGTTTTTGTTTCTCTATTTATTTTTTTCTTCATGGTATCAGAGCAGGTTAGTATCCACCTGTCTCTTCACTTGTTTACTTAGTAGATCTTCCTATGTTAGAAGGGATGGAGACTTCGTTGTTCCTCCTTCATCAAACAATTCTGATGTTAATACAAATCAACGTTTGTGTTCAGTACTGTTAAATGATTTCAATTATCTTCCTTGGTCTAAAGTTGTGTCGTTAGCTCTTGAAGGCAGATCCAAAATTGACAAAAGCAGTGTTACCTCTGATATTGCAAAAATCTTGGTTTAAATCTTGGTTTTCGAATGATTAGATGGTTCAATTATGGCTGCTCAACAGCATGGAACCACATATTGCAAAAATCTTTAGCTCCTCAGAATTTGTCGCTGATCTATGAGAAGCAGTAAAGGAGATGTATGAGAATTAGAATAATGTTACATGTGTATTTCAGCTGAAGAAGGACATTTCATGTTTGCAACAAGAAGGAAAATCTTTTGTTCAATATCTTGGAGACATGAAAAGCAAGTGGAATGAGCTAGCAATTTACAAACCTCACACTAATGATCTTACAATATTATTAAAACGAGCTGAAAAAGACAAGATTTTCTAATGGTTGGTCAATCTATCTCCTGAATATGAAGATCTTCGAAGTCATATACTTCTGAATCCAGAACTTCCACCCTTTACAAGTGTATGTGCAACCATCTAGCGAGAGGAAACGAGAAGAAGGGCCATAAATGTACACACCAAAACTGACATATCTAAAGCTAGAGTTTATCTATCAAACTCTAGACGTTTTAAAGACAAAAGAAACAAGGGAAGACGATCTGACTTGAAGTGCAACTACCGCAATAATCTCGGCCATTCTACATACCGTTGTTGGGTTTTACATCCATATCTGAAACCAAAGTTTGCAAGAGATAACAAGGCAGACTAGAAAAGATCTTAAGCATCTGGATATAAGACTAATATAGCGACCAACACAACAAACGATAGATTGTCCAATTTTACCTCTAGTCTCGTAACTCTCATCAATGAGCTTGCAACATATCTTCAAACAAAGCAGAATAAAAATGAAACTAAAAACTCTCCTGCATTTCTTGGAGATTTTTCAGGATTTCTTATTACTAATAAAGGTGTTTTAGCTGAAGAAACCCCGAGTATTTTGAATGCCTTCACATTAGCTCTTACAATAAGTAAAGTGCATGATTGTTGGGTCATAGATTTCGGTGCCATTGATCATGTATCCAATGATCGTAATCTCACACTTGACTTTAAAATTTTGTCCCCACTATCTCAAATTTTGGTTGCCAATGGTGATAGTATCAAAGAACTATCTCAACCTAATAGTTTAAGTTGTTAGGTGAGGTCCCAAGATGTAATTTATATTATTCTCTAACATACCCCCTCGAGTAAAAGTCATTTGAGCTTGAAACTTGCACAAACTCACTTTACCTTGTGCTTAATTTTTATCAAATAAATAGGGATGGTGAGATTTGAATTCGTGACCGCTTGGTCATTAAGACTCTGATACCATGTCAAAAAACCATCTCATCAATCCAAAAGCTTAAGTTGTTAGGTGAAGTCGTAGGATATGATTTGTATTATTCTCTAACACACCCACTTAAATGAAAGCCTTTTGAGCATGAAATTTGCACAAACTCATTTTACCTTGTGCTTAATTTTTATCAAATAAAGGGGATGATGAGATTTGAACTCGTGACCTCTTAGTCATCAAGACTTTGATACCAAGTCAAAGAACCATCTCATCAATCCAAAAGCTTAAGGTGTTAGGTGAGGTCCTAAGATATGATTTGTATTATTCTCTAACACACCCACTCAAGTGAAAGCCTTTTAGGCTTGAAATTTGCACAAACCCATTTTACCTTGTGCTTAATTTTTATTAAATAAATGGAAATGGTGAGATTCGAACTCGTGACCGCTTGGTCATCAAGACTCTGATACCATGTTAAAGAACCATCTCAACCCAATAACTTAAACTGTTAGATAAAGTCTCAAGATATGATTTATATTATTTTTTAATACACAGAACACCTCGTTGTTGGGCAAGGGAAAGTGAAACTACTTTCTCAAACAATTACGTCTTTTGTTTTATATGTTCCTTCGTTTCCTTTTAAGCTACTGTCAATCAAGAAAATTACCACTGTTGAATTGTGTTGCTATTTTCTCTTCTCACAGTATTGTGTCTCAGGATCTAGCCACCAAGAAGACGATTAGTGAGGGATTTTTCTTTCAAGGTCTTTATTATCTTCAAAGAGACACTTGCTTCTTTAAAGGACTTCACGTCAATACTAATCTAGATTCTGAATAAAAATTATGACATAAACGTTTGGCTCATCCTTCAGAACCTGCTTTGTGTAAATTATTTCCTTGTTTGAACGGCAATTCAATAAATTGTGATTTATGTCATCTATCAAAATCTACACGTCTACCTTTTCCTTGTTTTACTTCTCATTCTAATAAACCTTTTGATTTGATATATTCTGATGTCTAGGGTTCAATTTTAATATCTTTGACGACTACAAGTATTTTGTTATATTTATTGATGATTACTTGCGATTTACTTCGATATATCTTGTGAAATAAAAAAATAAAGTTGCAATTATCTTTTAAGACGCATACACTACTTTGATGATAAGGGAATTGCATATTACCCTCATTCCAGCATAATTAACAATTAAACAGGGGGAGTCCACATTCAATTTGTTTCCACTACCACTTTCAGATGATGACAAAAATCATTCAGACATCTGACGCCATAAGCATGGGACACTATTGATTTTGATCCTCTGCCATCTGAAACTATTGATACAAATATGACATATGCCCCTGTTAGTGAATCTGGAGCTTCTTACAGATGCGATTCAACTTGCAATCGACAGCCACCGTCTAGACTTCATGACTTTGTCACCTATACTGTCAAACATCCAGTAAACAATGCTTTAACTTATCATAGACTTTCTTCATCACACGCTGCCTATATCAATGCTATATCCAAGAGGTCAGTCTCTCAGAATTTCATGAAGTTAATCAACAAGAGGAACGGCAGCAGGCAATGCAGCAAGAACTTCAAGTTTTAAATGAAATTAACTCTTGGAGTGTTGTACCACTTCCAAAAGGAAGAAAGGGTTATGGGCTCTCGATGGATATACAAGATGAAATTAATATCAAATGGCACCATTGAGATATAAAGCATAATTGGTTGGTTCACCCAAACATATGGTGTAGACAAGTGGTGGAGCTAGAATTTTTTAAATAAGGAAGCAAATTATTAACAAATATTTGATATTATATATTATACAAACATGTATTATATAAAGAAATTAATTTGAAATATATGTACCAACTCAAGTCAAGCAAAATTAATTTAAGAATTTTTAAAATAAAAAAACTTATATTATAATTATTATTTTCGAGATTTTATATTTTAAAACTGCTTCATAATGATTTTATTTTTAATCTTATTAAAAATATCTTTCTTAATATATACAACAAACTTTTATTTATCTATTTCTAAATCTTTCAAAGACTGCGAAAGTTTTTGGCAACAATTATATGCCGACATATGATACATAGTATCTAAAATCATAGTTTAAAAGGATTGTCATAAATTGATATTATTCTTGCTGATTTGTTGTTTTGTACAAGTGGATTAAACATAAATATTAAATATTTTCTTTTTAATTTATATCTTATGTCCATAATTTTTTGAGTTGTCATGTAGTTCATTTTTAATCACTAGTAAATTCATCACCATCATTTTTCATATGAAATTCATAGCAAAATACTTATCAATTCATCAAAACTCATTTGAATTCATATCCATTAGCATATAATATTACTCATACATATATTAATTCAACAAACCCATAAATTATTATAAACTCTAATATTTTCAGTAACTAATTAATATAGAAAAAAAGCTAACAATTAGTAGCTAACAAAGAAAATTAATCATGTAAAGTTATTATATTAATATTTTAATATAAAAATATTTTGAAAAAAAAAATTAAGGGGGCAATTGCCCCCTTTTGCACCCGTGTGGTTCTGCCACTAGTGTAGACTACAAGGAAACTGAGTGCAGTACTTGAAGAAAACAGGTTCAAAAGATGTAATGCTCATCATTCTCTATTTGTTCAAACAAAATCAGGTTAAAGGTTGGTGGTGTTAATTTATATTAATGATTTCATTGTCACGAGTAGCAATCTTGTTGCCGTTGCTAATCTCAAAAGGATTTTTTATTAGAAATTGTCTTTAAAAGATCTTGGTGCTCTCAAATACCTTCTTGGTATAGAAATGACTACTTCACATAAGAGACTATTTTTGAACCAATGGAAGCAGATATGCTTGACTGCAAGTCGATCAAGCCCCTTTAGATAACAAATTATAGATGACCATGGATGGTCAACTTTTTCACCAATAAAAAATTTATCAAAGGATAGTAGGGAATCTTATTTATCTTACAATTACATGACTTAATATAAGCCATGCAATCAACCTTGTGAGCCAATTCATAAATGCACTTGCTACAAATCATATGTTCATTGTTAAAAGGATTCTTTGATACCTTAAAGTGTTTATTAAATGTGGTTTACTTATGAAAAATAATAGTCATACTCAGGTACTTGGATATACTGATGCAGACTGAGCAGGAAACCCTCTTGATTTGAAATCGACCACTGGATATTGTATATTTGTTGGGGGAAGTTTGGTTTCATGAAAAAGTAAAAAACAATTGGTTATGGCTTGCTTCAGTATAGAAGTAGAATATCGTAATATGACATCCACTACTTCTGAACTTATATAGGTGAAGGCATTACTTGAGGATTTGGGTTTTTAGCATTCTCTGCCTTTGTCTCTTTGCCATGAAAATCAAGTTGCCATGTACATTGTGTCCAATTCAATTTTCCATGAGAACTAAGCATATCAAAATCGATTACCATTATGTTAAAAAACAAGTTCAATCTTAGATAATTGCAACTCATTACACTCAGAGTCAGGATTAACTTGCAGACATCTTCGTCAAGCCTTTGTCTTTAATTAGATTTCATCAGTTACTTTCCAAGCTTGGATCACTGTTTTCTTATTGATCCAGCTTGAGGGGAGTATTCACAAGAGCAAAATTCTTAGTAGAAGCAAATTGGCAGTTGCATATCACTTGGGATAATTGCATATGTTGGCAGATTGCTTACCATATTTAATAGATGCAGAATAAATGGATTTAACAGGCTCTTCGTATAATTAAGAGATTTGAATATGTAATTACATATATTCTGGCATGATTCTAGATCAAGAACATAAAGCAGTCTTGTATGTGTGTGTGTGTGTGTGTGTGTGTTGTATATATATTGTTGGGTTTCCCGAATATCATATATGCGGCGAAAACTATGAAACAAAGTTATTCGGGAGTCCCTAGGATCCCGTTAAATAAATCTAGAGTCGTTTAGGGATTTATTACCTGAAAATTTGATTTTTTTCTACTTTGAATAATTCTTTAAAGATTGGGTTGTTGCATATCATAAGTCGTGCAATTATCCGGCCTCCAATGGTAGTCCACATGAACCATTCGTGAGAAACCTCCTAAATCCCTATTTAGAAGAGAGAGATTGTTATGCTTAAAATGCTAGCTATAATTTTGTGTTTACATAGTTTTTTTTTTATAACGAACAACCTCTAAAAAATAGGAGGCATAACTTAGTATTTATAGAAAAATCTAAAATGCCCTATAAATTGAGAAAATATCAATTTTCCCCTGAATAATATCCATATATTAACTAGGATAATTTTATAGATTAACTCAATCAAGTTCTTACTTGATTTTTCTACGTCTATAAATATAATATATGTATTAATTATATTGTAGTCCTTAATTTCTAAAATATATTTTAATCAAGTCGTACTTAATTAAATCAACCAAGTTTAATTTCTGACTAATGGTTTTTAATGTGTATGACATACTAGGTTCCTAATATGTTGTTCCAAATATAAATTATAATTATAATTAAATAAATTAAATAAATAATTTATTATCAATTAAACAATTAATTAATTTATATTTGAAGATCAGGTGCATTGTCTAGCAATGTGTCATGATCCCCCAAATATTAGAAAAGTCATCATTGGTTTGACTTAATCTTTCTGTGACCGATTTCTTAGTATAATTAACATCCTTTCATCAATAATGTTTCGATTTAACATTAAAACGTGGAGTATGTCTTCCATGTTAAATCATGTTAGCTATTTGAAGATCAAGTGCATCGTCTAGCAATGTGTCATGATCCCCCAAATATTAGAAAAGTCATCATTGGTTTGACTTAATCTTTCAGTGACCGATTTCTTAGTATAATTAACATCCTTTCATCAATAATGTTTCGATTTAACATTAAAACGTGGAGTATGTCTCCCATGTTAAATCATGTTAGCTATTTATATCATAGTTATTGATCATTTGAATAAGATTTGAAACTCTTTTCAAATCTCATTCCACCATGATAAATGATTTCTCAGTTAATACTATTTGAGAATATATGAAACATCCCCTAATTAACCCAGGGTGATGAATCATCTCTTGATCATTCAAGTGTCTTTATATAGTTCATACTATACCCAATGTCTTCCCTTATGTTACCTTTATTAAGATAACATGTAACAAGATCAAAGCATAACATTCTCTATATAAGAAGACTTAGCGATCTCAAGTCTAAGGATCACTTACACAACCATCATGTGAGCTTTTCTATAAACATATGTAATCTCTCCATATAAAGTTCTCATGTGGGCCAGTTCAGCGTACATGTCTTATGACAAACACCAACATATTAGTTCTATGTATCCCTTGTACCTCAGCTCATGAGAAAAACTACTTTCTTTCATAAAAGAAAGAACATAATATGTACTAATCTTTACGACTCTAATAAATGTCCAGTATTTAAGAGAGTATCGACCATGAATATTTTAGAAATAATGCATTGATGCAATATGAATCTCATAATTATAACAACTTTATAATTTCATTTACAAAGTATTTTTTGTCTCATGAACTATATCTTTACTGTAAATTTATTAATATAATATTATATAAATATTAAAAATAAATTAAGCCTTTATTAACAATAAAAATATATTTATATAAATATAATAATTTCATATAAAACCAAACGATTGGTTACAAAACATATTAAACTAATACACAAACTATAACGTGTAACAAAGGTATAAAAGATATTGCAGAAGTTTTTGTTTCTCTGTTTATTTTTTTCTTCAGCTACCATTACGATACAACAGAAGGGTCATTGATAGTGTCCCTCTTCTTGTGATAATGCCACTCCTCTAACATTGTATATATAGATTCAACGTAGAGGTATGCTTCTAGACCAGATAAGTATTCGAATCTTTTCCCTATTCTATGAAATTAAACAATTGATAGCAAGACGTTACAATACGTATAAACAGATTTCAATGCAATCATACCAGAAAAAGGAAGCCATTTGCCACATTGAAATCCACTTATGTTTTTTATTCCCGGGTTCCATTGCAGATGTTTAGGCTCTTCCTTGCATTTTTATCTCTGGTTTTCCATATACAATATAGCGCATGATAATTGTTGAGCAGGCTGCCGTCTGTAAGCAGATTAAGCACACCCCATATGGATATGGTGGATTGTAGCTAGCGTGTTGCCAGCAAATCGAGCTGACATGGAAGATTTTCACGTCACATGACATCAAAATTGTTTCAGATTCCAACCTCACATTGTTTAAGATTCCTACGTCAAATAACGTGAAGCATTTATTAAAGAACAAACAGATTGTGCGGCTACTATCTTAAATTATTTCCACGTTAACACGTAGGGTTAAAATCTGAGAAAGGTCACCAGGAAAGAGTTTTTTTTTCAATGCACAAGTACTGTGCGTAACCGAGAATTAATATTTAGATGTTGAAAGGAGGATCATGCATGATCCAAATTAGAAGTGCTTAAATTGCATAATACACACAGCATTTTCGAAGAGTAGAAAGGGATTGCTATTTCGTTTAGAAATTCCGTCGAAATTTGGATGCGCGAAGTTGTTCGTCGTTACAGTGTTTTTGTGACCAGAAGCCTCGTCACGAAAAGCTTTAGCGAGAAAATCAAGCGCTCACTCGGTGCACTTTGCACTTTGGATTGACGATTCATTCACGGTGCATTTTTCAGGCGTGGCAATATATAGTTTTTGTTTCGGTCCCTCTGATTTTAGATGTTTGTGTTTTTAATCCAAAACTTTAATTTTATCACATTTTAGTTTTTGAATCTTGAGAGAGAAGAGAGCAAGTCATTGAAAAAAAAAACGAGGAGAGAAAAAACTTTAGATGGACATAATTGTCTGGCTAAAAAAAATATTTTTGATATTAATAAGTTTGATTTTAAAAGAATGGCTTGATAGAGTTTGTTTTGTCCTTTAATTATGCCATAAAAATTAGATCAGAACCTCTAAAATTTATTTTAATTCAGTTTGATTTTGAGTTTTTAAGTTAATTTTAATTTTTTATTGGATATAGAGTTATTGAGGTTCATTAGAAGTTTTTGAGTGTTTTCTTTTATATATATAAAATAGATTAATATTTAAGTTTTGAAATCTAAAATATCCTGACTTTGTTTTTTGAATCACAAAAAATAATCGGACTTTATTGCAGAGGATGGTGAATTATCTATATTAGTAGATGATACATGGTATACTCTGTTTTATTAAAAAAAAAAAAACTTAGGCAGATATAAAATTAAAAAAACCCTAACAATTGAGCCTAGCCTTTCATAAGTGCTTGACCTTTTTAATTAAAAAGCTTGGACATGAACTATCTAGTAGGTGATCCAGTGATAAGAATTTAGAATCAAGAGGTTTGCTCTCCCTGTGGTTTCAGATTTAAGCCCTATAATTGCTAATATGATGGCCACTGGAGGCTTACATGGTTATTAACTTCAGGACCCGTAGGATTAGTTGAAGTGCACGCAAGCTGGCCTGGACATCCATATTAATTAAAAAAAAAAAAAGCTTGGACATGATTAGATTTTATTCTTTAGGTGATGCTTTTTTTTTCCTTCATTATTTGGTTAATTGTTTTATTAATTTATATTATACAAAGAAATTCCCTTTAAATAAAATTATTAAAATGACAATGAAAAATCACATAAAATTATTAAAATCACATAATACATAATTCCTCATTCGTTCTGTGTCCTTTGACTTTTCAGATGAAAAACACAACTGAAAATATCACCTTCTTCTAGATCCTAAGTTCACCTTTTACTAAGTCATTCACCTACCTGGATCCATCTTAATTTACCCAGGGTAATTAAATGTCTAGTTAATTTATTTTAACCCCTTAAATAGCCGGGAACTTCTCCTTCATTCTTAACAAACCTCTAGAGTTCCCTCTTTTAATAAGACACTCTTCCCTCTACGAGACAAACTCTGATATATAAAGGGAGAGGGAGTTTCGCATCAGAGCCGTCTTTTAATTTTCCTCTTCATACGAGTTATCAACACAAACAATAACAATGGCAGCAGCTTCCAATGGAAGCGAGTTTTTTGAGTTGGACATTGATCCAGTGAGAGAGTCGTTTTCACGGCCATCAAATGCCGAGGCGTTGGAGGAGGACGAAGATGAACTCGTTTGGGAGGCGATTTCGAGGCTACCGTCAACTAAGAGAGGGAATTTTGCCGTGATAAGGAAGTCTCCTTCTGAGTACGATCGAAGTGGAGGATATGGTGAGAGAGAAGAGATGATTGACGTCAGGAGGCTTGATCGTCATAAGCGAGAACTTGTTGTTAAAAAAGCTTTGGCTACTAATGCTCAAGATAATTACAAGTTGCTTTCTGCGATCAAAGAGAGGCTTGATAGGTACGTGTTCTAATTGTTTTCTTTCAAAATCAATGCTTGCATTGCATGCATGTGATTTTCTTTTCTTTTTTTGCTGATATTTTATTAATTTACGATTGAGTCATTTTGATTTTTACACTTTTTGTTACTAACTGTTTTAGTTTTCCTCAGATTAAAAGAAGGGAGAACGAAAATGGTGTTTTTTTAATTTTCGGATTTAGATTTTATTTTAGGTTTTCTAATCAATATTCATTAATTTTCGCGTAAATTTCTGTTCATAATGAAGGGTTGGAATCGAAGTGCCAAAAGTTGAAGTAAGATTTGAGAACTTAAATATAAGTGCCAAGGTGCAAACTGGGTCAAGAGCTTTGCCTACTTTGATTAATGTTGCACGAGATTTGGGCGAGGTAGTTAATTAATCTTTGCTTCTAGTTCATGTAAATTTATAGCCGTCTCGAACACTGTTTAATTGATCACTCGGTTTGCCGTGTGCAGGGTTTACTAACAAAACTGGGGTTATTTCGAGCAACGCGTTTTCCCTTAACAATCTTGAATGATATCAGCGGTGTTGTAAAACCTGGAAGGTAATGCATGAATATAATTACTTAGAATTGAAGTTGTTCCTAAGGATGGTTTCGAATCCTGTCTGAAGGAATCTCATGCACATTGAGAATTATGCCAGTTAATTTTGGTTGGTATTATGGAAGTCTTCTGGTTTACAGCTAGAGAATCTGTTCTTGATTTTCTACTTGTCAAAGGCGACTGCACAAATAGCAATAAAATGGTTATCGCATCACATTATTAAGAGTTCTGTTATAGAAGCAAATTCAATTAAAAAAATTCACTTCTTTTCCTTAGGCTTAGTAACTTTAAATGAATTATGTCATGCTGAGATCGTATTTGTGTTCTATCTCAATTGAAGAAAAAATAAGCAGATAAGTCTTTTGATTTTAGATAAAGAAGCAAGGTCAAATCCATATCTATCAAGTACTTCATTGTGTTCAAGTAAATTTTTTCGATGGTTTACCTTTTATACGACTTTGTGAAAAAGTGCGGTTTGTTTATGAGCTAAAACTACCCTTTTGATTGGTGCTCTGCCGGAGAGTTGCTTAGTTTCATCTGTTGCCCTGAGAATCTTAACCAAGTCAAATAAACATGTTTTGATCTGGGTTCTTGCAGGATGACTCTGCTCTTAGGACCACCAGGCTCCGGCAAATCGACCTTGCTTTTAGCTCTCGCAGGGAAACTTGCCAAGAACCTAAAGGTTAGTACTTTTTACTATCATTTCCAGCAAAACGTCACGGGAATCCTCTGCATACTCTTATTGATTTCCGGGCTTTTTCCAGAAGCTCTTTTTGTCTAAATCTCAGTTTTAGTGTCTGAATCGTCATTAATGATACGGTGATACTTGGATTGTTCCATGATTAGTTAAAACTAAACTTAAATTGCAAAAAAAAAAAAAAAAAGAAACCGAGGGGGGTGGGAAATCTATTATTCATTGAGGTACGAGAGAGGGTGACACAAAAGGCAATGTATGTGTACTGAAAAGTCAAACTTTACCTAACTGATATCTTTTTTCAGCTAGCCTGGAAGTTTAATTGGGCTTGCTGGCCCAACAGAAAAGTGCTTGTAAAAGCAAGAACAATTAGCTTTCATCAGGAATTAACTCAATTACCCAAAGCATTTCTAAGCTGGGTTATAAAATTTATGGCCCAGACTCTCTTCGGCTGTTTTCAGTTCAACTTCAACCTTCTCGTGCTGCAGTGTAGGAGACCAGATCACTACCATCCTCGAACGCCCTCTAATATGCTACCTGCATTTATCAGCCAACTATTGCTTTCACGAAGATTCTGTTGTAAGAAATATCGTGTTTAGAGATACCTAGGGCAACTGGAGCTTATAAGAGAGCAGATTTATCAAAAAGCTTTACCTGTTATCTGCTCAGCGTAGGAAAACTTGAGTTGCCTAACTTGGCCTTTTATTTTACAGGTCAATATATTGCTTGCTTAGCTTCGGTATTTAGTCAAACCACTTTAAAAATGATAAGGGCCAACGTTTAAGCAACCTCTTCCATTCAAATATTGGTCTCAGTGGATTAATCACTGCTTAAGGATTGATTCACTCATGCTGAAATATCCTGTAGAGAATTGGATGAGATATACTATTTAAGGAATATCCCCTTTAGTAGATTTTCTTCTGTTTTCTTGTTTTTTTGCTCTTGCTTAATTGCTGCTACCCCATATTAAACCTTATTCATCTCTTATTTTTTCCAGAAATCCGGTAATATTACGTACAATGGACAGAAGTTTGACGATTTTTATGTCCAAAGGACTTCTGCATATATCAGCCAAACAGATAATCACATTGCAGAGCTTACTGTGCGAGAAACATTAGATTTTGCTGCTTGTTGGCAAGGAGCAAGTGAAGGCTTTGGAGGTTCATTTACTTCCATTTCTTTTTAAATCATTCTTACATTCATGCTTTGATCCAAATGGTTTTTTCTAGAGGTATACAGGAGTTATTTTTAGCTTGAAACTGTTCCTAATCCAGTAATAATTCTAGGAATTAAATAAGTTCTTATGATCACGTAAATTACTGCTTCTTGGTCTTGTTAGCATTCGCATGTTGGTGCAACTTGAGATTGCCAATGATTAGGAATCAAGTGGGATGATCTTACCGTTTGCTATCTTGCTTGATGTATCTATTTTATGTTTCGCAGATAGAACTACTGTTTGATTTGTTACTGCGTAGACTTTATTGTCTTAGGCCATGTTTGTTTTTATATTACAATACGTATATGCATTATAGAAAATATAATGGCATAGAAATATGAAAATACAATCATTGTTGCTGAAAACCTACCAGATTGTAGAATCCTCGGGTTCGTGATCACAATGCATTATGTTTTATTGCAACCTTCAGATGACGAACCTTGTTAATAGCATTTTTTTATCAATTATAACCTGGGAATCGATTGTGTGATTTTGAAGATTACCAGTCTTGATCATTTGATAAGTAAATTAATTACCTATGTACTTAGGTTTTAATATTAATTATAAATTAATGGCATAAGAAAAAATCCATTTACCAGAAATTGTTTATCTTGAATGAATTCCAATTTTTAATTGTCTTAGGAGCCTTTTTATATTTTCTTTTCAAATATTTTTGATCATGTTAATTCATGAAAACGATGGATGCAGTTTTTTTTTTTTTCCTCTTCTCAACATTATGTAGCTAAGTGACAAGAGATGTGGATGATTTTTCATAAAAAAACTCGTCAACTTCTGGGTAATGCAGTCTTATCACATTCAAAGCAATTCCAAATGACCATTTTCTTCTGGTTTTTCCCCTGTAACTCTTAAGTGGTTCTGTTTCCTGTTCAAAAATCAGCAATTTGGCAGTATCCTAATTAGGGGACACAATTTATGCATAGCATGAACATTCAGAGGTTTTTGGTTTGTTTCATATTTGCTATCTATTTTCTTATTCTTTCATCGTCCACTTCTAGGCTACATGGAAGATCTAGTTCGCTTGGAGAAGGAAAGAAATGTGCGACCGAATCCAGAGGTTGATGCTTTTATGAAGGTACGTCTTAATTTTTAAACTTTCTGTACAGTAGTTCATGTCTACTTCAGACTTAATTTAATCCACAACAATTTCACTGCACAGGCATCTTCAGTTGGAGGTAAAAAGCACAGTATTTCAACAGACTATGTCTTAAAAGTTCTTGGTCTTGATGTATGTTCAGAGACAGTAGTCGGAAATGACATGTTAAGAGGTGTCTCAGGTGGTCAAAGGAAACGGGTTACCACTGGTCTCTCTCTCTCTCTCTCTCTCTCTCTCTCTGAATGTTGATTGACACCGTTTATTATTTTTGAAGCCATCAACTGTACATCGCTATCATTTGTTTTGTTTTTGGTGCATTCATTTTATGGGTTATACTGATAGATGATGAGCTGCATCATGTATTTTCGTTGTAATTTTTAATGGCATGAGAATGTCCAAATTCAAAGACAGAAAGTATAATAATCATGGAGTGCTGGTGTTTCTTAATTTTTTACCAATTATGTTGTTGTAGATATATGGACCTGTTGGCTGTAAAAACACGAGAGCTTTCCATATTGTGTTTGATTGTGAATTACCAGTGCTGAAATATTTTGTGATTTTGTCTATCAAATGATTTGGGTTAATATATTTTGTGCAGGAGAAATGATTGTTGGGCCAAGAAAAACCTTATTTATGGATGAAATATCCACTGGACTCGATAGCTCCACAACATACCAAATTGTGAAATGTATAGGAAATTTTGTTCATCTAATGGAAGCTACCGTATTAATGGCCCTTCTTCAGCCTGCTCCCGAGACCTTTGATCTGTTTGATGATTTGGTGCTATTATCAGAAGGTTATGTGGTGTATCAAGGCCCTCGAGCAGAAGTTTTAGAGTTCTTCGAGTCATTAGGATTTAAATTGCCACCACGGAAAGGGGTTGCAGATTTTCTTCAAGAGGTATTATGCTGAAAACTCTAGTAGAGTTTCTGTTCACTTTGGTTCTTGTCTGACATGCTTTATTCCCAGGTGACCTCTAAAAAGGATCAAGCTCAATACTGGGCTGATCAGTCAAAACCATATGTGTTCCTTCCCACCTCAGAAATTGCAAAAGCATTTAAAAATTCCAAGTACGGGAAATATGTCGACTCCGAGCTTTCTGTTCCATTTGACAAGTCCAAGAGTCATGTTTCAGCTTTGTCAAAAACCAAATATGCCGTATCAAGATGGGAACTATTCAAAACATGCTTCTCACGAGAAGTTTTGCTGATTAGCAGGCATCGTTTTCTTTATATTTTTAGGACATGCCAGGTATTGTTTATCTTGAGCTTAATTATGGTGTCTTTCAGCTTTTACATTGTAATTGACATATGATGTATCACAGTATGCCTAAAATATAACCCATCTACTGTTAATTGCATATGTGATTGATATTTTTAAAATTTAGATTGTAATTGGCAAATGATGCAGCAGTACATTTCATTTCAAATAAGCTGCAATCAGTTATTGCTGGCTGCTTCATTCTGAGATTTTCTATTTTCACTGGAAGATATACATCCTGTTTGCCAATATGTATAGTCTGCGATGCATCTTATTTGTGTATCAAATTTTCTGTTCTTTTTTATATCTCTGCTATGTATGTTTAAAGGTCGCATTTGTTGGATTTGTCACTTGCACATTGTTCTTGCGGACAAGATTACATCCCACTGACGAGATGAATGGGAACCTTTACCTCTCCTGCCTGTTTTTTGGGCTGGTGCATATGATGTTTAATGGCTTCTCCGAACTATCACTTTTGATATTTCGACTACCAGTGTTTTACAAACAACGAGATAATCTCTTCCATCCTGCATGGGTGTGGTCCGTTGCTAGTTTTATTCTGCGCCTACCTTACTCCATCGTTGAAGCTGTTGTATGGTCTTGTGTTGTATACTACACAGTTGGTTTTGCCCCCGGGGCTGGGAGGTAATGCCAGTTTACTTGTGTATACGATGTTTTAGTCTTCGGGTCCTTCTTTATTCATAAATTCTTAAAATGTGTTTCAGGTTCTTCCGTTTTATGCTCTTACTCTTTTCAATACACCAAATGGCACTCGGTCTCTTTCGGACAATGGGTTCAATTGCACGAGATCTGGTTGTTGCCAATACATTCGGGTCAGCTGCTCTATTGGCTATATTTTTGTTGGGTGGATTTATCATCCCAAAAGGTATTTTGATGAATTTATAATCCCAAATGCACAACCGATTTTTCAAAGTTGCTTTCGAATTTGTGATTTAATTTCTTGTTCCAGCAATGATTAAGCCGTGGTGGATTTGGGGCTATTGGTTGTCACCATTAACCTATGGACAGCGTGCAATTTCTGTCAATGAATTTGGTGCCGAGAGGTGGATAAAGGTCTGCTCTTTTGGATTCCAAAATCTGTTTTTTCTGTTGTCTGTTTCCTTTAATTAGTACTAACATTTCCATGAAACTATATTCAGAAATCATCTTTTGGGAACAATACAGTTGGAAACAACATTCTCTATCAACACAGTTTACCTTCTAGTGATTATTGGTATTGGATTGGAGTTGGCGTTTTGTTGCTTTATGCATTACTTTTCAACATAATTGTGACATGGGCCTTGACCTACCTCAATCGTAAGTTTGAAAAAAAATCTTATGCCAATTAGATACATGAGAAACTCGGTCTGCTTCTTTTTTGGCATGTAATATTAGTAATAAATACCATGTGTTGGTTGATCACAGCTCTTACAAAGGCCAGGACAGTGGCTCCAGCTGATGTAACACAAGAAAATTCTGATGGGAATGATGGTAAGTCATTTTAATGTTGCACAATGAGTTGATATATGTGCATTGCTACTTACATGCTAAAGAATCTTTGCGCAGCAAGGGCTCAGGAGTTTGAATTGAATCGATCATCATTGAATGAAGGCAGTAAAAACAAGGGAATGATTCTTCCTTTTCAACCATTGACAATGACATTCCATAATGTCAATTACTTTGTTGATATGCCCAAGGTTTGTTTGTCTGACGGGTTTAGGCTGCCTTGACTTTTTGCACATACTTAGCTGATATTGCCAAAAAAATGTTGTTTGGAATTCATAGGAAATGAGTAAACAAGGTATAACAGAAAAGAAGCTGCAGCTATTGTCAAACGTGAGTGGAGTGTTCTCACCAGGTGTCCTGACTGCGTTAGTTGGGTCTAGTGGAGCAGGGAAGACCACTCTGATGGATGTATTAGCTGGAAGGAAAACTGGTGGATATATAGAAGGAGATATCAAGATATCAGGTTACCCAAAAGAGCAACGCACATTTGCCAGAATCTCGGGATATGTTGAGCAAAACGATATACATTCTCCTCAACTTACAATTGAGGAGTCTCTCTTGTTTTCTTCTAGTCTCCGGCTCCCAAAAGAAGTTAGCAAAGAACAAAGAGTGGTGAGCAGAATAACGCACAGATGCAAATTCACACATGCTTTTTGTTTATTTGTCTTAACTGTATTCTTGATGCTTTTTTTCCAAAAATGTACTTCAGGAGTTTGTTGAAGAAGTGATGAGGTTAGTAGAGCTTGATACTCTGAGGCAAGCTTTGGTTGGTTTGCCAGGGAGTAGTGGGTTATCAACAGAGCAGAGGAAGCGATTAACAATCGCAGTGGAGCTTGTTGCAAATCCTTCCATTATTTTTATGGATGAACCCACATCTGGACTTGATGCACGAGCAGCAGCTATCGTGATGCGAACTGTTCGTAATACAGTTGATACTGGAAGAACTGTGGTTTGCACCATCCATCAACCCAGTATTGATATTTTTGAAGCATTTGATGAGGTTTGTTATGCTTTTTCTCTGCACTTAAAAAAGTTTGAGAACTGGCACTTGAAGTTAGTTTCTATTTAATTTTAAATCATTTGGGATCTGATGCATGCACAGCTACTTCTCATGAAACGAGGTGGTCGGGTTATATATGGGGGGAAACTTGGAGTTCACTCGAAGATTATGATAGACTATTTTCAGGTAACATTGCATTATTCTATGCATGTAACCTTAGATTTCTGATTTATGTGCTTCTTCTGAAGAGTCTTTTATACTAGCGTGAAGTCAAGGGCCATGGCCTTAATTAGAGCCAAGCTTCAATCAGTTAGGCCTTCCTGTTTTAACTTTATCATTATACTTGATACTACATGCTCTGTTGTTTGAAGACAAAAAAGGAGAAGAAGTAATCATTACTTGGACTTCCTTGTCATCTGCACACATTCTTCTTTAATTTCCTCACGTTCAAGGGAACCATGCTGATTCTGTAGTCCGCACGTTCCTTCTTTTTTTCTTGTTCAGGGAATTAAAGGAGTCTCTCCATGTCCTGATGGTTACAATCCAGCAACTTGGATGCTTGAGGTTACTACACCTACTGTTGAAGAGAGAGTTGGTGAAGATTTTGCTGAATTATACAGAAAATCTAGTCAATACAGGTATTCTAATTGAGGTCTTGTTTAACTGCAAGAAAGATCTTGCAAAATATTCTCTTGTTCATCTACCGAGAGCATTAATCTGAATGAGTGGACCATTTTGTTTTATTGCTTCAGGGAGGTGGAAGCTTCAATTATGCATTTCAGTTCTCCTCCTGCTGGCTCAGAGCCTCTGAAGTTTGAATCGACATATGCTCGAGATGCGCTGTCTCAGTTTTATATTTGCCTTTGGAAACAAAATCTTGTATACTGGAGAAGTCCACAATACAATGGTGTGAGGTTATGTTTTACTGTAATAGCTGCATTGATATTAGGCTCGGTATTCTGGAATATTGGTTCAAAAAGGTAAATTCCTATCCTTATATATCACATCTCGGCGCAGTTGTCGAAATAAAGATATACATAGTTGTGATCAACAAAGTTATGTGTTATCTTATTCTTTTTATTATTTACCCTTTTTAGTTGATTACTGGTTTGACAGATTAAATGAAACGTAAGCTCGAAACTACAAAAAATATTTTTTGTAAGCAGTCTCCATATGATAAAATTTAAACATATGACACATATCAGCCCATTTTAAATATTTTTTAGCATGCTTTTGGTACAAATAATTTTAGTATTTGGATACAAAACCGTAGATTAAATTCTAGATAACTTGTAATTTTAGATAATTTAACCAATGGTTACTACATTTTCTATCTCAATACCACGAGAGAATTCAAAAGGAAGCGAAGGCCGGAAAAAAAAATAGAAAAATAAAACAAAGAGAACTGTTGTGTTTTTATTTGTTTACTTGTGCATCTGCTGGTGTTTCTTATGCAAGTATTCTTCAAAATCAAGATGTCTCATTTAATTCCCTTTCGTTGAAATTCTCTGAATGTTGTTAAATCACTCAATCTTGACACTTTTGATAGGGACTCTACTCAAGCTTTGTCCGTGGTTATGGGAGCGCTATATTCTTCATGCATGTTTCTCGGGGTCAATAATGCTTCTTCAGTACAACCAGTAGTTTCAATTGAGAGAACTGTTTTCTATAGAGAGAAAGCGGCCGGAATGTACTCTCCATTATCCTATGCAGTAGCCCAGGTGACTGTCACTGCTGAAGAAATAACCGCTTCTTTTGGAAGGAGCATTTGGTGAATAATTATTAATTTAATGTTCTTCTAAACAGGGCCTTGTAGAGATACCATACATTCTGGTTCAAACAATTTTATACGGCATCATCACATATTTCATGGTTGATTTTGAGAGGACGGCAGGTGAGATTCTAAGTTTCCATTATGAGCTACTTCCTTTGTATAACAATAAATAACTGCTTCCCTTTACTAATGATGACTCTGTTCTCTTTTCTGTTTCATCGAATTCGATCTATTACTCTATATCTGATTGAATTCAAGTTACGCATTCTGATTTCCATGATGTAGGATTTCAACATTTTCTCTCCTAATTATACTGCTTTGCCATGTACCTTGAGCCTTTCAAATGATGTGAGTAGATGTCGGAAATTTATTCAGATGCAATTCATGTATGTGAACGATTCTTCTTCAATGCAGGGAAATTCTTTCTATTTTTGGTGTTCATGTTCCTCACTTTCACCTACTTTACTTTTTACGGTATGATGGCTGTTGGTCTCACACCTTCTCAACACTTGGCTGCCGTCATCTCTTCTGCATTTTACTCTCTGTGGAATCTCCTTTCGGGATTTCTTGTCCCACAACCGGTAAGTAGTGTTCAAACTTCAAATAAAACAGTGCATCAAAACACTAGCAGCCTTAACTTGCTGTTCATCTTCCAAGTTCCTAATGATATTAATAACAGGGTTTTTTTTTTCATTTGGATAAAGCTCATCTCATTATAATAGTTTAACCATCTTGTCTATCACAACACATTTGATCCATGTGGATCTCACATCGGCCCCACATTAAAGTGGGAATTGCTTTTGTCAGAATGGGGTGGTGAAGTAGTGCTAACACAGATAAATCCATAGCCATTCTTTCAGTTTTTCTTACAATCAATCAAACAGACTAATTCTGTGCTCTCTCGAGTTTCAAAAACATATCTAGCTGTTTTTGGCTGAATCTGTTGACAGAACTAATTCAATTCTTTCCTTGATAAGATAAACAGCTTAATTTCGATTTCTTCCCCAAGACCAAATAATTTTTTGATTTTCCTAAGACCAATTATATAACATGTCCAAAGTGAAATGTATTGGATAGAAAGGTAAGATAGTTAAAGGGACTTGGAAATAATTTGACTTCACATACACGAGGAGAAAATCTTTCCCTTAATTTGTTTCCCGTCTAAGCAACTTCTATGGTTATTGTCTGCCATGTTTCAGAGTATTCCGGGATGGTGGATCTGGTTCTACTACATCTGCCCCATTGCATGGACTCTGCGGGGTGTAATCTGTTCTCAGCTAGGTGATGTGGAAACAATAATTGTAGGACCAGGATTTGAAGGCACTGTGAAAAAGTATTTGGAGGTTACTTTTGGCTATGGTCCCAATATGATCGGAGCGTCGATAGCGGCACTTGTTGGATTTTGTCTCCTCTTCTTTACTGTCTTTGCCCTCTCCGTAAAATTCCTCAACTTTCAGAAAAGATGAGCTTATGATTTACTTTCCCGAGATGATCGGTGCTTTTGTAGATTGCACAAGAATGCATCAAAATTAAAACAGAACCATTTATGGGACTATTTGATACGAAGACTCTCTTCAATGCCAGATCTCACCAGACTACCTGACCTGGGAATTTTGTGGTATTTTCTTAAGGATATTTTTCTTATCTCACTATAGTATGTCAAAACAGTTATGTACAAGTTCTAATATAACACTATCTCCATATTTCTCGTCCTAGTTACGGGCTGGCATATAAAAGAATCTAAGTTTAGAAAATCATTCTTCATGTTGTACAAATCTAAGTTTAGAAAATCCTGCAGCCGCTGTGCCTTGTTTCCAACGTTTTTTTCTCTCTCCAAAAATAGTGAACTATGACCTATGATATATATAGATGGCATGCATATAAAAAAACAGCTGTGGGATGTTGAGACAAGATACTTTTGTTTTAATTTTTTTAAAATAAAAAACTTATGTACGAATGAGAAATTAATTTTAAACAACTTTTGTTTTTTCAATAAAAAAAATCTTGATTTTTTTAGATTTAATTCATGATTTATAGTGTCTAATTAATGATTGATAATAGTAGGAATTACTTCTTCAACTTTTTAGTTTTTAAAATTCTTTTATAGGGTGAAAGAAAAATTTAAATTAAGAATCTTTCAGATTTTTACACATTCTTACTCACCTTATATTTTAGTATTTTATTAGTCTATTAGCTTGTGCTATGCCGTGGGTAGGAGCAAAAAAATTTTAAACGCAATAGAAAAAATTACTAAGCATTGGTAACGTGTTTTCTAAAAAAATAAATTTACCCAAGTATTGAACAATATTTTTATTTAATATTAAAATGAAAATACATTGGGTTAACATGCAAGAGTTGTGGGGATAATTTTGAAAAAGATAGTGGAAAGCTCAAATCTTAATTAGCTCAATGTTAAAGTTTAAAAATGGTAAAAAATAGCACTTAACTAAAAAAAAAAAAAACCTAAATGAGCTTGAGTCAATAAAGTAAACTTGTGATGCAAGTCATGCATGTCATTGGATTCAATAAATTTTTTATATAAGAGATTATTTTTCATTTAATTACATGACGCTAAAGTGCACGAGAATTTTTTTGTATAATGCATTTTTTTTAGAAAAAGAAAAGAAATTGTGTTAGATGCGTGTGGCTGAGATAGCATGAGCAGATCATTGATAAAAAAAAAGGATGAAATTATATTATTTTATTTTTAGTTTTGAGCTAAATAAAAAAATAAATCATCGATAATAAATGGTGAAATTATATTTTTTTTTAAATCAAGGGACATAAAAGGGTATTAAACAATAAAAAGAAAAAAAACAATAGCTCGAATGCTACGGATGAATCCATTAAACATGCGATCCGGTTCATAAACTCAATTGAGTTTAATAATTTATTTTACAATTTTTTTTAACCCAAAAATTAAACAACAAAACTTGAAAGAAAAAAAGGAGCCCAGGAATACTAGGCCAAAAAACCAACCCATACATCTGGGCTTTCCAGCCCAGCCCAACCTGCTCTCTCGAGCCTAGCTTTATAATTTTTTTTTAATTTCTTAATGGGTTTGCCTTGATTTTTTTTTTCAATAAGATGATAGACGATGCATCATTTGTTTTGTACAGAATCCGACGATGAGGTCATCGAAAAAATAGGGTGTTGTTTTTTTGTTTAAAAACTCATTTGTCAACTCATTTTCACTCCAAACTTCTAAAAAACACCTTGATAAACATATTCATGACTTCAAAAAAAAAAGCTCAAAAAACCAAAAAAAAACCCAAGTGAAACTTTTCTAGTTAAACGAAACTCATTGACACTAGTTTCAACAATTTTGGTGGCCGAAATTGTGATCAACAACCACTTTCTCTCTTTTCATCAGAATCTAATGACCCTCTCTCTTTTTTTTAATAAAAAAAACTGAAAATGAGGGAAATGAATTTTGGTACCAAAACTGAATTTCTAAAAACTAAAGGAATCAATCACCTGTAAACCAAAAAAGGTGGCAAAATAAATTTTTTTTATAAAATCCGAAGACACCACCTAGTGTACTCTCTTTTTTCACTTTGGTCCTTTATTTTTCAATCAAATCCCCTCTTAAAAAACATGCAATTAAATGCTAATTTAGGCTCAAAATAGCGCAATTGTGCAAAGATAAAGTTTAAGGATCAAATTGAATTTTTTTAAAAAAAAATCACTGCTCCAATCCACAATGATTTGTTAAAGAGTGAACTGTGATTTAAGCTATAATGAAAATGCCACAAGACTTAGTTTCTGTTAATTTTTATTTTATGCTTTGGTTTTCCTCTTAAATCTAGAGTTTAGATTGGTATTATTGAGATATATTTGAGTTTTATATTCTTTAGTTTAAAGACCTTAATTAGTTTGGAAGTGCATATAAAACAAGGTGGTGTTGTTGAAATTTTAATATGCGTATTACATACATCATAATTGCACAAGCGATGAACAATAAAATTTTAAGAATAAAGGATTTATCATTGATAATAATAACAAAATATCCAGTTCTTTAAAGTATTTCAATAAGTATCTTTCTTATTTTAATTTAAGTATAGTTGATTTAAGTTTTTTTTTTTGTCTTTGAATTTATAAATTTAAATATATAAACTCTAGTATTTCCTAGAACATTTTTTATTTAAAATATTTTCGTAATGATAAACTATCAATCCATGCTAATTATCTCTTAACTACAATCTTGTTACGAAAAACTAAGCATATTTGCATTCTAATATAATATATTTACAAACTAAACTTTGCTATGCAACTTTCACCTAGAATGCTTGGCAAATATGAATATTTCCCTGAAACATGGAGAATCGAGCGCATCCCCACTGCTTGCTCCATAAGAGTGGGATTGAATTTGAGAAATGAACAATGGCATCTATAATTTAGTCGGTTCTCACTCACAGGCAAGATGAGTAAAAACAGGTGGACATTTGTATTATTTAATCAACTCATATCATATGGTATTATTAATATTTGTATGTTCACAAGAGAGAACTGTTAAAGGCAGTCAAACAGTACATGTAAAGGAACTAGGTTTTATTTGCTGTAATGGCCAACAAGTGGTGCACCAAATCCTCTCAGATCAATTAATGTTCAATCCAAACGAAGTCAAATCAAGTTCTAAGGAATTAACTTCTCCTCTCTCATGGAATCAATCCAATACAAGATCGATTCTAGAGTCTGGCATCTCATCGTAAAACCAAACCGATGTTCAGCTTTCCCCCGGGTCCCTAGCATTTTCATCGGACTACGGAATAAGATATCCAAGAATCCCAAGTTAGCCAAATCTTCCATCTCTGTGTGTAGCAGACCTTCCTTCACTGCAATTTCTTGCCAAACCTTCTTCTTGTCGTTAATTGCTGTTGCAAACCAAAAGTTGTTTGAAAACATTTCTTTCGGCACTTCTGCTCCAAACTTCTTTCCGAGGACTGGCCAGATCTCCTTCCATGTGAAACTTGGGCCGTTTATTGCATTGAATGCTTGGCCGTCTCTGGAAGATATTTCATCATTGGTAGCTGCGCAAATGTGTTGTTCAGCCACTACCCGAGCATCAGAACCATCAATGCATACTTCCACCCAACAGTCCCTTGTCCTCCAAAAACAAAAGGGAGATTTAGATGTTTGCGAATACCTCCATTGATACCTAAACAGCCCATGATGTTATATAAAGTCCTAATGGAACTCCCCATCAACGAACCAAGCCTTAGCACAGACCATGCCACTTTACCAGTTAGTCTCTCCTTGAGCAAGTCCTCAAGAACATAGAAGTTATAACCTTCACTTGCTCTTGAGCATTTTTCAACATAGATAGAGACTTCTTTCACATCAAAAGGGCCTCTCAACGAGAAATAATGCTTCATCCTGTTTGGAGTGAAACATGCTTCAACGCCTTAGATTCATCAGCTAGGATGGTGTTCAAGGCATTAGACATCATGGCCTTGTTCTGCTCACAGCATTCTCTGCTGTCTAGAGGAAACTGGCCTCTCCAAGTGACCCAAAACATATGAGTCACATCCTGTACCGTAGAGAGCTTCTTTTCTGTTTCTTGAGGGTTTAGTAAGTCACATGAGATGAAATGGTATTTGGGACTTTGGATAGGAAAACTCTCAGACCTTCTAGCCACACCATAAACCTTCCATTTGTTTTTTGAGATTAGCCTTCTGGCTATTTCTCTCCCAACTATCCCTGTAACCCCCAAAATAATGGCAACACTATTTGCAGCAGCTTCAGTTCCATTATTGGATTTTTTTATTAAAAAAATTATTCCAACCCTGTATTTAAGTCTCAAGTATAATTTATATTATTTTTTAATATATCTTTTAAAATAAAAGTTTTTTAAATTTAAAATTTACATAAGCTTACACTACCAGCTTGTGTTTAATTTTTATTGATGAAAAAAAATAATTAGATTTAAACTTATAATTATTTAATTAATAAGATTTTCATACCGTATTAAATAATTATCTTAACTTATTTTAAGACGGTTCTTAATTTGACATCCTCGGCTTCCACTGATATTATCTAGTTAGCTCAGATTTTAGTATTTTGCAGCATCTATACATAAAAGACTTCATTCATGTATCCTCCAGTACTAGTTAATCGCCTTCTAACAGTGTTTTAGAGGGGTCTAACACCTAATCTGAATCAAACAAGTTGTCCTATTCTTTTGAGGGAGGATATCTGGCAAGGTTTCAAGCATGCCCATTAAGAGTCAATAATTGGATTTTGAAATATTGCTACACTCACAATCAAGATAAGCAACATCAATATTATTTAAATGGCTTCCTTTTGATGTCAAAAATAGTTCATGTTTTAAATTAACCAAGACCACATGGCGAGTGGCAAATAGTTGCGGCGTCAAAACTTCCAGACTGCCTTGCTTGCCGGCTGATTGTGACCTTTGGCCGTAATATGCTGGCATTGAGGTTGCGACAAGAGTTTATAATATTATTTATAAGTTCTCCCATACATGGTTGTGGTACTCAAGCATAATCTGTTTCAGGACCATATTTTCTTCATTGATGCAGCTTAACTGTTAAATCAACCAACTAATATTTTTCCCTGTATTAACTTTCAACTTCACATGAATCACCTTCGGTCTCTGTAACCAGCTCCTGAAGAATTAGAGTTTGATCAGACGGTTGTGCTTCCATTCATGATGAAACTAGGTAGGGCATAAAACTGAAAACATAAATAAATAAATAAAATTAGGCAGGCCTGCTGGAGTACTAAGTGTACATGACAAGTCTTATTTCATGCCTACTCTGCTAGGAATTTAGAAGAATGAGAGCGAGAAACAGTAATTCTACATTCCTGTCCACAATTTACCAATATGTTTCTACTATAATTGGATGTCCCAAATGAAGGTTACAACAAGCTGGAATGCTGGATTAAGATTTGCATAAAGAGTGGAACAAAACCAGACCAAGTTCATACTATATAAACAACCAGAAGGGTGCTAATTCGGTCATTGTCTTGGGAATCTGCATTCAAAAACTTGAAGTGCTTGTTTACTCCAAGGAAAAAGAAAATATATATA
>Ga0325414_1000236_pt1 | contig 40018 bp, 30 predicted proteins | sample PopdelMetagenome_8_FD_206183 | JGI IMG/M metagenome (GOLD analysis project Ga0325414, IMG submission 206183) | Populus deltoides microbial communities from Bellville, Georgia, United States - Leaf-PdKOR-R3 | ecosystem: Host-associated > Plants > Phyllosphere > Phylloplane/Leaf | place: USA... | reverse complement strand
TCAACTTTTAATGCTAGCAACGTGCATGGAGTTGAAACTAACAATAATAATCCATATAGGACTATGATTATGGATGTGATGAGAATAAATCAAGGTCATGCCAGTCAATATCCAATCGTAAATGAAGAACATAATGCAAACGCAACTAGATTTTTTGATCTTTTGAAAGATTCTGACAAACCATTATAGGATGGCTGCACAAATCATAGTAAATTATCAGTCGTTGCACATGTGTTTACCATCAAATCGGATTATAAGTTGAGTGAGGCCAATTATGACAAAATTGTCGAATGGGTGAGAAGTATTTTACTTGAAGAGAACAAGCTGAAAGAGAACTTTTATGCTGCTAAATCAATGATGAAATCCCTCGATCTAAGATACCAGAAAATTGACATGTGTCCAAATGTTTGCATGCTATACTACCTTGAAAATGCCGAGTTGACCAAGTGCAGGACATATAGGCATTCCCGTTATAAACCCAGAACTGACAGGGAAAAGACTCTTATAGCACATAAAAAAACTTAGATACTCCCCAATCACACCTAGACTGCAGAGGTTATTCATGTCACTAAAGACTACAGAGCACATGACATGGCACCAATCACATGATGCGGTTGATGGAGTGATGATACACTCTTCCAATAGTGAAGTATGGAAACATTTTAACAATGTGCATTCTCACTTTTCAGCTGAATTAAGGAACATTCATCTTAGAGCCAGATATAGATGTTTTTCTTCGATCGTTGATTGATAAGTTGATGCAGTTGTGGTCCTCCAGCATGTTGACTTATGATGTATCGATGAAACATAATTTTCTTATAAGGGCAACTTTGATGTGGACTATCAATAATTTTTTGACTTATGAAATGGTTTATGGTTGAAACACGTATGGAAAACTAGCATATCCATACTATATGGAAAATAACAAGACATTCACGCTAACAAATAAGGGTAAAACGTCATTTTTTTTACTGCCATTGGCGTTTCTTGCCAACAAATCACAGGTATGAAAAGAACATAAATGGTGACATCCAAGCGTTTCACACGATACTCGCAATCCGTTGTGGGGAACTAGAGCCAAAAAATTCACGGCTCGATTACCACGCACACCAGCGGCTCCGTTCCTTTCATTGTGCATGAGAAATGGATGGTAAGATTAATTTTAATCATATCTATCGTTAATTAATTTTTTGTTATTTATAAATATATTTAACTTGCAATATTTTTTTCTTACAGGCTATGACTCTTGGACGTGAGCCGAGCCCAATGGAGTTTTTTGTAGAAACACACGTGCAGAATGAAGACCGCCAAAAAGAGGTGTAATAGTTCGTCGACAACCACGCTCAACACTTTGTGGTATGTTCGTTAAACCATTTTCTTTTGTAAGTTATTATTTTTTTGAATTGAATTTGATGGTTTTAGTTTTTATTTTCAGGAGACATATAATAGCCGGTTGGGAGAGATATGTGAATGATCCTTCGACCCACCTGGATTTCAATCTAGATTTGTGGATGGAGGTAGGATCGTCTGGTGGACCTGATAGAAATCAGATGTTTGGACTCTCTAACACTACAGCTGAGAACTTACAGGCGACCCGTGGTGTCTCAACCGTTGGGAGCTCGCAATTAGTATCGAGCACCCAGTCATAGGAGTTCATGGCTTTGCAATAACATACGGCTCATCTCATCGAAAAATATAAGCAACTCTCGATGGATTATGAACAACCCTGTCAAATCATCATAGACATGAAATCACAGATGAGTGGTACGTGTGTGCCTTTTTTTTTGACCATATGGTCCTAGGAACGACCAACCTCCTCATTTTGCTCCTTGAGCGCCGCCATTATTCTAGTTTAATTTTTAGTTGAACATATAAATTTGAAATGAATATTTGGATTTTATATTATTCAAGTTTATTTTTACATATTTCAATTTTATACAATTTTATTTTTTTAATTATTTTCTTTTTTTGTTCAAAAATTTTTTAATTTTTTTTTAAATTCTTATAGATAAACATACCAACAGACATAATTCATCAATATATTCCAGAGGCAAGGGGAACAATTTACTTCATATTCCATTACAACAGTGTTACATCACCGACAAAATTATTTTTGTCGGTATTCTATAGAGAGTTGGAATAAAATTACAATAAATGCCACTGCCAATCACCGACGAAATAATTATGTCGGTGTATTAAAGCGGGTGATTTTTTTTGGTGCATTTTCTGTCTGTAAAACCATCGGTGTTTTTTTTTACTGACAGAAATAACATTACCGACAAATATATTACTGACGAACGGTTTCCATTCATAAATCTATTAGTAAATTTTGTACCAACAGATTGTTAGTATAAATACCAATAAAAAGTTCTGTTGGTAAAACTATTAATTCTAGTAGTGATACATGGATAGATAGATATTGAGGGGGTGGAATGCTTTAATTAAAGGCTGAAATTTGATCCACTTGATTGGAGAACACATCAAAAGTTTTAACAAATTGTTAGAATATATCAGTGTAAAATGTGATGAAGTAAATACTTAAAATGTTTTCAAGCTTGTGGAGAAGTTATAAAATCATGATAGTTTGTCTACATGAAATACATGGTTTAGTACATAAAAGGTAAAGGTTGGATAGTAAATTTAGCTGGGTTTCTATTTAGTGCATGAATCCATCATAAAAGAGTTTCTTTAGTAGCTCTAGAAAGTTCTAAGAAGGAGATTTGTTTCCCTTATCTATGAATTCTTTTATTTCAATACAGGAAGCATTAAATACACAAATTGAAAGTATTTACAGGGATTGATGAATAACATACTAATAGTAATAAGGTAGTGTTTGGTATGCTCGAGAAAGATGGATCATACATGATAATTTTTTTGCAAAGTTGTTTGATGCACCTTTTAATAGTATAAAAATCAATTTTTGTCCGATCCAACACTGTTTTAATGGAGAAATTCTTATCCCACTAAAAGGAGTAGGACAAACTTGTCAAATTCTCTGCATAAGGGTTAACTTGAGTTGATCTAGGTCAACGTAAAGATAAAAATAATTATTATCATAATTTAAAAACTTAACTAGGAGATCGACCAAGGAAAGGCATGGTTCACGGATTGGGTTGACTATTGACTTTGGTTAAAATACAGATAAAAGTGGTTATTATTGTATTTTTAAAACTTGACTTAAGGGTCGCCCAGGACAAGGCTTGGGTCACAAGTTGGGTTGACCATTGACCTGAGTCAATGAAAGGAAAAAAAATGATTATTATCATAGTTTTCAAACCTAAATAGGATGTTGACCCAGGGTTGGGCTTGAGTCATAGGGTGGGTTGACCATTAACTCAGGTCAATGTAAAGATAGAAATGATTATTGTTATATTTTTAAAACTCGACTAGGAAGTCAACTTGAAGCAAAGCACAAGCCACGAGTATTCTAAGTATACTAGATAATCATATGAAATGACTAATCTTCTTTCTCTTGAAGATATTCTAAAACATTCACTTTCACCCATAACGTGCAGATGTTGAAATTTTGGTTCAATAATGACTTATTCCTCTTGAGGTGGTATTTCTTGAATTGGTTGTTCCTCCAAGATATCAAGAGGTTGATATATTTAGGGAATGACCAAGACATTTTCATTCATGAGAGTATTATCTTGATCTCGTGTCTCCTTCCATTGTATCATTTGAGGAATAGAACTCTCATTAGATTCATCATTTTTTATAATTCGCATTTCTTGCCTCAACAATTCTAAGAGTGTACGAGGGACAATAAAACTTGTAGTCTTTAGAATTTCCTCTCATGTTTTAGCCATGCAACAATATCACTCATTTTTATAATGTGTTCACGCACACTTCTTGTTTTGTGATGTTTCATAGACAACTTATTCATAAGGGTGCTAGCCAATACTTTATTAGAACTAACAAATTGGCTTTGTGAGCATCATACTTAAACGGTTAGATCGCTACCACCTCTTATGTGCCATTTTTCTATAGCAAAACTTGATTCTATTAGCATAATAGGATCATTTAAATGCAATGCAAGGTCCAAATCCATACACCCTAATGTTAAAAAGATTTTGTCTTTCCAATTTGAAAAATTTTCCCCTTTCAAAAAGGGAATTCAAGAATAATTGTTCGTAAGATTATTAACAACAACTGCAATAACCTACAATATAAATAACATAATAATATGAAAAACATAATTATATCAAAAGAAAAATCTAAACCTTTACATGGGTAGATGTGCATTCAATGCATAAGATTTACTTAATCATGTATATCTTGATCAATGATAAACATGAAACACCAATCAATAACTCATTTTTTAAAAAAATGATATTCCCCATCATTTTTCCTCTCAACTAGGCAAACTTATGTAACCTCTGATATTTATACATTCCACAAGTCACTATGTACGAAGACAAGCTCATATAGACTCACTCAAGCATACTTAACATAATATATTACTTTCATCGTTCGTTATAGACTCTCTACACATATATTTCTCTTTTCACACACACATTTTTTTTTATTTGTTAACTTAAATATACGAGGGTCCCTAGTTTCTAATTATTAGTTTAGGACTCGGTCAAGAAAAACTTAATCATGTTGTAAGTTTTTCATGATGAAAACTTTATCAATACCCAATAAATGATTTTTATTCATGTTAATAATATATGAAATTATTCACAAATGTTTTTTTTTTTAATATAATCAAGATTCATGAGTTTTCACGGAAAAAAAAGGGGATTGATTGTGAACATTTATTTTGTATGAGTCCAAGAGGCCATATTTCATGCATTTGTGGTTGAACATGAAATTTCGCTTGGCCTGCCCTTTATTTTTGACCGTCCAACGGTGGGCATGCATTTGATTTTAGATTATGCCATAAACGACGCCGTTCCAGGCTCAACTTCAACACTGACACTCCAACAATCAATATAAAGAAAATAAACCACCTCCAGAAATCGAATTTTTCAAATTGAATCACTTACTCTCTTTCTTCTCCAGTCGCTCTCTTGCACGGCACCTTGCGCGAGCCTAACCTAGGGTTTCTCTGCAACTCCAAAATCGAATCCCAATTCCTCTCTCTGCTTGCTCAAAACCCTAGCTAGTAGGGTTCTGGAATCAATCAATCTAGGCGAGTCTACTTTTAGGGTATTGGTAGTTAGGGTTAGGCAAGATCGTAAAAAAAGGTGGTACTTTTGCGGGTTTTTGTTTCATTAGGTCAAAAATATGTCAATGGATTATGATTATCCACCGCAAGAGAGGCAATATGGAGATAACGTCCTTGCCTTTAACCGCCATAGTGACGAAGAGCATCAGCAGCAGCAGCAGCAGCAAGAAAGTTTTTATGAGGAAGAACGGCAACAGCAGGAGGGGGACATAGGTAGTGGAGGAATTGAAAGAAACCTATCAATGAATCATCATCATCATCATCACAATCGTGACTCTTCTTCTGCAGGGTTAGTTTGTAAATTTGTAATGTTTCTGTGCATGTAGGGATTTTGGTGTTTTCTTCTTTTAGAGGCTTAGATTAAATCAAAAGCAGATTGCGGATTTCGCTGCTGAAAATGATTGTGATTGGGGAAATAATTTGTGGGTTTTTTTTTGCTGGTAGAAAACTCTTTGTTGGTGGTGTCTCCTGGGAAACTACTGAAGGTAATAATACTTTACTGTTTTAATAATTTGTTGTTTTAGAATTATTAATGTCTTGTAGGATTGAATTGAGCATTTGAATCCCTACAGTGGCTTGTATTTCGAATAGCTAACTTGTTTGGTGCAGTTTTAATTGCAAGCTTTTTCTGTGTGGCTTTGTAATACATGTGGTGTTATCTAGTTACTTTTGTGTTAAAGAGTCATGGCTGCATATTTTTGTTTCATTTCTTTTGGTTTTTGTGTGAAATATACGTGCCATCTTGAGGTTTAATCATTGACTTGTGGTGCTGAGTGCGCCTGATATTTCACAATGGGAAGAGTTTGGATATTGTATGTGTGACTAACAATTGAGAACTTTGTGGATTGCATTATAGATATTGAATTTAGCTGTGTAGTTGCATTATATGTAAGTCTATGGAATGGTTTTGGAAATGGTCTGTTATATTTCGTATTGGCAGGTCATACCTTGGATCAAATTCCATCAGCAATAGGAATTGTGCAACCTCTAGTATTAGTAATCTCTTATGAATGCAATCTAGGGTGATTGGTTATCTACCTTCTCAATTGCTGCAAGCTAGTTTTCTGACACCAAGTCAAGAAATTTGAAGAATATGTGCCTTCCACCTGTGAAGGATTGCTGCTTAGTTCTACAGCATGATTACAGCTATATGGATAGGGTAGTTGTTAGCTTTCGCTTGCATGTGTACACTGCCAAAGGACTTGTGTTGTTCATAGTTCTAATGTTATTAGTACTTAAGTGAAATTGAATAGAAGATGAGGATAGATGAGAACTGATCCAGTGTCAGGTTTTACCATTTTTCATGCGTGAAATTGTGACCAATGAGCTTAAAATCAAGCAGCCATGTTGTCTTTTCTTTTTTTCACCATTTGTATATTTTCTGTTTTGTTATCCTAGGCCATTAAATTCTCCTTCAACATTTTCCACCATTTTATTGTTTCTGTTAGGCCTGTTTTATCATCTTTTATCATAAAATTCTCCTTGGGTAGAATTGTCTCTCTTCTGTGCTAATATCTATCACGTCCTTTTGGTTTCAGAAACGTTCACTAATTACTTTAGCAAGTATGGAGAAGTCATGGACTCTGTAATAATGACTGATAGACATTCTGGAAGGCCACGAGGGTTTGGGTTTGTAACATTTGCTGACCCTGCAGTTGCTGATAGGGTTTTGGAGGAAGACCATGTTATAGATGGCAGAGCGGTAACATTAACTCACTCATTTCCTGACAGCATAAGATGTTTAAGTCGCTGATAATTTTATTCATTGCCTTTTCATTATAAATGGTGGAATTCTTGGTATTTTGGAGCTTACGCTGTTGTATTCTTATTCCAGGTGGAAGTGAAGAGGACAGTTCCAAGGGAAGATATGGACGTTAAAGGAGTAACAAGAACAAAGAAAATTTTTGTTGGTGGAATACCACCTTCTTTGACTGAAGGTAGCATAGCTCAATTTTCATATTGAATTTCCCTTTTTGAATGAGCTAAATTTATGTGCTCCCTTGACTGTATTTTCATATTACAGATGAGTTAAAGGAATACTTCTCTGTTTATGGTAGCATTGTAGACCACCAGATTATGCTAGATCATAAGACTGGAAGGTCTAGGGGATTTGGGTTTGTCACATTTGACATTGAAGATGCTGTAGAACAAATCTTTTCGGAGGGCAGAACACATGAGCTTGGTGGTAAACAGGTAGGTTATATTTCTGCTGAATAGATATTCCTGTCATCCTACTGGTTGTTTATGGCATGATCTTGTGAGATTTTAATAGCTCAAGCCCTTCAATATAAATTTTAGGTGGAAATAAAGAAGGCTGAACCAAAGAGAACTGGTGGTGATTATGGCAGTACAGCAAAGTCTTATACTGGATTCAGCAATGGTGCAGGTGGCTTTGGTGCTGGCAATGGTGCGAGTGGCTTTGGTGCTAGCAATAGTTCTGTAGGTCGTTATGGTCGAAAAATGGGCAGAGGATATGATGGGTATAGTGGCTATGATGGTTATGGGAGTTATGGCAGTTATGGAGGAAACTACCCTGCAGGCACTGCTGGTTTTTATGGTGGTTATGGTGCATATGGTTATGGTTTCGGGTTTGGTGGGCCAATGATGTATGGAACTGGTGTCTATGGAGGAAGTGGTTATGCCATTCCAAGTAGTTACAATAATGCTGCCGAGTATGGTGGTGGTAAAGCATATGGGAGAACTGGTGATGGTGATGGTTTTGGCAGCGGTAAAAGGTATGACAATGGCGATGCTCTTGGTGGTGGCTATGGTAGTAATAAGGGGTATGCTGGCGGTGCAAATGGTGGTGCTGCTGTTACTGGAAGGTATCATCCTTACCGTAAGTAACGAGGCAGTGGCATCAAATCCTGGCAATTTGATAGGAGGGATGTCATCTACATGCTTGGTAAGGGTAGGGGCTGTTCTCAGAAAACTGATGGATATTCTGTTGCAATTATCGTTTATAAGGAGACTGAATTGGTTATAGAATGTTTCTTGTAATTGTGAAAACGCAAATTCAAATTATGGTACTTGGCCCTAGGTTATCGGCTCCTTCCTTAATAGAGTTAAAAAAAAATATACAACTTAGCTGGAACTCTTGTACAATATGTCGGTTTTACCGTTAGATAGAACTTTGTTTTAAACTTGTGTTGAGTTGATCAATGTCACTGACCACTCTGTGCACCAACCACCAAGGTTTATTGCACCAATGCTGCTAACCATTGTTTCGAGGATCTGTTTATGTACATGTATGTATTTGATATTTCTGGAATTAATTTCAGTCAAATAATCATATAATTTAATTAATGAGGTCTCTCTGTCTGCTATCGTAAGTAGGCATATTTAAGCCCCTCTTTGATAGAGTGGTCCAAATGGATACTAGTAAAAATTCAATTTTTTTTATTCAATTTTTTATATATATTTTAGATTATTTTAATAGTTGATATAAAAAATAAAAAAAAATATTATTTTAATATATTAAAAAAAATATTTCGAAAAGTAACTATTATTATTTTTTTAAACACTCTAAAATTGAACCCTACAGAGGAATGGAATCTGTAATGGAAAGATGGTATACAAAATTGTGTATTTTAATTGAAGATTAAAGTGGGAAGTTAATGTGTTTTCAGTAAGAAGTTAAAATAGATACAAATATTTTATCTTAATTGTTTTTTTTATATATATTATCTTATATTTATCTTAAGAGGTTTCCTATGGGTGTATTCAGTATGAATGTATGTGGTATTGTGGTAGTTGTTGTAGATGTGGTTTGAAAAAAGATGTTTTATAAAAAATATTTTTAGTTGAGATTAATTTGAAAAAATATATGTTTGATTAAAACTGTGATTGAAATTAAGATTGAACAAAAAATAGTTTAATGTGTTTGGTTAAAAGAATGTTTTTTCAAATTGAGGTTATAAAATAATTAAATATATATATATATATATTAATATTGATAATTTTTAATTTAAATATTATAGATTTAACTATTGTTATTAAATTATAAACTAAATAATATTGATATTAAATATTTTTTATTATTCCATTAAACTACGTGTAATTTCATCACGTACGAAATTTATCTAACAAGGACTATATTTTTCATGGTTTCTTAAGCGCGCAACAATATCAGGTAAAAATACCATCAAGAACAAAATTGGAATTGCAATCAAATTCTGCAAATGCTACATCATCAAACGATCTCCTTCTAATTTTTCGAATAAAACACAATTAAAAAATATAAAAAATATATATATTAATATTAATGGTTTTAAGTTTAAATATTGTAGATTTAATTACTATTATTACATCATGAAATAAATAATAATTTATATAAAATATTTTTTATTATTCCATTAAATCATCTACAATTCCATTACGTACAAAATTCATCCTATAAGAACTACAGTTTCCATGATTTTTTGAGCGTGCAATAAAATTAGATAAAATATTATCAGGAATAAAATTGAGATTACAGTGCGAGTGAATTTAATTCACTCTATAGTTTTCATGATTTTTTGAGCGTGCAATAAAATTAGATAAAATATTATCAGGAATAAAATTAAAATTACAGTGCGAGTGAATTTAATTCACTTTACACTGGTTTTTCAAGAAAAAAAATATTGTTCACATGATTCACTCTAAACTAGTTTTTTTTTTAAAAAAACAAATATTGTTCAAATGACAGTGCGAGTGAATTTAATTCACTCTAAACTAGTTTTTTTTTTTAATTGTTCACTTAAAAAAATAAACAGTGCGAGTGAATTTATAATTTACTGCACTGTTTTTTTTTTAAAAAACTATTCAATGAACAGTGCGAGTGAATTTATAATTCACCAGTACTGGTTTTTTTAAATAAAACTATTCACATGAACAGTACGAGTGAATTATAATTCACTCGCACTGTTCACTTAAAAAAGTAAACAGTGAAGAAGAAAAACAGTCGAGAGTTGTTTCAGCGAAACCTGTGTTGTAAACGTGAATTGCACTGGGCCCCACCAAAAATAAATTGTGGTTCTTTGTTACCAAACGTTTACAAGCTGCGGTTTGTTTTAAAAGCAATCGCAGCTACGTAAACAAATAGCCACTACATATAATGCATGATGTAAATATAACTAATTCATCTTAAATTTAATTGGAAAAAAATTAAAAATAAATAACAACAATCTCTAGGATGTATTATGAAATTATATAAACCATCCAAATGGTTTATTATTGTTTAAAAAATAGTTAAACTATTTTTTTTTAAATGAGAGATGATATTAATTAAATATTAAATAAAAAACAAAATAATAAAAAAGCTAGGTATTAATATTATTATATAAATTTGTGAAAATTAAAATAAATATTTGCAACAATTCCAATGATTTATATTATCAAGTAAAAAATATATTTTTAAGTCCAAATATCATGCTTTTATTCATGTGTTTTATTCTTTCGGATGAAAACATGTTTTTTTTTATTTATTAAAAGCAAAGTTTTTTAAATTAAAACTTATCTATATTTTTTATGTGATTGTATGAAAAAAATAAAAGAATGATTAATTTGTGAAAATTATATAAATGTTTACAATAAAGAAATAATAAAGTATATATTTTATTGTCATTGAATATTCCACAATAAAGTTGTTTTTTTAAATTATATATATTAGATTCATATGTAATTATTCATAAAACAATTTCTAATATTAAATCTATAATCTTATTTAAAAGTTATGACATCACTGAATAATTTTATAAACATTATCTTAAAATTTATTTTATAAAAAATAATTAATTAACAAAAGAAAATAGAAGATGATGGATCAAAATTCCCTTAAAAGAAACAAGTAAGGCATTCCTGGCCTGAAAGCAAAAAAACCGAAGAGCCGTGGGTAAGGTTGTTAAAATCGCAAGTTGATTCTTAAAATCTTACGATTTTACGAGTCAACATATATACAACGTGTCAGATCGGGTTAAAACTCGAAATCGGTCAAACTCGGTCAAAATCGGTTAAAATTGATAAAATCGATCTGATTTTACGAGTTTGACTGATTTTGACCGATTTCGAGTTTTAACCCGCAAAAGGTAAAAAATTTACTGCCTCCATGTTCAAGTCCCTTAACACTCCACTACATAGTCCCCACTCCCCAGTCTTCCCTTTCCTCGTTGCCCAAATCTCAAATTTTCAATCTTAGTAGACTAACACTAGCATTAGAGGATCTTGTGTATGAGAAAGCCTTATATTGTATTTAGGCCAGGAAGGCATGATCGGAGGATCGAAACCATGGGAAGACAGAGATAGATGGTGAGGAATCAAAGGAGTAAAATAAGATATAGGAATATTTATGTAGAGAGAAATACTGTGTTTTAGACTAACCATTTGTTAACTATAAAGAGTGACGACAAAGACCCAAAGAAAATTTGAAATACATGTCTTGTTTGGTTCGATATTTGGACATTATTTCTATGACTTGTTACTAACATAAAAAAAGGTGGAAGGTGAGATGGCATGAGATTAAACTGATGTCATTTTGTATGTTTTTGTTCTCGTTGTCACGGGTTCACTGTATTGGTCTTTGTTAATTTTTTTTGAAGTTGGTGATATAATTTAAAATGTTGTATCATCTCACTAGTTGCCTGCAGTGTGTTTCAAGACCTGTCCTCTAGAAAATGTTTTGAAACTCTATCAATAAAACATAGTTGTTCAATCTTATTTTTTTTCTTTTCGTATTTTTAAGTTATTTAAACCATGTATGAATTTTTTATTTGAATTATGTATTTTAAGGTGTTTGGACATTTCTATTGTTTATTTCACTTTTATTTTAATTGTGTTATATTATTATTTACTACTTGACTGAAATTGTCAATATATAAATAGTAAAAATATTTTTCTTGTGATTTTACGATTTGAGTTTACGATCCGAGTTATATTATATATTTCGTGTCGTGTCAAAAAAGCATTTTTGACAACCTTGGGCCGTGGAAGCTAAATGACTAGGCACCCTGGGTTTGGAAGCTAGGCTCATGTGCTCGATTATTATTATTTAAAAAAAAAGAATAGACAATATATTATTTGCCTATTAAAAAAAAAGATTGATAAAATGTTGTTCGCATAAGCAGCTGATATTTCATTTATTGTTTTTTTTTGTCATATCTAGTGATTGTAAAATGAAGTTCGAGTTTTTAGACCTTAAAAATCTAATTTTTAACTTGTTTTCACCTAAAAAAATACCTTAGAAAAACCTAGAAACTTTAGCAAACCCATTTTAACTCTAAATCACCATCTAATCATCCTAGAATAATAATAAAAAAATCAAATTGAATCCAAAAAACTTCATGAGCCTTGATCTCTTTTTTTTTGACGTTTTAAAAAGAAAAGAAAAAACATTTTTTATTGAACTCCATTATTTTAGATCAACCTATTGATATCGAGACTGATCTTTGTTTGTAATGTTTGTAATGGAGTCAAAATTCAGCATGAATACATTGATAAAAATATTGTTGGAAAGATATAGTGGGCAATGACAATCCATGAAACAATGTCAAATTCAGAAATAGTAACAAAATCGGTAGCATTGACCTATGCGAGCAGTGTGCTAATTCAAGTTTGGACTTAAAAGATGGATAGTCTCAGGCAAACAACAAACACAATAGACTCGGTAGCATAGACTAACAATTACACAATAATGTAGTTGGTTGTTACGACAGTTACGATCATGGCTTTATGAGAGAAATGAATGTCCAGATTATTAGGGCATAGCTGTTGAACATGAAAGCATGGCTAGGATTACTCCTCAAAACACCAAGATTATGAGTCAAAATCACTCATTAAGTTCATAGGAACATGAGGGAGAAAGTACTCCACTACTTCTTATGATGATTATATATAGAGAGATCACTTATATTTGTATAAAGACACATGTAACAATTGTGTAAATGATCATTAGACTAAAAATCATCAAGTTATCCTATATAGGGAATGTGATATCATGATCTTAATTATATGTTTTCTTAATTAAGGGTAGAAAATAAAAAGATATTAGATATAACATAGATTATATTAAGGTATTTGAGTGAAAAAAAAGGATTCACCACCTAGGTGAATTAGAAAAAATATTCCACATTTTCTCTAATAGTATTAATTGAGAAATACTTATATAAGGTGAAATAAAATTTGAAAAGAATTTCAAATCTTATTCAAATAATCAATGACTATATTTTTTAGAACAAATATGATTTGATAGAGCAAACACACTACGTGCTCAAATGTTTAAATCAGAATATTCTTGATGAAAGGATAATAATTACATTGAGTAAATAATCACTAAAAAATTAAGTTCAACAACATATGATATTCCAAATATTTGGGAGATTGTGACATGTTGTTAGATGATATACTTGATCTTCATATATAAATTAATCAATTTATAAAATTTATAATAAATTAAATTATTTAATTTATTTAATCCTATTTTTATTAGGATTTTTATTTATATTAAGACCAACATATTAGAAATTTAATAGGTAAGACATATTAAAAGTCATTGATATGAAATTAAATTAGGATGATTAATCAAATATGACTTGATTATAACTAGGTTTTATAAATTATGGACTATAATTCAATTTATACTTGGGATTAAAATATTTAGACTTATAAAAACCAATAAGGGACTTGATTCCATAAATTTCTAAACACAGTCCTGAAATAAAATATATGATATTTTTCATGAATAAAGCGATAAATTGAGTTTTCCTAAAAATAAAATTCTTGGTTTTACATTTTTTTAATCAAAAGATCAAAGAGAAACATATTATGGTTTTTAAATATGTGATTTGTATGGATTGATGTTAGAGGTTGGACAATTAAACAATTTGTGATTTGCGATAACCTTGAAGAGTTAATCTAACCTAAAAACAAGAAAATTGTGATTTTCAAGTAATCTTCTTACAAACCCTAAATACTTTACATTGTCTAATTGTCTAATGAGATCTTTAGAACTCCCAATAAATTTTAAAATTAATGTTTTTATTGTGTTTATATATTTTGAAAAATCTAACAATTGATCAATTTAATTTGTTGGGGGAGGACTAAACCTTCTAATTAATTATATAAACTCTTGTTGTTGTTATGGTGGTGGTCAATTGCTTTATCTTAGTTTATCATGATTTTTTTAGTTGATTTTAATGTTCACGTTTAATATTGGCATTCATTTTCATGCTTACTTGCGAACAAATATTGTTTTTATTTATAATATGTATTCTTAGTTTTAGTGTAAACAGGTTTTACAAATGAAGTGATAAATTTTAATAAATAAATAAATGGTGTTTTTTTTTCTTTTTTTAGTTTTTTTTAGTTAACGTGGGTGTTCGGGCCAGCTTGTGTGTACCTTGACTAATCCCACAGACCCTGAAGTTAATAACCATGTAAGCCTCCAGTGGCCATTATATAAGTAACCATAGGGCTCGAATCTAAAACCACAGAGAAAGCAAACTTTTTAGTTCCAAGTTTTTACTATTAGACCATCACCTAAATGGTTGGTGTTTTTTTTTTCGTGCCTCAACAATTAGTTAATTACTCGAATTTGGATTGGTTATCATACTATAGGTAAATTTTTGGTAATCTTGTTCGATGTCAAGATATTAAGGTCTCAGTCCTGTTACAATCCCTTTCCAATGAGATTGCAAAACATAAAATTTGAACTCGAACTTGCATTTATTGTTGAAATGAAAAAAAAAAAAAACAAAGAAGAAAGAGAGAACCCCTATTTTTTTTTTCTAAAAAGTCAATTTCCTCCTCCATTTTAATAATTGACGGAGATTGGTTGTCTTTGTTTATTTATTTTAATTCATTTAAGGTATTCAAGCAAGTTTATGCGTATCTCGATTAATTTTTATGAATTCTAAAGTTAACGACCAGGTAAACCTCCAGTGACCATCAATATTAGTAATTACATGGCTCGAACCTGAGATTTTAAAGAGAATAAATTTTTTAATTTCAAACTCTTATTACTAGGCTACCTAGTAAATGAAATGAGTCATTGGATGTTTTTATTAATTGGTCTAAGTCTAATTTGACATTCTTTCAATGAAGGGGGGAAAATGAATAGAATGAAAATAAGGGGAGGAATGACCTTTTCCTAAAACTACAGGGACCAAAATTAGCTATTCTCTTAAAAAAAGAAAAAGAAAAGGGAGCGGACCCCTTCACTTCACTGACCCTCTATCTTTTTCTTTATCCCCTTGATAACATGCAGAGGTTGCATAGAAATGCGAGCTTAGCTTTGGTTTGGACACAGACAACCGTTTAAAGTGCAAGGGAAGAGAGCAGTAACAAGCGAACAAGGGTCCGAAGGGACTATGTCCTTGTTGTTTAAGGCCAGCAACGGTCAACTCTTCTTATCATCATCAATTGCTTCCATGGCAACGTGTTCAAGCTTCTGCGCTCAACTTCCCATCCATTTTAGACCAATACCCATCTCTTCTTCTTTTCCCACTAATCAACCTTTCAGGCCCTTCTCTGCCCAAGCTTCAATTTCTCCTGCTAATGGTATTTTTTTTGCTTTGCTTTGCTTCTTCTTCTTCATGTACAATTCAGCAACTTGAGCTGCGAAACTTTATGGGGTTTGTGTTTTATCACGCCAAACTAGGTTGAATTACTATTATGTCAAGGATTCAGAAAGTATTAACAGGTGGCTCCTTGGCTTTTCCCGCTTAATTCACTTGTTTAGTAATTGAAGTGTTTGCCTTCAAACTTGAATGGGATTTGAAAACTGTATTTGCGTGGAGATTGCAGATTGAGATTCATTTCATGATGTCTTTCAAGTTGAGCAACGAGAGTCAAACCAGAAACATTAGTCCTTCCTGCACATGTATTCTCTTTTTTTTTTATGATAAGAACAAATTGAGAATTTACATGGTGTGATCTGATACAGATAATGATATTTGTGACCGTAAATTTTATACAAAACGTATGGAAATAGACATTGTGATGGATGGAAGAAGTGGGGCACAGTGCAAATACACATTGGTACTAGAACTGCAAAATTAGCAGTATGGTTACTATACAGGACAAGCTGCTTCGTTTTGCATGTATACCAAGATAATGAATACATGTTGAAGGATGAGGTTGTTAGTGCTAAAGCAATGTGCCTGTGGATACAGAATTGTTTGTGAGCATGCTTGGTCTGTAAAATTCTTGAATCTGACCAGAGGATTCAAAAGCAATAGTTTTATGCAACTGCAAATGGAACTAGCACTGTGCAATGGCATATGCACATTGAACATCAAAGGTATTGTTCTTCTTATCTTCAAAATGGAAAATGACGAGGTGTCACAAACCTGTTAGAGTGCAGCAGTGCCAGGAGACAAACTGTTTACGATGATGATGTGCCGGGGGCAGTCTCACTGTGACCGCCTTCTTGTTAGAATACCTCATTAATTTGTTTGTTCATAATAAAGCATAGGTTTTATATTTGAACTATGTTCTAACAGATAATCGTGATTGTATTTAGCTATCAGTTGAGCTGCTTTTCATGTATAAAAACATGTTTTTGGTGTATTTACTTATCTAACCAAACCCTTTTCTGAATTTGCAGATGGTGGTTCTCCAAATACTATTGGCTTTCTAGGCCTTGGAATTATGGGTTCTCCAATGGCTCAGAATCTCATAAAATCCGGGTATGATTTATTTTGTTGTTACTCTGTTTGAATGACAGAATCAAATGGCTGCAGTGTATTTTATTTTTGCATAATCAGGAACTACAGAAGAAAAAAAATAAAATAGCTATCAGATTGGGCTATGTTGAGCCAATTTTATTTTCTGGACTGTTTAGTTTAATCCCATACTTGGCATTTTGTAGGTGTGATGTGACTGTTTGGAACAGGACCAAGAGCAAATGTGATCCTCTCATCAGCTTGGGAGCAAAGTAAGCACTTAATGTACATACAGCCTATGAAGTAAATGATTTTTGGAATTTCGAAATGGTCATGGACTACCTCCAAATGAGACGCATGAAACAAGTGAACTTAGGAGGACCCAGCATTCATTTTAATTCCGGGAGCAGGAATCTAGCTATTTTTTAATTGTTCTTGATGCTTTCATCTGCAACTCTTCAAAGTGCAATCTTTTACAGATTGAAGCAGGGAAGAAATCTTACAAATTGTTTTCTTATGCAGATATAAGCCTTCTCCCGAGGAAGTAACTGCAGCCTGTGATGTCACATTTGCAATGCTTGCTGATCCAGAATGTGCAGTGAGTATGTTTTATTTTAATGCATCTTAAGTATTTCATACTGGGAAGCCAATAGTGGCCTTATTTCAGGTGGAGGTTGCATGTGGAAAGCATGGAGCTGCAAGTGGTATGGGTCCAGGAAAAGGGTATTCTCTCCTTGTTCTTTCTCATTATAGGGAATTTATATGTTCTTCAGATCGTTTCCCATTGGTCATTGCTCCTAGCTTCATACTAGAACCACCTTCTGTGAATACTTGATTATGTCGTTGCTTGCTCAACATTCATTTGAGCATTTCAATGTGCAAGTTGCTAGCTGCTGGTGTTCATTTTGGAGAATTAGCCACTTCTTAACAGAACTTAAAAGATCAAACTTATATGTTGATACAAAAGTATCATCTGGTGGGTACTAGTTGGCTTCGCTGAAAAATTCACCTGGCATGATACCACCATACCAATCATTCTAGTTTCAATTCCCAAGAGGGGAGGTGGGAGGTATTTGGGGAGGCTGATTCCCTCGTGTAGCTCAAGGTCAAGGCCCACTTAAACTTCTATTGAATCAAAAGAAAACAGAGAAGTATATCCTAGAAACTGCCTTTCGTATGGTTCCTTTTCTGATTTAATAGCATGAAGATCCTTCCTAATACCTTGTAAGAGTCAAGTGCTTGCTAGTACATTCACCATTCACAATTGATTTTTTTGGAGAGTTGTTAAATTCTGACTTCTCACTTTATTTTAGAATGAATTCTTGAATATATACATCATCTACAGATTTATATTAGGACAACTATTAACTACACATAAATAGGTATTATTGCTAGGTTCTGATTTATAGGAAAGGATATCTGACTTTCTGTTTTTACTCCCTACAAATCAGCTTCAAATCTGCCTTAATTACTTCAGAATCTTCAACACTCCCCCTCAAGCTGGATGGAAGAGATCTTTCATTCCTAGCTTGTCCAAAGTGTTTTTGAATACAGGATTCTGAACACCTTTAGTAAGTATATCAACAAGTTGTTCCTCGGTAGGCACATAAGGAGTGCATATCAATCCACTCTCTAACTTTTCTTTGATGAAATGTCTGTCTACCTCCACATGTTTAGTTCTATCATGTTGTACTGGATTGTGTGCTATTGCAATGGCAGCCTTATTGTCACAGTACAACTTTATTGGTTCATCTCACTTGATTCTTAAATCTTCTAGGATAATCTTCATCCATAGTAACTCACAAATTCCAAGTGCCATTGATCTGAATTCTGCTTCTGCACTTGATCTTGACACAACACTCTGTTTTTTGCTTCTCCATGTCACAAGATTTCCTCCCATCATAGTACAATAACCTGATGTTGATCTTCTATCTGTTAATGCACCAGCATAGTCTGCATCTGTATAGCATTCAAGGTTCAGAGTCCCATGATTTTTATACAAAATTCCTTTTCCAGGAGTAGACTTCAAGTATCCGAGGAGTCTATACACTGCCTGGAAATGTGAATCTTTCGGGTTGTGCATAAATTGACTCACCACACTCACGGCATAAGCAATGTTTGGACGAGTGTGAGCTAAGTAGATCAACTTACCAACTAACCTTTGGTATTGACCCTTGTCAGTTGTGGCTCCTTCCTTATCATTCTCAATTCTGTGCGTTAGGTCAATAGGTGTTTCACATGGTCTGCAGTCTACCATTCCTGTTTCCTTTAGAAGGTCAAGAATATACTTTTCTTGAGAGATAAAAATCCCCTTTTCTGAATGTGCCACTACTATGCCAAGAAAGTATTTCAACTTCCCCAATTCCTTGATTTCAAATTTTGCTGAAAGTCTCTTTCCCAACTTATCTCTTTCCACAAAGTCATCACCTGTTATTATAATGTCATCAACATAAACAATTAGAATAGTAACTCCCCCTGAAATGGAGTGTTTGATGAACAAAGTATGATCTCTTTGGCTTTGCCGATATCCCATAAAAACCATGGCTTTGGTGAACCTTTCAAACCAGGCTCTAGGAGATTGTTTTAAGCCATAAAGTGCCTTTTTTAGTCTGCAGACCTGGTTGGGAAGAAGGGAGTGATTGAATCCTGGTGGTGGATCCATATAAACCTCTTCTTCCAACTCTCCATGTAAGAAGGCATTCTTAACATCATATTGCTGCATACACCATCCAAGATTAGCAGATAAAGAAAAAAAAAATTCGAATGGTGTTCATCTTAGCAACTGGAGCAAATGTCTCTTGATAGTCTATCCCAAATGTTTGTGTAAATTCTTTTACAACTAGCCTGGCTTTATACCTTTCTAGGCTGCCATCAGCTTTATATTTCATGGCATAAACCACCCACTTACACCTATTTTCTTCTCTTTTGGTAATTCAACTATTTCCCATGTTTGATTCCTCTCTAGGCATTCATCTTTTCACTCATGGCAGTTTTCCAATTCTCATATCTTAGAGCCTCCTGTAAGGTTTTTAGGATAGATATGGTGTTTATTTTTGAGAGAAAGGCTTTGTGTGATGGTGAGAACTTTTGAAATGACATAAAATTAGCTATAGGATATAAGGGATTCTTAGTGCATTCTCTTATTCCTTTTCTAATAGCAATTGGCTGATCAAGGTCAGGAATAGGTAGAGATGAAGGAGAAAGTTCATTACCTTGCTCTGGTTCGGATTCTTGGGCTTGCAAGAGAGTCAAATCAAGCGGTATCCTTCTTCTATATACCTGAAGAGGTCTGTAAGCAGTAGTTTCTCCCTGCAGAGTAATATTTGGAGACTCATAGGATGGTGAAATGCGAGATGATTGCTGCCTAGATGGGATTTGGAATGAAAAATATCAAAGTCATTGTTAGTCTTATCTTCTGTGTTGTTTTCCTCCCCCTGAAGAGAAGATTTGTTGAAGAAAGACTGATTTTCATTAAAACTTACATCCTTTGACACAACAAATCTCTTTGAAGATGGATGATAACATTTGTAACCTTTTTGTGTGATGTAATATCCTATGAAAACACACTTAAGAGCTCTAGCATCAAGTTTGTCTCGTTGATGTTTATGAATGTGAACATAGGTGACACATCCAAAGATCCTTAGGGGAATTTTAGAATAAAAATTATTCTTTGGAAAGAATTCTGACAAATAGTTTAAAGGACTTTTAAAACTAATAACTCTTGAAAGTATTCGATTTATCAAATACGTAGAGGTTAAAACTGCTTCTCCCTAATAATTTTTTGGAACTTGATGTTGGAAAAGAAAAGCTCGAGTAGTTTCAAGGAGATGTCTATTTTTTTCTTTCTGCTAACCCATTTTGTTGGGGAGTATTAACACAAGATGATTGATGAATAATCCTTTTTTTTTCAAAGTATGGTGATAAAATCTGATTAAAGTAGTCCCTAGCATTATCAGTTCTAAAACCTTTAATGCTAACCCCAAATTGATTTCTTATCATATTTGTAAAGTTTGGAAGGATATGACTCACATCAGATTTTCTTTTAAGAAGGTAAACCCAAGTCATTCGGGTGCAATCATCAATAAATGTTACAAAACCTTTTGCTCCTGAAATATTAGGAATGTTATATGGACCCCATATATCCGAGTGAATTATAGTAAATGGAGACACAAATCTTGAATCACTTGTAGAAAAAGGCACTTTATGGTGCTTTGCAAATTCACAGATTTCACAATGAAATTGTTCAAACATCAAGATTTTTAAATAAAGATGGAAACATGTTCCTAAGAGTCTTAAATGATAGATGTCCTAAACGACGATGATGATTCCAAACATCAGTTTTATTAGAATTAACTGAAATGAATGATAGAGAAGGGGAGTTACTATTGCTGCCTTGCACTCCAAGCATGTACAACCCATCCTTTTGACTCTAGCTTGCCCAATCATCCTCCCCGCAGCTAGGTCCTGAAATATGCAGTGATCAAGGAAGAAAGTTACACTACAATTTATGTCTTTAATTAGTTTTTGGATAGACAACAGATTTGCAGTAAGATTAGGAACATGTAATACTCTTTTAAGAGTAAATACAGGATTAAGAGGGATTGTTCCTTGGCCTGCAACTATGGTTAGAGATCCATCAGCCACTGTGATTTTCTTACTGCTAGGACAAGGTTGATATGATGTGAAGGCACCTGCAAAATAAGTCATATGGTCTATTGCACCAAGTCAATGACCCAAATGCTGGAATGGTTCTTGTTTGAGGCACTAAAGACATGATAAATTGGAATTTTACCATTTTGAGCAAGAGAGTATGATCCAAATGGTTTCTCCATTTTGTTGAGTAAGGTTCTTAGGCGTTCAATCTCCTCTTTGTTGAATCCTCTCACCTCTAGGGTGTTGGACTTGTGCTGCCTTTTCTGAATTTGTTAAGTGTGCAGTCCTCTTGAATGGTTCCATTTGTTTCCTCCATTACGCCCCATCCTTGGTGGTTTTCCATAGAGTTTCTAGCAGGTCTCCTTTGTATGACCTGTTTTCTTGCAATAGTTACAAAACTGATCATCTTTAAAGAATTTTCTCCCTTCAGTCTTCACCACTTCTGCACCATTCATGGCATCATTTTGGTTTCTGCTAGCATCACTTTCTGCTATTAGTTATCATTATAGTAGAACCTTCAGTATTTGGGACCTCAAGTATCACAGTTCTCCTTCCTTCTTCAGCCCTTATTACTGAGAATATCTCATTGAGTGAGGGCAGAGATTCCTTTCCAAGTATTTGGACTCGTATTTGATCAAATTCTATGTTGAGTCTTGCAAGAAATTCAAAGATCCTTTCTCTTTCTACATAATTCTTTAAAATCACAGCATCATCACTACACTGCATCTTCTCTTTCTACATAATTCTTTAAAATCACAGCATCATCACTACACTGCATCTTAAAATCCTGATAATAGTCCAATTCCAACTATAAAATTTTCATAGTATTGTAATATTCAATAACCATCATATTACCTTGTTTGGTCATTGAAAGCTTTGTCTTAATCTCATAGATTAACGCAACATCCTTCACTTTAGAGTAGGTCTGTCTCACTGCATCCCATATGTCTTTTGCTGTAACAAAAAATATATAAGGCCCATAGACTTCTGGCATAATAGAGTTTCGTAGCCATGACATAATCATGGAATTTTCTTCATCCCAGAGTGTAAACTTTGGGTCTTCTGGACTAGGAGGACTGTCCATAAAATGATTAATCTTTCCCTTTTCTTTGAGAAAGGTTTTTACTAGTTGTGATCACTTTAGATAGTTTCTTCCATTCAGTCGGTAGGATGACTGTAAACTCTAGAATTCCCCTGATATTTGGGTTTCTTTTGTAGTGTTTTCAGACATGTTTTTTCAGATCCGGACAGGTCTGCTTGAGCAAGTAACTAGGATTGTCAGGACAGATGGGAAGAGAGGAGGGGAAATCCTAGATTTAGAGAGAGATAGGCTTAGGAAAAATATAGGCTCGGTTTAGGTTCTGATACCATATGGAGAGTTGTTAAATTCTGACTTCTCACTTTATTTCAGAATGAATTCTTGAATATATACAATATCTACATATCTATATTAGGACAGCTATTAACTACACATAAATAGGTATTATTGCTAGGTTCTGATTTATAGGAAAGGATATCTTACTTTCTGTTTTTACTCCCTACAATCAGCTTCAAATCTGACTTAATTACTTTAGAATCTTCAACAATTTTCAACAATTTTCAACAGAGATAAAATCCTAAATCCACACCTGGTTTGGCTTGGATCAGAGGTTATATGAGAATGGATAAGGATTAACAATGCATTATTCTCAGCCGGTTTTCTACATTTGCCTTATTGAAGCTTTTTTTTGTCTCTCTCTATCTTCCTAAGTCACATCTGCCTGCATGATGGACAGGTATGTGGATGTTTCAACTGTTGATGGTGGGACTTCTAAATTGATTTGTGGACATATCAAAGCTTCTGGGGCATCATTTTTGGAAGTGAAAATCTGTTCTCACCGCAACTATTCTTACTGAAACTAAGACATGTTCGATCAAGTTGCATGATAACCATTTTAAGAGAACTTCCAGTAACCTTTACATTATTTTCTTGTAGGCTCCTGTTTCTGGCTCAAAGAAACCAGCAGAAGATGGGCAACTTATATTTCTTACTGCAGGTTGAAAGTGATTTTAAATTTGTCCTCCCTCCACAAGTTCAAATTTATGGATGATGTAGAGACTATTGAAATTTTAAAAGTTTCTGGTCACTAATAAGATTGCTTCATACCTCTTCCGCAATATTGTTATTGTCTGCTCGTATTTTATCCTATACCTTTTTTTTTTTTTTTTAATCTCTGCTGCATAACATAGTGAATCACTTGCTAGAAACTGAAGCATAATGTGCTATCTTTCAGGTGACAAATCTCTGTATGAAACAGTCACTCCGTTCTTAGATATCATGGGGAAGGTACTGTATCCTATTTTTCTCCTGGAAACTAATCACACTTTATTGTTCACATAGATTTTTTGATAATATCCAGTCAAGATTTTACCTTGGGGAAGTCGGAAATGGGGCTGCAATGAAACTTATTGTCAACATGATCATGGGCAGGTTCTACCGAGTTCCTTTTGTCAATTGTTTTCTGTTTTGCTTCTGTGCTGATTATATTGTGACACCTGGTGTTTTCAACAATTTGCAGTATGATGGCAACCTTTTCTGAAGGATTGCTTCTCAGCGAGAAAGTAGGGCTGGACCCAAATGTACTGGTTGAGGTATTTGTGAACAGAAAATCTTGTTAGATTATGTCGTGTCACTTGTCATCAAACCCCATGAAGATGTGAATTCATACTCTTGTTTGCTTTTTATTGGATTATTCTTGTTCTTTCTATGTCATTCGAACATGCACAATGATAATCATTGCTCTGCTGTTCTCTGGAAAATAAATGAAAAAACACGTTGATTTTCGGTCTGTTTTATTTCTCTGTCTGCGTTTGTTTGTGTTGTGTGTGTGTGAGAGAGAGAGAGAGAGAGAGAGGTTCTGAATGATGCTTAAATAAAATTCCTTGGTCAAAACGAATCAAGGTGTTGCACCCTTCTTGTTCAATAACAGCACTTAATGGAAGAGTACATCCAAAATGGACCTCATTTGTTAGGTTTTCTGGCTTGAAAAACTCTTAAATTAAAGCGTGCACTCTTCTTCCTTGTCTTTGTTGGTAAAACTAAAAGCCTCTATTATATAGAATGATGTTATCTTTTTTATTTTATTTTATTTTATTGTTTTTGAAGGCATCTATTGAAGCCTCTTAGGAATCTTCTTACATAGGTGAAATTGCAGGTAGTGTCTGAGGGTGCCATTAGTGCACCGATGTATTCGCTGAAAGGTCCATCAATGGTCAAATCTCTATACCCCACTGCTTTTCCCTTAAAGCATCAGCAGAAGGTTCGTAGATCTTCTAAATTGCAGACACTATTTAAATCAACGCTGTCATCTCAAAAATGAAGTCAATGGTTTCAGGACATGAGACTTGCCCTGGGATTAGCAGAATCTGTTTCCCAACCCACTCCAATTGCAGCAGCTGCAAATGAACTATACAAGGTAGCAAAAAGTCACGGGCTTAGCGATAGTGATTTTTCAGCAGTGATTGAAGCACTGAAAGGAAAAGTGCAATCCTGAGCAAACTCGTGTGTTTTTTTCCTGGTTACGAAGGAGAGGCTTGTACCTGAGATCTCGAGTTTTCTTGTATGTCATCATCACCAGCTTGTGGTCTTTTTTCTGTGTTAATACAAGTCTGTCGGAAAAAAACTGCGGAGTCCCTAAACTAGACTATTGATAGTTTCTGAGCAAGGAATTTACCATAATTAATAATTGATGGACAAATTCATTGCAAAAAACCACAAGGAGTAATTTGTACTTTACTTAAAGAAACAATGCACAGCACGAAACAAGATAAAAGAATCCTATCTATACTTAAAGTGGAAATCTATTCTAAACTCCAAAGTGACATGAGTGAATTTTGCTTTGCCCCAGATGAAATATTGGTATTAATTTCATCCTGAAGCTGATCCTTCCTGGCTTTACTTGACAGTTAAACTTGAAATCGATTCCAATGGGCTGTATGCTCGAACCCCTTAACAGCATCAGATAGATACCAAAGTCAAGACAACAAGAAACACATCACTTTCTCAACTTATAAATAAAAACCTGTAAGCTCACATCGACATCTCCTTCCCTCGTAAGAGAAAACTAAACTCTCTTTCCCTCCTTTTCTAGGCTATTTTTATTTTCCCATCCCCCAAACATTCCTGTATGAGTAACTATAACATGAAGGTGTCATCGTCTCCCAAGGTCAGCAAACACGTGGAGTGTCTCAGACATCTTCAGGTTGGTGTATTTATCTACTTTCTACAAGAAACATTGTGCTGTTTATGTTTTCATAAGCTTGTGTTATTTTATAGCCCAGTTTTCAACATTTTTGTTAAGTTTTATTACATGTATAGATGATCATGACATGCTTAATTACATACGCGAATTGATGTATTCTGCAGAGCCAACATGATGAGCTGGAAGCACAGTTTCTTGAGGAGAGAAAGGCATTAGAAGCTAAATACAACAAGCTTTATCAACCACTATACACTAAGGTATGTATTGTCTTTGCATTAATACTTCTGCATGTGTTACGTGAATGTTGAATCAGAGGTAGCAAGCATTGCAATTTTTTGTTCCGTATTTATGTAATTAATTAAAGTTTTTGATGGGCTCTCGGCGCAGAGATATGAGATTGTGAATGGTCTAAAAGAAGTTGACGGGGTTATGTCTGCTGAATTAGATAGCATAAAAGAGGATCAAGCTATAGAAGGTATTAGCGTATATTTTTAACAGTATATCTTGTTTTTGGCAAACATACATGGAGTATTTGAAAGCAATGCCTTATATTGAACTTAAGAGTATAGTACTTCTTCAACGCAGAGAAAGGAGTGCCTGAATTCTGGCTCACTGCAATGAAAACTCATGAAGTACTCGCAGAGGAGGTATGCAAGGCGTGCGCACATATATTTCTTCCTTTTGGATTGATCACTGTGTAATGTGACTTGTCAATTGATTCTTGCAATAGATTAAGGGACAAGATGAAGGAGCCCTAAAGTTCATAAAAGATATCAAGTGGTCGAGACTTCAAAATCCTGAGGGTTTCGAGCTGGAGTTTTACTTCAACCCTTGTCCTTACTTCAAAAATTCTGTCCTGACAAAGACTTATCACATAATTGATGAATCTGATCCTATTTTGAGTCAAGCAATTGGGTAGTTAATTATATTAATGTTGTTGTGCTGAGAGTTTTTATTCTCTTCCTTTCTAATTTTCCTTCTTATAATGTTTCATCTGATTTTTTAGGACGGAAATTGAGTGGTATCCTGAGAAATGCTTGACAACGAAGGTTGTGAAGAGGAAACAAAGAATGGTGTCAAAGAAGACCAAAACCACCATGACAATTAAGAACTGTGAAAGTTTCTTCACATTCTTTAATACTCCTCAGATCCCTGAGAATGAGGATGACCTAGATGATGATGATGTAAGTTCCGCTTCATTATGTACAAGGAAAGCAATGTAACTGTTGATATGTTAATTGATGTCGTAGTCTCTTGTGTTCACAGCATGATGAACTTCAGGACCGGCTAAAACATGACTACAAAATAGGGTAAGTCCCACATTCTTTATGTGAACTTCATTGGGTCTATTCTGTGCATCTCTCTCTCCTTTTCTCTGATATGGACATGTTTTTGTGGATGATAGTATTATTATTCGGGACAAAATCATTCCACATGCTGTGTCATGGTTTACTGGAGAGGCTATCGAGGAAGATGAGTTAGATGGTATAGATTATGATGGCAATGGTAATGATGATGATGATGATGAGGAGGAGGAGGAGGTTGAAGATGAGGAGAATGATGATGGGGATGAGGAGGACAATGAAAGCGACAAGGAGGTTGAGCAAGAAGAGAAAAGAAAACAAGGTGTGAAGAAGGACATCAAAAAGGACTATGATGAGGATGAGGATGAGGAAAAGGAAAGAAAATGGGGCTTGAAGAAGGATGATGATGATGAGGATGGAGATGAGGAGAATGATGATGGGGATGAGGAGGACAATGAAAGCGACAAGGAGGCTGAGCAAGAAGAGAAAAGAAAACAAGGTGTGAAGGACATCAAAAAGGACTATGATGAGGATGAGGACGAGGACGAGGACGAGGAAAGAAAATGGGACTTGAAGAAGGATGATGATGATGAGGCTGAAGATGACGAGTATGATGATGGGGATAAGGAGGACAATGCAAGCGACAAGGAGGCTGAGCAAGAAGAGAAAAGAAAACGTGGTGTGAAGAAGGACATCAAAGAGGACAATGATGAGGACGGGGATGAGGAAAAGGAAAGAAAATGGGGTCTAAAGAAGGATGTTGAAGACGATGATGAGGAGGAAAAGGAAGAAAAACAGGTCTGGAAGAAGGTAAAGTGCATCAATTTGATAAATTAGACTTCCATATTTTTGAAGATGCACATATTCTTCCACTGTTTCTTTCTTTGCAATATTCTTTCAGTCATCCGATGGACACAAGGCAAGTTGCAGCTGATATTTCATTATTTTAGTTTTTTATGCTATCTGTTGTTCTGTGTATAAAGTTCCGAGAAAATCTGAGATTTGGTTTTATTAATTGCAGAAGATTGGAGGGGCACAAATTCAGAAAGGTCAGCAAAGGGAGCACCTTCCTGAGTGCAAGCAACAGTAGTGTTGGATCACATTGCACACAAATGACAGGAGCAGCTTAAAGATTGTAGCATCATCGGTCCTAGTTGACCAAAAGCTTTAGCTCTCTGGCATTGACTATCTATCTCTCATCTACATATATCGATATGGCCAATGTTCTTTTCTTTTCTTTTCGTTAGCTATGCATTTGGAGTGAAACTAGAAATAATGTCTATCAGTGTATCTAATTTAATGGCTGCTTGATATTGTTTGCTATATATATTGTTGTGTATATTGTGTGAATCATTGGTCAATATTATGCATTACTAGCTTAAACAAATCACTCTGTTGATTTTCAGTGTTGTGAAGTGTCGCATGGGACATCTAGGTGAGTTGAAGGAAAAAATAATAAAAGAAAATGCCATCTAATTTTATAATAATTAAAAATTTTAACTAGTCATTAGAGATTATTATAAAAAAAAAATTGAAAATTACCCCAAGACATCTTAAAGATAAACTACTTCATGTTCGGATTTTATGATAAAAGTATTGATACAAATCTCCTTATCATATAATCAAGTAACCCCCAATAAAAAAGATATTTCCCTAAGAAAGCTGAAAATCAGGTCTGAAAAGTGTGACATAATAGAAACCTGTCCCAAGATACCAATACTATTGGAATTGAATCGAATGATATCACAAGGTAGTTATACCTTAATAAGTCAGATTTGATCTTTATCCCAACAAAGATAACGTGTTGAATCATACAAAACATAAGTTTACTTCATAAATCCATGGCTACTTGCTTTTCAGCATACAAAACACTTATATAATGCTTCACGGTTGCATTTTAAGATAAAATTACCTTTTATGTTTCTATATATATATATATATATATATATATATGGTAAATGACGATTAAAACCTAAAGCAGTGATTTGAGATCTGGAACTGACAACAAAGCTTAATTCTTTATTTTATAATGTAGGTGTACGACCTAAAAGGATAATGAATGTTTAGTTTGACTTTGATTCATTTTCTTTGGGTAGTTTCAAAATGAGACCGAAGGCCATCATTCGCCATCAATAAACCTTGTTAGGATCACATTGATTCATCCCAAACCTACTCACAATGAATAAGTTAATATATCCTAACACCTAGATATTTCTAAACAAGCATTCTCAAACATTGGTGAAAGGAAAGAAAAAGAAGCATATTTGCAAACAAAGACTAAAACAATATTTACATGTTATATATACACTTTTTTTATATATAAAAAGTGTTCTCTCTCTCTCTCTCACACACACACATATGGTAAAGGGCGACTAAAATTAAGACAGTGATTTAGAATTTGAAACAGGCAACAAGACTCGATCTTCATTTTTAGAATACGAGCGTTAGACCCGAGAGGATGATGAATATTTAGTTGGGCTTTGACTCATTTTCTTTGGGTAGTTTCAAAATGAGACCGAAGGTCATCACTCATTCTCAATGAGTTTTGATGGGATCACATTGATTCATCCCAAACCTACTCACAACGAACAAGTTAATATATCCTAACACCTAGATGTTTCTAAACAACATTCTCAAACCTTGATGAAAAGAAAGAAAAAGAAGCACATTTGCAAACAAAGACTAGAACAATATATATATTAAAAAAATGTTGTTGAATCTATTAGTAGGATAGTGGTTTACTATATAATGGAGTAGTAAATCAATAGAGTATTTCCAAGCTACCCTTCAACTCATATCCAAATTCATATTAAAAAAACAATTTACTTTGGAAATATAGCACCTCAATCATATTTAATTTTTGAAAGAAAGTATATACAAAAAATGAACATAGAAAATCAAGAAATCTTTTATTTATTTATTTTTAACAAACAACTAAAAAAACAAGAAACAATTTTTTTTATATAAAAAAATACTCATGCGAAAATATTCATATTGTTTTTATTTTCTTAGAAAATTTGTTAAGCATAGTTTTTTTTCTTGAATTAAAGCTCACATCCATACATAAAACGCATCCACACAAAAATTTAAACACATCCATACACAAAAATCAAGCATATTCTTGAAAATTAAACAATCTAGCTAAATAGTCCATACAAATCCATACACACGAATCAAGCACATTTGCAAAAATTAAACAGCCTATACACAAAAATAAATCATTCTAGCCACAAGTATCCTTCAAAAAATTTCAAATCCTGAGTATCAACAGTGGCTTCGTCAAGATTTCTTAATCCTCGCCACCATCAACTCCTCCCTCACATAAGATATTGTACTCACTCAAGTCATGTCCTACACCACCTCACGTGAGGTATGGCTTGCACTTGAGCACAATTTCTCCTCCCTTTCTCGTGCTAAAGTGATCCAAATTCGAACTCAATTAGCCAATGCCAGAAAAAGCACACCGACAGCTAACGAGTTTTTCCTCTCAATCAAGAGAATGGCTGGCGAGCTTGCCCTTGCTGAACAACCTCTCACAAATGATGATATCATCACTTATATTGTTGCTGAACTTGGCCAGGAGTATGATTCCCTAGCCCCACAATTTCCTCACGGCTTGATCCTGTTAGCTTGGAGGAACTCTTTTTTCTGCTTCTCATCTGTGAATCACGGATCAATCATAATAATCAACCCCTTCAAATTGCCGCTTCTGCCAATCTGGTCACCACACAACCCTAGCAATACAACTGCCAACTTGGAACATTTCAATACTCCAATCATTATTGGGGTAATTATCGTGGTCGAGGATGTGGAGGACATTCTCACTTTCATGATTCCAACCAATCATAATCTCTTATCTGTCAGGTATGCTTCAAACCAGGCCATAGTTTTTTAGATGATGCTACTAAATTTTTATGCCTTTTTCCATTAAAACTCAAATATGACACATATCAAACATTTCTCAGTTTCCAAACGGCTGTCGAATGCCAGTTTGGCAGCAAAATTAAAATTTTTCAAAGTGATTAAGGGGGGGAATACCGTAACTTAAATACATATCTACACAATCAAGGCATTAACCATCGAATAACTTGTCCCTATACACATCAATAGGCTGGTGCCATTCAGAGACGTCATAGGCAAATTGTTGAAGTTGGACTAACCCTGCTTGCTCACTCAATTTGCCTCAAATGTTCTGGGAAGATGCATTCTTAACTGCAGTTTTTATTATTAATAGACTTCCCACTCCAATCTTAAATCATAAATCTCCATATGAAATGGTTCATCATCAAAAACCTGATTATAATTTTTTACGCACCTTTGGATGTGCATGCTGGCCCTATTTACGTCCATATAATCGCCATAAACTTGATTTTGGATCCAAAAACTGTATTTTTATTGGGTATAGTATTGGTCATCGAGGTTACAAATGTCTAGATATCTCCACAAACAGAATTTTTGTTTCCCGTCATGTTGTCTTTGATGAAAATCTCTATCCATACACCGCACCTAAACCACTCAACCCTTCATCAAATACTACTTTTGTTATGCTACCATCCAATCTCAATTTATCTTCTACAAGTTCCTTTTTTTTTCTAGAGGTGCCACTCCACCATCTACTGCATCAAACACTCTGTATATAGCCTCTTCATCTGGTCTTCCACGTGATCATTGTGTTGATTTGATATCTCCTGCAATAAATATCACTAAGCCTCAAATTACTGATAGTCCACCCCAAGTTCTTTACCCTCTGCCTTTGCTCCACCAACGCAGAATTGGCACCCAATGACTACAAGAAGCAAAAACAACATACATAAGCCAAAATTATCATTTGATTCCCACGTTAAATATCCCATTCCTAAAGCCCTTCTGGCCACATTCCAAACACCAGAGACAGAACCAACTTGCTACACGGAGGCTGTTAAAAATCCAAACTAGAGAACTGCTATGAACACAGAGTTTGATGCTTTACTACAAAATGGAACTTGGAATTTGTTTCCCAAACCATCCAATGCTAATCTAGTTGGATGTAAGTGGGTATACCGGATCAAAAGGAAAGCTAATGGTGATATTGACAGATTTAAAGCAAGACTTGTAGCCAAAGGTTTCCATCAACAAGAAGGCGTTGATTTCAGCGAGATATTTAGTCCTGTGGTGAAACCAACAATAGTAAGGTTGGTTCTATCATTAACTGTTTCACATGGTTAGCCTTTTCAACAAATTGATGTCCAAAATGCATTTCTTTACTTACATGAAGATGTTTACATGTCTCAACCTCCCGGTTTTATTTACTCTTAGTTTCTAAACCATGTTTGTAAACTGGAAAAATTTCTCTATGGTCTTCGTCAAGCACCAAGAGCATGGTTTTCACGCTTAACAGATAAGCTCCAATCTATTGGTTTTATCGACAGTCAAGCCGATCACTCCCTCTTTGTTTATCATCAAGGTTCTACTCTTATTTTTTTTTTGATTTATATCGATGACATAATCATAACTGAAAATGACATCAGTTCTATCAACCGAGTGATCACCTTGTTGCAGGGTGATTTTGCAGTCAAAGATATGGGTGAACTAAGCTTCTTTCTAAACATTGAAGCTCTCCACAATGATAATGGTCTCTATCTATCACAAAGACGTTATATTCTAGACCTCTTGATGCGCAACAAAATGGACAAAGCTAAACCCCGTCTTACTCCAATGTCAACCTCACTGCCATTATCAAAATTTGCTGGCGTTGCATTCCATGATCCCTCTTTATTCCGAAGTATCGTTGGAGGGCTTCAATACCTTTCATTTACTCGGCCGGACATTGCATTTGCTATTCATAAAGTTAGCGAGTTTATGCATAATCCTATGGAGATGCACTGGGCAGTAGTCAGACGTATATTGCGTTATTTAAAACACACCATTTCTCATTCTTTACTAATACAACCAACTGCTAGTATTACTTTATAATCATTTAGTGATGGAGATTGGGCGTCCGATCCTGATGACAAACGATCCATTGGCACCTATTGTGTATACTTGGGCAATAAGTTGGTTCCATGGAGCTGCAAGCAACAACAAACCGTTGCTCGCAGCAGTACAGAATCCGAATACAAAGCACTTGCCAATGCAGCAGTAGAGCTTAGTACAGAATCCGAATACAAAGCACTTACCAATGCAGCAGCAAATGGATTAAATCAGTACTTAATGATCTTGGTATTCCAGCTGTGCATTCTCCCATTCTATGGTGCGACAACATAGGGGCTACTTACTTAACTAGTAATCCCCTATTTCATGCTCGCACAAAAGCATATTGAAATTGATTTTCATTATGTTCGTGACCAGGTTCTTCGTGGGCAACTTAATGTTCAATTTATTTCTTTTAAAGATCAGTATGCGGATGCTTTAACAAAACCGCTTCCTTTTGTCCGATTTCATACTTTACATGACAATCTCAGGGTTCGGTCCCTACCCTTTCGATTGCAGGGGTGTGTAGAAGAACAAGTCAAAGAGCATGAACATGCTGTAACAACCACCCAATCTGCAGGAGCTTAGCTATCCAATATTCAAACTTTTGAAATCAAATAAGATTGTATCTGTTGTTTAAATTTTGAACTCATCAGATATACATGCACATATATAGGACAACAGTTAGCATTATCCTTTATTTAAACCCTCTGTACATGCACATATTAAGCAACGAAAATACAACAGTATTCAAGCATTCTTCTTTAAAGTTTCTGTAAAGTTTTCAAGCAGCAATAAACAACAACAAAACAACATACAATAGATCAGCAAAAGCCAATAGAGGTTCAGTGACCAAGAAACAAAATGAGCAACAAAAGCCAGAGAGGGTGCTACTCTAGCAAACTAAAAAACCTAGAATAAGCAGGAGCTACCGACACTCAACATCAGAGCCAGCTTCCACCTAGGCCATGGCAAGCACAACTATCTAGTGCAATGGATCACACAGTAGGATGAGCATTGCTGGGAACAACCCAATAGACGACTTCACAACAAACTTACATGCACAACGCTGCTTGTAACAACAACTAGAGAGAAACAAAGCTGGAGACCAATAAGTTCAAATGTATAATAAACACTAAGTAAAACATGCTCCGTTGAAATAGTATTAAATATGTTGTAAAACCAAAATAGGACTACATAAAATAACATCAAAATTCAAATGAAGTCATAAGGAAGAAGAAGGGGAAACTGAACCCTCATGCTTGCCCTGAAGCCTATTGCCTGCCATAAGCTGAACCTTTGCAGAACCACTCCCTTCACAGAGAACAACAACATCAGTCTTCGCATGCTGACCAACTTTTACAGTAGCAGCAACCATACTACGAGTCATATATTGCTTCTTGCCTCTAGGGGGCTTTCGTCCTGCAACAACAACCACATCCTGCATAGAATCATCAATACCATGCACTATTTTTTAAGGAGCACAAGGCACAACACTTGGGAGAGAAGGAGGACTTGTCATGCTTGGTGGGGGTTGTTGCTTTGGTTGTTATATTGTTTAGCTTGCATTAGATTACTACCCTGTGCTACGTTCCTGATTGAACCAAAACTTTATTTTAACACAAACAATAAACTCAAAGAAATAAAAAGAATATATAACAAAAAAAAAGAAGCTCAAGCACGTTGATCTAAAAGAAACCTTAAAGACAATAATAATTCAATTTTGATTTAAGGAAAACATTCAAGATGACTAAACAAACTCGTGAATTTTTTTTAATATATGAAAAAAAATAGAATTTTAAAATATGATTTTAATTGAATTTTCATTTTGGCAATTTATTATTGTCATATCATATACATAATAATTAAAAAAAATGAATTGTTAAAACTCATAAAAACAATTATAATATTATGAAAAATCATATCAAAGTAAATGAATTAGCATGTTTTTTTAGTGAAATGAAGAAGAAGAAGAAAGGGCTCAGGTTCATGATAGGGTCTAAAAGAAGAAGGCTAGATGCTTATGGGCCTGGAGGCCAGGCTCAAGCGCACCTTGATTTTTTTTTTTAAGGCGGAGTACAACATGTCATCCAACTTTTTTTTTTAACAAAAATGAAATGGATGACTCGACTTCTATTGTGACTAATAACACATAATTTTTGTATTTTAAAACCAAAACAACCTGATTTTCAACCAATGTTTCACTTTAAAATATCCGAGGAAACCCTATAAACCTCAATAAACCCTCATGTGCCCTTTAATAGTAAGAAATCAATTAAAAATTAAAAAATCAAATTGATAGCACAAATTTTCCTAAAGTCGGATCTATTTTTTTGATAATATGAGGATCCAAAACCACCACCAACAAACTTTCCTCGTCAAATGGATCATCATATTTCTTTGGACCATATTCCATGCAATTAGGCTTGAAAATGATGTAATTAAAAAAACAATAAAAAAAATTTTTGGACCAAAATGAACTTTTCCTTAGAATATTAGATTGACCATTATATTTCTCCATTTTTTTCACTCTACTACCCTATCATTGAATTTTTCCAATCTTTAACAAAATTGGACAAATTAGTCATCAAATTGGGCTTCCAATGATGTAATTACAAAACAAATTGAGTAAGAATAAAAAAGTACATTGTTCGTCATAGACATTTTAGTATATGTTATAATAAGGGAAATAAAGGAGGCTATTGTGTTCGATTTTGAGTGAGAGGAGACAATGGTTTTAGTCGTGGGCTTATGGTTTTGAGGAAATATGTGTTTGAAAGTATGATAGTGGTTGTAATTCAAAATATGTTTTTAATTTTTTACTCGAAAATACATTAAAATAATATATTTTTAATTTTTTTGATATTAGCACATCAAAACAATCTAAATATATAAAAAAAATTTAATTTTAAATAATATTTTATATAACTTTTAAAAAAACATGATTTTAACTGTTTTTCCAAACATTATCAAAATAAAGATTGTGTGGTTGGGAGAGGTTAGGCTGGGTTATAACGTGGAAAGGCAAGAGAGATAAAGACTACAGTTGATTTCAAGTTGTGAGGTTATGATTAAGTTGTTAGATTCCAGCAGTATTAGAAAAATGGGAAGCTATGGTGTAGGCGGCTAAGGTTTAGTTTCAGTAAACAAGGAGAGTCTTTTGTCTTTTTGTTTTTGTTAAAATCTTTTTTTTTTTATATCTCCCTAATTTTTTTTTTTAAATTTCTATCCTATTTTCTTCTTCTTTTCTTTCACTTTCTCTCATAATTTTTTCTCTTTTGTTTTTTTTATATTTCTTTCCATGAAAAAATTCTTCTTCTTGTTTCTCTCCTCGTCTATTTATAATGCTCCTCCTTAAATTTAAAAATCCTATAATTGAATTTAAAAATATTTTTAGATTTTATTTTTTTCATTTTTAATATGAGTTTTAATTTTTTTTAATTTCAATTCTAATTTTTTTAATTCCATTAATTTTAATTCTAAACTTTAAATTCCTTTATTTTTGAATTTCAATTTTAAATTTTTAAATTTAAATTTTAAATCCTTTTAATATCTCTCATAATCTTCTAAACTACATTTGGGTCCCTCATTCTTATTGTCCCTTTCATTTTACTCACTAAAATATTTTTGTTAGAGAATAAGGTAGAAAAGAGGTTAAAAATAAATTAAAACACTAAGTAGGGAATATAAACAACTTCTTATTTTAGTTAGTTTTCCATTAAGACTTCTTTTATTTAGTCCTTTTATTCTTGATTTTTTACTAATTTACCCCTTTACTTTTATTTGTAATATTATTGACCTTTTCCTTTCAAGATCATCTTTGTTTAGTTCTTACTGTTGGAAACAGAGAAGAAAAAGATTTGAATCCAATAATTGATAGAGCTGTAACTCAATACCATAAATGTTTTTTTTTATTATTCCATTTAATGAAATCTAAGAGCACATAAACTTCCACAATCTAGGAAAAACCATGAGATCTTTTACTCATTAAAGCTAACAATTAATGACATTGAAAATTATAAATTACACTTTAACACTTCCTTGTAATTTGTAATCTTCAGAAACTCCTTGAATTGCTGAAACTATTCAACTAGAATAACTTTTGTGAGAACATTTACAGGTTGATCATTTGTATTGATAAACTCTAGTTGCATCTCTTTCTTGCTCACCATGTCTTTAATAAAATGATGCCTTAACTCTATATGCTTTGATCGTGCATGAAAAATTGGATTCTTGGTCATTACAATTGCTAACATGTTATCACATAATATAATAGTAAGATCAAGAACTTTTTACTGTAAATCAAAAAATTCTCCTTAACCATACTGATTGATATACTGCTTCATTTGCAGCAATGTATTCTTCCTCTGCAAAAGATAAAACTATAGAATTTTTCTTCCTTAAATGCTATGAAATTATATTTGTTCCTAGACAAAATACATAACAAGATGGACTCTTCCTATCATCACAACTTCCAGCCTAGTCATTGTTAGAATAACCAATCAACGTGTTATCTTCTTGTTTCTTGTACATGATTCCATGATCCTTTGTTCCCTAAAAATATCGCAGGATTCTTTTTGCTGCAGCACAATAAAGTCAGCTATGATCCTCCATAAATCTAGAAGTAGTGCTTACTGGGAATAATATATCAGGTCTTGAATTTGTGAGATAAATTAAAGATCCAACAACACTTCAAAAAAATCATTGAATCCACTTTAGCAGCACCATCATTATATTGTAACTTCTCATTTGTTGTATTTGAGATGTTACTAGTTTATATTTTGACAAGTCGAATTTCTTGAAAAGATTTGCAACATACTTTTCTTGAGAAATAAAATTTTTCCTTGGAGATTGCTTCATTTGAATGCTAATAAAATATCTCATCAATCCAAGGTCTGACATTTTGAATTCTTTCATCATAGCATCCTTGAATTCTGCAACCATATCTTTACTTGTTCTTGTATATATTAGATCATCAACATAAAGATAGACCATTTGAAAGTCTACTTATTTTTTCTTCATATAGAGTGATGGTTCAAATTTACTTCTTTCAAATTCATTTTGATGAAAATAGAGATCAATTTTATTGTTCCATGCTCTTGGTGCCTATTTTAATCCATAAAGAGCTTTACAAAGTTTGTAAACTTTTTCTTCTTTCCCTTTTAATTCATATCCTGGGTTTGCTCAACATAGACTTCTTCTTACAATTCTCCATTAAGAAATGCTGACTTAATGTCAAGTTGAAAAACCTGTAATTGAAGTTTTGTAGATTAAGTAAGAATTATTATGATAGTTTTCATTCTTGCAACAGGCGCAAAGGTTTTTGTAAAATCAACTCCAGGTTGTTGTAAGTAGCCTTTAGCAACACTTTTAAATCCATTGCCATCCTCATTGTATTTGATCTTGAACACTCATTTTAAATCCATTGCCTTGTTTTCTTTTGGAAAATCAACTAACTTCCATGTTTGATTCTTTTCAATAGTTATTATCTCCTCATTCATAACTTTCCTATGTTCTTTCTTTCTTACTGCTTTAAAATTCCAAGGTTCAACTAAAAAGAAAGTAACATGACAAGAGTTATAAATGTCAATTAATGGTCGAAATCTCTTTGGAGGAGATTATGAGTATGATTCTTCATTAGAACTTGATGAGTTTCCTTCATTATGAGAATTTGAACAAGTTCCATTTTAAGAAAAAGAATTGGAAACATTAGGTTGCTTTAGAGCTTCAAGTAACTCTAGTGTAGCTGATTCTGGATTGACTGTATCTTCCCATTTCCAAACTGCAGATTCATAAAAATAACATCTTTGAACAAAAGTATATGATCCTTTTTAGGATTGAAATGTCAAAAGCCTTTTGATTCATCATTATAGCTAATAAAGATAAGTTTCTCCCCTTTCTCATCAAACTTATCTCTGCTTTGAAAAGGAATAAGAGCATAAGCAATACTGTTAAATACTTTAAGATGACTAACATCAGGCTTTTGCTTATACCATGTTTCAAATAAAGTTTGATTTTGAACTGCCTTTGTTGGAGAACTATTGAGAATATAAGCTGCAGTATTGATAGCTTCAACCCAAAACTTCTTAGGAAGTCCTTTCCCTTATAAAATTCTTCTTGCCATTTCTTTAATAATTCTATTCTTCCTTTCTGCAACTTTATTCTACTGAGGAGTATGCTGAATAATAAGTTACCTTTGAATACCATTCTTTTTACAATAATCAAGAAAAAGCTTGTAAATAAACTCTCTTCCATAATCTATCCTTCGAGTCTTCATCTGGCACCCACTTTGCTTTTTTACAAGAGTTTTGAATTGAAAAAAAAATAGAGAATGCTTTTGATTTTTTATCAAGCAAATAAATCCATATCATTCTAGAATAATCATCAACAAAGAGTAAGAAATATCTATTGTCAATTATAGATGGAGTTCGAATAGGGCCACAAATATCTGTATGGATTAATTCAAGAGGTGTATTGGTTCTCCAGGTTGTCTTTGTAAATGAAAAACAATGCATTTTTTCATATACACATCCTTCACAGATTCCAGTTTGGTTCTGGATGGAAGGAAGACCAAAAACCATATTCTTTTTCTTTAACTGTTGCAAGCCATTATAATTCAAATTCCCATATCTGAAATGCCAAAGATGAGATTCATCAACATGTTCACTTCTAAAAACAACATTATGAAGTGATTTCATGTTAAGAGGAAAAACATTATTGGAACTCATCTTGACAAGTTATTCTCTAATTTGTTTTTTTTTATTATAAATCTCATATTATTCTTCATAAAAAATTCAGCTTATAACCTTTTCTCATCATTTGTCCTACACAATAGATTCTGACCAATGCTAAAAGAGTAAAACACATCATGAATATGTTTTTTTATTACCTTTATTGGAGTGGATTGTAACATCACCTCTTCTTTTATTAGAGTGGATTGTAACATCACCTCTTCTTTTGATTTCCACCCTCTTACTGTCACCATGTTCAACATGAGAAGAATAAGCTTTATCAAGAGTTTCAAAGTTTGAGCGATTACTAGTGATATGATGATTATAACCA
>Ga0325414_1000231_pt1 | contig 40234 bp, 24 predicted proteins | sample PopdelMetagenome_8_FD_206183 | JGI IMG/M metagenome (GOLD analysis project Ga0325414, IMG submission 206183) | Populus deltoides microbial communities from Bellville, Georgia, United States - Leaf-PdKOR-R3 | ecosystem: Host-associated > Plants > Phyllosphere > Phylloplane/Leaf | place: USA... | reverse complement strand
AATAATTGTTTTAATGTTAGTCGTCTTTTTGTTGTTTTAAATTATTTTAATGTTACTGGTATTTCTTTGTTGTATTAAATTGTTTAGATGTTAATGGTACACTGGGGCGCTCCATCACAATTATTATTGTCCTACCATGTGAAGATACAACTCAAGTATTAAAATATATATATATATATATATATATATATATATTTTTTATGGAGAGTCTACTTTGGTTGGTTGCCGTGTCTTGTGATGCCTTTTGTTTTATGTTTTTGCCGTGTGTTAGATTGGGTACCGTCACTTTGATTTGGTTTCTTTTCTAACCATTATCAGCTAATTCTTCTAGTTTATTTGTAATCCCTTTGGCTTTCATGTAACTAGTTTATCAGGTTCTTTTTTTGTAAATTCCGTATATGAACTTGCTAGTTCTTCAGCTTTGTATATTTTTTTGATCTGCTATATATATTTATATTTTGATATAAAAAAAAGTATATTTATTTCTGTTTTAAGGATGTCTTGGCACCTACAACACATGCTTTAAGACCGCCCTTGATAAGAAACCATGATCCAATCCTGACTAGCTTTTGCTTTTGTGAAGGATTTAATAGATTTCAATCCTCCTAAAAGATAGTTGAAGTTGTTTTAAGGCTTAGATTGGCCAAGTTAATTAACTCGGGACTTAAACTGATCCAGGTTGAAAAGAAAATAAAAAATTAGATGATTTAGTCAAAAATTTAGGTTGATGTGGCTATTAACCTGTCGACTTTTAAAAAAAAAAATTGATCAAAATAATATAATTTAAATTCTTTATATATATATATATAAGAGTATTAACTCATGTTACTAGTGACCCAGATTAAATTTAAAACTATAGTTGTTGACTTGATGTATATGGTTGTTGTCTGTTGTGAGTAGTAGTTGTAACAATAGATATATTTTAAATTATGTTTGTTTTGTTGTAATATAATACAATGAAGAACTGAAACAAAATAAAAACTTGAGGCATGTACAAACATTGTCTTTAAGGATATTTTCTCAACACAATGCTATTCTTCAGGATTCAACAAGTTCCTTCTCTAAAATAAGAGTTATAGAAATAACTAGATCAAGATTAAAAGGAAATACTAGTAAGCTTTGCAAACATAGGAAAATACTATAGTTTTTTTCAGCACACCTTAATTGTAAGAGTGCATGATATATGTAGGTTGTAGAAAATAAATTAGAGAATTAAATAGAGTTTTTTGGATTATATGTGTGTGTGTGTGTTGCCCAAGAAAAGGAAACAGGCTTGATTAATTATCCTGGTTAGGAATTGTTAATGATATCAATGGGTTCCTTCGATATCGGTATTTCTTTAGATTTGATTAGTCGGTTTCGGGTACGGGAGACTAATGATGCTAGTAAAGTTTGCTAACATCAACATGATCACCATGAAACATGGAGGATTTTGAACTTGATTAACTATCTAGGTTAAGAATAGTTAATGATATCAATGGACTACATTGATATCGATATTTCTACGAAAACTTGATTAGTTATTCTTGGTGTGGAGACTAATGATGTCAAGGATCCTTGACATCGACATTTCCAAGGATATTTGAAGGTATTGTTGGAACTGATTAACTATTTCAGTTTAGGAATAGTTAATGGTATCAATGACCCAGAAATTTATAATTTAAATATGCAGATGACTTGATGAAATCTCTATAAAACCCTAACAAAAGACTTCATCATGATGAATTGAATAGTGAGAAATAAAATAGAAATGGAGGTAAATTATAAACCCCCGATCAAATTTTATGATGTTAATAAAATTATTGATAATTTAGAACAAAAAATGAGATGGATTAGTTAAAATACAATAAAATGGAATAGTATTGAATTATTAGAAAATAAAATTTAGAGAGAAAGATTTTTCGTATGGTATTTTAAAAACGGACTAAAAAAAGGCATTTGGTTGAATGAAAAAGGTACACAAACTTGACATAAGGGTGTTTTAGTAAATATAGATAGATTTGCTATATAAAAAGCAAAATTATATAGAAAATACCTAGGATGGCTGAATAAAAGAAAAGGAGAGAGATAAAGAAAGTATCTTAAGAACAGAAACTCAAATGACCATAACTCTGTATTGCACCGTTGGATCAGGCTAATTTTGGGTATATTATGCTCCTTCCTACCCTCTAACATCTGACTGTTGGGATCTGAACGTTCTGGTTTTGTGTGAGAGATATAGCCCTCACAACATTTTAAGGAAAACCTGCCTGCAGATTAGTCACGATCACTAGCAGTTTCCGCCTCCATCTACTGTTAGATCCTACTTAATATTTGATATGTTGGGAATATTGATGTGCTCTTTATTATGAACGGTGAGATCAGGATTGGAGACTCCGATGAGAAGTTATTCATCAGTGAACAATATATTGTTAATTTTCAGGTCAGTTTAGTTTTATTTTGATTTAGGAAGATCTATATGTTAAAATGCTCTAATGTTTTAGTATGTGTTGCATGACTTAATGATGGTTAACTTCACCAATTGGATTTTATTAGTTATCATTAACTTAGGAGAAATGTGAACCTTGCTAAAATGTTTGTTTAAATTAGGTTAGCAAGAATGAAATAATGGAAAGTGTGGTGGCTTAATTTGTGTTTAACCATAAAAAAAACATGTTAATTATGATTTAAATTGAATTCAATCCTTGGTGTCTTTCCTTAGGCATGTTCGTCCATATTATTGATAGTAGGAAAAGGGAGATATTGGTTGTCCAATCCATGTATTGGGACTGAATAGTTTGATCATCCACCTTTTAATTGAGGTTACGACACCCATATGATAAAATTATAAATTGGGTTATTTATAAAGGTTGTAGGTACAAATGTTATCTTTCAAAACAAACTGACCTCATGTAATTTGGAGTTATAGAACTCTAGATATGGACTAAAAATGGAAGAAGGGTCAAACTGTCTTGTACTAGACAAATTGTGTTTAGTACTATAACATATAATTTCAGGGGTGTTAAGGGTATAATTGGGCTTTTGATCCCTTAGTAGAGTTATAGAACTGTGTGTTACCTTTCCAAGAAGATAAGCCATACTTAAAACCAAAGTTTACAACTTTACTTACGAATTAAATGGTAAACAATGTTCTCGAGTGAAAACTGATCTGGGACGTGTAATGAGGTAGTTGAAGGAAATAATCGAAAAATGAAATTAAAACATGGTTATGAATTCATGTGAATGAGATTGCAATAGTATGAGAACGCATATTGTGATAAAATTATAAGAGGGTATTAATTGTATCTCTTGATTCTTAAATAGAAGAGATGCTTAGATTAGGGTCATTAGTAGTTGAAAGGACTCAGTCGGTTGGGGAAACAGGTTGGTGCATCACACCTTATCTTTTCAATTTGTGTAAACTCATTGATAAATTTCAGAATTTATTGTTTTATTGCTTCGATAAATATTGGAATGAATATGAGTATTTTGCGTACATTGATGTGTATCAACTAGTTATGATATAATTGGAATGGATATGAGTACCTTACATACATTGATATGTATCAAACTTGTGGTGATATTTTTGGAATTAATAAGAGTACATTGCGTATAATGGTATAGATCAATTAATTAGGATAATGTTTGAATGAACAGGTGTATCTTGTGTACAATGGTATGGATCAAGTTAGTTAGGATAATGTTTGAATGAACATGAATACCTTGTGTGCATTGTTATGTATCAAATTAATTATGTTATTATTAGAATGGATATGATTACCTTATATACATTGATAGACGTGATTATCTTACATACCTTGGTATAGATTGAGTATACACAATCACTTGGAGATTGGAGGAGAAATGATAGATAATTGGTCATCGTAGTGTCTGTGGCTAAGGATATGTTACAATGATATTTAGCACCATGATGAGGGTGGCTAATAGCATAAATTGATACGTGGCACTGTGATGAGGGTAACTAAGGTTATGTGAATAATGTTTAGTGACTGTAGTGTCGGTAACTAAGGTTGTGTGTGAATGATACTTGGTAACCGTGGTTACAATGTATATGATGTTAATAAGAAGAATGAAAGGGGATCAATGCAAATGGAAGGTTGAGAAGACATTGATTAGCTATTTAGGTTTGGATAGCTAATAGTATCAATGAGGTTCCATTGGTACCGACATTTCAGATGACATTGATTAGCTATCCGAGTTTTGATAGCTAATAGTATCGATGAAATTCTATTGGTGTCGACATTCCTTAAATTGATTAGTCGATCCTAAGTAATTGGGTTACAATGTATATGATGTTAATAAGAAGAATGAAATGGGATAAGTGTAAATGGAAGGTTGAGAAGACATTGATTAGCTATCTGGGTTTGGATAACTAATGGTATCAATGAGGTTCCATTGGTATCGACATTTCAGATGATATTGATAGCTATCCACGTTTAGTTAATGGTATCGATAGGGTTCCATTGGTGTTGGCGTTCTTTAAATTGATTAGTCGATCCCAAGTAATTGGGTTACAATGTCTATGATATTAATAATAATAAGAATGAAAAGGGATCAATGCAAATGGAAGGTTGAGAAGACATTGATTAACTATCTGGGTTTGGATAGCTAATGGTATTAATAAGGTTCCATTGGTATCAACATTTCAGATGACATTGATTAGCTATCCGGGTTTTGATAGCTAATGGTATCAATAAGGTTCCATTTGTGCCGACATTTTAGATGATATTGATAGCTATCCAAGTTTGGAAAGCTAATGGTATCGATGGGATTCCATTAGTGCCGGCATTCCTTAAATTAATTAATTGATTCCAAGTAATTGGGTGACTAATGATGTTAGTAAAGATTTCTAACATCGGTATGATTACTCCTAGTAAAAGGAAAAAGATAAGTTGATTAACTATTCTGGGTCAGGAATAATTAATGATATCAATGGGGTTATATTGGTATCGACAATCATTTCTGGTGTGATTAGTTACTCCGGGTAAGGAGGCTAATGATATCAATGGTTCTTGACATCGACAACTTTGATGGTAAACCAGATATGGATAAGAATTGATTAACTATTCCGGGGTAGGAATAGTTAATGATATCAATCGGTTGTATTGATATTAACACTTAAATGGAATTGATTAGTCTAACCCGATATTGAGAGACTAATGATACTAATGAGATTCAATAGTATCAGCAATTACCTTCCAGAAAATGAAAGAGAAAGTATTGATTAGTTATTTCAAAAGAATGGGATAAACTAATGATACTTAGAGAGAAATATCTTAGTATCAAATGAGAATTGATTCATAAGGAGATGGTGTTCGAAACCATTAGGCTGTGTTGAGATTTCCAAGATGAAATTATTCTTAGTAAATGGGATATGATATTAGATATGTATTGGTAATAGATAGAAAATATATGTTGTAAAAGAGGTCTTTGCCTAAATTTATATATCAAAAGAAATTCCATAGAAATTATTACTTGTCATTATTATTATTTGTTACTACCTTTTTATATTTATATGTACATGTTAATTTTTATTTTCAGGTTCATCAGGGTCGCGTCAGGAGTGATCTTAGTTTAGTTATCTTTTGCTTTCGACCATGTAATTATTTGTAAATTAAGAGACTTATCTCCTAAAACTTGAAATGTAATATTAACCTGTAAATTTGGATGTATGACTTTAATCTAATGTTTGTACTTCTAAGTACCTATTTAACCATGCTTGTTTATAGTTGAAATCAAATCCTTCACTTAAATAACATTATATGATATTATTATGTAAGATATAGTTTATATGATGATATGATATAACAATTGAATAATGCATTGTTATTTTGTGAACTTGAATTGCATGATGTTATTGAATAAGATGTGTTGTGTTGATAATGATGAGTTGAGTTGAGTTGAGATCCAGGATGATTGGATCGGGTTGTGAAATGAAATTGAAAGTGTGATATGAATTTGTCAATAACTTGAGACCTTCTAATATTGGGGAGACTCTTTTGAAATTTTAGTAAAATTTTTTGTGGAACCTGTATAAAAAAAATTTAAAAAATTTACTTAAAATTTCCAATGTATAAAAAAAAATGATGTAAAAAAATCGGGGCTGTTACACATTGATATCGACATTCATGACAAACTTGATTAATCGATCCCGATATTGGAGACTAATGATACTAATGAGATTTTTAGCATTGACATTACCATCCAAAGGTTCTTAGAAAAGAAAAGATTTGATCAGCTATTCAGTGAAGGATAGTTAGTGATACCAATAAATTGGTATCGATACTTTCATAAAGGAATTATCCTTTAATATTAATATATGATGTTGGTCGGAAATTGAGTGTAGAATAAAAAAATGTTAGTGAATTCATGGGAAAGAAATCCTAAAAAGACCAAGCGGAGAATTGTAAGAAGTATGAATGTATATTAGTCTTGAATACATTACTTAATTACCAATGTTAATATTGTTTTTCTATGATATTTATTATCTAATGTTATATTTGCTTCAGGTCCATCACACTCACGTTAGGAGTGCATATTAAATCTTTTTATTCTTTTGTTTTCTAGTTTAAATTGAATGTTTATGTATTTTGTATCTTAAGAAATTGTCGTGACTTAAATTGTATTAATTTCTTTTAAATTGAATGTGTTAACTTATTTTCATGTATTTATAATTCACATGTAAGTTTGTTTACTTATTTAATGTCATTTAATACTTTATTTTTATTATATTAATGTTTGAGAAATTGTGTTATATTAATGTTTGAGAAATTGTGTTTGTGTTGATATGGATTGTTGGAATTGAGACCTAAGATGGTTGAGTTATGATTGGATAATGATTAATAGAAGTGTAACAGGTTGTTGTCGATAACATGAGATTTTCCGGTATAAGAGAGACTTTGCTGAAATTTAGGCAGAAATTTCGATGGACTTTGTATGAATTTGGTTTTAAGTAAAACAAATTACCATGTCTTTTCCTATATTAAGATTAGTTTGTTGTCCCTGTAATTGGGTTGTTACATTGATTTTTACTGTTGAAAGATTTATTCTTAGCAATGGCTATTACCGCTTTGCAATCACAATGCATGGATATAAAATGTTTTGGTTTTAATCCCAATGGAATTTCAATTAAAAAATTCCTCAACCAATCAGCTTCATTTCCTGCTGATTTCAAAGCTATAAATTCTGACTACATGGTGAATCGAGCGATTAATGTTACATGGAGTAATATGATATTAAATATATGAGCGATTGACTTTGGTGCAAATGGAAGATTGTTAGTTTAATATGCCTTGTAGCCAATCAGATGGTTATATGTGACATTATTATATTCATGTAAATACATATTTATTATTAATAAAAGCTTAATTTATCTTTAACATTCATATAATATTATATTAATGAATCTAACATTTGATTTATAAATCTAGAGTAAAGATAAAGTTCATGGGACAAAATGTTTTGTAAAGAAAATTATAAAGTTATAATTATGAGATTCTAATTGCATCAAAACATTGTTCCTAAAATGTTCTTAGTTGATATTCTCTTAAATCCTGGATATTCACTAAAGCTGTAAAGATTGATACATATCATGTTCTTTCCTTTATAAAGGAAGCAGTTGTTCTCATAAGTTGAGAAATAAGAGATACCTGGAACTAATATGTAGGTGCTTGTCATAAGACATGTACACTGAACTGACCCACATGAGAATTAAATATGGAGAGATCATCTATGTGTATGGAAAGACTCACGTGATAGTTGTGTAAGTGATCCTCTTAATCGAGGTGATAAAAGGACAAACATTGAGTATAACATGAACTATATGAAGGTATTTGAGTGATCAAGAAAGGATTCATCACTCTAGGTAAATTAGAAAAAAATATTTCATCTATTCTCAAATCTAATTCAAACGATCAATGACTATTAAGTAGAGAACAAACATGATTTAACATGGTAGACATACTTCATGCTTTAATGTTAAATCAGAATATTATTGATAAAAGAATATTAATTACACTAAGAAACTGGTTACTAAAAGGTTAAATCAAAATACTAATGACTTTTCTAATATTTGTGGGATCATAACATGTTGATAGACGATGCACTTGATCTTCAAATGTAAATTAATCAATTGTTAAATTGATAATAAATTAATTTATTTAATTCTATTTAATTAGAATTAGAATTTATATTTGGGTTAATATATTAGGAACCTAATAGGTCACAGACATTAAGAACTTTTAGTTAGAAATTAAACTGAGATAATTTAATCAAGTATGACTTGATTATACAAATTAAAGATTGGAATATAATTAATACAGCGATTATATTTTCAGACTTAGCAAAATCAAGTAAGAACTTGATTGAGTTAATTTGTAAAATTGTTTTGAATTAATATATGGATATTATTTAAGAGGGAAATTCTTTTTTTGCTAATTTATAAGGTTTTTTAGATTTCCTTATAAATAGTAAGTTATACCTCTTATTTTTAAAGGTTGAGTTGTTTGTTAGACAGAAAAACTACTTAAGTCACATAATAGAGAGCTAGCACTCTAGGCATTGCAATCTCTCTATCTTAAATAAGAATTTAGAAGTTTCTCACTAGTGATTTGTGTGAATTATTGTTGAAGGCCGAATAATTGGACGGCTTATGGTTTGAAAAAACCAAGCCTTTAAATAATTATTCAAAGTTGAAGAAAATTAGATCTACACGTAATAAATCCCTAAACATTTTAGATTTGTTTAACAGAATCCTAGGGATTTCCGAATAATTATGTTTTATTGTTTCTGCTACATGTATGATATTTAGGAATCCAACAAATATATGTTTAGCATGTATACTAGTATTTTGTTATTTTATGTTGAAAACATGTTTAACATTAGTTATACTTTTACGTGCTTATAATTTTAAACATGTATAAACTCTAGATTTTTATTGGACATCTTCTGTTTAGCATGCCTTTATAATGTTAAACTAAATATCTTTACTCACTCGTCTCATATATATTTACAAACTTTGATTTACAAAACCAAACTACTCTTATATATAATATATTTTGTTTTTCTCTAAATGTCTTTTTTAACACACCATGTTCCATCTCTGCCTTCACCTCCTCCCTTCTACTCACCTATACCACCCCCACCAAACTTACCTCCACTGCTTCTCAATTCAATACTTGAACTATTATTGGAAGCATTGAAGCCATCTCATTAAACTTTAAACTCTCGCACCTAGCACTTTAAATAATTTAAAAATATATGAAATTTCAGAGATTAATGCAACGTAAAATAAAAATGAAAAAAAATGTTTTGTTGTCTAAAATTTGAGATATTAATTAAATAATCCATTATTTTCTTAAGAAAATAAAGGATCCCTCCTCTATATTTCCCTTATTAAAAACCCTCGATATATAATCAAACCTCAACATTTCTCTCCAACCATTATCAGAAAATTGACAAATACATATTGAAACACTGAAGAAATTTTTCCATTAGTATATTGTGATGACCTTTACTGACAGAATTTCTTATCTCTCTATCCATCGATAAACACTGACAGAAAAATTCTCTTGTTATATATCAAGGGAATTGCAGTGGGAAAATAAGAAATGACAAAAAAAAAAACCAAACAGTATAATGACATGTAACTGTTATAAAAAACATTACCGACAGAATTAACCCAACGATAAATTACCTCCATAAATACACCGACAAATAAATTTTCTTGGTATATACCGACGGAATGACGAAAGATATTACAGTGGGATTCAAAAGGGCAAATCATAAAGTGATGTGACATTTTTATTTATAAAATGATTGACAGAGTTACTGATGGAATAATTTTATCGGTAATGTTGTCGGTGATATTTAATATATGACATGACAATCGACCCTCCTCTCCCTTCCCCCATTTCTCCTTCTTCCTTATTCATTTTTTTCAACAACAAACAACAACTCCCTTCTTCCCAATCTCAACACAATTCAACTTTCCACAACAAATTCGACCATCACAACACTAAGTTTATTGGCATCAATATTTCAATTCAAATTTTATTGAGGATTCTCCACTTTAAATAAGCAAATCTATCTTTTTTTTATTTGAACATAATTTTAAAATCTTAATATTTTTTTTGGCATATTTTTTGTAATATATATATTTTGTTTGGGTGCTTACTTATTTTATAGTTTTTCTCATACAAATTTGTTGTATGGATTTATACATATTAGGGTTTGTTTTAAATTTTGTAAAATTGTATTTGTTTGTAAATTGATGAAACTTATGTTGAATTTTTTACTTATGTATTTTGTGATGAAATAAATAATAATTTATTTTACGGGTCTATTTTATATTTTATTAATTTTATTGCCGAGATGAAATTTTCAATAAATATATAGAAATTTAAATTTATGTAGATAATTGATAATGAATTAAAAATACTATTAAAATAGATTGAATATGTTTGAGCTAAATTAATATTTTCACAAATTATTTAGGTAACGTAGTTAATTAATACACGTTATTATCATTAGTTTATAAAGGTTTGATATAAGTAATGGAAGATCGTTCATGAATGTATAGAGATTCACCCCAAGGGTTGTGGATGATGGATTATTATAATAGGCTTCAAGGTTTTATTAATTATGCACTATCTAACCGAGAAATATTAATGGAGAGGGTATTAGATGTCCATGCAAGAGGTGTAAAAATAAAAAGTTTCTCGATCGATATGATGTAACAAAGCATCTTCTACGAAAAGGGTTTATGGAGAAGTACATGTGTTGGTATGCATATGGAGAACCATATGTTCCTTACGATACCATGGTAGAAAGAATGGTTGGGTCAAATTCTAGTTCTACCAATGTGCATGGAGTTATAGATGACAATAGTAATCATCATAGGAATATTGTTATGGATACGATGAGAATAAATCAGGGTCATGTGACACGATCAAAGAGTTTGATGTCTTATCCCAAATGCAGGAGTGTCGAAGTAATAAATAACCCGGCAAGACCGGGGTCGAACCACAGGGAGGTGAACTATATAAAATTATAAACAACAAATGAAAAGGAGTTGAAGAGAGCTTTGAGATGTGATATTGATGAAAGGATTTAAACAAAGATAAAACAATTACCAAGGTTAGAGGGTCTACTAATGGTATTTCAAATAAGTATAGTATAAACTCCTTTTATTACTCAACTAGAAACCACACATAAAGGAGGTTTCAATCGGATGATTTATCATTAATGACTCATTATAAATTATTAACATGATCATATTAATTTTCTCGTTTGAGTAATGCCAATACTTATTCTTACACCATTAGTGTAACCTTTTCACCTTGATATAATAAACTTAATTGAACATTATGAATAAGAGAAGCATAGAAAAACAAGATAAGAACATAATTATGTAAGTATAGTAAAGGAAATAAAAAGCATAAACAAGAGATTAAGGAAAATATAACATGGACTAAAACTTGAACATTACAAAATACAAAGAAAAAGAGCAAGAGCAAGATCTTGATCTGAAAACCAAGATGCCTAAATGCATGGCAAATGCCTCTTTTTATAAGCCAAAATTCAGAACTATTGATTTGAAGACTAATTGTTGAGTGGGTGGCCACATCTTGACTTGGTGACAATCCTTATCTTTTTCTCTGAACAAAACGTCATTTCTAACATCTGAATTTGAACAGATAGTCTTCATTAAAGTTCTGGAAAATTATCTCAGCTTTCTAACAAAATAAGAATCGATGTATTTGGACTTCTAGAACTCAAGATATGGGCTAAACACTGAACAGTGTATGGGCTGCAGGACAGATTCTGACTTCTCCGTTGTTGCTACCATTTAAACTAAAAAATGACACTTTTAAATCTTGGACTCTTCATAAAAGTTTTAGGCCTATGTCTTAGCTTTCCATGCATCTAAATCAGACCTAAATCCAAGTTCTACAGATCCAGTTATGATCCAATAACCGAATGGTGTTCCAGTTTGGACTGAACCAACATCTCTTTTCTAAGCTTAGCCCTCTCTTTGTCTTCTCAATTTCAGTAGTTAAACTCATCAATCAATCCTTTGATTTATGTGACAGGCCTGCATTTAAGATGAACATTTACCATAAATTAAAGGTATCTTATATTATTAGACATGTTATTACAAAACATGCTCTACTTAAGGAGTTATTGATACTTTAAGTGCAAAATCATGATATAAAACCTTGATAAAAATACAATTTTAAGTATTAATCACACACCCCAACCAGCTTATTACTAGTCCCTAGTAATCAAAGCGTTAAAATAGAAAAACAATTTGCAAGTTCCACAAAGCAAATCATTCAACTTCCATTAATCTATCTAAATAAACAAACTCTCATTTATATATCTGCTTCATACTTCTTAAACAGGATATTAATAAACCTTCCTTTTATGCTCAATATATCAACACATAGTTATAGAGCTTCGCTTGGATGAAAACACAATTTTGTTTCAATGTTTTTCTAAGGTTAACTTCCATAGGTTGGGATTTATTATCTTTTTTAAAAATTTTTTAAATTTTTTTTGTTCTCTTTTTTAATACACACACACACACACACACACACACACACACATATAACTTAAAACACAACGCATCTTTAACCCATATAACAAGCTTTAGGCTAATGACTCCCAAACCAGTTGGTCTTAGGGCATTAAGTGTTAAGACACCCCTTCCAGCTTAGTAACTCGGTTGGAGATACTAATACGTAGATAGTGCAATGTTTGACCCTTAAGCTTTTCTCCTCATCCCATGTAACAAACACTAGGCCAATAACTCCCAAGTTAGTTGACTTTAAGGTATTAGGTGTTAAAACACCCCTTTAGGCTTAATTGCTTAGGTTATGAAGGCTACGAAACCAAACTTATCTATGTTTTTATTATCATTATTATTATTATTATTATTATTATTATTATTATTATTATTATTATTATACAAATTATATCTTATCCATTTTGCTTAGTTGTTACCTTTAACAAAAGAATATAATTAATGTAATAATATAATGTGCAACCCACAATCATATGTTAAAGTGTGTGTGAAAATGAAGATTTAAGAATACTTGTTAAATGAGTGTATAAGCAGAATCAATTGATAATAATGCGAGAGTTTGTAAACCTGAATATTTCAAGAAGTATTCTGATATACCTTGTTAATAATGTTTACTAAGATGCGTCTCAAGAGTCACTAAAATTCCTCCTTACTCTAACATCCTAATAACAGTTTTGTCAAATGGTTTTAAAAATAGCATAAAATAGTTAGTAAGTTAGTTTTTTTTTTTAATGTCAACAACTACCCTCTCCCCCTAACCAAACCGAGACATTGTCCTCAATATCCTAAGGTAGAAAGATAGAGTATAGAAGACATCACCTGAAACAGCGAACACTGACAAACTTGAAACATACTTAAGCAAATATAAGAAATAACAAAATAAAATAATATGTTATTAATAAAACCAAAAGACACAAGGTTTCACAAACGAAGGCTCAAATCCAATCTAAGCTTTTTACGGCTTTCCATAGTTGACCAATTTATGCGACTCATGGAGGGATCAATTACATGGATGAAAGATTGTAGGTTGTCAATCAATTGTTCAGCAGTAGAAGTAGAGATTATAATTTGTTGTGCGGAATATGTTAGATATTTATGTTCCACAACTTGATCAAGAAAAGACAACAAATTATCATAAAAACCATTAACATTTAACAAACCTGTAGGTTTATGGTGAATGTGCAGTTGGGTCCAAGATGAAATATGAAAGATCTCTTCCAATGTGCTTAGACCACCTGGTAAGGCAATGAAGGCGTCAACATGGTTAAACATTGTATTCATTCAATCAGACATTGTGGAGACCTGTAGTTCCTCTCCAATTGTTTTTCCAATGATGTCCCCTTTTGCTAAAGCTTTGGGGACGACCCCCAAAACTTGACTGCCTCCTAAAAATGCAGCTATTGACACACCCCCCATTAACCCAAGGCTGCCTCCCTCATACACTAAATGAATCTTTCTCATAGCTAGTACCTGACCAAGATGATTTGCTGATTCTAAAAACTTTCTTTCTTTCCCAGGACTAGATCCACAAAAACACAAATATTTCTTATTTGATGACTTGAGGAACCTGTCATTTCTACACACTTCTATATCTGTTGAATGTGTGGGTTGAGTAGAAATTAAGGGAAGGAAGAGAAGATTTTATAGACGAGAAATTGAAAATGCAATCATACCACTTATATGTAGGCCAATTAGAGTCTCTCTCTCTCTCCTTTCTCTCTTTTGAAAACATGTGTATGTACAAGTAGTTGTGATTGTGGCTCACATCTTCCCTTGGTTTTACGTCCTAGAACAGTTTAAACGCCCTCTATGGGTTGGGGATAAGCTTCCCATCTAGTTTTCTTAAAAACTGACAAACATGGTCTTTTTTAGTCAGATTCCCAAGACTAAGTTGATCATGTTCTTTATAAAAATAGGGCCATAAATCATAAATTATACGATGTACATCTCCTCCTCTAGGATGTGTCTCAAGAGTCAATAGAAGATTATCTAAAGACCCCTTACTCAGGCCATCCTTAATGAATTGTATTTTATCTTCACGATTTATAGATACCATTCCTAAAGAACAACATTTTGCATTACAAGTTCATCTGGCACATCGATGACAGACTTTCAGTCGTTTTGCACGACATTTCTTTGCAAAAGCGTTTTTACCTGTTCCAAGCATATATGAAATGAAAGAATTGGAAGACTCGCCTGATAATCAGACATTTGCTTCAATTAGCCAGCAAATATCTTCACAAATTCCATGGTTCATTAACAACCTCAATCTTTCACACCTAGCACAATAAATTTTTATAATCGCATTTTGAGGCAAAGTGGGAAAACACTTTTTTAATTTTTCAAGAGTGGTGTCCATTTTCAAATGAGAATTGGAGAAGAGATGCAAAGAAAGGGGAAAGAGCAAAGAATTGCACAAATATATACACAGATATCAGTTATCATGGGAAACTGAAAGAACCGACTTAATAGTCATGGAGTACCGTTATCCGCCATTTGACCAGGGTGAGAGAGACTAGCAAAACGAAAGTCACATAAAAAAGAAACACAAAAACATTGTGAAAAAAAAATCAATCTTTATATACAGGATCACCTAATTCAATAAAGTCATTTTCAACTGAAAAATTCTCAAAGTAAACTTTTAAATGATGTCCATTTACCTTGAAAACATTGTCATTCTTTGGATTCTCGATATCACATGCCTCATAAGGATACACATGTTTCACAATAAATGGACTGCTCCATCTTGATCTTAGCTTCTAATAAATAAATGGAGTCGAGAATTATAAAGCAAAACTTTTTGACCAATATCAACTTTTTGACAATTTTCACAAGTTTTGTAGAATATATGTGTGTCCTTGAACATGGTGGGCCAATAAAATCAACATTGTAAGATTTTTACAGCTATTTTTTTACGAGAAATGACCCCCACATGCCTCAAAATGATAAAATTTAATGACATTACTTGCCTCATTGTCGGGAATGCATCTTCAAAATATTTGATCAGGACAATATTTGAATAGGTAAGGGTCGTCTCAATAAAGGCTCTTCACTTCGTTCAAAAACTTTCTTTTATCTTGGGTACTCCAATGAGCTGGCAAATATCCTGAAGCAAGAAAATTGACAAAATTAGCTAACCAAGGCATTGAACTAAAAGAAAGTAAGGATTCGTCAGGAAAGTAATCATCAATTGGTGTGATGTCGGATGTCGAATCTATTGTCAATTTTGAAAAATGATCTGCGACAACATTGTCGGTGCCTTTCTTGTCCTCGATTTCTTCCTAGAATAAATCAATTGCAATCAATTGCAAATCTTTATATTTGTCAAACTCAATTTTACTCAAGGTAGATTGAAATTGATCATAAACGAATTCTTCAATAAGATCAACTTCCGGTAAATCATTATCATCTCCAGGTTGCTTGCAAATGTTAAAAATATTCATCTCCAATGTCATGTTTCCAAATGATAACCTCATCAATCCATTCCTACAATTAATCAATGCATTAGAAGTTACAAGAAATGGACGTCATAAAATAACAAGAATTATATTACATGTTTCAACAGGTTGTGTATCCAAGACAACAAAATCTACAGGGTAAATGAATTTATCAACTTGTACTAACACATCTTCAACTATTCTTCTATGCACTTTTACAGATCTATCGGCAAGTAAAAGAGTTACAAAAGTTGGTTTTAACTCACCTAAATTGAGACTTTGATAAACTGAATATGGAAGTATATTCACACTAGCTCCAAGATCAAGTAAAGCTATTTCAATTTTATGTTCTACAATAAAACAAGAAATTGTAGGATAACCAGGGTCTTTATATTTTAAAGCATTATTGTTCTGAAGAATGACACTTACTTGTTCGACTAAAAAAACTTTCTTTTTCACATTCAGTTTTCTCTTCACAGTGCACAGATATTTCAAAAATTTAGCATAAGAAGGTACATGTTTAATAACATCCAGCAAAGGTATATTGATCCTTACCTAATTAAAAGTTTCAAAGATTTCAGAGTTGTGATTGACTTTCCTTTGTTTAGTCATGACATGAGAAAATGAAAGTGCTGGCAGGGAATTAGTCTTTTCTTTGCAATGTTCAGATTCAACCCCTTCCTTGCCTTCAGAGACTAACTCATCTTCTTTCTCACAAGGTTCAAGAATGGGTTTTTCAATAACCTTACCACTGCGAAGAGTGATGACTGATTTGACTTGATCCATGTGTTGGCTTCCGGAACTACTTCCATTTGCATTGTATTGCCCCTTGGGATTTTGCTGTGGTTAAGATGGAAACTTACATTTCTCTTGAAAACTGAGAGCATATGTGAATTTTGAAAGAGCATCTTTTAGATCTACCATGGTTTGAGCATTTTGAATGTTAATTGTCTCCTGCTTTTCAATGAATGCACACAATGTTTCCTCAAGATTTCTTCTAAGAGGGGGAGCATAAGGAGGTACAAATCCATAAGAATTTTAAAAATTATAGTGTGCTTGAAATGGTGGTTGTGAAGTTCGTGCATTATTGTTACCACTCTTCCAACTAAAATTTGGATGATTTCTTCAACCAGGGTTGTATGTTTACGAATATGGATTATGATTTGGCCTTTAAAAACTGTTTAAAGCATTGGCTTGTTCATTGGGACATTCTTTAAAAGAAAGCAAAGTTGGATAATCATTGGTTGAGTGTTTATTAGTTTCACTAATTTGACACATAATTTCCTGAACACATTTTAATTTACCATTCTTTTTTAATTCTAGTGCCTCGACTTTTCTAGCTAAAGATGCAAATTTGGCTTGGAGGTCATGATCTTCCCTAAGATTGTACAACCTCCACTAGATGTATGAGGTTGAGTTTTACCCGGTGCCTCATAAGTACCTGTAGTGTCCCAATTTTGAGCATTTTCAGCTAACAAGTCTAGATACTCCATTGCTTCATCAGGGTCTTTATCTTCAAAAGTTCCATTGCACATCAATTCCATAATTTGCCTATCTTTAGGTGTTAATCCTTCATAAAAATGTGAAACCAATCTCCATGTTTTAAAACCATGATGAGGGTAAGTATTAAGCAAGTCTCGATACCTATCCTAAAATTGGTAAAATATTTCTCCTGGCTTTTAAGTGAAAGTGGTGATTTGTCTTTTGAAAGAGTTTATTCTGTGAGGCGGAAAAAACTTCTTTAAAAATTATTGTTGCATTTCATCCCAAGCACGAATGGATCCTGACCTAAGATTTTGTAACCATGTTTTAGCTTTATCTTTAATGAAAAAGGAAAAGCTTTAATCTAATGGTGTTCATGCTACAATTTAAGTCATTATAAGTGTTACAAACTTCTTCAAATTCTCTCAAATGCAAGTATGGATTTTCTAGATCTAAGCCATTAAAAGAAGGTAAAAGTTGAATAATGTCTGGCTTAAAATTGAAGTGAGATGCATCAGGAGGGAAAATTATACATAAGGGTGCACTTGTTCTTGTAGGATTCATGTGGTCTCTAAGTGTTTTAACTCGATTATTCTCATTATTCTTATTATAAAGCGACTGGTTATCTTCTTCGGCCATATCTTTTGAAAATGATGAGGATACCCTACAAAGTCTACCACTTAATGTATGTGACCAAACTCTCATACACGTGTACGAAAAGAATAAAAGGAAGAAAAGGAAAAAAACGAAACAAAATAAACAAAAGTTAGATAAAAGAAAAGTGAAAAGACAAAATAAAATAAATACTATAATTTATACGGGAATTTACCTTCCCGGCAACGGCGCCAAAAACTTGACACGATCAAAGAGTTTGATGTCTTATCCCAAGTTCAGGAGTGTCGAAGTAATAAATAACCCGGCAAGACTGGGGTCGAACCATAGGGAGGTGAACTATATAAAATTATAAACAACAAATGAAAAGGAGTTGAAGAGAGCTTTAAGATGTGATATTGATGTAAGGATTTAAACAAATATAAAACAATTGTCAAGGTTAGAGGATCCACTAATGGTATTTCAAATAAGTATAATATAAACTCTTTTTGTTATTAATTGGAAACTACACACAAAGGAGGTTTCAATCGGATTATAATTTATTAACATGATTATATTAATTATCTTATTTGAGTAATGTCAATACTTGTAAATATTGTCAGGTATTCATGGTGATAACTTATGTTAACAACAAATCAAGTTCCTTTCATAGCACAAGTGTCGGTTATACCATATAGTTGGGCTATGAAAGTGCCAAGTATTTGTTGTACCAAGGGTTGTTCAACACAAATCTAGATTAACCATTTAACAAGCAAGGTATTAAGAGTGAGTAAGATAATTAATACAAAACATGTTAGTATTAAACATTAAAGTCCATGTTGAGTTTATACTATACTTATTCTTACACCATTAGTGTAACCTTTTCACCTTAACATAATAAACTTAGCTCAACATTATGAATAAGAGAAACATAAATAAACAAGATAAGAACATAATTATATAAGTATAGTAAAGGAAATGAAAAGCATAAACAAGAGACTAAGAAAAATATAACATGAAATAAAACTTGAACATTACAAAATACAAAGAAAGAGAGCAAGAGCAAGATCTTGATCTTGATCTTGATCTGAAAACCAAGATGCCTAAATGCATGGCAAATGCCTCCTTTTATAGGCCAAAATTCAGAACTATTGATTTGATGACTAGTTGTTGAGTGGGTGGCCACATCTTGACTTGGTGACAATCCTTATCTTCTTCTCTGAACAAAACATCTTTGCTAACATCAGAATTTAAACAGATAGCCTTCATGAAAGTTCTAGGAAATTGTCTCAACTTTCCAACAAAATAAGAATTGGTGCATTTGGACTTCTAAAACTTGAGATATGGGCTGAACACTGAATAATATTTGGGTTGCAGGACAAATTCTGACTTCTCCGTTGTTGCTACCATTTTAACTCGAAAATAGCACTTTTAAATCTTGAAAGTTTTAGGCCTATGTCTTAGCTTTCCATGCATCTAAATCAGACCTAAATATAAGTTCTACAGCTCCAATTATGATCTAATAACCAAATGGTGTTCCAGTTTGGATTGAACCAACATTTCTTTTCTAAGCTTAGCCCTTTCTTTGTCTTCTCAATTTCAGTAGTTAAACTCATCAATTAATCCTTTGATTTATGTGACAGGCCTGCATTTAAGATGAACATTTACTATAAATTAAAGGTATCTTATATTATTAGACATGTTATTATAAAACATGCTTTAGTTAAGGAGTTATTGATACTTGAAGTGCAAAATCATGATATAAAACCTTGATAAAAATGCACTTTTAAGTACTAATCATCATGTCGGTCAATATCTAATTGTAGATGAAGAATCTAATACAAACACGACCATGTTTTTTAATCTTTTAAAAATTCTGACGAACCATTATGGGATGGTTGCACAAATCATAGTAAATTATCAGTCGTTGCACAGATGTTCAACATCAAGTTAGATCGTGGTTTGAGTAAGGCCGATTATGATAGAATTGTTGAAAGGACAAGAAGCATTTTACCTAAAAGAAACAGGCTGAAAAGAGAACTTTTATGTTGCTAAGTCTATGATGAAACTTCTCGACCTATGATACCAGAAAATTAACATGTGTCCAAACTTATGTATGTTATACTACTTTGAAAATAAAGAACTGACCGTGTGTAGATTATGTGAGCATTCTCACTATAAGTACAAGGCTTAGTGGAAGAACGACTTTTTAATGTAAGTATGTTTTACTTTCACAATGAGATGTTTAATAAATTTTTTAAAAATAATTTCATTTAACAAATGTAATTTCAAGTTTACAAACATTGAGGCTACAGGAACAATAACATTGGTTTTTAAATCATCGATGAAAATTCTATTATTTCAATGAAGTCAGGTTTTCAAATATCCTAAATAGAAACAGCAGGTCGATGCATGGTTTTCAAGGTTCAAGGTTCAAGATTTGTATTAACTTAAATATTTTTTTATGTTAATTTAGACTGTTTATTGAAATTACTAAATTTTTCTTTTATAAATTTTTACTTGAAGGAAAAATTTTAATGGGAGAGAGCTGATAATAATGTTGTAAGGAGTGTTTGGGAGAATTACACTGTAATTAGGTAAGATCGAATTCAGGATAAATTTTTTTTATTTCAAATATTAAAATTTTATTTTTCATTTACTAACAAATAATTCACTTGCACCATATAGGTTGCGTGATTTTTGGTACGAGGCGCCAAAGAAAGCCAAAAAAATATATGAAAGAAAGAGAGCTTTTAGGCTAGAATGATATGGTGGTTTGGAAGGATTTAAGATTGTCGTACGTCTCAGAGACTGTATGGAGCGGAATACATTCAGCACGTGAGGTTTGCGCATTTTACACGACGGTCACAGTCCGGTGTGAAAATCAGAACCGGCATGTTCACGATTTCATTACCATGCACAACAGCAGCTCTGTTCTGTTTGTTTTGCATGAGAAGCGGATGGTAGGATTTTTTTTACATCCATTTTTTTATTAGTTGTTTTTTATAAATAAATTTAACTAACAATATTTTTTCTTGTAGGCTACGATTCTTGGATGTGTGCCAATTCCGATGGAGCTTTTTATTGAAATGCATGTGTGGAGCGATGACCGCTATAAAGGGGTGCAACAATTCATAAATAGCTGAGCTCGGCACTTTGTGGTTTGTTGATTTTCAATTATTTTTTTCTCAAGTTATTATTTCCTTGAATTTGATGAATTTATTTTTTCTTTCTAGAATACATATAACAATCAATTAAAGAAGAGATACAGGGATGATTCTTCGACCCATCTAGATCTCGATCTGGATTTGTGGTTGGAGGCAGGATCGTCCGGTGGACTCGATAGAAATCGGGTGCACGAACTCTCTAACATTATGACTAAGAAATTGTAGACAACTCGTAGTGCTTCGACCGTTAAATGCTTGCAATCAATTCCAAGCACTAAAACTTCAGAGTTCGCGGCGATGTTAGACCAATGAGTACAGACTCAGACAACTCATCTTAATGATAAATGTGAACAATTCAGTGCTGATTATAAAGAACTCTGTCCATTGGTAATGGAGATGAGATCACAGATGGGTAGTTCATGTACGGGCCTAATTGGCCCCACAGTCCCAGCGACGACCAACCTCCTTCTTCTCCTCTAGTGTCACTTTTATTTTAGATTTATTGTATTTGAATGTACAAATATTTAAATTTATAATAAATATTTGATTTTTATACTAATTTATTTGATTTTAATTATTTTTCTAATTATGTTCAATATATTTTTAAAAAAATATTACTAACGAGGCCAATAATGGCACAACTTCGTTGATATATTTCAGAGAGTTGGAAAAGAATTACTGAAAATATCACTATAACTAATGAGGTTACCGACGGAACTAGATCGTTTGTATATTCTAAAGAGTTGAAAAAGAATTACTACAAATGTCATTGCTACTATTAACGCACCGATGGAATTAAAAATGGTATTCTGTCGATGATATATTATATTTACCAATGAATATACCGAATAACAAATAAAAACATTCATGTCGGTGATATGTTAAATTTATCGATGGATCTATCGAAGGAATAAAGTGTAGCACAAATGGTGGTTAATTATCCAAACCATTGATTACATATAAAAAGGTTAAAATGATTTTTTTTAAAGGAGAAAAGTAGTAAATAAATTTTTAAAAAAATGATTAAAAATAAGATAACAAAAAAAATTAACATATGATCGAAGCTCATTAAAAATAGAACTAATTAATTGAAATGTCACCCGTGGGCAAGCAGCGTCAGAGGATCATGGGAGTTGCTACCTAGTTGTTTGGTTCAGGATTACTAGAAAACCTGAATGTACTGGTCTTATCATATATTCAAATGGTAAAAGATTGGTTGTGGCTAAGAAAGTTATTTACACCATAACGCATCCTCCCTGAAGTAGGCTGTATTGTGTCGTTTTAATGTGGTTTAAAGATTTTGATGGTGTTCCTAATTGGTAGTCTGTCTATGACTTAGGATTGAGATTTATTCGCATGAATAAATCTGGTGTTAAGAATTTATTATGGGCTCGTGTACCCAAATGAATTTTTATGAAAATAATTTTTCATAATTCGTAGATTACAATGAAAAATACTCCAAAAAATTGATGAATATTTAGGATAACTCCAAGAATTTTCTAGTCAACTCCTAATATTTAAATATCATCCTCACTTGTAGGTCCAACATCTATACCAAAATATTGATCATTAATTCTCATGAATTAAAATTTTAGTGATTGTTTGAATATATGTCAAATTCTTATGGATTCAATAAATTTATTATTAAATCCAATATGCATGCTAAAAAAAATAAAACATACCACGTATTTTTTTATAAAAAAAACAAGATATGATTTTTGTATTTTTGAGAAACTTGACCATGTGCAACATGCAAAAAGATATTTTTATTATTATTTTATACATAAATGTTTGGTGTTTGCCCTTCAATTTTTGTTTTTCTTGAAATGAAAACTACTCAAAACAAATCTAAATGGTGTTTGTTAAACACACCTTTTAACCAAATAAGCCTTAACAAAAAAAAAAAAAAAGCAAATCAAGCAAGGCCTAAGGACTGTCCCGAATTTGACCCAACCAGGTTGACCTGACCGAGTTGACCCAATTAGGTTGATTTGATCAAGTTGACTAAAAAACAAACCAAAACAAAGACTCGGAATTGAAACAGATACAACATAAGAAAAACATCAAAACTTAAAAAAAAATTATCAAAAATGGATCAAACACATGAAAATTAAAAAACATGAAAAACACTCATCAAGAACCTAGCAAACACAACTCTCATACCATACCAAATATCAAACAATAAAAGGCAAAGTTTTGTTCTTAATCAAGTATAGATTATGAATCAAGTGTCATTTAGCTTCAATTATTACTCAAATATTATGCTTTTATCATAAATAGATTTCGGTTCAAAATTTAAACTCTAAAATTAAAACCCTAAAAAATGTGTTATTGGTGCTCAAAAGTCCTAGATTATTTACTAATAATGGTACACGAACTTGTAGAAACTAGAATTGGATTAGAATAAGACTTAAAATTAGCACCTAAAACAATGTTCATCGGATGAACACAAACTCAGCTGCTAAGCCCATAAAACATATTTTAAGCCTCTAAACCAAACTTTTTTTTTTGTCTCAACAACCCATATTATCATAACCAAACATACTTGAATAAAAAAAAAACTAATAAAAATAACAAATCATCATAAACATGTAAAAAAATTCAAATTTCAAAACTATCAACCTACATTTTTATGCAATTTAGATTTAAATGTCTTCTAAAACCCCAAACAAACCCATATAAAAACCAGCAACCCAGAAACATACAAGAACTAACAGAAGAATACCATACCCTTGCTGACCTATTTGTAAAAATTCCAAATCAAACTTGGATACAAACATAACGTATTAAAGCAATTGGCAACATGTTAACACATTCAAAACATGACATTTAAACAATAAAATCAATCTAGCAGGCTTCATGGACTCCACTTTCAAGATTTGCAAGAATATACCTTCCAAGCTTGAAATCTTCAATTAGAAATGAATTTTTGATGTTGCCTTCTTCTTTCTCTTCTCCAAAGTCAGCAATGACAAGCTAAATCCCTTCCTAAGACCATGAATCACTTAAACATTAATCAAAATCTCTCTTTCTTTCTTTTTCTCCTATTTCTTCCTCATTTTCTCCTCTAATTACCTTTCATTTTATAAGCGGATTCAAAGCTTCTAGATGAGTTTGTTATGGTTCTAACAAACCAAAACTAGGTTGGTTTCACCTCTTGACCAATGGTTTTGGATTTAGGCGGTTTTGTAACAAACTTGGAGGCCAAGGTAAAGTGTTTTGACCTTTTGATCTTAAGATAAGGGTTTTAAACCCTTTATAAGAACCCTCTTGGAGTTTTTAAATGTGAACACATGAAAGAGTTAGATTGTTTTGTGCAGATGGGTGTCTTAGTTAAGGCTGACTAGGTTGAACAGTTTCGTAGCTTCGTTAGAGCATACTTTTTGATTGGATCCATTCTTACTTAATTTGGAGGACTGTAGCTCCACATTCATTCATTTAAAAATGTCAACTCAATTAATATGGAATTTAAAAGTGCAGTGATGGCTAATCAGGAATAAGATATTGTTGAGATCATGAGAAAAAATGGGATTAAACATTCGATTTCATAGAAATGGGATTGTAGAGGAGATGTTTTTCAGTTGAATGGTGGTCATTACAGCCTCAAAGGTGGTCAGAAATACCGCATTCACTCACTTGAAAGTACATACTTGACTAGCCAAAACTGTCAAAGAAGAAGATGCACAATATCCTAAACGACGTCGTTTCGGCTAAACCCTACAAATTAGGGTTTTTAATTTGGGATATGGAAAACTTCAATTAAATCCCCATTCTTCCAGTTTCTTTTAATTGTACTCATAATTTTCTCCTAAGCTTTTAATTTCATACAATTTTACCTCTATCAAATTCAATTGCCAACCCCAGATTTGAGCGTCTTTTATTCTTGGTTTTTGATTTGTTTAATTGGACCCTCAATTGATCAACAACCTTTTAATTTTCTTCGATTTGACCCCTAATTTCACTGATTTCAGTCCTCAAAGTCACGCGTCTTTTACAAGTTGGTCATTGGTTTATGAATTGTTTAAATAAGTCCCTAATCGCCCATCAGACTTTGAATTTTATGCAATTAAACCCTTGATTTGACCAATTAAACTTTTTAAAGTTCAATTTCAGTCCTCAAACTTCAATTTGTTTCAATTAACATCCAAATTGACTCCAAAAATGGATTTGCCTTACAATTAATTCCTCAATAAATTTAATTAAACCTTCCAAAATTTCAATTGAGTCCTTAAACACCCAAATAAAAAATATTTTGACCAATGGAGTCTTTTGTCAATCAAAATTGGGTAGCTAATTTTGTCAATCTTGTACATTTTGGTCTCCTAACTTTTTACTTGTCGTTTTAGTTCTTCACCACCAATTTAGGTGGTCTTTTAAGCTTTCTTCACGTGTACTCTCTTATATTTTTTTTATTTTTTTTTTCTATTTTTTTTGTGGAGTAAAAAAATAGGTAACAACAAAAATTACATTGTTTTTTATACTAATTTTACGTGTATTTATCTTGGTATCTTGGTAATTGTATTTATCTTGATAATTATAGGTATGAAACACCCACACCTATGAGCTTGTTCAATCCGAATTTGACCAGCAGGTTGACTTGGGACCCAATTGATCTTAGCCTGAAATGGTCTAAGTTGAAGAAAAAATAGAGAAAGGAAAAAAACTCAGGTGACCTCGTCAAAATCTAAGTTGACCCGTGACATAAGTTGACCCGGTAAAACCTTATCAAAACCCGATCAATCAATCAAGATGTTGATTTTCTTTATAAAAAAATTACAAAACAATTTTGTTTTAACCTATTTATTTAAAAATATACATTTTCTTGTGATTTAAATAGATCAACCTAGATTGACTCTTTTAACCCAAGCTTTATCCCGATCAAGTTTTATACTTTCTATGAGCCATCTTTACTCCTTAAGATGTGAGTGAAGCCAATAGCTTGGTGTGGTACATGGTGCAATCCATCTAAAGTTAATCTATTATATTTAATATTTTTATCTTATAATTCACCGAAGTTAATAAAAGTATCAATTATTAGGGAGTGTTTGTTTTTTGGTCTAATTTGTTTTTAAAGTGCTTCTGAAATTATTTTAAGCTTGAAAAAAATATCTAATTAATGTTTTTTTATGTGTTTTTTAATGGATTTGATGTCAAAGGTAATTTTTTTAAAAAAAATTATCTTGATGTATTTTCAATTGAAAAATATTTTTGAAAAACACCCTGCATTTCATTACCAAACACATATTTAATAAATTAACCAATATTATTAATAGGTAAAATTATATATCTATTACATATTTTTTTTAGACATTAATTTTACTAATATCAAATTAATGTAAAAGACATGTGAAAATTAAAAAAAAAAATCCTTCACAATATTGGTGAAACATGATCTTCAAAGTAAATATCATTTTCTTTTTCTAAATCACTCAGACAAATCTTGGGTTATCATAGATCATAGAGGAATAGACCTCACTACCAGGCTTTATTGATTGAAGATTTTAATCATTCAACGCTGCTAATGGATATCAATCTCTTTCAATAATTAACATGATATATAATTTCCAAACCTTTATTCAAATGACCTAATTTCCTCGGCCTTGAAACATAAAACAGGAGAATTATACATCTTATTATACAAAATAAATCAATTGATGAGAAAAATATTATCCATATAACCAAAAAAAACTAGAAAAAAACAATTGGTGGTTTGAGAAGAATTGTTTTGTAAAGAAGAGATAGGGAGGAGAGTATAAAAAGTTTTTTTTAATATATATATATATATATATTCTCAATGTACATAATAAAATTAATAGTAAGAAATGTATAAGAAATTAACACACTTAATCAAATGTTAAAAAAAAAAAAAACCAACTCGTTGGGTTGCATTTAGTCATTTTAGTAAAGGTAGTAAGCTATCATTAATAATAAACCCTGGGATCATAGTTTTAAAATCCAATATGCGTTTGGAAATTAACACACACAAGTTAGGAAGATCCACTCTAATTTTTTTTTTAAAAAAATAAATTAACATTATTTTAATTATAAAAAAATTAAAAATTCAATGGGTTATTTCCCTAGTCTAAAAATTAAAAATTAATTTTTTTCCTTTTTTCTCAATCTAAATTATTTTGGATCCAAAGTTGGCTAGATTTAAAATCAACCATATATCTGTACGAGTTTTAAAACAATGCTTTAATAAGAGCACCTTCAATGCATTTTTACACTCTATAGAAAAGCCAAAAGTAAAAAGATGGTATGTATACCTATTGGTCAACGTCTCTTTATCTACGGTTGGCCTTTGTTTCCCTTTTAAAAAGCAGAACAAGAAGAAGAAAAGAAGCCTGCGAACCTTAAAGCCTCGTGCCTCAGCTGCTCTTCGGTTTGAAAAAATCTAAAATTTAAAAATATTTATATAAATAAATTTTGATTTTAAAATTTAAAATTATATTTTTTAATTTTCATATTACTTTATTAATTTTATAAATTATTCATATTAATTGTATAATTAATAACATGATTATATTATATAAAAATTAATTACATTAGTTATATAATTGTATTAAAACTAGTTTAATATAAAACATATTAAAATATAATTAGTTTTTCTGATTAGTTTTTAATCATTAAAATGCACATAAATAAATAAAAATTATATTTATATTATTTAAAAAACTATATCATCAATTTGACTCTTCAAAATTGAAGCTGCCCTAACTACTGAATGGACTTAAGAAAGTTTGGGGAAAAAGGCAGAACGGTGTCGTTCTCGTCAACAGAAAGAATTCTAAAAGCCACGTGCTAGAACTCTAGCAGCAGCAGCAGCATTATACGTGGGAGCAAAGGTATGGAAGAGGGACGGCATTGCAGGAGGCACCATTAAATAAATGCCATGTTATCATCAAGCAAGAGCAGTTAATATCATTCAACAGCTTAAAAACTGTAAGGATTTCATTTCTGCAATCTCAACACACGCAAATCTGTTCAAATTTGGCCTTTTAAATGATACCATCACCACTAATCATCTGCTCAATTCATACTTGAGATTCCGAAGGATTCAGTATGCACACTATCTGTTCGATGAAATGCATGAACCAAATGTGGTCTCATGGACCTCGCTCATGTCAGGTTATGTCAACATGGGCCGACCCCAATCTGCTCTCTGGCTCTATACAAAGATGTCCGAGAGTGAAGTTAGTCCCAATGGTTTCACCCTTGCGACAGTGATCAATTCGTGTTCAATTCTTGCTGATCTCAAAACTGGCAAGATGGTCCATGCCCGTGTTCAGATTCTGGGGCTTCAAGGCAACCTTGTGGTGTGTTCTTCGTTGGTTGATATGTATGGGAAATGCAATGATGTCGATGGAGCTAGGATGGCTTTTGATTCGATGAGTTGTAGGAATGTTGTTTCTTGGACCGCGATGATTGCTGGTTATGCACAGAATGGAAAAGGATATGAAGCACTTGAAGTTTTTAGAGAGTTCAGTAGTTACATGACGGAACGTCCCAATCATTTTATGTTGGCCAGTGTGATCAATGCTTGTGCTAGCTTGGGGAGGCTGGTTTCAGGGAAAGTCACGCACGGGGCTGTGATACGTGGTGGGTATGAGTTGAATGATGTGGTTGCGAGCGCGCTTGTGGACATGTATGCCAAATGCGGGAGTTTTCTTTACTCAGAGAAGGTTTTTAGGAGGATTCGAAATCCTTCTGTCATCCCATATACTTCAATGATTGTGGGTGCTGCAAAATATGGACTTGGGAAGCTATCGCTCAATCTCTTTGAAGAGATGACTGATAGAAAAGTCATGCCAAATGATGTCACCTTTGTTGGGATTTTACATGCATGCAGCCATTCAGGGCTCGTTGATGAAGGCCTTGGACTCCTGAATTCCATGCATGAGAAACATGGAGTAATGCCTGATGTAAGGCATTGCACTTGCGTTGTCGACATGCTCAGTCGAGTTGGCCGTCTAGATGAGGCTTACAAATTAGCAAAATCTATTAGGGTGAACCCCAATGAAGGGGCCCTTTTGTGGGGCACACTTCTTTCTTCTAGTAGGCTTCATGGACGAGTGGATATTGCTGTTGAAGCAAGTAAGTGGCTGATTGAATATAATCAACAAGTAGCAGGTGCTTACGTCACATTATCAAACACTTACACATTGGCTGGGGAATGGGAAAATGCTCATAGTCTTCGTACTGAAATGGAACTCGTTGGAGTTCACAAGGAACCTGGGTGCAGCTGGATTGAGATAAAGGACTCAATTTACGTGTTCTATGCTGGAGACTTATCGTGTGAAAGAGGGGATGAGATCATTAGCCTGCTGAGGGAGTTGGAGAGGAGAATGATGGAAAGGGGTTGTGTTGGAGGGAGTACGGGGCTGGTATTTGTTGATGTGGAGCAGGAGGTCAAGGAGAAAATAGTAGGCCTGCACAGTGAGAGATTGGCCTTGGCCTTTGGATTGATAAGCATACCTAAAGGAGTCACCATCAGAGTGATGAAGAACTTGAGGATTTGCAGTGACTGTCATGAGGCTTTCAAGTTGATCAGTAAGATTGTAGAGAGAGATTTTGTTGTGCGTGATGTTAATAGATTTCATCATTTCAAGGATGGATCCTGCACTTGCAAGGATTTTTGGTGACTGAAAAAAAAAAACAACAACAACTATCCGCGCAACAGCGGTACGTTGGCTAGTATGAGTAGTATATTACTATAATGTGGACTTGAATTAATATAAGATAATATTGATATAATTATTTGATCTGAGATCTTGTGATTGGAACAAGCTCGTGGCGACATACATGATTGAGAATGATTCAGTTGCGAAAACTTGTGAATAGATATTCTACATCTGCACTAGATTCTTTCTGGTTAAATAATTTATTTCTAGTTGTTAGAAGATTTGCTAGAACATGCTATGGGGACTGTTGTTGTACTAAATACTATTTCCACATATTCTTTATTTTTAACTCTATGCCTTCATATATGCTATAGTTTTCTTACCTGCTTGCAGCTGCTTCTTCAAGAGGGATTATGCATGCTTTACTATTGTGAACACCTGTTAATCATATATATATATATATATTCAGGATCAATACGGGATGTAATACTGTGGTAAAAACTTTTCTGTGTTTGTTTAATTTTTTTATTGATGTGTATTTTGATTTTATTGATTTTATCTTCGATTTTGTGTAGCATGCATAATTTATTAAGGTTAAATGACTAAACTGTTAAACCGAACTTGGCCCATAGAATTTTTTTATAACAAAAAAATATACCTCAAGTTATTTTTCATAAAATAAATAGAGATTTTCATTAATTTTAACTATATATTATCTAGTAACATGACATGTTATAACGGATATAACATGAAAACTTGAATGAAAAGTCTATTTTTTAATTAAAAAAAACAAGATTTTAAATTTAGAATAATTTTGAGTTATAAGCTCTAGAAAAAAAATGCATAGATGGATCCCATATACCATGTTCGATATTATGGTTGATTTTGTGGTTGTGGTTCAAAAAAAAATATTTTTTAAAAAATAACTTTTTGTGTGGTAGGTAGACTTAAATCATCTATCTGGTAAAAATTATGATTAATATCGCTTCTTCATCAATTACATGTTATTGGTGTTTGGTTGAGATTGTTGTTGGGCATGAAATGACCAAATAGGACATTAATTTCTTCCATACATGACATTGAACAATTAATACATATTTAAGATTAATTACTTGTAAATTTAAAAATTCTACAATTCTTCCATCAAACTTGAAGCAATTTTATCACGAACACAATTCATATACAAAGTCATGTTACCTTTATATGTTTGTAATCGTGGAACATCATCACATAAAAAAAAACCTAAGGCACAAAATTAGAAAGATGTTCGAACTCATTAAAAGCAACATCTTGTTCAAACTTCCTTCTAATGTAATTATACATAGTCATTGATGCAACAACAATCTAAACATGTGTCTTATACGGAAACACTAGCATGTTCTGCAAAATTCTTCATTTTTTTCACACCCTAAAAGTTCGCTCTATTACACATCAAACTGAGAAATGAACTCGATTGAATAACTCCTCCCAACTTCTTAGCTGGCCTCGACGATGAAATTCTAAAAAATGATATCTTTCACCTCTGTATGAACCCATAAATCCATATTCATTTGGATAACTCGAGTCAACAATATAATATTTTCTTGCATTCACAAAACAAATTTAAAAACAAAATTATTTTCAACCACACAACCAAAAATTAATTAAATCAAACTTTATACAAGTCATAGAGTTCAATCCAAAATACTTTATAGTGGCTTAGAAATTTTGATATTTGGATTATCAATGGCCTTAAGAAAAATTCTTATGTCATGTGCGCTTCCTTCCCATCCAACCCAAACAAAAGTAAATTGCATGTCAAAACTAAAGGTGCCATGATGTTCTGCATCGATACTCATTTTCTTCCAATAAATGGTATTTGATTTTCCTGTGACACACAAACACGCATATGAGTGTCACCAATTGCTCTATACAATTCTAAAAAAATTATAAATTAGTTATTGTAAATTAACTACCAAATGGATTATGTAATGAAACTGGAACGCCCAATATATTTAACCACCGATAGTCTTCAATGTTACCTTAAAATGCGGCATATATCTTGGGTTCATAGCAATTTCCTGCAATGTAGTCGAAAATTCTAGATCAATTAGTTTGATTATTTCAATTGCTAGCAAACACACAACCTTCAGAATTTTGTTGAAATACCTACTCACAGTTTCACTAGAATGTTGTATCTCTCATGGACCTCCCTATTAGAAGCCCTCAACGTTAAAGTATATATATATATATAAAAAAAAACATGTCAACTTTCTATATAACACTCATCCTCCTTGACAGTTTTAGTTTATATTGTACCTTTAATTCAAGACAAAAACTCTAAAATGTTGTTACATCCATCTTAAATATATTTACACAACGTGTCTAATGCCCATTTAAAATTTTGTTCATCCATTAAATTTCTATGTTGTACTAAATCATACAGGGCTCTTTATAGACATATTTATTGTAATGCATTGCAAGTGCACCTGTTGTGCACAATACTAGTTTAAGGCTACAATAAATAACAACCTAAAGGCATCCTCAGCACTTGCAATTAAAGTCAAGAAAATGTTTGTTGTAGGGTACATAACTACAACTCTTTGACAGCCCACACATAAACAACCAACACAACAAGAACACACTACACATGATAAACACATGGTAGGTCCTCTTGAATACAACAAACTAAAATTAGCAGTAAGTAACATAAACCAAGCTCCACAACAGCAGCAACTTAATCACGCAATGGAAGAAGCAATATAAAAGACAACAACATTAACAGTTTGTCATCTGCAATGATAGTGATGTGTTAACGTGTCTTTCACATAAATTCAAAAAAACAAAAAGCAAAGCAATTGAAAAAAAAAGTTAAATGTACTAAAAATCAATTATATAGCAAAAGCAAAACGTAACATAATGTTAGGTCTGCATATAAAATGCAAATGAAAATAATATTATGTATATAAATCATGTAGCAAATAAATAAACAAACCAATACAATATATGCAAAAAAAAAAAGAAGCATGATTCTAATAATCAACATGCAATTTACAATTTCTAATGCTCTTAATGATAAAAACAGTTTTGAATCAGTGAATTAATTGCAATATTAATTGTCTTAAATGTGTGTGACATTATTTTGGTTTCACATCAATATCAAGTAATATATAATTGAAGTGTCTTTTAAAGATAGAGATGTACCTTATGGTTTGAGGTTTGATCTCCTCTCAAACATTAGTTTCAGTCATTGAAATTTTCTTTTCTTAGTTTCAAGTGTTGCCCACATTTCCCTTCTACTTCTAACCATAAAATATTCAGTAGCAAAACAATACAATTCATTCATGAAAACAACTTCATCTATGGAGTGAAACTTCGCCATAACTTCTTCAATACTACACCATTTATTATCCATAAAACTAGATGTATAGTCACTTCTTGTAGAGATGCTATCAATCAATTTATCTAAGTGTGAAAAAGTTATGCTCCCATTCCAGAACCTCTTTTCTTTTTAACACTTTTACTGGAAACAATGTTGAGGGCCTTTTCTCTTACTACTATTACAAGGGTTACTAGTAATAACACTTACAATGACACCAGCAATCATATTGTTGACATCCTCAACAAAGTTTGGTATACTATATTCCTTAAAATCTTCAATTCCCTCCTCTAGGTTAACATCATCATTGAATGTATTTATGGTCTCATATGCAATACAAATTGGGTATGGATATCAAAATAAAAGGAACTAGAAAGTTGATACTAAAAAGAAATATATTATTAAAATGTTGCATTGTGGTCATTCTTCATAGTTTAATATTGTTGTTACTTATTCTATTATGAATCATAACATGTGTTAGATGCTCGTCGTTATTATTTTATAGTAGCCTGTATATTTTTCACCTCCATCCTTATTATATACAATTTGTTGTGCTTATGGATGCCTTGTTCAGTATTGCTAGCAATCTTATTACTATTTGATCTATTTCCAAGTTAAGGATGTCAAATAGGACTAAAAACTTGAAGGTTATAGTATGGAATCAAGGTTGGTTGAGTTCTTTACTGATGAGTTTAATAAACAGGTTGAGAACGGCTTTAAACTTTTAAAAACACCATAACACATGAGAGGTTTGAAATGCTATGTGGAGACTTGTGGGATAGATCTCTTTACCCATAAAGAATGTTTCAAAACATTCTCGTCTTATGAAAACCAAATAAATTCATGAACCCTAAGAATAATATTTGAAAAAAATATTGTTCAATTTGTTTAATTTTGGATGTGTTTTTTTATATAGAAATTTGGATATTTTTTTCTTGGATTTTAGATGTGTTTTTTCTTAAATTTTAGATATGTATTTGCTTAAATAAAAAAGAGCGTGTTTGATGGTAGTTCTAGAGTTTGTTTACTAAAAATTTAGATGAGAAGTTTGCTAGAAATTTTGAGGTAATTATGGCTAGAAATGGTGCTGAAAGAGGAATATTTTTGTTAAAAACTTGTTTTGATGGCATTATTGTTATTATGAATCATGAATAATATTTTTGTTATTTTGAAGTACAAAGACTCTTTAGTCATTGAATTAAACATAATTACAATCCCATAAATAATTGCATATTTTTTTTTATAATTTTTTAACGCACTAACTTGAGGATGTAAGTTGTTATTAATATATAAATTCTAGGATGTATAGTATAATTTTTAAAAATATAAAAGCAAAGTGAAAATATGATCAAACTAGAGAAGGTTTTTTATTTTAATTATCTCAATTTTTTCCAATGGAAAAACATGTTAGAAGTGCTTGAATATTTTTTTGTTAAAAAAATTAAACTAGCCTACTATATGGTGTGGGTCAGTGATCTAGTTATACTTAAAAAAAATCAGTTTTATTATTTATATAAATAGTGAAACATGTTAATATACTTTTTAAATTGTTTAGATACCAATATCATGTCATAGCTTGAGTGGTTGGTGTGTCAGGCTAAGCTGAGGTTATGGGTATGAGAGTTAGGGCAGGTAATGTTTGTTGCCACATGACAAACAACATGTCATTTCTCACAATTATATATATATATATATATATATATATATATATATAGCCAGATAACAGATTAAGGATAAACAGATAAAAGATAACAGATAAACAGCTTCAGTACGTGGCGTTGTTATACCTGAGAATGATCTAAAATATCGGGTCACAGGTTTCCAGCCTATATACTGATTTTAAGAGAACAATGAAATAATTTTAAACAGATTTCTGATGCGAATGAAGAAGGCAAGACCAACATTGTCAGGATCCTTGATCAAACACAGAGCATACTTAAATGTTCATAAAATATGTAAATAACAGGAAATAACAAAGTAGATTCTTACTTAAATTTGTAACGTAAATTAATACAGGAGATATTGGTTACATAGGAGAATGGAGATGGGTTACAGGGAGAGTAAAATTTTCTTTTCGGGAAAATATGGTCTGCCCTCTAAGGATTTTGGAGTGGCCTTTTATAGGCGAGTTGGCATGGAAGAGGCCAAAACGTCCTGTTAGAGAAGCTCTGCAGGACCCATGTGGCATTTTGCAGAACCTATGTAAGCCCATGTGGTATTGTCTGCCTTGATTGGATGACGACAAAATGGAAATCGTCCATATTTTTGATGAAGCTTCCTTTGTTGTCATCTTGCCACCGACACTTGATTTATGGGTTTGTAGTAGCTGGTAACTTTTTTTAGAAAAAAGGCCTTAAAACAGATAAGCCTAAAATAAAAAGGACTCAAAACATAGGAGTCTAAAAATATGGGCTCTAAACAAATGAGCCTAAAAAAGCCTGAAATACTCTCTTTTTTTTCTTTTTTTTTTAATGGCGTTTGATAGGTGGTAAGATACCAAAGCAGTCATCTTCATTATCATCTCCAAGGGAGATGGCAGGAGATATCGAGCCAGATGAGCTGGAGTGGGATAAGACTATTTTTGGATCTTAGCTTTGTATAATTCCTTGTACTATTTGTAGGTATTCTTCTTCAATTCTAGCAGAGGCAAGGAGAGCTGCCGTTTGAGCCTTTCGGGCTAGAAACTTTGACTGAGGATGATGATCAATGATGGGAGCAGTTTGATGTTTTTGTAACCATTCCGTAACAGCTAATTTGGAACTTTTGGACTCAGCTGCAAAGGAATCCCACCATTTGATTTTGAATTTTTGAACAAGTACTGGATGGCCGTTTTGTAGATTATAATCATAGAACCAAGAACATACCCACGGAACAAAAAATTTTGTACAAAAAATTAGAAGGGAAGAAAACTTCCTTTCAGCAGGGGCCGGTTGAAAATTATTTTTGAAATGGAGGTAACCATTTTCAACTAGAGGATGTTCCTTAAGGTAGTCGACATGACAACCATAATAGTCCCACCATTGGAGGAACCAAAGGGGGAGGTTTGTAGTATTCATGGTATTATGGAAGTAGAGAAGCCAAGAATGGCTGTGGTTTTGATTTTGTAGGAGAAAGGCCTTGAACCATGCTTGTTGGTAATCCCAATATGTATATGTAGTATTAAAGTCCCGAGGATTTGTACGGAAGTGCATGGGGGAAAGAGACAGGTTAATGTAAGGGTTGTCCCTATTCTATAGGGTGGATGACTTTATGAATGATGCATGTAAAATATGCGGGTTCAGTGTGATCAGAGTGTATTTTGAAGTGTTTGAACTTGACGGAATTTGTAATCTCAAGGATGGTGGCATAATAGGATTGTGGTTTGGCTAAATTCCAGGTTTGTAGTACTAATTTGGAGGGAAAATCTTTGAAGAAGCAATGGAAGGATCGTCATGATAGAATCCTTCTTCCATGGTTAAAATATTTTGGAAAGTAGTTTTGAAAATATATTTGGATTTTGTCTTTGGAAAACTGGTTTGTTGTAAAGAAAGGAGGGGTTTTGAAGTAGAAAAACTTCCTTGGGGTTTTGAAAGAGATTTAGAAATACTACTTGTTAGAGATGCGGAGTCATTAGAGGTCTGTTGGGATACTTTTTGTAATGCCAGGAGTAATTCTGGTGATTTAGATATGGTGTCAACCCAATGTTGAACTGTGACGGGTTAGAGCTCTGATGGTTTTGTAGGTTCTTCTTCTTCAATAACTGCCTCATACCATTACTTGACAGGTTTGGCAGCTTGGATGGCGGAAGACATGAGTTTTGAAGAAGGCTTAGGGCTTTTTGGTTTTGTAGGCTGGGTTTGGGGTGCTTTTCCCTTGTCTTTAGTCCTCACTTTAGGAGGCATCAAGACCTGTTTTGGAGGAATTCTTGGGTTAGGAAATCAGGGATAGAATTTGAATCTCCTTTAATATAGACAATATCAAAATAAAAAATGCTTAAAATAGCTTGTCATCGGGCAAAAATCTGTTTTGAAGCAAGATTTTAGACATCTTTTTGTAAAACTTCTTTTGCAGATTTACAGTCAACACGTAAAAGAAATTTTTGATTTAATAAATCACTTTGGAATTTTGTAATACAAAGAACAATTGAAAGGATCTCCTTTTTATAGTAGAGTAATTTTTTTGACAATCATTCCAATAGGCAGATGTATACTGGAGTATTTGCTTTTTGTTTCCTTGTACTTGTTTAAGAGTCCCACCATATCCTATGTCAGAGGCATCGGTCTCAACTATCTTAGGAGCTGATGGATTGGCTAAATGGAGGAGGGGAATGGTTTGAACCTGTTTCTTAATCTGTTTGACTAAGTCGGTATGGAGGTCAGACCAGGGAATGGGGTTGGTTTTTAACCTGTCATGCAAAGGCTTAGCTAAACGACTAATATTGGGATAATAGTCCAGAATATAATTTAAACTGCCTAAGAATCTCTGCAATTGGGTTTTATCAGTGATTTTATCAAGAAATTTGCTTGTAAAGGTTAAAGACCTTTCTATTGGTGTGACAGTACCTTGGCAGATATAATGGCCTAAGAAACGGACACGGGTTTGGAAAAGAGAAATTTTTGTTTTAGAAACAACTAAACCATTCTGTTTTGTAGTATGAAAGAATGTACGTAGATGTTTGAAATGTTGATCTATGGATTGTGAAAAAATAAGTACATCATCAATATAAACAATACAAAATTTTGAATAGGCATTAAAGATGTCATTCATGATGCGTTGGAACTCTGATGGGGCATTTTTTAAACCAAAAGGCATTACATTCCATTCGTATTGACCAAAAAGAACTGTAAAAGCAGTTTTGTATCTATCTTTGGGATCAATCTGGATTTGCCAAAATCCGGATTTCATATCAAATTTAGAAAATATGAATGCAGAGTGTAATTTTTGTAACAAATCTTTTTTGTTGGGGATTGGGTATCTGATCCATTTTAAAGCAGAATTTAAAGGTTTGTAGTTGATCACAAGTCTTGGTGTGCCTTTTTCAATTTCAAAATTTTTATTAACATAAAAGGCTGCACACGACCATGGTGATTGGGACTTTTTTATAAGACCTTTAGACTCGAGATCATGGATTTCAAGCCTGCAATGCTGTTCTAAATCAGCATTCATTTGTATAGGTCTTGCTTTTGTAGGTATAAGTTTTTCTGAAAAATTATCTTCATATGGAAGATCAACAATGTGTTGTTTTCTTTTCCAGAAAGCATTAGGTAAATCTGAACAAATTTGTTGTTCAATCTTATCTTGTAGATTGATGATTTTCTTTTGTAAATCAGAGTTTTGTAATTGCTTGTTAATACGGCAAAAAGAAACATGGTTTTGTAAATCATTTAAATGGAATTGTTTTCCAAAAATCAGTGCATTGATATGATATGTATGTATGGAACATGCTTTAATTAAATTTAAATTTCTAGTTTTAGATTTTTCTAGGAATGGAAAGACAAGTTTGATGCCATTAATTTTGGTAGTAATACAATCATGATGTGCTTGATGTGGAGTGATCATGTCAATAAATGGAGTGCCAAGAATGATGGTATGATTTATATCTTTTGTAACAACAAAGAATATTTTAAGAGAGATGCTCATGTTGAAAATGGAAGCTTGGGTTTTTCCTACAATATGCAATTTTGAATTATTAGCAGCAGAGAGTTTTTCAGAGGTAGTTTGTAGAAATCGTTTTGGAACTACTCCTTCTTTGATGCAGTTTAAATCTGCACCTGTGTCAAATAAGGCGATAGTGTCGAGTTTAAAATCGTTTGAAAAAATAAGAGTTATTTTAATCAAATATTTTTTTGAAAATATTTGTATTAATACATTCAAGAAATCATCTAGGATATGCTCAATGTTTGTAAGTGTATGGAGTAATGCATGAGATTCAATGGTTTGGTCATCTATCTCAGATTCAGTGTCAGACTGGTTTTCAATTTTAGACAGGAGATGTTGTAATATGGCAGAGTCTTTCTGGTGAGTTTTTTATAATAGGCTCATAGTTGTTTTCATTAGGCTTTTAGGTTGTTTTAACCCTTTTTTATCCTTTGATTTTTTTTTTAAATTCCACCATTTGAGTTGCTCCCTCATTTTATCTCTTTTTTTTCAATTTTATTATTTAATATGAGATTTTTATTTAATTTTATCATTCAGTATTTGATTGATAATAAATCGATCTTGTATTTTCTATCATATGGTAAAATAAAATAAAAAAACTAACTCGAATTAGTAAAACTCATAATTTGAATCATGAGTTTGACATGTTGACTAAAAAAAGTTGCCAACAACAAGATTATATCGAAAAAACTTTCACACGATTTAATTATAAATCCAAGTTAGATAAAGAATTAAGTTGAGAGATTTTAATATTGACTTGTTAGGTTAGATTTAATAATAATAACAAATAATTTCTTATAATTTAGATTTTTTTTCATTCAAAAATTTATTGATCAGAGCCGCAGAGTAACACCACCCCTATAAGCTATATGTTAACTAATTTTTTTTTGTCAACTTGTATACGATAAAACATAGTTGTAGTATATGGGGTCAATCACGTATCTCTTGACAGGGACACGTTATCAGCATGTCCTAAGGGGGGTCGATTTTTTTATTTATTTTGGAGCTACAAGAAAAGAAGGATGGAATACTATCTATCAATTTATCCTTTGATTGTGTATAAAAGAATCTATTCTTTTAGGGATTATTTGCATGAATAATATTCACATGTAAAACCACCAACTTTTAAATTGTGAAGTCGCATCTAATTTAATGATATCATCATCTTTTATTTTAGAAAAATACATTGTTGTTATTATCATTTCCCACATTTCTTAAAGGTGGATTTAATTTTTTAAAATAAATTATCATCATTATCATCATCCTCATCACCATTATTACTGTGCTTTGCCACAACTATTTCTATCACTTTTATTATTATTATTATTATTATTATTATTATTATTATTATTATT
>Ga0325414_1000229_pt1 | contig 40400 bp, 29 predicted proteins | sample PopdelMetagenome_8_FD_206183 | JGI IMG/M metagenome (GOLD analysis project Ga0325414, IMG submission 206183) | Populus deltoides microbial communities from Bellville, Georgia, United States - Leaf-PdKOR-R3 | ecosystem: Host-associated > Plants > Phyllosphere > Phylloplane/Leaf | place: USA... | reverse complement strand
TATGCCCCCCCTCCTAGAAGAAATCTTGAGGAAACATTGCATGCATTCATGGAAAAGCAAGAGGCAATTAACACTCAACTTGCTCAAAGCATGACATATTTTAAAGATACTCTTGCAAAATTGACATCTGCTCTCAGTTTCCAAGAGAAAGGTAAGTTCCCATCTCAACCTCAACAAAATCCAAAGGGGCAATACAATGCGAATGCAGGTATCTTATATTATTAGATATGTTAGTATAAAACATGCTTTAGTTAAGGAGTTATTGATACTTTAAGTGCAAAATAATGATATAGAACCTTGATAAAAATGCACTTTTAAGTACTAATCATTTACCTTAGGTAAGGTGCCTTAGGGGTGATGCATCTTCTCCTTGCACAATCAATCCCTTACCCAGACTCTCACAGACCATAGGTTCTTAGTAACCATAATATTAGGTGGCAACTCCTGAACCTTAATCATAATTTTATGATTAAACCCAAAACTCTTTCTTTCCCAACAACACACACCTCCTCAGGAGGCATGAAAAGCTCATTGTCACCCCGACATCATGCCCCTGCAACAACTCTCTTCATGGAATTGATTAATCAGGTTTTCCAATTGTACCTTGACAAATATGTGGTAGTATTTATTGATAACATTCTGGTTTACTCGAACACCTTTGAAGAACATGAAGGACACTTGAGGTAGGTCTTGCAGACCTTGAGAAATCACCAGTTGTATGCGAAGCTAAGTAAATGTGAATTCTAGTTGGAAAGGGTGATGTTTTTGGGCATGTCATTATGACCGAAGGTGTCTTTGTAAACCCTAGAAGGTCAAAGTACCCCTGCGACAGCTCTCTTCATGGACTTGATTAATCAGGTTTTCCAATCGTACCTTGACAAATATGTGGTAGTATTTATTAATAACATTCTGGTTTACTCGAACACCTTTGAAGAACATGAAGGACACTTGAGGTAGGTCTTGCAGATCTTGAGAAATCACCAGTTGTATGCGAAGCTAAGTAAATGTGAATTCTAGTTGGAAAGGGTGATGTTTTTGGTCATGTCATTATGACCAAAGGTGTCTTTGTAAACTCCAAAGGTCAAAGTAATCTTAAAATGGGAGAGACCAACTTCAGTGATCGAGATACATAGTGCAGGATACTATAGAAAATTCATTGAAGGGTTTTCCCTGATTGCAACCCCTTTGACACAGTTAACTATGATAGATAAAAAGTGGGTATGGTCGAAAGAATGTGAAGAAAGTTTCCAAAAGTTAAAAAGAAGGCTCACCATCGCCCTAGTATTAACACTTCCCTCAGGAACCAAAGGTTTTGTGATTTATAGTGATGCCTCGAGGAAAAGGTTGGGGTGCATTTTAATGCAACATGGAAAGGTGAATGCCTATGCATCGAGTCAATTGAAGACCCATTAGGAGAATTATCTAGTGCACAACTTGGAGTTAACTGTTGTGGTATTTGCATTAAGAATATGGAGACACTACCTGTATAGGGTTTGGACCCAAATTTTTACTGATCACAAAAGTTTGAAGTATTTGATGTTGCAAAAGAAGTTGAATATACGACAAAAAAGGTGGATAGAACTAATTAAAGACTATGATTGCACCATAGAATACCACCCTAGGAAAGAGAACATGGTGGCAAATGCTCTCAGTCGCAAGAATAAAGCAACTCTGGGTAAGCCAAAATTGTGGAAGGAATGACAGCTAGCGGAGTTGAAAGAGATGGGTGCAGAATTAGGTATTAACTTAGGAGGTGAACTATTAGCTCATCTGATAGTGCGGCCAATGTATCGGGAATAGATACTGCGAGCTCAATCCAATGACATTGAGGGGTCTAAGATTAGGAAGAAATTAGAAGTCAGGGTAGAAACTCTATTCCAAGTGACATATGATGGAACATTGATGATGGGACAACGTTGCATGTGCCTAATGATGAGATGGTTAAACAGATGATTCAACGAGAAGCTCACGAATCCAAATTCACCATGCATCCTAGCAGTACCAAGATGTACCAAAACCTGAAACACCTCTATTGGTGGCCCAACATGAAAAGGGAAATAGTCGAATATATGTCAAAGTGTGGAATATGTCAACAAGTTAAAGTTGAACATTAAAGACTAGCAAAACCATTGTAGCCACTACAAATTCTAGAATGGAAATGGGAGATTATCAACATGGATTTTGTGTCAAGATTTCCTAAGGAAAGGAAAGGGGATGATGCAATATGGGTCATCGTAGATCGCTTGATGAAGTTTGTGTTATTCCTGCCAATAATGATGATCGATCTGGTAGACAAGCTTGCTAAGATATACATAAATAAGGTAGTGCGGCTTCATGAGATCCCCAAATCTATTGTTTTGGATCGGGATCCTAGGTTTATCTCTCGACTTTGGCTGAGCATATAACGCCCTTTAGGGACAACATTGGACATGAGTACTGCATTTCACCTCCAGACCAATGGCTCGGAAAGAGTCATCAAAGTTTTGGAAGACCTATTAAGGGCATATGTGTTAGAATTTGAAGGAAACTAGGAGGAGTACATAGCATTGGTGGATTTCACATATAACAATAGTCACCAAGTCACAATAGGAATGGCCTCGTATGAAGCCTTGTATGGTAGGAGGTGCAGGACTCCTTTATGTTGGGAAAAAATCGGGGACATGAAGTTGTTTGGCGTAGAATTGGTATAGTTACCACAGAGAAAAGGACAACCATCAAAGATTGAATAAAAGTCCATTAGACAAATAGAAGAAGTATGTGGATGTAAGAAGGAGACCCCTCTAGTTTAATGTGAGAGATCGGGTATTCATAAAAGTAGCCTCGTGGAAGAACATGTTGAGGTTTGGATTGAAAGGAAAGCTAACTTCCCGTTTCATCAGACCCTTTAAAATTTTATAGCAAATTGGGCCAGTAGCTTACAAAGTAGACTTGCACCCACAATTAGCAAGGTCCACGATGTGTTCCATGTCTCTTTACTATGAAAGGCTGACGTGATCCCACTCAAGTTCTACCCCAAGTTCCGGTAGAAGTCAAGGAAGACTTAACACTCAAAGTGAGGCCCATAAAAATTCTAGATCGGGAAGTGAAAGAACTAATGATTATGGCAAAGTGCCCAAATAGAAGAACTTGGGAGAGGGGATTTGAAATGAAGAAGAAGTACCCTGAACTATTTGAACAACCAAGTAAGGAACACGAAACCTCCTTAATTTCAAGGATGAAATTCTATTAGGAGGGGAGAATGTAGAACCTAGCGAAAATTTAAGTAAAAGACCGACCTATACTAAACAAAATCTAAGAGAGCAAACCGGCTTGCTCTACGAAGGATTTGGAAGGGGGGGAAACCAGTTCTAGGATAAATTAAAGAGGAACAAGAACAAAATAGAATAGCCCTTTAAACACCCCATCACAGTTATAAGGGATATAAATACAAGGGGGAGAAAAAAAGATGACTCTTCCTCTCTCTCATAACCGGCAGCAACTAATGTTGCAGCTAGCACCCTCCCTAAAAAGAAAACAGAACCAAGACAACATACATGCAAATTCCCTTGACTGTTGAATGAAAAGAGAGTTAGAAAAAAAACCAAAAACATGGAAGAAGGGAAGTCTAGTGGACCAGCTGGAATAAGCAGATGGAAGGAGGGAGAAACCAAAAAAAAAAAACAGAGAGAAGAAGTTACTAAAACCTTTCCTAAGGTTACCTAAAATTGTAAGGTAAGAAAAAAAAACACCACTTTCCTACTTGTTTCTTAGATATTTCAGGACAGAAGGGAGGAGGAAACTTCAATAGAATGGTCTAGGGTCTTATACCTATGATTATTGAGGACTAGATAGAGAGAGTGAAGAAAATGAGGTTGAATAGGAGGACATAATTCCAGAAATGTTAACAAAGAGAAATGAATGGACATAATGAACAAAACCTTGACTAAGGACCGACCAAGGGAGATAATGAAAAAGGATGAAATGAAATGATAAAATCTGAAATTTATGACCTTGTTTAACTTGTGAAACATACTTGAGCTGAGATAAAATTCATGTTCATGATAATGTATTGACTGTGCATACTTGATTGAAGATTTGTGTGAAAATGAAATGTAAGAATGTGCAAAATTGTGATCTTATTGAACCCTTAAAAGGTGTTTAAGCTGAAACAGAATTCATGTTGAAGTTAATGCTTTGATTTTGTTATGTGATTGGCAAAATTGCATAGTTATGAACCAAGTGAATTAAGTTATGATTATAGCATGTTGTTATGAATATACTTATGATAAAAATGATGAATTGCATGTGTAAACTAGAGAGAAAATGGACAACAATGTCTAGTCAAAGAAAAGAGAGGGAAAATCATGAAGGAAACTATGCATGATGAACATACGTTGAATGACATGAGATGGTATGGAATAGAACCCTTATATGTTATAGAATTGTTATTATTTGTGTTAGTGCATTGCCATGATACAATTGAGAACATAAAAATGTATGATTGTAGCAACGCTAGGTGCCGGTTTTGGAAGTGATGATTTGGGAGAAACCTTGATAAATGTACATGCAAAGATTTTGCTTTTATGTTGCTTGATAATGTATGATAAATGGAGTGTGATTAGTGACATTGTATATTCAGCTGGGTTGGGATATATGTAGAGGGAAAGGTGTAACGTAAACCTTACTCGTAGTCAAGGGAGAAGGCAAAACCAGAAATGACTCGATTGTCGCTGACGATTTCTGAATCAACAACGACTTAGTTTGCGTTGATGTTTTCTGGGTCGATAGCGACGTAGTTTTCATCAATGATTTCTAAGTCGATAGTAAATTATATGTGTTGGCGATCCCAGCGTCATCCGCAGAACTGGAACGTGTTGACGATTTCTAGGTCAGCAGCGATGCAGTTTCATCAACAATTCTTGAGGAAAATAGTAGAACAAATACACTGACGATTCCATGCGTTAGTCGTAGGACTGATTGCATTGATGATTTCTGGGTTGGTAGCAACTCAGTTTATGTCAATGATTTTTTAGTCAGCAGGGGATGATATTCGTTGATGATTTCTGTGTCACCAGCGAACCAGTTTTCACTAGCGATTTCTGTGTTCCTAATGAACCAGTTTTCGCTGACGATTTCTATGACAGCAGCGACTTAGTTCATTGATGAATTCCATATCAGAACCAATTTAATGCTTGTGATGATTTCATCGTCGGTCTGATCTAATTCACTACGAAACTCAAGAATTAAACGCTAGGACGTCCGTGAGTGGCCGCGTTTAAAATAAAGCGAAGTGTCTTAATATGATGATGTTCATTGCATGATTGTATAATGTGTGGAACACTTGAATGTGAATATGTGTATTCTTGGAATATGTATGATGATGGTTATGTGGTTGCTTGATGCGAATATGTTGATTATGACTATTTGATGTGTTAGGTGGTACGATCGAGATCGGACCTTCAACCAGACAAGGGCACCCCTCGAGAGGAACAGGTAGGTGGTTTCCACCTTCTTCTTGCATAATGTTAATTTTCTGAAATGATTTCTTATGGAAGATATATTATTATGTTGTGATGAATATTAAACTATCTATGAAATGTTTGATTGAATTAATGATTAGCTTTGGCTAATGGCATCCGAAATGGATAGTCGAGTTGAATTGATGATTAGTTTCAGCTAATGGCATCCTAAAAGGATGGTCGGGTTGTGTTTAATGATTACCTTCGGCTAATGGCATCCTAGTAGGATGATCGAGATGAGCATTATGATTAGTTTTGGTTAAGGGCATCTTATAATGATGGCCGAGTGAAATTCGATGATTAGCTTCGGCTAATGGCATCCGAGGTGGATGACCAGATTTGATAGTTATAATTAGTTTTGTTAATTAGTGTAACATATATGGATTGAGTTATGTACGTAGGGAATTATGAAAGAACTATAAACAGAAAGTATCAATAATGTTCTTTTAGTTATTTATTTTCTTGTTTTTAGTTGCTTATAATTCTTGTAATTATTTTGTACTGTAACAGGGACGTTACACCAACGAGGTACGTAGAGATCCCATTCCACAGGTCCACATCTTTTGCAAAGAACTACGTATTCGCATGTTTATGTCATTATGTATTTTGTATGAACAAATGTATTAAATTTATAACTGTCGTCCGACACTTTTGTATAAGCTCGTAATGACAGTAATATTAGAATAGGGAGGCAAACTTATGAATATGTAAATGGGATGTAATGTAGACTTATGAACATGTAAATATGATGTTGTGAGTATGTGTAATGAACACTTTTTATGAAGATGTTTATTTACACTATCATATGTGTATTGTGCCATACTAATGAATGGAATCTATCTATCAATTCCCGGAATGTTATTGTGAAAAGCATCGAGAAGATAAAGGCTTCAAAAAAAAATTCTTACCATCAATTTTGGCTATGAAAAATTAGGATATTATACTTTAATATTCAACAATTCCTCGTCTCATTCATTATGCAAACATCCTAGACTTATTACATCACAACTCAACCACATCACATTAGTCACATGTCATTATGGTTCACTACAATTCTCCTTACACACATACAAAAAGTTCCAACAAAACTTAGTATCAATTTCATCAACATCTATTGTTTCTCTTTCATATAATTATGTTCGTATATGCATTATATCACATAAACAATATCACATTTGCATCGATTATTTATTTATTTATTTATTCTTTCTTTGATTGGCACCCTAACTTCTTATACTATGCGGTTCATGAATTGAAAAAAAAATATCAATTAAAAAAAGATAAACAAAACCAAGTCGGGGTGGATTAACCTACCAAATTCGTGACCCAGGTAATGAGATCAAGATAGCCTCATAGAAAAAAAAAACATGGAGTCTAATTTCAAATCAACCAAATATCGAAGGATAAAATTCAGAAAAAAAGAACTTCAACTAAAAATAGGACAAAAAAAAAATTCGAGTTAACCCGTGACATGGGATAAGCAAACCCAACATTAAATGATGAAATAAAAAAATAATGCGAGTTAACTCACCTAACAAGTGACCCCGATAATGAGATTAAGATAACTTTATAGAAAGGAAAACAAAACAAAATGATGAAGTCTAATTTCAAAACAACTAAATGTTGAAGGAAGAAATTTTAAAAAAAAATAACAAAAGTATATGACCTGAGTTAACCTATTAGACTTGTGACTTGGGTCATGAGATCGGGATAACCTCATAAAGAGTAAAGAAAAAATGACTTGAGTCAACCCGGGTTAACCTGTCAAACCCGCGATCAAGATCATGAGACTGAAATGAAGTCTAATTCTCAATCAACCCAATGTCGAATGATGAAATTGAAAAAAAAATATCAATTAGAAAAGGATTAAAAAAAAACCTCTAGTCAACATAGTTAACCCGCCAAATATGTGACACGAGTTTTGAGACCGAGCTAACCACGTATAAAGCAAACCACAATAAATTATGAAGCTTGATCCCCCAATAAATTAAATGTTGAAGTAGAAAATTAGGAAAATAAATCTAGATATAAAAAGCAAAGGAAAAAAAACAAAGAAAAAAAACACTATTGAAATGAATAGTATTTTGTGAGGTGATAAATAGTAAAATCAGCACCGGTTTTAGTTTATAGCTCAGCCAATGGCTTAAATTTTGCTGCGAGTAGGACCAAATTTTTTTTAACGTAAACAAGAACACTAAAAGCGTGGGGATTTTTTGGCAATGCTATTAATCCCGGGTAAACAGGTAAATCTTGAAATTCCTTGACTTGGCTTCTTATATGGCATGAGTTTTCAACCAAATCATATAAGAGTTAACTCGATGTGAATTGGTTGATTTAATATGTTTAAATGATATATATTCGACTAGAAAAAGCATAGATCAATTTATTAAAAAAACCAAGAAGATTTTTTAAAAACATATTAAGGGGATGACATATTGGATGACCTCAATCACACACGACTTGGTTTATGAATTTAATTAGATTTAATAAAATATTTTGAAAACAATTCTTTTAATTACATGATAGAAATTAGATTCTCGCAAAATTGAGCATCAATCATAAAATAGATGTTTGTTTGAGACCGTGATAACACTAAGAAAAGCATGGAAAAAACAAGTCACAAAGTCTATTCCCTAACCAATTAAACATTGATAGATGAAATTGAGAGAAAAAAATAAAATAGTTTTTTAAATTATTATTATTGACATTAAGTAAAAGACCAAATCACCTTTGAGATGACAATTAAGCCCCCCTTGAAGTCAAGCTTTAAAAGTGATTTAAAAAAAAAAACTTAAACTTAAGCTAAGTGTTCTCTTGTATTTATAAGCATTATAGCAACTTAACTATGCAAAAAAGAATAAAAAAGAAAGTAATAACTTTGATCAATTAAAAAATGGTTAATGCATAATAATTGAAAGAGAGCGAGTATGAAAGTCATTGTGGAAAACCAAAATGGTAAATTTAATGTTTAAACTCATACTAATTGATCCGAGCGAATCTTTTAAACCTAGGTTAATATTCTAAATTCATAACCCATGAAATTAAAAAACCTGGGTTCAATTAAAAATTTCATTTGTCAACCAGTTCAATGTTAAATGATAAAATTAAAAAAAAATCCTGAATTAAAAAACTAACCAAAAAAATAAGCATCAAATATGAAAGAAGAAAAAATAAAGGGGTGAAATTCAAAAGGAAAAAAAACTTCTAAAATTATATTGAATAAAAAACAAAATAAAAACAATAAGAACCAGATCTAATAGATAAAAAATTTGGAGGATGCAATTGAAAACAAAAGAAAATTTGAGAAATGAATTAAAAACAAAACAAATAGGTATCATGAAATCAGAGAGAAAATCAAAAGAAAACGAACTTGAAGGGCTAATATGAAAATATGGAGGGCCAAGCACAGATTTCTAGGAGGAAAGAGAGAAAAAAAGGAAAAAAAATTAAAAAAAAGAAGAAGAAGAATGAGGCTAGGTCATATGCCTAACCTATAGAGAAAGGGCTTGCGTGCAGGCCTACAAGTCCAGGCCCTATCACTCAACCTTTAAAAAATTTTTAAATGACAACATGTCATCCGCCCTAATACTCTGAATTGTCTACAAGTCTCCAGATTTCGACTACTAGTTTGGCTAGAAAAATAGGATTAGTTTTTTATTCAAAAACTCATTTTTAACCCAAAACATCTAAGAAACACCCTAGGAACATTGTTAAGCCAATATGTGGCATCCAAAAACACAAAAAACCGACCCAAAATCAACCCAAAACCAAAAATCTTCCAGGACTCAAATATGTTTTTTATGTGTTTTCAAGGTAAAAAAAACATCTAATATTAACTTCATTCATCATATAGAAACATTTGACACAATTATAAACCATTATGGTGGTCAAAATCTTCACCAATAACAACTTTCTCTTTATAAGCCGAAATCTAGTGATCTCGTCTCTCTTCTCCACTAAAAAAGGACTTAAAAAATAAGAAAATAAAATTTGGTATTGAAATATATTTTTTTAAAATTATAGGGACCGGTTACCTAATAGCTTAAAAAGATGGGGTGCGAAAATAAATTTTTTAAATAAATTGCAAAGACGCTATTTATTTTACCTATATTTTCCACTTCAGTTCCTTTCTCTTTTAATTCAACCCTCGCCCTCCAAAAAAGATACAATTAAATTCTAATTTTGGCTCAAAATGACTCAATTGTAGAAAAAGAATAGTTTGAGGATCATATTGAATTTTTTTAAAAAATATGTTATTTCAATCTACAATTATTCGTGAGGTGATATATAATAAAAATATTTACGTTGAAAATACTATAGCTTTTAGCTTTATACTTAATAAATTGTAATCGTATGGATGTATTTCTTTAACCTTATAGAAAGTGAGATTTTTCATATTTATCTAATGACTCCCTATAACCATCGCCAAAACATGGGGCGGTGGTGTGTGTTCATTTCTCGAGACAGGACGGAAGTTTTTTAATAAATTCATCCGCTTCACAGGTTCTGTGTATGGCTATGGTGGGGGAAATAACACGTGGCTGCATCTACGGTAGACGTGGAGCTTTGCATGAACAAGAGCCGCAGTGATTGACTTTAGCTGGCTTCTCGAGGTTAGTGAAAAGCCAGACTTCACTGTCGGCGCCGCTTTGAAATGCAGTCATATAATTGGCAAAGCTCGGCTTCTAGATTCGGCTCGCAACACGAAAGTAGTTGTAGCGTTTACACGTGGCTTAGCTGAGCTTAACCTTTTTTTTAGTTAATTGATATCACTATTTAGTTTTATGGTTGTGATTTAAAAAAAATAAGTTTAAAAAAAGTATAATTAACTGAGGTTAGTTGGATTTAAATACGTGTTTTGTAAAAATTATGATTGAAGTTTATGCACAGCAAAAAAACATGTATAAAATTTTGGTAATTGTGTAATTGTGGTTATTTTTCAAAGTATTTTTTACTTGAAAATGCATTAAAATAATATATTTTTATTTTTTAAAAAATTATTTTTGATATCAGCGCATCAAAATGATCTAAAAACATCAAAAAATATTAATTTGAAGCAAAGAAAAAAAATTTTAAAAGCGCAAAAACAAACAGTGTTTTACGAAACTCAGTTACAAAAACATGTAAAAATTGCATTTCAAACTTAATTTTTTAGTGGGTCTCACAGTATAAAACACAGTTTTAACAGTTACCAAACATCTTATTGTGTTTTTTGCATTGCAAACACAAAAGCAGGTGCAAAACAAACGCAATCTAAGGTTTAATAAAACTACATGGAGTTTTTTTTTGGTGAAACATGTAAAATGTTATCATTGAAGATGTTTTTCAATTTTTAGCTGGAAAAATATTTTATAAATAAAACATTCTTTAATGATGATGAGATATGATTATGATGATGGTAAAAAAAGTAGTGGTGGATGAGGAGGTAGTGGTGGTGATTATAAGATGGAGGTGATGGAAAAGATTGTGATGAGATGATGATAATAATAATGATGATGATAATTATAATGGAGAAGGTGATTAAAGAGAATGTTGTAGTGAAAGAAGAGATTTTTATGATGGAAATGAGATGAAGTTGATGATAAAGAAGATAGTGAAAGAAGAAGTGGTAATGGAGAAGAAAATAATGATGGTGATGATAGTGATGATAAGACGTAGATAGTAGATAAAATAATTGAATAACATTGTAAGAGCCTATTTGTTTTTACATTTTAAATGTATTTTTGTAAAAAAAATTAATTTTGTTTTTGCTTCAAATTAATTGTTTTTTGACGTTTTAAGATTATTTTGATGTATTGATGTCAAAAATAAATTTTAAAAAATAAAAAATATCATTTCTAAATGAAAAAAATATTTTTAAAAAATAATCATTATCATAACATGAGCTCTAAATAAATTATTATTTATAAAATACTTTACAGGATTTTATGAGTAAATTTTTTTTACAATAAATAAATAAAATTTAATAATTAACTATAAAGTATTTTATCAAAAATAAACAAAAAAACATAAAAAAACATAAAAATATTTTTTATAAAATATTTCACAAAACAAACCAATCTTTTAATAGAATTTGAAAAAAGAGATGATGAGAGACAAGTTAGGTTAGGACGTGGCCACTTGGGACAAGCAATTCTTTCTTTTTCTCGAAGAAGGGACCACGAAAATGTTGTTAACGTAAAAGTGAGGCCCTCGTTCGAGCAAATCTAAAGTGGGGCCCATTAAAGAAAGGACAAAACGTTATTCCTATAATTGAAACCCAAAAGATACCTGCATCCAAGTTGTCTTGTTGTCAACCTAAGATTTTTTTTTTTTTTTTTTTGTCTAAACCAATTTCACATCTTTATTTGCTAAATGCTTACTTGTCATTTTTCAGCCTTAGCTCGATTAGTATTCCTTACGTCGGAGAGGCTGAAACAAAATAGTAATTTCTTTTTTTTAATAAATGTAGCAGTTGGATATTGATGGTCTATATAACATCTAATAAAAAAAGAATTAATCTGATTTAATTTTGATGTATGAAAAATGATTTTTTTTATCAAAGAAATTAGCAAAATAGAGAGAAAATAAGAGTTTTTTTTTTTTAAATCTTGGTATAATATAGAAGAAGAAAAATTGTTGAGTTCATCTACTTTTATCATGATCAATTGATGCAAATGTAGAGCACGGTTTCCAAGCAGAAACGACTCCTTGAGTCATTGAGGATAGAGACTTATATATTCGGCTGTTAGAATTTTTATTTATTGATTTCAAAATTTTGTTGCTAAGTTGTTGTTAAATTCTTTCCTAATTTATTTTTGTAAGATTTTTTTTTGATATGTTAGCAATTTTTTTCTAGTTTATTTCCTGAATTATATAGCATCATATGTAATCTTTTAAAAGTGACAGTGATAGAAAAGAAAGTTAGTTACCAATTTTTCTTGAATGATGAATTCGAGAATTGAGAGATTCCATTGACAGAGAGAATATGTTTTGTATTGCTTTTCCACTTAACATTTGATGAGAGGTTGGCTTTAGATGTTTGCACCAATTTTGGTATCAGAGCAAGGTTTCTTTCCTCAAGAAATTCAGTGTCTCATGCATGTAATCCGCAGTGGTAATTCTTACAATATATCGAATAACCTACCCCAACTACAAGCACAGATCACCCAACTCACATCTATCCTAGAACAAATTAATCATAGGATAGATGTAACGGATGAACATCGAGCTCGAGATGAGTTTGGACCTCAAATAGGCGGGTGTGTGGGCCTCCTCTAGAAAATGAAATAGATGGTAGTGAAGGGGATGAAAATGATGAAGAATACAAGGAGAGGAACAAGGGATTTGGTGATCGTAGAGCTCATTTTGAGCGGAATGGCCAAGAATTTCCCAGGGGACAAAGAGGGCTTGACATCAACCATCACCCTTTTGATGAACTGACCAGGGGAATGAAGGTAGATGTCCCAGGTACTTTTAGGAAGTTGGACTCTAATGCTTTTGAAGATTGGTTGACGGCCATTGAGGATTCTTTTGATTGGTTCTCTTTGTCTGAGGATAGAAAAGTTTGTTATATCCATATGAAATTAAAAGGACATGCACGAGCTTGGTAGGGGTAGCATGGAAGAATAATTACGTCGTACTCAACGTGAGCTAGAGTCTAATTGGGAGGAAATGAAGGAGCGGTTGAAGGAGAAATACTTGCCTATTGATTATGAGCAAATGATGTTTGAAGAGATGTTACAACTGAGGCAAGGGATGTTGATTGTCGACCAGTATACAGATTGTTTCCAGGTATTAACTATTCGTAGCAAGGTGGTGGAAAACGAGCAACAAATCTTAGCTCGTTACCGCACGAGCTTATGTAATGAGATGTGAAAAGAGATGCTGATTGCACAACACCTAAATGTTAACAAAGCTTATCAATTTTCCTTACGAGTCGATCGAGAGGCAACTAGGGCTCTGAGACAAATGGCATCTACGGATCCTAGGCAGGAACAAGCTCCAACCCAATTATTCCAAAAACCACTTTTGCTTACTGATCCGGGTAGAAACACCGTGATGGGAGACCAAAGAGGAAAGGCCAAGCTTACAGGCGACGGACCACAATACTATAAGTGTAAAGGGTTTAGACACTTTGTTGTACGTAGTGTGTCCCGCGAGAGAAATATTTTTGGCATTTGTGTGTAAAAAAGAAATTAGAATGCCTTGATGCAGTTGAGGGAGTTAAGGAAGAAAGTGATGGCAAAGATGTAGAGCACTTGGGAGCAACCGACCTGCCTAGCTGTGTGATCCATAGAGTTTTGACTGGCACAAGAAAAAGGTCCAAGGTGATTCTGACTGGAGGCACACCAACATTTTTCATACTCGTATGGAGTATGGTGGTCGCACATTGAATGTCATAATTGAAAACAAGAGTTGAATGAATGTAATTTCTAGTGATCCGGTAAGTGTTTAGGTTTGAAAGTTGAAAAACATCGTACTACTAATCGAGTAAGTTGGGTTAATAAAGACAACCCTATCTTGGTCAAGCATTGTTTCTTAGTGAGGTTTGTGTTAGGAAAAAAACTACTCGGATGAGGCATGGTGTGATGTTGTTCCCATAACAGACCACTTGTTATTGGGTCGACCTTGGCTTTGTGATAGAAAGGTGTTGTATGGTGGTTATGCCAATTCTTACTCCTTTAAATTTAACGACAAGAAATTCATTACAGACCCTTTGCAAATTTTTGAATTTGAAGCACAAAAAAAAAAGAGTAGAAGTTATTCCAATGCTAACCATTCAGCAGTTCACTCAAGCTCTAAAAGAAGAAAAACTAATGTTGTTGGTAATGAAACGAGAGGCTAACAAGATGATGGTATAATCCCCAACACGTTTACAAAGATGCTAGAGAAATTCCAGGAAATTATGCTTGATGAGATGCTAAAGCAGCTACCACCAATGCGAGAGGTGCAACATGCCATTGATCTAATCCAAGGTTTTTCTCTGTTGAACCTACCCCATTATCGTATGGGCCCCATAGAAAATGAGGAACTCAACCGACAAATTCAACAATTGCTTGACAGTGGCTTCATCCGAGAAAGTCTTAGCTCTTATGTCGTGCCAATTCTACTTACACCCGAAAAGGACTTGGAGGATGTGCATCGATAGCCAAGCAATTAACAAAATAATGGTGAAGAACAGATATTTTATCCCTTAGCTTGAAGACATGCTAGATTTATTAAGTGGCGCATCGATCTTTACAAAAATTGATCTTCATAACAGGTATCATCAAATCTGAATCCATCCTGGAGATGAGTGGAAGATGGCATTCAAGCCCAAGTTGTTGTCACCTCTATCTATGCTACTCAGGTTGTCGAATGTTTCAAACTTAATAAAGATCTTTTTTATTTGCATGGATAATATTAATTAAAGTTTGTTCATCCTGTGTTGAAGTCTTGAAACTTGCCTTAACCCAAATATCCTGAATAAACTCATTAAATATCTCTTTATTGTTTTTGGCCCTTAACCTTTTAACTGGTCAAATCGGCACCTCTAATGAATTATTTGATAATACTTGTTGATTCTCATTGAAACCCAAACGAATTTCCTAAACTTAGGTTACTCTCCTAAACTCACAACCTGTTAAATTCTAAACCCAGACTCAATCAAGAAGCTCAATTCTCAACTAATTTAATATTAAATGATGAAACCAGAAAAAAAATATCAATCAATAGAATGAGGATCAAATCTGATAAGAAAAAAACTAGAGGATGAGATCGCAAAAAAAAATCAATTTTAGAAATTATTACATATAAAACAAATAGTAAACAAAATAGGGATCAAATATAAAGAAAAAATAAATTGAAGGGCTGCTTTTAAAATTTGGAGGGTCATACATGTAAACAGAAGAGAGAGAAAAAAAAAAAAAGTCATCAACACCAAAACAAAGGTTTGATAATCACACACATCACCGAGGGATGGAGTGGTCTTCTAGGCAATTGGAACGCCACCCTGAAAGTTGGGGTTTGGCCGTCAGGCGATGCTGCATGTACGTCTAAAGAGCACAACCATGACACATGCGTCAAACACTTTTTCAAATAATATTTATATTTATTAAATTACCAAATCTCCCCTTAGTAAACCTAATTATAACAAAAAAAACCATACTACAAAAACAAAAATGCTCCTAAATATAAGTTAAAGAAACTTTGGTTTTAAGAGTAATTTAGTCATTTGATTGTATTTTAAAAAACAAAAAGATGAAAATGCCACTATATGTCAGTTTGAATTTGTTTTTACTTTTAAAAGTAATTTAGTCATTCACTATGCTTTTGAAATGTTAAAAGATTGATTTGTCCCCGATTAATATGATAATGACTAATAAACCTATGCAAAAAGACTGTTTTACCCTCATTATCTAGTTATATGAGTTTTTTTTTAGAAGGATAAAATAATCATTTTACCATTTTAATCTTGCAAACCCCCAGCCTAAAATTTTAGTATTAATAAAAAAATTATTAACCTAGGAATAAAATGAGTTAATTAGAAAATAAATATGGAGATAATGAATAGATTGAAATGAGTTCTTAAAGATTTAAAACTTCGTGTGTGTTATTTTAAAAGTAGACCGAGATGGGATGTAAACCTTGGATAAATTCTATTAGAATAGTGAAGTAAAAATTATGTTAAGTAAATTGAATATTCACACTAGAAGGATGATAATAGATTTTGGAAAATTGAAATAAAATGGTTATGTGCTAATTTTGAAAATAAGAATACAAAAAATGGCCAAAAATAAAAAAATAAAAAAAATACAGAAACATTAATAAAAATTAAATGGAAGTGATCCATGAGGAACGAAAGGTATTGCGATATAATTCAATGAAATTAAAAATAACCCAGCTTAAATTCAGTATAAATAGGTGATGAAATCTAAGAAATATTACCCATGAAACATAAAATGGTGTAAAGGAGGGACATAGTGAAAATTAACAAAATCCATATATAAATATAGGTGTGTGTCCGACCATTGCAAAGAAAAAAAAGGGTGAGGGAGATAGTTCTTCATTTATCTTAAGCTTAATCATTTTAAAACCTAAGGAAAACTAAAGATTGGAGGGAAAAGTATAAGATTGTGTTAGTATAAACACTTAATCACTTAAAATTAAAAAAAATTTAGGGAAGAGAAAGTAAGGATTTAGAGAGAGGAAGTTAGGGTGATGAAGGGGGGAAAGGAGAAAGTTCGGAGAAATTTTAACTAGTTAGCTTTCAAATTATATATTATTGCTTGATAAAGTGTTTTAAGCTTATCTGAACAAGTAATTAATAAGTTTAATTAAATTTTAATTGAATTTTAAATTCTTGGATTTAGTGTTCGTATGTGAAATTAGAGGTTTCGTGAAATGGTTATGGGGTGATGTTGTTAAAATGTAATAGCGTTGAAATGGCCTAAGATAAAAATAACTAAAATAAAAAGAGAAAAGGAGGCTGAAAGAAACTTGATTCATCTTGGGATTTATACTTTAATTTCTTGTTTTTAGGATGTAATAAATTCTCTTAATAAGTTGTTTTAATTTGTTTTGTGTTTTTTTTCTTAAATGGTTGAGTTGCTATAGTATTTGGTAGAGGTTTATGGTTTATGAAGTGTGATATGGAATTGTGTTTTGATGATGAAATGATGATATTTAATATAGGTGATGAATGGAAAATGGGTTAGTAGAGAGAGCTTTCATTTTAGAGAATGAATTTGATGATGTTAATTGTTGCAATGTAGCGGTTGCACAAATTAATTACCCTAACTTAAATAAACAAGATAGTATAGAGCAAATAAGGAGTCGATCCCACGATGAAGGTTTAATTTAGATTTTTATGCTATATGATATGCAACAGGGAGGGTTTTGAAGTTATCTATGCTATGCTATAGTAAACAAAAAGAAACAATCAATGCTAAATAAAATAAAAAACTGAAATTTATTAAGAAAACAAATCTTGGTCACAAGTAAATGTCCACCTACATAAATTAAAACTGATCATAGAAACGAAACATCGATTTATACTCTGAATATTTATCTTTTGTTACGTTGATTAGTTAACATATCCGTTGTATGACTAATCGTAACCATCAAACAACCACAGTGTCCACCGCATTAGTAATTTAATTCAATGGCAGCCTTAAGAACTAGATAAATTGATTAATCTAGACAACATAACTGTCCGCAGTTCATGTTTAATTTGTTCGAATGTTCTCCCTAAGATTAATAACATATATCCGCCACAATTATTAAACTTAGTTGCTTCACAAGTTTATATACCATAACTTCAGTTTTTATAGCAAACTTAGCAATAGATTGTTCACAATAATAACTTAGAGTCCGCTCTAGCAATTAAAAGAAACAATCATAGGCAATAAGCATAGGAGAACAAACATATTCATTCATCATATAAATTGAAAAGAAAAGGTAAAATAAATCTCACAGTTTTTGAAATCCAAAGGTTTCTGTGTCTTTGCAACTAAGAAAAAGAGTTAGCTTTACATGTCTATTAACAACTAATTAAAAAGAAAGAAGAATGCATGATTTTGGGTTTTTTAGAGGAAGGTGCATTTTTTCTCTCTTAGCTGACCGCCCCCCTTTCCTTTCTCTTTTTCTTTTTATATCCTAGGAAACCCTAATCCCTTTTCTACAAAAATAATCCTTTCCTAAATAAACATTTTACATTTAAGTAGTTCAATAACTATTTTTCTTAAAAAGAAGAAATAGTCTTGCATAAAATCTTCAAGCTTTGACTTTTAACTTAGAGGAGTTAAATTTCCTAAATAAAGACTTGGATGTTGGTTTGGATGCTTTGGGATGTAATTTGGACTTGTTTCTTCACAAAACCTATATGTTGGCAGAATTCATATGTCAACTTAAAAAACTCATATCTATCTCATATGAGCTATTTTTCTACTGCAATTTGGTAGGCTGATAAGTCTTCAAGTCAAGAATCCAATAAAATTAAGTTTGCATCAAATGGACTTATGTAGCTCAAGATATTCAAGTCAGAATGGTCGGAGGTCAACATTGGCAGAATGCAAGATTTGACTTTAAAGGCTGTGATTTCCACGCTCTTTCTTTCTTTTCTTTTTTTCCCTTACCAATTTATAGAAAGGTATGGATGTTAGCTTTCTAATGCCATTAGGATTACTTCGTTTTGACTTTTAGAGCTGAAGCTCTGCACAAAACATCGATCGGATGTCAAATCTGTCAATTATCTCCAATTTACTTCTTTTTTAATCTTACATCCAAAAGTGCCTTCAAAACATAAAACAAAGAATATCAAGGCATTTTATATATAAAACATGGGCAAAATATTAGGTAAATGTGGGTAAAACTATCAAATAATATGGTTGCGTCAATAATGGGTTTAAGATTTATGTTAAATGATGACATATGAATGTGTTATATTTTATGGTTGCTAAAAACGATAGAAAAATACAGGGGGAACAAATAGATGTTAAACTTAGAAATAAAAAACTAGACAACTTGTCTCTCAGTTTCTCCACTAATATTAGGATCCTAAGATGATAGAATTTAAGATAATTTCAATTATAAAAGTTATAGATATGGATGTCACCTTTTGAACGCAACTTACCTTGCGTAAATTGAAGTGACAAAACACTAGATATGGGATAAATATCGAAGAAGGGTCTAAACTGAAATCAGTAGTACAATTTTTTGTGCTACTGTAATTTGTGAATTTTGACATATAGATGGCAAAACTGGGTTTAGTCATTTTCATAAAAGTTGTAGACCTGTGTTTTAGTTTTTCAAAGAAAAAAACCACATATAAGAATAAGTTCTATAATTTTAGTTATAATCAAAATATTGAACAATGTTATGAATTAATTATGTAGAACCACCTAACATTTGTAAATTGTTAAATCTTGTTTGTTTGGAGTTGTTCTTAGTTAAAAATGTGGAATTATTGAGGGAATAGAAATGGAAAGTGTGTGTATTTATGGACAAAGCTTGAAATTAATAAAGTGTACTTATTGGTACAAGTGAGACTGTGAGCACCAAACAGCAGCAAGGGATGACTAGCAGATCACAAATTTCAGGTAGATGCTTGGTACCTTAGACAATTATTTTAAAGTCTCTTATAAATTCTTGATTGAGGTTCTTGTAAAATGCACATCAAAAATTCTATTATTCATGTTTATTATATGAATATTGGTTGAACTAGTTTCCTGGTTTAGGACTAGTGCCTTGCGAATGAGCTATTGGTTGGACCAACTTCCTGGTGCTAAGACTAGCACCTTGAGAATGGGTGATTGGTAGAACTAGTTTCCTGGTTTGGGATTGGTGCCCTATTAGATGAGTAATTATGAAAATTTGGTTAACGGAATTAGAACCCTAGATAATAGGCTATTTAAAAAAAGAAAAAAATAAATTGATAGTGTGTTGTATAATTTCTTAAATTCTTTAATTAATGGTACTTTTATAAATTAATATGCAGGTTCATCTCAACATTGTATTTCCTAGTTGATGAATTAGTGTCTCTTCTATATATCTACTTAGTGTAATAAGTTAATAGAGTAATTCCTTTTCGAATTGTATTTAACATTAATTTTGATTTGTATGTATAAATTTATGTAGTACTTTATTTTATTATGTAATAGATTTATGTTATTATCTAAGTTATATGATGCATGAACCTAGTTGTTGCAAGTGATTAATTATTTGTTTCTTTAATTAAATTGTATGAACTATTCCTAGATTTTATTAAATTAAAGTGTGTAAAAGCATTGGTTAAATGATGATTGTTTAAGTCCAGGATGTTGGACTATGAATTTAATATATTATTAATGACAAACAAAACGATATTGGCGATATCTTGGTACCACTCATATAAAAAAAATCCTAGGATTTTCTTATTATTATTCTAGAATCCATGTGAAAATTATTTTAAAAGTTGGGGTTGTTACATATATGTTTTTAGAAATTAAGTTAGTAGACTTACATGAAGAATAACATAAGTTGTGGCTATAAAAAAAAAAAAAAAGATGCTTAGTTTATGACATGGAATGTACTACGATGAAAATTGTTATAATGGAACTTAGTTATAGTTCTCGAGTTTATAAGAATAGATATTAATGAATTGGTCATGTTTTGATAGGGAACACCTCAGCGGCAAGACTATAGAGTGAAGTAGATGATGAGACATCACATACAGTAGGTAGGTGTCCTAAACCTTAATATTTTATTTGAATCGCTTAAAACATTTTATCTACAATTATCTTTAATATACAAATCATGAGTGAAGTATAAAACGATAAAAAGGTGGAAGAAAAGGAAATGAATATGAATTTGATTACATGTCTAAGGTGATTTAGGAGCTAATGATATGAATGTGATTTATTGATATCAATAATGAAGTTGATATTTACTTGAATTTAATTAATTGTTCTAAGTTATGAAGTTAATGATGTCAATGAGTACATCGACATTGACGTTAACAAAGTAGACAAAAAAACGATACTAATGAACTTGATTAGCTAATGATACCAATAAGTATCAACATTTCTTAAACTTGATTAGTCGTTCCTAGTTTGGAAGACTAATGATACCAATAAATTATATTGATATTGAGATTCTTAAACTTGATTAGTCATTCCCGGTTTGGGAGACTAATGATATTAATCAATTATATTGATATAGATATTTTTTAAACTTGATTAGTTATTTCCGGTTTGAGAGACTAATGATGCTAATAAAATTTATTAGTATCAACATTTATATAAAAATATATAAGTGAAAAATCAAAACATTGTTGTTTTAATAAAAAAATATTAAATTTTTTTCATGGACTCAAACTAGGTTATAAATTGAGGGATGACTTAGTTAACTCATTAAGCTAAAACAATTATATAAAATTACGTTAAATGTATTATGCTTGTTACCCTGGAATCATTTGCCAACGAGGCCAACAACCTTCTTCCATCCAAAAACGGCAAATTAGAATTTGGTCCAAAAACACCAAATATCGAACTGCTTGAAGAATATCTATCTCCACAAGATATGGTCAGCCAAAAACATTAAACCATGGATTGGTAGTCTTGACCTAAAAGAAAGTAAAAACTCTAATTAAAGAAAACCTTCAAAAAATTCAAAAAAGGCAGCAAAACAAAATCCCGAGTCCACAAGATCCCACGAATCCCACACGCACATGTTCCCCTTGGTGGGCCCGGAACCATCGGACTTGAAAGCCATAGTTTAAATATAGTTAATTGTTAGAAGTGGCAAATCCACAAATTTCCCCACAGAAACCAAAAATAAAGAGGGAAAAAAAGAAAAGAAAAGGACAGAGGCCCCGTGATGTGGGGTCCATTAAACCTCCTCCGCCCTACACGCTGCCCTTTAACTACCTTCTCCTCATAATAATAATTTTAATCGAATTTCTTTCTTCTACTGCTATATATACCCTTCTCATTTCTCTTTACTTCTCGTCCAGCTTTCCGTATATTCTCTCTCTAGAAACCTTCTTGCCGGCCAAACACTCTCGTATTTCTCTCTCTAGACACGTCTCTTCTGTCCTGTTCTCTTCAGAGCAATAACCAGACTCTACGTTGTCCTACTTGTGGCATAATCCTTCCTCTTCTAGATTTTCGACTTCTTTGTCTCCCCTCCTAGACATAGTTTAAGACCTTATTATGGATCAAGAAAACAGAAAGAAACGAACCCGGGATGAGTTGGGCGTCTCGCGTTCCGATTCTCCCGAGGTTAAACTAGCTCGGGTTGACTCGGAGGCTAACTCGCCCCTTCTGGAACCTGACCGAGATGAACTGGTTGAGGTCCGTGAAGATTTGCTCAGCATCTTTGATGATTCGGATGAGCCAGTCGTTCAGGGGCTGGAATCGGTTATAAAAAGTTTTGAAGAGGAGATTCACGTGCCGGATATGTCGTCAGATTCTGGTGGTTCCCAAACAGACCTTGGTTACCTCCTAGAGGCCTCGGATGACGAGCTTGGCTTGCCGCCGACGTTTGCTGTTGGCGAGGGGAAAGACGCCGCCGCTGTCGCCGTTTTGCCAGCGGAGGAGGAGGGACCTGGAGCTGTTGGTTTTGTTGAGATGCTAGGGTTTGAGGATGAGATACCGAGTTATGACTCATTTGAGTTTGGGCTCGTTGGTAACACGGAAGGAAATCATAATTATTGTGATAATAACGGAGATTTTGTGGCGTTAGGTGGGTTGTTTGATTATTCGGACGAGAACTCGGTACCGGCCGATATTTCGGGATTGCTGTGGCAGCCCGAGTTATCGGCTTTGTGAAAATATCTAAAAACAATGGAGGATAAAACGTTGCTGGCAACCCGGAGTTTGTATGGTAACCGTACGTTTCAGTAGGAAAGAAGTGTGTTCATATTATGATATGATGTTTAGGCTGTAAATTTTGGAAAGAAAGAAGTAATCAAGGAAGAAAAATAGGTGTTGATTGTGAATTATTTTTTTTCAGATATTTTGTATTTTTAATATTAATTTAAAGTAAAACCGATTGATTGGATCGCAAATTTTTATGGCTGCTCGTAACATATGGTTTCAAACGTCACCTAAAAACATTAGCGCCTCGAAAAGAGGGATGCGAAAAACAGTGGGTTCATATGGCTGCTCGAATCAATGGACCAACAAATTGAACCGTTGGAACTATGGTTCTTTTAAGATGCGAAATGGTATTGTATTAATACAACAAATAGAGTTATAAGTATAATAGTATTTTCATACAGAAGATAACAATAGTACAAATCGAATGTCCTCGTCTGCAATATATCTTGATGATGACAGCCATTAAAACTGGTCTTTCGAGAGCAAAATCCTCCAAAACAATAGATGAATGGATTGCACTATTCATTGATCATCAACATCCTCAAAACAACTAGAAAATGTCTAGTAGTAGTGAGCTCCTTGTATTATAAAAGGTCACTGGTTCAGATCCTCATTCTAAGGTATTTTAGCGTTAAAAATGATAGATTACAAGAAAATGTCAGAGTGACCCCCTATCACTGTAATTAATGGAGGCCAATTTAATATTGATCCAAATATGAAATCTTACCACTCACGAAACAAAATTAAATCCTAACTCAATAAAACTAAAATCAAATTGAAAAGAATTCGATCTATTCATTATGTAAACCAAAGAATTATAGTTATTGGGTGAAAACTTCAACCCGTTGATTATAACGAACCAAAAACTAAAGTAATAAAGGTTGAACACCATAAAAAAATAAGCTTTGATAAGTTCTGACTAATTCAATGAAAAAACAAGAGTAAAAGAAATCATCTCCAATGTTTTATTTATGAAATTAATGGTTTTTTTTTTAAACTTACAAACCAAAGAAAGAATTTATAGTTCAATAAAACAAACTTTACTGAAATATTAGGATCAAATTAAAACCCAAATATAAACAAGTTTAAAGTACTTTTAAAATAAAATTATAAAGTTAATGTCTTAATAAATAATGCTCAATTTGTACAATAATTTCTAGGCCATATTAGAAGGTATTTTCAAAGTCTGATTGTTATGAAATTTTAACCCTATAAAAAATATGACATTTAAAATCTTCTGGAAATTTTTTTGTATGATCCAATATGGGTTTAAAGTTATGACCATTAATATAAATCTGTGTAACCAAGCTCTAGTACATGTTAATCGGCCTATATTTGCTTGGATTACATTGATCAAGGCTTGATCCTCCTTTGAACTCATTTTCTTACTTGGAGCCACCTTAGAAAGAATTCTCAAAGCTTTCTTGGTTCAATTATCATGAATCAACCCATTGAATGCCTCTTCGATCCTCTTGGCTATTTCCATTGTAATAGGTCCAATCGACACATACATTGGACCCTATAAAGTTGCTTGTTGATTATTATCATTCCCCTAATACTTAAAAGAATTCAACATGGAACTGTTATCTACATCAAAAGGATAAAGATTAGAAAGATTGAATACAACACTAACATTATACTTACCTAGAAGTTCCAACTTGCATGCATTGTCATTAATCTATTCAAGACTACCAAAATTATGTTAGTCTCCCTCGTATTAGGAGATCACAAATTATTGACTAAGACATATTTCAATTGTATTCACATTCTTAATGTCCGATCCAATCGTCTTGGATTTCAATCATATCAATTGTACTCAACACATTACATTAATTCATATGATATTACACAGTAGCAATTATAAAAATTTTAAAAGAAAATAAAAACCAATATATGTATGTGATTTTATAGGAATACAAATGTAAAGAGGAATTATATTCGTACATCAATAATTCAAAGGTCAACGAATACATAAAATCCCAAAATATGCATAACATACTTAGTCTATATTAACAAAAGTGAGATAAGGTAAGATTGTACCTGGCGCGAGTGAGAAGGTCTTGAAAAGTACAACATTCAAATATAATCATTTAAATAACTAATAATAACTAATAAACTGAAAATTATTACTAAATCTTTTTCTTTCCTTTGTTGCAATTCGAAGATAATACATTTCTTATCATACATTGATTCTTTTTTGTTTTTATTTAACTTTCTAAATTAACATCATGATACTATTAGATATCCATAACCTGGATAATTTTCTTAATGCTGATATCAATTTCAAATTGATATCATTAATCATCACTTAATGAAAGGTTAATCAACAAAATGCCAAAACTAGCTCATTGACATCATTAGCCGTTGTTTCTCTGGTTAACTAATCATAAAATTTAAGGAACATATTGATGCCAAGGTATCCACCTTGACATCATTAGCTTTCCCTATTGTTCAGGAAAGCTAATCAAATCAATTTTTCTTTTATTTCTTGTCCTTTGGGTGGTTATGCTAATACTAATGAATTTTATTTACATCATTAGTCTTCCTTACTGGGACCGACAAATCAAATTCAAGTAAATGCTGATATTAATGTAACCTAGTAATATCATTAGCTTTCTAAATCTTGAAATAGCTAATCAAGTCCTTTAAGAATACTTTCACTTAACATTTGGTAATGTCGATGTCAAAGAATCCTTCGATATCATTAGCCTCCATATCAAGAATAGCTAATTAAGTTTTTCCATCCATTTCCTTTCTTTCCCCACTTATTTAATGATTTTCCATACTAATACAAGAAACAAATGGAAGTAAATCTAACAATTATATTAGTGCAAAAACTACAAAATATAAGGGTTTGACACCTATTTGCGGTGTGTGACGTCCCAGCACCAACTCTGCCCTATGGTTTAGCTGCTATAGTATCCCTTGTCAAAAACAAGATTAATTCATTACCATATATTCTCATAACCTTAGGAACCATAACTTGATTCTTTATGAAAAATTCCATATCTAAAATCTTCATCAATTTTTTGAATTAAAATTCTCTAAAACATATAATTACATAATCTCTTAATTGTTTTACTATTTTTTTATAATTAAATACTAACTATTAAAGCTTCTAAATTTCTTAATTTAGCCAACCCGGAGGGTCATGCTTTTTTATTTTTTTGCTTTATTCATTTATTTTGACTTCACCATGCCACATTTTTATTAACCTTAATTACACCTAATATAATTGAAACACAATTCAAGCCTTATTTAATCACAATTTATGTCAAAGTTTTACTCCTATTTACTTGACAATTTTCACAATGCCTTGATATATTCATGACTTTTATTTTAAATCATTATATATTTTTTTTTAATTTTTGTGTACTCATTTTTTGTATGGGGACTCAAAAATGAGTAACATCAAATGCCCCCTCTTTACAATACTTATGGAGCAAAGACTTTGTGTAATAAGTTTTGTAAAGATAAACAAAATTGAACTCCTGTAATTTATTTTCTCAAAGCTTGGTTGATCTAAAGCTTTGTCTTCACATCAATCCCCTTCAACCAGACACTAACAATCAAAACTATGTATAACTAGGTCATTCTTGGATCCCGATTTGGCGATCCTCTAAATTCTATCTTTTGTTGGGTTAACCTGAAATCTCATCCGATGATTCCTTTTAACTAGAACCTAAAAATATTCTTCCTGATGGCAGGGTTTGAACCCCATTTTTTATTTGAGAATTTCCTAATGGTAGGGTTCTTCTCACTTTTCTTCCAATGCTAAGATAATGTTGGTGGTTCAGTTAACCTGAGATCCCATATGGTGATTTCATATAACCAGGACCAAAGTCTCTGTGTAGCTCGGTCAACCTGGAATCCTATCTGGTGACTCCCTTTAACCAAAGCTAAAATCCATGTGTGGTTGGGTTAACCTGAGACCTTATTTGATGATCTTCTTTAACCAGAACCAAAATTTTGTGTGCAACTTGGCCAACCTGAAATCCCATATGGCAAATCCCTTTAACCAAAGCTAAAATTCATGTATGGTTGGTTAACCTGAGACCCATCTAGCGATCTTCTTTAACCAGAATCGAAATTCTGTGTGCAGCTTGGTCTACTTGAAATCCCATCTGGTGACTCCTTTTAACCAAAGCTAAAATACATGTGTGGTTGGGTTAACTTGAGACCCTATCTGGCGATCTTCTTTAATCAGAACCAAAATTTTGTGTGCAGCTTGGTCAACCTGAAATCCCATCTAGCGACTTCGTTTAACCAAAGCTAAAATCCGTGGGTGGTTGGGTTAACCTAAGACCATATATGGTGATCTCCTTTAATCAGAACCAAAATTTTATGTGCAGCTTGGTCAACCTGAAATCCTATCTAGCAACTCCCTTTAACCAAAGCTAAAATCCGTGGGTTTTAACAATCTTTTGACTCATTTAAGTCGGTTTTCAAGAATTCTCCTGTAACAAACAAAAAATCTTGTGCAATGTTTGATGTTGAATGCATGCATTCTTACCTAGCTTGGAAACATAGGTCCTATTCCTTTAATTTTGCAAAACTCTCTCTTGACATGAGCTTGTTCAAGTGTTTGAAATTGTATGCTGGACCTGTTTCAGGTGCTGTCTCTTTTACCCATCATATCTTTAGGAAAAAAAAGTCCCCACCTTTCTTGCAAGTGGCCTTTTTCTAAAAAATGTATGTTTTGACATTGCCTTTTATTATGCTCTTGTTAGTGCTTTAATTTTTCTTTTTTACATTAAGGGCTTTTTGGTTCTGTTTCAGCATACAAAATTTTCAAGAAGAAAAATCTTTAAAAGACTTGGTTTTGTTCATGACAATTAAAACTTTCACATCAAAAACTCTTTTAAGCAATTCCTCTTGAGAGTTTTATTGATTTCTACAACGTGGTTTGTCTTTAGGTCAGGCTTTTATTAGAGGTGACCTTCTGTTTAATTTTTCAACAGGTTTCAAGTATTTACTTGAAAGGGTTGTGTTGAAAAAAAGGATTATCTCATATTAGCATTTTTCCTCTTATGGATAAAAGCGGGCTATCACTCATTTATCAAGTCGTGTGAATCATAAAAGCAATATCTATCAACCCAGGTTGTGTGCACTTGATTAGAAAGGACTTCTAAAGGTGTGTAATGCAGGCTACAACTGTGGGCTATGAAAGAAAATGATGCTTTTAAGGCTCAAAAGTGTTTGAGGGTTTAAAGACTTAGGATCACTCTTCTTTTATCTCTTGTTCTTGTGAAGTTGTCTTGGAGACTATGCTTGGAGAAACTTGCTTAATAATCTCTATCTCAGTCTTAAAGCCTCATCAAATCATCATCTTTTTTTTTTCTTTCCACTTTCATGATGATGCCCCCAAGTGTTGGGTTCTAACTTTCAAAGATCCAAGTGTTTTTCTTGGTATTTTGCCCAAACTTCTTCTCCTCTTCCTTTTTAGCCTTTTTTCAATCATTGGACTTCTATTCTTAGCTTTTTTTTTTACAATTGATTCTACTATACTCTTTGCCCCTAATATGGGTTATGATCCTTATCAGGGTTTTTTATAAATATGAAACTCATTCCAACTCAAAAAGAGACCACTAAGGATATAATCTTTAGAAAGTGAAGGGATAACAAAGATGACATTTTCTCATTTCAAAACACACATTGTTAGGATTGATAAACTTTGTTCTCGTCCTGAAAAAAATTACTGGTGATTAAGAGTGATTACCCAACCATTCATTTATACATTTCAAAATGCTACTAGAGACAATGTTTTATCTCAGGGTATTCCTGATTTTGCACAAAATTCTTGATATCATAGTACAAAGGGTTTCCATCTATCTCTTCTTCAACTGAGTAATAATGAGCTGAGTAGTTTCTGATGTCAATGTGTATTGGTTGTACCTTATGCCCGAGATCAATTGTAGCCATAATAGCCATTATGGCCAAAGCATTAGCAAAATGGTTCCCTTCTCTTTCTAGATAGGTGAATTCTACTTCTTCAAATTCTTTTACCAGTGTGGATAGATATTCCTGATACGGCCCCAGCTTTTCTTCCTTGGTTTGCCATTCTTCTTTTATCTGACAGATAATCAACATTAAGTCGCCATACACATCTATTTTTTTGATCTTCAGCTCCAATGCAACTTCTAAATCGAGAATGCAAGTTGCATACTCAGTTGTGTTGTTAGTGCATTTGAAATGCAACTTTACTGAAACCGGATACTGATTCTTGTCAGGAGAGATTATTACTGTGCCGACCCCATTACCATACACATTCACTGCACCGTTAAAAAACATGGTCCATCGTTTTGTCTTTTCTTCTTCTTCTTCTTCTTCTTCTTCTTCTTCTTCTTCTTCTATTGACATTATATCTTCATCAGGAAAGTCAAAATCCAATGGCTCATAATCTCCAATAGTGTTATCAACTAGATGGTTAGCAATTGTACTTCCTTTCACGACTTCCCTTGTCATATATACTATATCATATTTTACCAATAAGACCTGCCACCTTGCAACTCGGCTTGAGAGATAAGGTTTGTCGCAGACATACCTTAAGGGATCCACCTTTGAAATCAACTACGTGGTATGATACAACATATAATGTCATAATCTTTTTGTCATCCATACTAGCGCATAACAGAGCTTTTCTATCACCATGTATCTAGACTCACATTTGGTGAACTTCTTACTTAATAATAAATAACTCCTTCTTTCTTCCTGGTTTTATCATGCTGACCCAATACAAATCCCATAGCTGCTTCAGTCACTGTCAAATATAGTGACACGATCAAAGAGTTGATGTCTTATCCCAAGTGCAGGAGTGTCAAAGTAATAAATAACCCGGCAAGACCGGGGTCGAACCACAGGGAGGTGAATTATATAAATTACAAATAAAGAAAAAGATTTGAAGAGAATAATAACAGAAAAGGAGTTAAAGAGAGTTTTGGGATGTGATATTGGTGTAAGGATTATACAATGATAAAACAGATGTCAAGGTTAAAGGATTCACTAATGGTATTTCAAATAAATATAATATAAACTCTTTTTATTACTCAATTGGAAACCACACACAAAAAAGGTTCCAATCAGATGATTTATCGTTATTAGCTCATTATAAATTATTAACATAATCATATTAATCATCTTATCTAAGTAACACCATATTTATAAATATCATCAAGCATTCATGTTGCTAGCTTATGTTAACAACAAATCAAGTTCCTATCATAACAACGATGTCGGCTGAAAACTATGTAGGATCAAGTATTTGATGTACCAAGTGTTATACAACACAAATCTAGATTAACCATTTAACAAGCAAGGTATTAAGAATTAGTAAGATAAAAAGATAAAACATGCTAATAACAATTTTTCTTGGATATGAACATTAAAGTTCATGTTGAATTTATATTATACCTATTCTAACACCATTAGTAAAACCTTTTCACCTTGACATAATTAACTTAGCTAAACATAATGAAGAAGAAAAACATAAATAAACAACATAAGAACATAAACATGATATAAGTTAACTAAGTATAAGAAAGGAAATGAAAAAGCATAAACAAGAGATTAATATAGCATGAAAGAAAACTTGAACATTACAAAGATATAAAGAGAAAGCAAGAAGATGATTTTGATTTGAAAAATAATATATGACTAAATACATGGCAAATGCCTCCTTTTATAGGCTAAGATTCAGAACTATTGATTGGTAGGCAACCATTGATTTGGTGGCTGGTTTTTGACATTGTTGGCTGCTGGTTCTTGATATTGTTGGCAGATTTATGATATTGTTGGCTGACAAAAACGTCATTGCTGATAAAAACATCATTGCTAACATCAGAATTTGAGCCCTTTGTTCCCTGAAAGCTGTGAGCAATTGTCTCATCTTTAAAAAAAAAAAAAAAACCCAGAGCTCATTTGGACTTCTAGAACTCAAGATATGAGCTGAAAATCGAACAGTGTTTGAGCTGCAGGACAGTTTCCGACTTCTCCGTTGTTACTAAGATTTGAACTTGAAAACGGCAGAATTGAGTCTTGAACTATTCATGAAAGTTTTAGGTCTATATCTTATCTTTCCATCCATATAAAGTGGACCTAAATCTAAGTTCTACAACTCCAGTTATGATCAAATAACTGAATGGTGTTCCAGTTTGGAATTGAACCAGCATATCTTCTCTTAGCCTAGTCCTCTTTTTGTCTCTTCACTTTCAATAGTTAATCACATTAATCAATCCTTTGAATTGTGAGATATACCTGTATTCAAAACAAGCATTTACCATAAATTAAAGATATATTATATTATCATACTTGTTATTATAAAACATGCTTTAGTTAGGGAATTTAACGATACTTTAGTGCAATACGATGATATAAAGCGCACAACAGAGCTTTTCTATCACTATGTATCTAGACTCACATTTGGTGAACTTCTTACTTAATAATAAATAACTCCTTCTGTCTTCCTGGTTTTATCATGCTGACCCAATACAAATCCCATAGCTGCTTCAGTCACTGTCAAATATAGTATCAAAGGTCTCCCCGACATAGGAGGAACAAACAAAGGCGGATTTTGTAAATAATGCTTGATTTTATTGAAGGCCTTTTCACACTTCTCATTCCAAGTCCCATAATTCTTTTTCCTCAGTAGTTAGAAGATAAGTTCACATGTTGTTGTTAGCTGAGCTATAAATCGGGCAATGTAGTTCAATCTTCCAAAAAATCCCCTTACCTCCTTCTCTGTCTTAGGGGATGGCATAGATTGGATGACCCTCACTTTATCTAGATTTACCTCTATACCTCTATCACTTACCACGAATCCTAGTAGCTTTTTAAACTTGACTTCAAATGAACATTTTACATGGTTGAGTTTTAATTCATACTTCCTTAATCTCTCAAATAACTTTCTCAAAACTTTGACATGGTCTTCTTCCTTTTTGGATTTGGCAATCATATCATCTACACACACCTCAATTTCTTTGCAAATCATATCATGGAAGAGCATCACCATGGCTCTTTGATAGGTAGCCCCTACATTCTTCAAACCTAATGGCATAACCTTGTAGCAATATGTTCCCCACGGTATGACAAAAGTTGTTTTCCCCTTATCTTATAGACCTATTTTTATCTGATTGTATCCCGAGAAACCATCCATAAAGGAGTACATGGAACTACATGCAGCGTTGTCGACCAAAACATCTATATGCGGCAGAGAAAAATCATCTTTAGCACTAGCTCTATTCAAATTCCAGAAGTCCATGCGAACCCTAATCTTCCCTTCTTTCTTTGGCACGACAGCATTGTTGGATACCCGATGTGGATCTTCAACCACTTCTAGGAAGCCTGCATTCCACTGCTTCTCAAGCTCCACCTTGACTTTGATCCAAGCATTTAGATGGGCTCTCCTCAGTTTTTGCTTAATGGTTTACAACCTTTTTCCAATGGTATCTTGTGCATTACAATACTTGTTTCCAAGCCCAACATATCTTTATAAGACCAGGCAAAAACATCTGAATATTCTTGTAGTAGGGCAATGAATTCCACTCTTTGTTCAAGAGTATTTAAGGTCCCTATTTTCAACTCTTTCTTAAACTGATCGTTACCAACATTTATATGTTTGAGTTCTTTTGCAGCGGGTTTCCAAGTTTGTTCATGTTGCTCCACTAGCTTTGTGAATTCCTTGATATTGATTTCATCTCACTCTTCTTCTTCTATAATATCATATGTTCGTTAAAGTTTGACCATTCATTCTTGATGCTAAGTGTATGTGATGTTTATGGAAGATCCACTTTCAGGATTCCTGAAAGCGGGAAGTGTTTGGTGTAAATGCGCTAAAAGACAATTTTAAAAAATGTATGATCTCATATTATAAAGAAAAGGTGGGCTTAATGACAAAAGACAAAATCTAGCTCTTAAGACAACAAAAGCAATGACAAAAGCATGTTAAGACAAGCAAAGTTGATTTACATTTTCAATACTACTAGAGCTTCCTGGATCTTCCAGTTTTGAAAATTTTCACCTTTGGCCTACTTTCGTACAAAGGTTTAGGCGGAGACTTCTTCTAGAGTATGAACAGTCAGTTGTGGTAACGCTTTATCTTCCTTTTCAACCACTGTCTTCTAATCACCTCCTTCCACCTTATCCCCCTTCAAGGTGTTTATGTCTATAGCCGATAGTCCTTGAACGAGGCTTTCCAATCTTTCATCAGGTTGTATCACATATGTAGCCTTTGGGAACGACACCCTAAGAGGAGGGATTTCCAACTCTTCTACCTCAGGCTCTCTTCCTTCAATCCTAGCCATTCTTCGTTCCCTTCTCCTACCAGCAGCCCATCGATAATCATCTATTTTGAGCTTATACCTAAGCCCAAATCTTTGATCAACACATTTCATCTTGATTAGAATAACTCTTTCTGGTATTTCAGTGATAGGGTTATACTAAAACAAAATCTTGTGTTCCATGAAGCATTTAGCCACCATTCTTGCTGCTTCTCAGATCTTTGGCCTTCTTAGCACCGTGTTTTCGGGAACCTAATCAGTGTTTACAATCTCTAAAGCATGTACATTCTCATCCTTGCAATCCTCTGCCTCAATGAAAAGTATGGCCATGTTCTTTATTATGAAAATGGTTTCTTCAACCTTAACTGTCACCATCTCGTTCATGATATACTTCAAGCATTGGTGTTATGAAGAAGTTACTACACCGGCCACACGAATCCAGGGCCTTCCTAACAACATACTATAGGAAGGGTGAATATTCATAATTTGAAGTGTCACCAAGAACATTTATGGTCCCATATACAACTCTACTTTCAAAGTCCCAATTATTTGTTTGGGTGAGTCATCGTATACTCTTGCCATCATAGTACTAGGCTTTAAGTGAGATTCACCGACCAACATCTCTTTCAGCATGTGTTTTGGCAACACGTTAAGAGCCGAACCATTGTCGACGAGCACTTTTCCTATGAGACAATCTTTGCACCTAACAATGATATACAGAGGCTTGTTATGTCTTGTTCCTTGAGTATCAAGCTCATCTTTTGTAAAGTACAGATAATTGGTTGCGTGGATCCTCCCCACTAGATGCTCCATGGTTTTCTGCTCAATGTCTTAGGGTATATAAGCCTCATTTAGCATTGTATACCCGAGAAATAAATGTTTGCATAAATTACAAACTAAATAAATGGAAAATAAAAGTGTAGACATTCATGTACAAGTTTAAATAAAAATAGGAATTCAGAAATCTTTTGGATATATATTTTTGAATCGGCAATGACACAGTTTTGGCTGCCAATTTCTGAATCGGTAGCGACGCAGTTTTCACTACTGATTTCTGAATCAGCAGTAACAAAGTTTTTGGCTGCCGATTTTTGAATCGGCAACGACACAGTTTTGGCTGTCGATTTCTGAATCGGTAGAGGCATACTTTTGGCTGTTAATTTCTAAATGGGCAGCGACATAGTTTGGCTGCCGATTTCTAAATCGGCAGCAACACAGGTTTCGCTGATGATTTCTGAATCGGTAGCGACACGATGTTTAGCTGTCGATTTCTGAATTGGCAGCGACACAGTTTTCACTACTGATTTCTGAATCAGTAGCAACAAAGTTTTTGGCTGTTGATTTTTGAATCGGCACTGACACAGTCTTTGTCTGTTGATTTCTGAATCGGCAGCAACGCTGTTTTGCTGCCCATTTTTGAATCGGCAGCGATGCAGTTTTCCCTGCCAATTTCTAACTCCGTTTTCGCTGCTGATTTCTAATTTGACAGCGACATAGTTTTTGTTGGTGATTTTTGAATCAGCAGCAATTGAGTTTAATTAAAAGTTTAGGAAACAAACCAGATTGTCTTAAGGAGCTAAGAGGGAGGGGTAAAACCGTTTTAGACAGACCAAAATAGGGCAAGAACACATCTAAACCAACCCTAAACACCCTACCTTATTTAATGGGGAGTATATAAATGCAAGGAGATAGAGAAGGTAACCCTTCCTCTTCCCAAAGCTGTCTGCAGGAGCTGCATGTCCAGCTGCATGTTGCCCTTCTCTTCCTCCTTCCTAACAGAAACCTAAACCAAACCAGCGAAGAGTGTCTTGTGAACATGTGAGGGAGAGTTGAGATCTTGAGAGAAGATTGGACAGCTGCCTATAGGGAAGGGAAAAGGGGCTATAAATTGTGAGAGGAAGAAGGAGGAGAACCAACAGCAGAAGAGAAAGAATACTGTCAAACCTTCCCCAAACTTACTTAGATTCAAAAGGTATGGGTCATGAAACTTCCTTCCTTTTGTTTTTAAGACCCAGAACTGAAAATGAAGAAGAAGACCTTAAGAAAATTGACCTAAGACCTAAGCTAGCTGTGAAGGAAACTGAAATTAACTAAGAAGACAAGGAAACAAAAATGAAATGAGGCCAATTTCCAGAACATCTAATAAAGAAAAATGCATAAAATGGAAAGAACAAATCATGGTAGAGGGCCAACCTTAGCTATGGGGTTGGACATCATGCATTTATGTGTTTTGCTAGGATTTGATGAAAGATTATATGCTGGAATCGATGGTTTCAATGTGTGTGTTTTGCTAGAATTTGATGAAAGATTATGTGCTGGAATTTATTATTGCATGTGTGTATTATGCTGGAATTTAGTGATAGTTTATGTGCTGGGATTGATTATTGCATGTGTATGTGTGTGTTCATGTTGAAATCATGTGACCTTGCTGGAATCTAATGACAAATTGTGTGTTCTGCAGCGAATTTGTGATTCGCTGCCGAAGTGGTATTGTCTGCAAAAGATTTGTGATTTGCTGCCGAAGTTGTATTGTTTGCAATGCATTTGTGATTCGCAGCTGAAATTGTATTGTTTGCAGCGAAATTGTGATTCGCTGCCCAAACTGAATTGTCTGCAGCGAATTAGCATTCACTGCCGAATTGTATGTTCAGCAGCAAATATGTGATTCGCTGTCGAAGTTGTATTGTCTTCAACAAAATTATGATTTACTGCCAAATTATGTGTTAAGCAATGAATTTGTGATTCACTACTAAAATTGTATTGTCTGTAATGAAATTATGATTCGCTGCCGAAACTGAATTGTCTGCAGCGAATCTGGTGTTCACTGCCAAATTGTGTATTCCGTATTTTAAAAAGAACTATATATTTACATGTTATGGGTGATATGAGTTCTGTATGAACGGACGTGTTAATCACTCAATTAGTCGTCCGACCCCTTTTGTAAAGACTAGTAATGAAAAATTGAAATTGAACATGGATGCGAATGTACGAAATTGATATGATGTGTATGAATATTCATATGAGGTATTCATCTAATGAGGATGTCGTGTTGTGAAAGTTATATGCGGTCAGGATAACAAAAGTACTAGTTGTGTAACTTGTTGTTCGACACTTTTGTATGAACTCGTGATGATAACGAGATTAGAACAAGAATGTGAATTTATGAGTATGTCTATATGATGTAATGTAAACCTATGAGTATGGAAAAACAATATTATGGGTTACCAACCGAGACTGGGTCATGACGGACCCTATAGTGCAGTAAGTCTGATTAGTTGATGAGCAATTTTGACTATCTTAGGGGCAGAACTGGGTTCTCCTTCCTTCAGGTGACTTGTAGCCCCATGTCTTAGCTTTCCAACGCGACCAACCTCGTTTGAAACGAAGTCCTAGAACTCTAGATAGAGTTAAAAATCTAAGAAGAGGTCAAAATGCTACCTTTGCAGATAGTAACGATTCAAAAGAGTAGCAGTTCTAAAGAGTAACAGTTCGAATGAGTAATAATTGAAAAGAGTAACGGTTCAAAAGAGTAAAAGTTCAAAAAAGTAACGATTCAAAACAGTAATGGTTCAAAAGAGTAACAGTTCAAAATAGTAATGGTTCAAAAGAGTAATAGTTCGAAAGAGTAACAGTTCAAAACAGTAATAGTTTGAAATTTAAACAGTAACAATCCAAATATAAAGAAAGGAATGATTGAAAGAAAGACCATACTGGTAGTTGATATGGTTATCATAAAATGTATCATTGAACGAGAAAAATTTACGAGATAAGCCTGTGATTGCAGAAGGGACCACCGGAGTGGTGCAGCAGCAGCTGCAGGGGAGCACGAGTAGAGCTTCTACTGCAAGTAGGTGATCTGCACCTACATTTTCTAGTTAAATTCCATGATTTAATATGTTATTGATGTGAAATGTAAATTACCGAATGTTAGATATTATGTGAAAGGAGGAAAGTTGTGTAATGATGTCGATATTTTAAATAATATTCTGAATGTATGTGTATTCGAGGTGAAAGGTTGTTGTGTGAATTGCTAAGTGATGAAATTATCGCTAACAACAAAAATATGAGAAGTGTGATATGAGGCATGGACTAGTATACATTTAGTGTATGTTAGGATCCTGGGTAAGCGGATCGCCATGTTTGGACTAGCATACATTTAGTGTATGTTAGGATCCAGGGAAAGGGGATCATCATGTTTTGACTAGCATACATTTAGTGATGTTAGGATCCCGGGTGTATTTTAGGATCCCGGGTAAGGGGATCAACATGTATTGGCTAGCATACATTTAGTGTATGTTAGGATCCCGGGTAAGGGGATTACCATATATTGACTAGCATACATTTAATGTATGTTAGGATCCCAGGGAAGGGGATCACCTTGCATTGAATCCTATGGGGTGATGATGAAACCAGTGAAATTGTATTGATAATGTGTTAAGCGGAAATAATCATGGTTGATCTTATGAAATCTTAAATGGAGGTTGATAATGGAAGAGGAAACGATTTTTAGTAGTTGAATGAGAAAGAGTTTCCAATGAAAACCAGAAGGGAGAAGTGAATAAAATATGAATGCATGTTTGCCTTTTTAAATTATTGGGTATTTGTGTTGTTATATTTATTATGATATTCATGTTTTAATGATATGTATTTTATTTCAGGACCCTCGCATGCACGACAGGAGTAGATCTTAGCTTATGTTCACTTTTTTGTAATTCTAGGTTCTAGGGAGTATACTCCTGGATTTTATAAAATTACAACTTTTATATAACTTAATTTGTATAATCAATGTTTAAATTTGAATAGATAATCTTAACTCTGAATTTCATATGAATATGTCCATGTATACACATGTATACATGTTTATCTCATTTATTCCTCTATAATTATATTTGTTGTTTAATGTATGTTATAAATATTACGGTTGTGATGATGATGGTGTTTGTGGGATTGAGACCCAGGACGATTGGGTCATGATTGAGTTATGAGATGTGAAATATTAGAAGTGTAAACAGGTTAAATGTCAATATCTTGGTACCTCTCGATGTAGTGGAGACTTTACCGAAATTTTAGTGAAAATTTTGGTAAAGTTTAATATGAACACCTTACACATACATGAGTTGACATGAGATTGTTGCTTAATCCCGGATATGGGGATGTTACAATAAATCTCATAGTTCTTGAAATCTGAAGACTTGTTTTTTCACAAAGCTGGCAGAATTTATGTAATCTTAGAAAAATCATATCTCTCTCATATAAGATCATTTTTTTAATCCTACATCCAAAAGTGCCTTCAATACATAAAACAAAGAATATCAAGGGATTATATATATAAAATACTAGGTAAATGTGGGTAAAATTATCGAATAATATGGTTTTACAATCTTTGGAGCTAAGGAATTGGCTAGATGAAGACAAGGGATTTCTTGGACTTTTTTTTTTTAATTTGACGAATGAGAGCAGTATGTGCATCGGACCAAGGTAATGGGTTTTTTCTTAGTCTATCATGAAGGGTTTTTGCAAGTCCAACGATATTAGGATAAAAGTCTAAAACATAATTTAAACTTCTTAGGGAATTTGTGAATTTGTTAGCAAAGGTGAGGGATCTCTCAATGGGTGTGATTCCTTAGCAGATATAATAACCAAGAAAATGAACACGAGTTTGAAACAGAGAAATCTTTGATTTAGAGACAACTAAACCATTTTGTCTTGTGACATGAAAGAATGTTTGTAAGTATTTAAAATATTGTTCTAATGTGTTTGAAAAAATAAGAACATTATCAATATAAACTATGCAAAATTTGGAATATGCATTAAAAATGTCATTCATTATATGAAGGAGCTACAAACAGACACAAAATAATTTTAAGAATGAAAATCTCATATATGAGCCATGGAAAGGGCATTTAACTAAAATGAAATAATTCTATATTTGGAAAGTCAAAAATAGCATTGAATGTGCTAGGTTAAAAGAGATATCTTGAGCTAGTATGAAATAAATTCAAAGGAAACTCAAAGAGTATAAGTTTTATTAAGGAGAAATAAATGGTTAAGTAAATGGATACATGGTTGGTTAGAATGACTACATAAGTGTTCGAATGAATGAATAAAATGGTGGCAAAAAAATGATTTGATAAATATGTAAATGGATAAAAGAATGGGTTTGAAGCCCATATATAATATAATGAATATTTGAAAAGAATTATTTAAAATTGGTTGATCAAGTGGTAGAGTAGGTTAAGAGGAAGTAATGAAAATAGTTAATTGAAAAAGACATAGTAAGTGTTTGAAATGAAGGAATGTGGTTGATAAACCAAGGTAGTATCTACGATACTTATGAGGGATTAATTGGAATGATGAAACAAATGGAAATTATGGTATAGATTGAAAGTTTAATGGAATGATATTTATTGTTTAATATTTCTAAAATTTGGTTAAGCGATTGGTTGGAAGAAATTTTAGTATACTAAGAATTGTATGTTTTGTTTTTATATGTCCTACAGGTGTATTCCAACCCTCTAGAGTATTTTTGATATCATACTCTAAATTTTTATTAATCATCTTATTTTAGGAATAATTTTGTAAAAATCCGGTTAAAGTTATTGAGAAAATTATTACATATAATTAAGTTAGAAATAATATAAGGATTGTAAAAATAATGAAAAGAAAGGATGAATACCTTAATATAGAAATTATGAATTAAAGAAGATGTCATAAATTTATTACCTTATATTTAATATAGTATATCTTTATTACGTGTTGATAAAAGTGGGAATCGATAAGCTTAAGGCTACCTTATGATGATGATGATGATGATGATGATGATGATGATGATGATAATAATAATAATAATAATAATAATAATAAAAACCCTTGATATTAGAAAAGATAAAAATCATACCAAAAGTTCAGGGTGTTACATTTGAAGGCATAAGCAAGAGGCTAATGAAGTGGTAGCTACTGTTGCTCCAAATTTTACCATTGTTTTTATTGTGAATTTGTGATTCGTTGCTGAAATTGAGTTGTCTATAGCGAATCAGTTTTTGCTACCAAATTGTTGTGCCAGCAGCGAATCAGCTTTCGTTGTCGAATAGTGTTGTCCACAACGAATCAATTTTTGCTGCCGAATTACAGCGAGACAGTTTTGCTGTCGAAATGGGGTGTCAACAATGAATCTGTTTCACTGCCAAATTACATTGTCCGCAACGAATTAATTTTCGCTGTTGAATCGTATTATTTGTAGCAAACCTGCTTCGCTGCTGAATCAGGGTGACATTAGCGATTTAGTCGCTAATGATTCTGTGTTCAGC
>Ga0325414_1000228_pt1 | contig 40465 bp, 20 predicted proteins | sample PopdelMetagenome_8_FD_206183 | JGI IMG/M metagenome (GOLD analysis project Ga0325414, IMG submission 206183) | Populus deltoides microbial communities from Bellville, Georgia, United States - Leaf-PdKOR-R3 | ecosystem: Host-associated > Plants > Phyllosphere > Phylloplane/Leaf | place: USA... | reverse complement strand
GAGATGCCTTGCTTTTCTACTTTCTAGTTCTTTTCTTGTTTACTTTAATATCAGGTTTAAACTTGTAAGGGGAGTGGATATGTGGAAAGCTGGAAGCACACACGACACAAAACAAGTGGGATTTGTTCCAAACCTCAAAAGGATCTCTGTCTCGGTCTGTATATTGATGATGCCATTGTGACGGCTATTGGAAACCTAGCGGCAACGATATTTATTATAATTCAAAACTATATAAAATAATTTAATGATATGTTTTAAATCTAAAATATTCTGGTTATTTTTGTTTTTTAAAAATATTTAAAAATATTTTTAATTTTTTTATTTTAAATTAATATTTTTTAGTGTTTTCAGATCGTTTTGATGTGTTGAAGTTAAAATAATTTTAAAAAAATAAAAAATATATTATTTTGATGTATTTTCCAGGAAAAAACACTTTAAAAAGCAACATCAACCACACTCCCAAACAGATTATTTTAAAAATCTCAAAAGATTTTATCAAATGTCAAAACCTTGGAATATCAAGTAAATTGAGATGCTGAAATATTTAATTTTTATATCCATGTCTCTTGAAAATATAAGTCAAGCAATTCCATTTATACTAGTGTTAGTTCTAAATTTTAATTCTTATAAAGGAAAGAATCTTAAAAAAATGATTATAGAATCCTTTAAACTAAATAAAAAAAATAAAATTATAAAGATAATATTTAATATCCTAAAATTGCTCTTACATTTTTAAATCCAAAATGTCATATGTGGAATGGGTAGGGTAGGCAAATTCAAACTGATCCCTTCGTTTAAGAACAAAAAAATCAAGAAATAAAAAAAGTGAACACAGGTGCTGGTATCATCCCATGCAAAAGGAATTGAATAAAAGAAAATTAATTCAGTCTCCTTGTGCTAAAAAAGATTGTCAAGTCTCTGAGTTTTTATATAAATTAAGAAAGTTGTTAATTGATATACCATGTTGCCATTTATTCATACTTTTCTAAACTATCCTCTTTTAACAATAGATGTTTTTTTAAGAAAAAAAAATTAGATTTAATTAGAGGTGTTATAGAAAAATAAATAAATATTATCACGTTTGAATTCTTACAGAAATTAAAAAAAATATTAATTGATATATAATTGTTAGGGAATAAATCATGTAATCAATCAGTTGGTTCCACGTAATACTGATTTTATTCATATAAAACATATTTATTATTAGTAAATGCTTTCTTTATATATAATATTCATTTATTTTTTATTAATTAATATAATATTTTATTAATGAATTTAGAGTAAAAATAAAATCTGCGGAACAAAAATATTTTACATAGAAAATTATAAAGTTGTTATAATTATGAGATTCTTATTGCATTAAAGCATTGTTCTTAAATGTTCTTGATCAATGTTCTATTAAGACTAGACTATAATTAAAGTTGTTGAAATTGATGCATATTATGTTCCTTTCTTTATGAAAGGAAACAGTTGCTTTCATAAACTGAGATATAAGGGATATCTGGAACTAATATGTTGGTGTTTGTTAGATTACATGTACACTGATCTGACTCACAAGTGAATTTCATATGAAGAGATCACTTATATCTATGGAAAGGCTAACGTGACAGTTGTGTAAGTGATCCTTAAACTTGATATTGCTAAGTTATCATATATAAGGAATGTTATTTTTTGATCCAAACCACACGTTGCCCTAACCATGGATAACAAACAGGCAGATATTGAGTATAACATTTGAACGTAAGTTGAGGTTTCTTAATGAATTATGTAAATGTTATGTATTTTAGAAATGTAAGAATTTAGGTAAGAAAAATATTTTGTAATCCAAGACAGAAAAAAAAAATGGTGAAGGATACAACCATGGTATTTGTAAAAGGACTTATAAAGGTTTGCAGCGACTATCTAGGTTTTGACCATCTAATTTCCTTTGATGGCTCGGAATCAACTTACATATGTTCATAATCATCCAATTAGAATGACATGTTAGGGATGTATGTTTATATATAATTGTTATGTATGATATATCACTAATGCCATTGAATGAGATTTAATTAAAATAATAAATCTCTCATTAATATATTAAGTACATGTTGAGAATATGATTTATTGTCTCTGGATTTTATATCCATAAAACTAGAGTTTTATCCATGGATAACTTGTTAAGTTATTCAAAGTTACCGTTAATTGAATATGTTTAATGCTATAAAATTAGGACCTACTTAATTAATTTATATAATTCAGATGAGTTACTTATGATCATACAAGATTAGAGGCAATAGTTAGGCGAAACATATATAATATGTTTAGATATAGAGTTGTTACCAAACTAATATAAGAGTCATATACATATGTGATTGATAAGCTATTTTATCTACCTAATTTAATTTATTTAGATTTTTGAGTTACTTAAGGTCATATAAATTAAATGAGATCCTACCTCACTAGGAGACTTAAGCGAGATTTTCTTAATTAATAATGAAGGCTATTAATTTACAAGAAAATAGTGGAAGATCAAGTTAAGATTAAAGACCTTATATGAATTCGGTTATAAATATTTATGCATGGAACCAATACTCGCTATCTTTACATGAATAGGTTGATAGATTACCATGAGTAGTAACATATCTCTATATAACATAGATGATGCTAATGAATTGATTGAACCAAACTTCTTAAACTAGTACCAAAACATGAGAATTGTTCTTAAGTAAGAAAGAATGTTATATATTTTTGAAAATTCAATTCCTCTTGTCCTTGATGAGAAAGTTGATAACGAAGTTAGGACTAAATATTAACGTCATATTTATAATGATGAGTAAGTAGCATATATGATGTTAGCCAGCATGACACTTGAACTTTAAAGACATCATGAAAATATGAATGTCTGTATAATAATTATACATCTCAAAAAGTTGTTTTATGTGGCTAGATGCACTGAGAGGTATGAGACCTTTAAATAATTGTTTTGGTGTAAGATGATAGAGGGTTCCTCAGTGAACACCTATGTGTTGTAAATAATTGGCTATTTTAAAGAACTTGTGCCAATTGGGCTTTGTCATTGACCATGAGTTACGTGTTCACTTGGTCTAATAGTATAAGCATAGAAACCTATTTGGGGCATCAATAATGACAAAGGTATTTGTTATCATTGTAACAATGAAAACCATTATAGAAGAAACTACAAAGATTATCTCGCAACCGTGAAGGCTAAAAAGCATATTAAAGCTTATGCTTTATGTATGTCTATGACTAAATAAATGCAAAGTGGACCTACAAGTTGGCAATGAAGTAAGGGTTATTGCATTAACTTTATCAAATGGACTGATACTAGAACTTATAATTGTTATTATGTTCTAGCACTTCTTAGAAACAATGTATCCATTTCTGAATGGATTTAAATTTATTATTAAAGGCAAATGTTGTTCTTTATATAATAATAATGTTTATTATGGATCTGGTACTTATACAAATTCTTTGTACATACATGATCTTAAAATGCTCAAATTCAATATAAATAGCAAAAAGAACATATTAGATAATCAATATATATATATATATATATATATATATATTAATAATGACATTGTAGACTATGTCATATCAATGAAACAAAAATTACTAAGTTACATAAAAAAAAGATATTTGATCATTTTGATTATGAATCATATAAACTTGTTAAGCTTGTTTAAGTATTAAGATAACCAAAACACCCTTTACTAAAAAAGTGAAAGATCTAATACATTATTTGGTCTAATATATACAGATGTATGTGGACTAATAATGATTTTTGTCATAAATGAATATACACGTTTCATCGTTAATGACCATATTGGACATGGTCATGTGTATTTGAAAGGTTGAAAGACTTCAAAAATAAAGTTGAAATAAAAATTAGAAAGAGTATCAAGATACTTTGATCGGATCAAGGTGATGAATACTTCAGCCAAGATTTTCAAGATTATTTAAAAAAGAATGATATTCTCTCATAATGAGCACCTCCTAGAGCACCACAACATAATGGAGTTTCTGAAAGGAGAAATCACATCGTATTGGATATGATGCAATCCATGATGAGCTATATAGACCTTCCACCTTTCTTTTAGGGTCATGCTTTATAAACTACTACTAATTACCTTTTAAAAAGAGTTCCATCATAATCTATCGATAAAACTCCATATGAGATATGGAATGGTAGGAGACCAATCTTAACATTCTTAAAGATTCGAGATGTAATGTTTATGTGAAGCATATTATATCTGAAATGTTAGGAGCTAAGTTAGATAATTGTAAGTTTGTTAGATATCTAAAAGAGTTAGTTCAATATTATTTCTACCATCCCGTTGAGAAAATTGTCTCAAATTATGCTGCATTTTTAGAGAAAGAATTTGTTTTTGAAATGAGTAGTGAAAGGAAAATAGAACTTAAAGAAGTTTAAGAACCACAAACTAACATCTAAATAGAATCAAAGCTCGAGACTATAACATTTGATGTTCAACTTGAAACTCAAGAAACACAATAACTCTTTAGATCTAGTAGGACACATCATGCACCATTGAGATATTAACTTCTCGTGGAAATTAATGATGACAAGTTATTTATACTTAATGAGCCTACCAATTATATGAAAGCAATATCTAATATTGATTCTGAGAAATGGCTTCAAGCCATGAAATCTAAAATGGATTACACGTACACCAACTATGTATGGACTTTAGTTGATTCACTTGAAGGGATAAAACCCATTAGATGTAAGTGGGTCTTTAAGAAGAAAACTAGCATGAATGGCAATATACAAATGTACAAAGCTAGATTAATTTACAAAGGTTACATACAAAGACAAGGGGTTGATTTTGATGAAACTTTCTCGATAGTAGCTATGTTAAAATCAATAAGTATTTTCTATAGTTGTATACCATGATTATGATATTTGATAAATGGATTTCAAGATTGCATCTAGAATGAAAAACTTCTTGAAGATATGTATATGAAACGACCTGAAGGTTTTGAATCTAAAACATTTACTAACAAAGTATGCAAGCTATAAAAATCCATTTATGGACTTAAGTAAGGTGCAAGGAGTTGAAATATCCATAAAGAGATAATCAAATAGTTTGATTTCATCAAAAATATAGATGAACCTTGTGTTTATAAAAAAAGTTAGTGAAAATAGAGTTATTTTTTTTAATATTATACATAAATGACATATTATTGATAGGAAACAACATTCTTTTACTCTAATTAATAAAGATCTGATTGTCTAAGAATTTCTCCATGAAGGATATGGGAGAAGAAGCCTATCTATTAGGAATAAACATCTATAAAGATAAATTTAGAAGGTTGTTTGGATTGTCTCAATCCGCATACATAGACAAGATGCTAAAATAGTTTAGCATCAAAGAATCCAAAAGAGGATACTTACCTATTTTGTAAGGAATACATCTCTCCAAAGATATATGTTCTAAGACATAAATCAAAAAAGATAGGATGAAAAGGATACCATATGCTTCGGCTATAGTATCTATTATGTATGCGATGTTATGTAATATCCATAAAGAGATAATCAAATAGTTTGATTTCATCTATTAAAAATCCATTTATGGACTTAAGCAAGGTGCAAGGAGTTGGAATATCCATGAAGAGATAATCAAATAGTTTGATTTCATCAAAAATATAGATGAACCTTGTGTTTATAAAAAAACATTAGTGAAAATAAAGTTATTTTTTTAATATTATATATAAATGACATATTATTGATAGGAAACAACATTCTTTTACTCTAATCAATAAAGATCTGATTGTCTAAGAATTTCTCCATGAAGGATATGGGAGAAGTAGCCTATATATTAGGAATAAAGATCTATAAAGATAAATCTAGAAGGTTGTTTGGATTGTCTCAATCCACATACATAGACAAGATGCTAAAATAGTTTAGCATCAAAGAATCCAATAAAGGATACTTACCTATTTTCTAAGGAATACATCTCTTCAAAGATATATGTTCTAAGACATAAATCGAAAAAGATAGGATGAAAAGGATACCATATACTTCGGCTATAGGATCCATTATGTATGTGATATTATGTAGAAGACCAGATGTATCTTATGCTTTGTAGATACCAATCTAATCCAGGTCATAGTAATTGAAAGATAGTAAAAAATATTCCTAAGTACTTAAAAAGAACTAAGAATGTATTTCTAGTCTATGAAAGACATGAACTATAAGTTTATAGTTATTCAAATGCTAGTTTCGAATATGATATTAATGATAGTAAATCTTAGTCAAGATATGTTTTTACTTTAAATGGTGGTGTTGTAAGTTGGAAGACTTCCAAATAAGAGACCACAACATATTCTACAACTGAAGTTGAATATATCTTTGCGTCTAAGACAACAAAAAAGAATGTTTGGATCAAGAAGTTCATTACTAAATTAAGTGTAGTTCCTAACATTATTGATCTTCTAGCCCTATACTTTGATAACAATAAAGTCATTGCACAAGTAAAGGAACCAAAGTCTCATCAAAGATCCTAACATGTACTTAAGTAATTCTTTTAATTAGGGAAATCATAAAAAGGAAAGAGTAAAGATAGAACGAGTATCCACTAAAGAGAATCTTGTAGATCCTCTTACCAACGCATTGTCCCAACAAAAACATGATCATCATATAGAGGGATATGGTATTAGATATATGAGCGATTAACTTTAGTGCAAGTGGAAGATTGTTAGTGAATAGATGCCTTGTAACCAATCAGTTAGTTACATGTAACACTAGTTTTATTCATGTAAAACATATATATATATATTATTAATTAAGGCTTTCTTTATATTTTATTAATGAATATAAAGTAAAGATAAAGTATGTGGAACAAAAATGTTTAGCATAGGAAATTATAAAGTTGCTATAATTATGAGATGCATATTGCATTAAAGCATTATTCCTAAATGTTCATAGTCAATATTCTATTAAGAATAGACATTAATTAGAGTTGTTTAGATCAGTGCATATTATGTTTCTTCTTTTATGAAAAAAAAATAGCTTCTCCTATAAATTAAGATATGAGAGATATAATAAACTAATATGCATGTATTTGTTAGATGGCATGTACACTGAACTGACTCGCAAGAGAAATTCATATGAAACGATCACTTATGTCTATGAAAAGGCTCACATGATAGTTTTATAAGAGATCCTTAGACTTGAGATCACTAAGTTATCTATATAAGAAGTGTTATACTTTAATCCTAATCATATGTTGTTCTAATCAAGTGTAATAAATGAGTAGATATTTGATATAACATAAACTATATGAAGATATTTGAGTAGTCAAGAGAGGATTCATCACCCTAGGTGCATTAGGAAAAATATTTCATCTATTATTAAATAGTATTGATTGTAAGATCCTTGGCTAAGGTAGAGTGAGATTTGAAAAGAGTTTCAAATCTTATTTAAAGAATTAATGACTATAGTGTTGAGAATTAAAATGATTTAATAGGGTAGACATATTTCATGCTATAATGTTTAAATCAAAATATTCTTGATAAAGGGATAATAATTACACTAAGAAACTATTCACTAAAAGGTTAAGTCAAACCACTTATAACTTTCTTAATATTTGTGGGATCATGACAAGTTGCTAGATATTATACTTGATCTTTAAATATAAATCAATCAATTATTGAATTCATAATAAATTAAATTATTTAATTTATGTAATCCTATGTTATTTAGAATTATGATTTATAATTGGAAATTTATTAGAGAATCTAATGGGTCATACACATTAGAACAATTGGTCAAAAATTAAAATGGGATGATTAATCAAATATGACTTGATTGCATATAAATTTTTGAAATTGAGGATTGAAATATAATTAATACAACGGATTACAATTCTAAACTTAGAAAAAATCAAGTAAAGACTTAATTGAATAAGGTGATATTATTTAAAGGAAAAATTGATATTTTTTTATTTATAGGATTTTTCAGGTTTTCTTATAAATAGAATGTTATGCCTCTTATTTTAAGGTGAGTATAGTACAATATAGAAACAACTAAAACATAAAAGAAAAAAGCTAGCACAAAAAAGTATAGCATTCTCTCTCTCTCTTACAAGAGTTTAAGAGATTTCTCTTTGGTGGGTCATGTGAATTACCGTTAGAGGTCGGACATTTGGACGACTTTTGATTTGCAACAATATATGATCTTTAGGTAGTCTTTGCATAAACCTTAAACAATTCTAGATCTATATAACAGGATCTTTAAGACTCCTATGAAATTATAAATTTATTGTTTTCATTGCATATACGTGTTTCGTGAAACCCAATAACAATATCATCAATTTTTTATTCATACTTTTCTAAAATACCAATTTTCAATGTTGGATTTCTTATAAAAAAAATCTTTAGTTAAGGGTGTTGCAGTAGAATTAATAATTTAATGTTTAGACGAGATAATAATTTTGAAATGAACAAAAAAATAAAAATAAAGGCATATAGAAACTCAAATAATTGTTTTTACACTAAAGAAAAAGTAGGAGGAATTATTTAATATATAAAAAACTCTACCCACTTTTCAAAATATAAAGCCCGTGAATTATATTTACAATGAGTCTCATATTTTAATGAAAGAATATAGTATAACTCATGACATACATTATAATTTCTCGAGGGAATAGTTTATTTAGGGTGTAATGGTTTACTTGGGTTATCCAATGATAACATTCATCACACAATCTAGACAAATTTTACAACCAATATATACATAAAATGGTGGAAAAAAAGAGGTCATATTTGTTGACTTGATTGATAAACATTTGAAATCATAGGTGATAATGTTTCAAAATCCAATATGCTAAACAATGAAGGATTTTTTATGTGTTTGGATGGAGCGTGATCACATGTTCATGTTAATATTCTTTTTTTTCCAGAGCTTAAAAAGTTTATTATTGGTGATAGAAGCCTAACATGTGCAAAACTGTCCATTTTGGTGGGATTTAGGGATCCTCTGATTATAAAGTTTGTGAATTTTAATAAGAGATTGCAATAAATAAAAGAATGAACTTTAAATTCCGAAGAACAAGAGTGTTTGTTTTTAGTTATGTATGATAAATGCTCTGCAAAATTAGAGTATGAATAGAGAATAGGAAAAATATGAACCCTTTATCTGGGTAGTTTAAAAGGTATATATAGTCTCTAAACTTTGTCATGTTGCTTGAATGAAGGGGTTGAAGCGTCATTTCCTCCTAATAGCATTAATGAGAGATAAATATCCCTTACACAACAATAATGAAGGATAAATATCCCTTGCACAATATTAATGAGAATGAATAGAGAACAAGAAAAATATTAACCCTTTACCTGGGTAGTTTAGAAGGTATATATAGTCTCTAAACTTTATCATGTTGCTTGAATGAAAGGGTTGAAGTGTTATTTTCTCTTGATAGCATTAATGAGAAATAAATATTCCTTACACAACAATAATAAAAGATAAATATCCCTTGCACAATATTAATGAGGGATAAATATTCCTTATACAAAATTAATGTTGATTTAATAAAGATATATATCACTTACACAATATTAATGAGGGATACAAATCTTTTATACAAAATTAATGTTGATAGAAATATAGTAGGCTCTTCGAACACTTATATGCACCTAGGAATGAAGGGAGATAATAATTCTTAACTTTAACATCTTATGTTAAAAGACATGAGAATAAACAAATAAATCCATATGACCTAACATGAGGCATAAAAATATTATCAACTTTATATGTATTTAGTTTGGAATAATTCCAAACCCAAGGGTGATGGATCTAGCACCTTGCCAGACCCATATATATTTGGGCTTAGTACGTAGCTGAAACTAAGGCAGTTGGATCTAACATCTTGCTAGACTCGCATACATTTAGGCTTAATGCATAGGTGAAGCAAAAGCAGTTGGGCTCGACACCTTGCTAGACCCACATGCACATGGGCTTAACACATAGCTGAACTCAAGGATGTTAGGTCTAGCACCATCCCAAACCCACATGCACTTGGGCTTAATGCGTAGCTAACCCCAAGGATGTTTGGTTCTAGCACCTTGTCAGACCCACATGCATTTGGGCTCAGCATGTAACTGAACTCAACGATGTTTGGTTTTAACACTTTTTTAAACCAACATATACTTGAGCTCAGCGCTTAGCTGAACCCAATAATATTTGGTTCTGCAACTTATCATATCCATAAGCATTTGGGCTCAACGCGTAGTTTAACCCAAGGATGTTTAGGTCTGGCACATTGCATAGACTCATATGCACTTGGGCTTAACACGTTGTTAAACCTAAGTATATTGGCTATGAAACATTTCTAGACCCATATGCACCTGGGCTCAACATATAGTTGAACCCAAGGATGTTGAGACTGACAATCATATGCATTTGGGCTTAACGCATATCTAAACCTAAGGGTGTTGGGTTTAGCTTCTTGCAAGACTCCTATTATTTGGAATTAGCATTTAGTTAACCCTAAGGAGGTTGAGTATGACACCTCGCTAGACCCACATATACTTAGGCTCAACACCCAACTAAACCAAAGGATGTTGGGTTTGGAAGCCAGGCCAATGTCATTTGAGCTTGGCATTCTGCCAAGCCTAGATACGTTGAGTTATTACCATGCCTTTAAACCTAAGTATATTGGCTATGAAACATTTCCAGACCCACATTCACTTGGGCTTAACATATAGTTGAACCCAAGGATGTTGAGATTAACAATCATATGCATTTGGGCTTAACGCATATCTAAACCTAAGGGTGTTGGGTTTATCTTCTTGCAAGACTCATATGTATTTGGGCTTAGCATTTAGCTAACCCTAAGAAGGTTGAGTATGACACCTCGCTAAGCCCACGTATACTTAGGCTCCGCACCCAACTAAACCAAAGGATGTTGGGCTTAGAAGCCAGGCTAATGTCATTTGAGCTTGGCATTATGCCAAGCCTAGATACGTTGAGTTATTACCATGCCTTTGGCTTTTTTAATCATAAGCTTTTAAGTAAACACATTAAAAATATATTGATCCATTAGTAGCCTCCTAAGTCTTTATGTATTTACTATGTAAAGATTAGAAAAGTTATCAGCTTTAATGAAAGACTTTTACCTTCCACATGATATTTTTTTTGTCATATGTAAAACTATTGGGATTTTTCATGGCCAAATGGCTTGTACTTATTGAAAAATATGGTGGCCAAGTGACTTATCTTCAATAAAAGAGATGTTTATTGGGAAATAAAACGACAGTATGTATTTAATGTAGTAATTGAGTATATTCTTGGAGATCTAAGATGACATAAAAAGTTATTCATCCAACATTTAGGTGAAAAAATATTTCCTTTATAACCCTAGTTGTTCTTGCTTTTCTTTTTTTATTTTTACTTTCATTATTTTTAATCTCTGTAAAAGAGCAGTTTTGTTAAAGAACTCTTGAGTCAGTTTCACTCTATTTTAATAAAAAAAACCACTATCTCAAGTATCTCTCACTAAAAATTTATTTCTCTTTCTTTTGTGAATAGAAAAATTGACCCAAAAAAAGTTAAAGCTAACCCTAAGAATATGGATATTACTGCCTCCAATAAGGAGTTCAGGTTCCAACCTAAAACTAGAGGACGGGGGTCCATCAAACTAGGCTCCAAAACTAGAAAGGGTGGAACCCTAGTATCCACCTCTGGTTTGGGGGAAATAGTTCCCCCTATAAGAGAAGTTCTTCCCCTACTGTTGCTAAGGAACCTTAAGGGAGGGCAAGGCTACCCAGGCTCCTAAAGATGATGCCCTAGCACTTTGAATGTACAGAAGATGACATTTGTCAATGATTGGTAACTAGGAGAGTATAAAGCCCAACTGCCTGCCATTTTAAGCGTATTAACCAACTGATCTTAGGTTTTTTCCAAAGTCAATTTGAAATTACCATCCCCATTTGCATGTATGATATAGGATACACCTTCCCTCTCCACGAGTTCGTGAGGGAAGTATTCAGGTATTATAGCTTAGGTCTAGGCCAACTACATCCTAATAAATGGATAATCCTGACCGCTTTTAATAAATTTCATAAGCTCATTGGGATCGAGCCTGCTGTATTTTTATAACTTGTTACCATTTGATTGTTAGGATTAATGGTGGCAATGACCCACAAGAGCTATAGAGAGGACTCTACAGGGTAAGCCTGTGCATATCAAGAAGTGAGTTGTGCAATCGCACTAGGAAGACCAAGTCATTCTAATATTTGGTGAGTTGTGAATTCTCACTAGGGAGACTTTGTCATTCTTTGCCAAGGTAAGTTGTGCAATCGCACTAGAAAGACCGAGTTAATTCCATCCTTGGTGATTTGATGAAAGATTTTTTGGTATCACCTAGAGAAAATGAAGACATTGTCATTTATATAGAAGTGTAAACCCCCAGTCAAAATATTACGGTGTTAGAAAAATATTAGAAATTGAACTAACGACAAAATGAGACAAAAATAAAAGAACTATGTTTTTAAGAATAAAGAAATAATCTCAGGGCTTACTTGAGTAACTAGTATGTTCCACATGAAAATGGTATAAGAAAATTCAAAATTTTGACGTAAATAACCTACTTACTAGTTTTTTGGTAATGAATATAATTTTCAATCTCATCGTTGGATCGAGCTAAACATTTACGAGTAATGTCTTAACATATTTTTCTATTTTTAGGTAGAATTTTAGGGTGATTGGAGTTCATGAAGATCATGTAAAACTATCAAATGTTAGACAGAAAAACTAGAGAATTCATTAATGGCATTTTTTATAAATAAGGTGATGAGCTGACAATTCCTGCAACTTCTTCTTTTTTTTCTTCTTAAGGTAAGCCAGAACTAAAAGAAATTAAGAGAAGGGAAGAAGAGAAAAAGAAAAAAAAACTAGAGAGCTTTTCTTAAACAAAATACTTGAGAGAAATCATGTTTAGGGTGGAGGAGTGATTAAACATACAAACAAAAGATTTAAGCTTATGAAAACAAGTGAGAAGAAGAGAAACTAAAGGTGAAAGTTTCAACCAATAAGGGAGAAAGAGAAGGTGTGGAAAAATCTCACCAGGTTAGCATTCAAAGTTCATAATCTTGTTGGGTAAGGTTTTATGAACTTGTTTCTATAAGTTTAAATGGAGATTAATAGAGTTGTGTAAAATTTCTAAATTTTAAATTTAGGTTCATGATTGATGAATTAGGAATCTATGATATTGTGAATATGTGATTAGCTTGACATGAGATAAATGTGAAGTAGTTTAAATTAATGACTTATAGAAGAAACAAAACTTGAGAATTTTGAGAAATGAAGGGTCGGCCATGTGTAGGAAAACAAAATAGGAATTTGTAGGAGTTAAATCAATGTTTGTTTATTGTGTATCTGATGTTTATGGATAACTATATGATAAGTTGAATTGGATTTCAATTAATCCAACTAAAAGTCAGAGAATTGAAGAAATTTCACTTCTTTTATTCCTATATTAAGCTAATCTAAGTAGAGAATGAACTTGATTAAGTTGATGGTTGTGTATTTGTGTTTAATGATGTTAAATGATGTATTCAATGATAATGGTTGCCTTAAATGGTGAAGAAATGCATGAAAACTATTTTGTTGTTCATCAAATTACAACCTAGAATTTGGACAGTTTTACCACCTGACTTTCAGTTGACATTTGAACTAGTAAATGATGAAATTTGAAATATATTTCTTTATGAAAGTTGTAATTAAAAATGTTAGCTTCAAATGTAATTGAGTTTGCTTAATTTAGAGTTATAAAACTCCAGATATGGATTAAAAATGAAAAAAAAGGTCAAACTGTATCTTGCTAGATAAATTGTACATGTTACTATAATGGGTGGTTTTGGATGTGCAAATGGAAGAACTAAGTGTTCTTTCCTTCATCAAAATTATAGCTTTGTATCTTAGAGTCTAAATGAGATAAATCACACCCAAAATCAAGTTCTATAACTTTAGTTATGATTTAAACATTAAATAGTTTTCTAGAGTGACTAAGTTAAAACGACTAGAATTAGCCAACCATTAAAAATTATAAGAATTGAATTGTAATGGATTCCCATAATGATTGAGTTGTATATGATGTGATATTCTTGTTGTTACAAAAGAGGCCACGAGATCAAAACAGTAGCAGGGGACCACGGCACGCGCTCAAACACTAGGTAGGTGTTTGACACCTTGTAACTTTTAATTTAGCAAAGTTTATTACATCGTGTAACTGAACATTTTTTTTAATGCATAGATGGTAAGTGTTTGCCTTGACCACCTTCATGACTTTAAAGGGACCATCCCTTTTTAGGGCTAGGTTGCCCTAACTTTCTCTGTTGCTAGTAGCCTTCAACTTTTTTAACACCAAGTCTCCAAATTTGAACCCTTTATTATTGACTCTAGCATCATGGTATTGAGTAGTTCTGCGTTGATAAGCTTCATTTTTTATTGCTGCAATTAATGAAGATTATTTTAATAAATATAAATTGACCATAAGGCTTTGTTTTTCCTTCTAATGTATAATGGACTACTCGATGACTTGGACACTCAATCTTAACTAGGATCATAACATCAATTCCATAGGTATGGAGAAAAGGATTTTTTCTAGTAGATGTCTTCACAATGGTCTTATAGACCGAAAAATATCACATTAAGTAGCTCTACCCATTCTAATTTAGTGTCTGTTATCTTCTTCTTAAGTTTATTAAGAAGGACCCTATTGATGAGTTCAACCCGACCATTAGTTTAGTGGTGAGACACTAAAGAGAATCAATGGTCGATGTGAAGCCTTTAACATTGTTCCTTCATCTTGCGGCTACCAAATTAGGTCTCATTATCAGTGATAGAATTTTAAATCTACAAATGACATTTTTCTATCAAAAAAAAAAAGATGACCTTGTTGGTGGTGATATCTACCAAAGCTTTTGTCTCTATTCCCTACGACCTTTGGGAAAGAACCCAATATGTCCGTTCCCTATTGGGAAAAAGGCCAAGGGGAAGATATTGTTGTCAGCTCTGTAAAGGGTTGTTTAGAGACTGATGCGAACTTCTAACATTGATCGCATATTTTCACCAAGTTGGTAACATCATTTAAGATTATTGGTTATAACAATTATACTCTAGTGCCTGAACAGTAAAAGCTTTAGAGTCGATGTGTAATCCACAGATTCCCCTATGGATTTCCTTAAAAACATAAGTGCTTTCTCTAAGAGACAAACACTTTAACAAGGGAGCTAAGACCTCGTCCACCAAACAATACCCAGTTGCTCACCTAGTTAAACAAATAGCCTCATTTTTATCCAAGGACAACTCTCCAGTAAGCAAAAAGTCTCTAAAAGGAGTTCTTTAATCCTCTAATGTGTCAACAAACAACCACCAGCCCTTCAATACTTGGTTTTTTTGAGATTTCAATCTAAACTTTTAAATGGAGGTTAACTAAATTAGAGCTTTCCAATTTGAACAAAAGATCCACCCTTCCATTCTCTTTCCTTGGAATGCGATAAACTATTATTTCTATTTCCTTGTCTTTCCTAGAGAACTATACTTGTACTATCTACAAGTATTTCATTAAAATAGGATCTCTAGTTTTAAATATTAAGGGGAAAAGCCTCTAAGATTTCTGTCAAGCCCAATCTTGCTAAGAGAGTTTCATACTTTGACACATTATTGGTGGCTGGAAATTCAAATTGAATCCTATATTCAAAGACATGCCCATGGGGCTCACAAGCATAACCCTAACACTACTTCTTTAAAAATTAAAAGACTCATTGACATGTAATTCCTAATGTGGGATCAACTACATGGAATGTGAGGGAATCACAACTTCTTTTAAGGGGATCGATTGTTCAGCTATTGGAACATGATTGTCTTGTAGATCATTCTCAAAAAAGCATTTGACTATGAAGTCTGCTAAGTCTTGCCCTTTAATATATAGTCGTGACAGATATAGGATTTCATATTCTCCTAACTCAATCGCCAACCTTACTAGTCGTCCAAACATGTCTGACTTATGAAGAATTTGTCATAGAGGCTGGTCTATTAGTACTGTAATTTGGTGACCTTAGAAGTACAGTTTTGGTTTCCTAGAGGCGCTAACCAGAGTTAGGCCCATCTTTTCCACTTTCAAGTATCTTGTTTCAGCATTATCGAGTCCATAGGGTGTTGGTAAATAATGAGAGCTCAGTTAACATCTTGTTTAGAGATGTGATGTCCTAGATGTGAATAGATCTTTCAAGGATAACTCTTGTACAGACCCTTTTGATAGGGATTGAAAGGTTAAGAGTGCAAGTAAAGGATTCCTTAGATATCCCATCATTTACCAATACCTTGTGGACTCAATGATTCACTAAAATCATGGAAATTACTGGTGTTTCCTTATTAAGGTAAGTCACTCCCTCCTCGTTGTGAGGACCTATTTTTCATACTTTCTCTTGCAATTAGAAGTATCTCCCCTATCTGAAGTGCCTTCTAGAATCACATTAATCTCAGGTAGGGGGTGGGTAGATTAGCTGGGCTCTTCTCTATCATGTTCCATGCTGGCATGCCCTTTGACAAATTGCTTTAGATAATCCTTGGGTATCAATCTCTCAATCTATTTCTTCAATATGAAGCAATCGTTCATATCATGCCCTTTATCATTATAGAACAAGCAAAACTTCTTGGAGGTGCGTGTGTGTAGAAGTGATACCATATGAGATAGATATTAAACAAAGAATTTCCTATTAATGGTTGTAAATACTTCTGTAATGGAGACATTCAGATGAGTAATATATCTCTTCTAGGGTATTGTATGCACTCCCTTATTGGCTTTTTTTTACCCTTTTTAAAATTATTATCTCTGTTAGGGGAGCGATTTTGCTTGAAAGGTTTCTTATCCTCAACCTCTTTATAGAAACGGGGAGGCCCATGTCTCAACATATTGGTTTCTTCCACCTATATATGATTCTTCATGACTTGTGTTACCTTCAACAAGATTTTATTTGTTAGACCTTAAAAATCCTTCTATAGAGAACATTCCATCACTTCACTTGTCAAAACCTCTAATGCTATTAACTCAGTCAATTATTCCACCTTAGGCATTTCTTTATTGAACCTCTTCAAATATGCTTTAGTAGATTCCTCTCCTGATTGAGTAATACCAAAGAGTTCTGTGGAGCTTCTCTTGGTGGATATACTAGTGCTAAACCTTGACCCAAGTTTAGCATAGAGGTTATTAAACCTATGATAGAGCCTGGCTTTAGGTTGTTATACCAGGCTCGTGCTGACCCTTTAAAGCTTATGGGAAGGATCTTGCACATAACATCACCATCATGGATGACCAACTCAAGGTTGCTACATATGTTTTGGACATGTTATTATGGTTTCGTGAGACCATCATAGTTGTCCAAAGTTATCTTGGTGGATATGTACTCCTTAGGGATGGGGGTGTGTAAAACTCCTTTAGAAAAAGGTGATCCTATTATCTCATGAGGACTGTGGACTTCATCTTGGATACATCTATCAATCATATTTTTGCCCAACATTTGTGGAATAGGCTCTAAGAAGCTGGATGATTTTAGCATGGAACGATAAGATCGATAGCTAACTTTGATCCAACAGTGTCTAGAAAGATCACGTCTAGAGTGACTGCTTATTGGGAGAGCTTCACGTTTATGAGAATGATCTCTAGAGAGACTGGGAGATCATCAAGGTGGAAAGCCTTCCAAGTTATTTTTCCCAGCTTCCTTTAGAGAAAACAATTATCTCTTAGCAGAGGGGACTACTTGTGGTTGAGAGGTTGGGACTGAGGGAGCTACCTTATATGCTAGGACTTACTAGGGTGGAAAGGCCAATTATTTCCCCTATGATGCCAAGATAGCTTGGGTAAGGGCTTCCATGTGATTAATGAGTTGTTAAAGCTCTAATGGAGCAGACATGCCAAGAATTGCAGGGAGGTTCGTGACATATCTCATCCTAGGAGTTTCTTGATTGTTTGTCATTAATAGTGATTATGTATGTCAAAAACCATTTATAAAAAAACAATTGATGGCTTTTCTATCAAGTCTCTACAGACAACACCAATTGATGATGTTCCAAAATTCAATATGCTCAAGAATGAGGGTTTTTTAAGTGTTTGGATAGAGGGTAATCACACGTTTATAGTAATGTTCCCTTCTCCAAAGTTCAAGAAGTTGATTATTAGTGATAGAAGACCTAACTCTTGTAAAATAGTCCCTTTTGGTGGGTTTTAAGGACCCTTTGATGATAAAATCAGTAATTTTTAATAAGGGATTGCAATAAATAAGAGAATAAGCTTTAATTTTTGAATAACAAGAGTGTTTGTTCTTAGTTATGTATGATAAATTCTTTATAAAATAAGAGTATGAATAGAGAATGAGAAAGGTATGAATCTTTTACCAGGGTAATTTATATATATAGCCTCTAAACTTTATCTTGTTATTTGAATGAAGAGGTTGGAGCATCATTTTCTCTTGATAGCATTAATAAGAGATAAATATCTCTTACACAATATTAATGAAGGAAAGATATCCCTTACACAATATTAAATATGGATAGATATCTCGTACATAAAATTAATGTTGATGGAAATATGGTAGGCTCTTTGGAGACTTTTATGCGCCTAGGGATGTACAGAGATGATCATTCTTAATTCTTAATTTTTTATGTTAAAAGATACAAGAATAAACAAAAAAATCCATGTGACCCAACATAGAGCCTAAAACAATTATCAACTTTATATGTATTTAGTTTGGAATGATTCTAAATCCACCTTCCTAAACCCATATGCACTTAGGCTGAGAGTGTAGCTGAAACTAAGGTAGTTAGCTCTAGCTTCTTGCCATAACCATTTGCAGTTGGACTCAATTTATAACTACAACCAAGGTAGTTGGGTCTAGCACCTTGCAGACCCATATGAACTTGGGTTCAACATCTAGCTAAACTCAAAGATGTTGGATCTGACACCTTGCTAAACCCACATGCACTTGAGCTCAACGTGTAGCCGATCTTAAGGATGTTTGGGTCTACCACATTGCTAGAACCACATGTACTTAGGCTTAGCGCGTAGCTAAATCTAATGGCATTGTGTAAGCCCCTAAGTAAGTTTATAAGGATTTCAAAGTAAATATTATGTTAAGAAAGTAAATTGAATATTTGCACTAAGGGGATGATAATACAATTTAGGAATTTGAAATAAAATGTTATGTGTTAATGTTAAAAAATAAAACTATGAAAAATTGCTAAACAATACAAAATAAAAAAACATTAAAAAAACTAAAAGAAAATAATATATTAGGAAATAAAAGTTATGGGATAAAGTTTAATGAAATTCGATATTACCCAGCTTCAAATTGGTTTATACAAGTGTTAAGGTCTGGAAAATATTACTCGGGAAACTTAAAAGGTATAAAAGAAAGGGTATAATGGGAATTAACAAATTTTATCCCTATATATGTGTGTGTGTGTGGGGCCAACCATTAAAGGAGAAAAAACTGAAAATTCTTCATTTCTTTTAGCTTGATTTGAGAGAAAACTTGGAAATTAGGGTTATGTTAAATTAGTTATTAGGAATGTTAATACATGTAAAAATGATTGTAATGGATGTAAAAGTTGATGTTCTAAAGAAGAAAACATAAAGAGAAATTGAGGGGAGTGACTAGTCAAGTATAGAAGAAAAAAGGGGAAATTCTTGTTTTGATGTATATGTGTAAAAGTTATAAGAAACAAGTATAAAGGGTTATATTAAAGATTATTTTATAGAAATTAGATCATGTTATCAACTTTGCTTAGCATATTATAACTTTATGAATTATGGTTTTAGAATGAATTCTTAGCGAGAAGATATAAATTAGTGTACTTTGGTTAAATGATATATGTAATGAAGGATTTTTAACTTAAACTATGATAGAATTAAAGAAAATAAAAGAAAAGAGAAAAAGACCTTATGGTTGAATTGTATGATGGTGTGATATTGATTTATTGAGAGTTAATATATTAAGAAAAGAATAAATTGATTAAGTGTATATATTTAGTAAAAATGAAGGATCAATTATAAAGGTGGGTCATGTAATTAATATATGTATAAAACTAAATGATGACATGTTATGAGATAAAAAAGAGATATTGATAAGGGTACCTTCTTTAGATTCAGGAGAGGCATCAGGAGTGGCATCTTCTGCAGCTGAAGGAGTGCATACAATTAAATGTGTAGGTAGGTGCTTATGCACCTTAATCTTTTTTATTATTATAGTTTATTTTTTTTCCAATTTATTTTACTTGATAAATTATACACCGAAAAGGGATTGTGAAAAGAATACAAAATAAGAAAGAAATGATGTAAGGTGACACAGAATTGTGTTTGGTAAATGGATATGTAAAGAAAATCAAGAATATATTGTTTTCATTATTGCATGAAAACCAATGTTTGTTGCTTCCATTGATGGATGAGAACCATTGTTATGTTGCTTTCATCGTTAGATGAAAGCCAATGTTTGTAACTTTCATAGTTGAGTGGAAGACATTATTGTATTGCTTTTATTATTGAATGAAAGCCAATGTTTGTTGCTTTCAATAATGAATGGAGCCATTGTTATACAACGATGAAAGCTAATGTTTGTAGCTTTCATCATTGAGTGGAAGCTATTCTTTTATTACTTTCATGGTTGAATTAAAGTCAATACTATGTTGTTTCTATTATTAGATGGAAAACAATAAGATGAGGTGTTGTGAATAATAAATATGGAATCAGGGTAGCAATGAGGTTATGACTATCAAGAAATGATTGATATTTATTAGGGATAGTTTTTATTATATGAGGTATATTTTGTACTGATACACTTTTTATATATAATTAGTAGAATCTTCCATTTTATTATGTAATTAATCATTTTTTAAATCTTTAGATGTAGTACCAATCAAGCATTTACTTTTTCTTGTTTTATTTTTTATAATTCTTATCCTTTTGACTTATAAGTTTTATTATTTATATTCTGTGGAAAAATAAATGTATGCAAATCTTAAGTTGGGTTGATTTGGGATAAGGTCTAGGATGGTTGGACCATGTTTGTGGTATTGCTCATGTTGTGATCGAAGATGTTAATAACTTGGTACCCTCCAAGTATAGGGAAAACTCTGTTGAAATTTTGGTAGAATCTTTAACAACGTAAAATTTGCATAACAACTTGTATAAATGAATAAAAAATTGACTCTAATTGTTATATGTTTGTTTAATATATGGACATAACCATGTTTTGGATGGAAGGATGTTACACATTGGTTCTAGCATCTTTCTAGACCCACGTGCACTTGAACTCAAGGCATATACGAACCTAATGATGTTTGGATTTAACACATTGTCAGACCCATATGCACATAAGTTCAGCACATAGTTGAACCCAAGGATGTTGAGTTTGACACCTTGCCATACCTATATACACTTGAGCTCAACACGTAGCTGAATCTAAGAAGGTTGGGTCAGCCACCTTGCCAGGCCCACATGTACTTGGACTCAACGTATAATTGAATCCAAGGATATTGGGTTTGGAAGTAAGTCAAGGTAATGTCATCTGGGCTTGACGTTCTACCAAGCTTAGATACGTTAAGTTATTACATTTCCTTTAACCCTTTTAATCATGTGCTTTTAAGCAAACAAATCAAAAATATATCGATTCATCAATAGACAAGCAGAATCAACTCATTATCATTTAGGATGGTTTAACCTAGTCTATATATCCAAAACATTCCTAGTAAGGGAGCTTGAACGAATATGAATCATACCAGTGATGTAAACCCCCGGTTAAAATCTTCTCAAAATATAAAATTTTTAACCCAAAGATATAATGAGTTAAATTAAATTAAGGATATAAAATTAAATAACAAATGATGAAATTAAAAGAAATAAAATAAAGTATAGCACTCATTGTTATAATAGAGAAAAGATGGGAACAAAATGTTATAACTAAGCAAAATGGGGTCAATATATAAATATTAAAAGATTTGACTATAAATAATTTATTTCTTCATCTTTAAGCCAATAATAGAGTGAAAAAAGAGGGGGAGAATATTTTCAAGCCTATTTACAAAACTTTGGGAGGAAATCCTAAAATTAGGAAAAATTTTAAAACAATGCATGAATGTTGTTTGGTTGTGATTATTGTAGAATGTGTTGAAATGTGAAGAATGAATTGAAAAGAAATAGAAATCTTGTGTTTAATTGTAATGGAAAAGTTTGGTTAAGCTTTGAATTATAAACATTTTCAATTATAAGGAATTATGTAATTTTGTGTAATGTTGAATTATTATTGATGAAGGAATGTTATGAGTTATGTGGAAGAGAAATAATTGCTTTGAATTGTGAGAAAACAAATGATAATACTTCATTGTAGGTAAAAATAAAATCTGAACAACTTCATCACTCAGCTTCCAGCTCGGTTTAGGGTATGAAAATGATGAAAATTGAAATAAGTTTCTTATAAAAGTTGAAGTTAGGGGTATTAGTTTTCCAACGAGACTGGCCTTACTTAAATCAAAGTTCTAAAACTTCAGATACAAGTTAAAAAGAGGGTCGAATTAAATCTTACTAGACTGTTTTTAGATGTTATAATAACAAATAGAGTAAGAGGTGTAAATAGTAAAGCTAGGTTTTTTTCCTTTCAGTAAAGTTATAGCCCTGTATCTTAGCTTTTGGAAGAAACAAACTATGCACATAACCGAATTCTATAACTTCAGATATGGTTAAATTATTGATTGGTATTTTTGAGTAATTAAGTTAAGTTAAGTTAAGTCGGCTAGAAGTAGGTAACTTTAAAAAATTTGTTTAGAAATTCTCTTAATGTAAGATTTAAATGATGGAAATTATAAGAAAAAAAAAGTTAATATGGGTTAAATAGCTAATGATGATTAGCTTAAGTGATATAAAATGATTGTTTATTAAGTCAAGAATAAAATGATTGTTTATGGAGTCAAATTTCAAAAAAAGTTGAGGATTTAATATTAAATGATATTGTTCCTGTTAGTACAGGAGAGGTCACATAACCCACTTAGTAGCAAGGAACTATTTCACATGCCTAGATGTCAGGTAGGTGCTCGTCACCTTAAAACTAATGAATTAATTAACTTTGATTGTAATTTTTCCTTAAATGTATTGTAATCTATTTTATAAAAGTTAATTTTTAAAAAAACTAGTTTCCTAATTAATAAAATAATTCCCTAGTTAATAAGTAATTAAAAAAATCTATTAACATAGTAATGAAATAAATGTGAGAAGATATTGTATGTCCTTAAACTATGCAAACTGTATTAGTTGGGAATATCTATATATAAAAAAGTAGTAATAATAAACCTTTATTGGCAACTGTATTAGTTGGGAATATCTTGCAACATAAAGTCTATCGGTAATGCTCATATTGAACCCAACTGGGCTAAAAGCTCTGATCTTATCTAATACAGTAGTGAAGACTCATTGACAGATTAGTTGTTTGAAATGTTGGATAAGAACTAAGGAACTAGTAGGATCTTATCTAATACAATACAATTGCTCCACATGCTCGGCTTTGACTTCTTTCACATTCTCAACAAGACAAATGTCCTTTAATAAACACGTACACAATCTGATCTTCTGTGGAAATATGACATGTGAACATCTTTAGCAAGAACAATTCTTTATTGTTGAAATAGCATACGCATTCAATAGAGCTCGGCAATAGCTAAGGCCGGTGACTTGTATTGAGTATTTACTTGTTTTATAATTTTTTATCATATAAATTTGTTGTATAGATTTATGATTTGTACATTTTAAGGTTTGTTTTAGATTTTGTAAAACTATATTTGTTTGTAAATTGATGAATCTTATGTCTAATTGCTAACTTAGGTGTTTTATGATGAAATAAAAAATGACATATTTAACGACTCCATTTTATTTTTTGTCAATTTTATTGCTGAGTTGAAATTTTTGGTAAATGTGTAGAAAATTGAATTTATATAGATAATTGATAATGAATTAAGAGTACTACTAAAATAGATTGAATAAGTTTGAGATAAATCAATATTTTTGCAAATTATTTAGTTAACGTAATAGGTGATTGTTCATGGATATATAAAGATTCACTTCAAGGGTTGTGGATGATGAATTATTGTAATGGAGTTTAGGGTTTTATTAATTATGCATTATCCAATCCAAAAAATATTAGTGGAGGTGGTATTAGATGTCCATGCAAAATGTATAAAAATAAAAAGTTTCTCAATCCAGATGTAGTAATGATGCATCTTCTATAAAAAGTGTTCATGAAGAAATATTTATGTTGGTATGCACACAAAGAACCATATGTTACTCACAATACCATAGTAGAAAGGATGGTTAAGTCAACTTCTAGTTCTAGCAACATGTATAGAGTTATAGATGACAATAGTAATCCCTATAGAAATAAAAAGTTTCCCAATCCATATATTGTAATGATGCATCTTCTATAAAAAGTGTTCATGAAGAAATATTTGTGTTGGTATGCACACAAAGAACCATATATTACTCACGATACCATGGTAGAAAGGATGGTTAGGTCAACTTCTAGTTATAGCAACGTGCATGGAGTTATAGATGACAATAGTAATTCCTATAGAAATATGGTTATGGATGTGATAGGAATGAATCAGGGTCATATCAGTTAATGTCCCATGATAGATGAAACACCTAATGCAAACTCTGCTAGGTTTTTTGATCTTTTAAAAGATTCTAACGAACCATTATGAGATATTTGCACAAATCATAGTGTAAATTATCGGTCGCTGCACAGATGTTCAACATTATGATAGAATTGTCGAATGGGTGAGAATCATTTTACCTGAAGGGAACAGGCTGAAAGAGAACTTTTATGCTGCTAAGTCCATGATGAAACCCCTCGGTTTAGGATACCAGAAAATTGACATGTCTTTTTAACTAATTAATTGATCCATATCGAGTTGCTTCGTCTAATAACTTAGAAGAAAATTCAAATTTTCACATCGTCAAGAATATTTTTGTTAATATTGACGTTGAGGAGTTGAATGATGTTTTGATCTCCAACGAATATACACAAGAAGATGAAGATTGTGATGGAGATGAGGACGAGTCAATGGATGAAGAAGAAGACAAATCTGATTAATTTGCACAACACAAATGTGTAATGTAATATTTATGGATGAAATTCACTTCAAAGTAATGACAATGGTGTTAATTTATTATTGAATGACAATGAGATATTTATTTTATTATTCTGATGTGAACTAATGTTATCGTGTTGTGTGTGCAACAATGAATTTAAGTATTTGCAAGATGGATAGATAGGGAATACAAATATAATTTGTCATCAGACACATTACATACATGTATACCGACAGAATGTGTCTGTCAGTATATTCTAGAGACGATGAGAATTGTTCACTTCTCAATGCGGTGATAATTAATGATCTTTTGACTGTTTATTTTTTTTACCAATGGAATCGCCAACGAAATGAAACGTCATCGGTAATATTTAAAGGGGTTTTCTGAATATTTTCACGCAAGTTGAAAATTTTCATTTGACTTTACAAACGAAATCACTAATAAAAATATTAAAAATTTTAATACTTAATTTTCCATCTGTGATTCTGATGGTGAAACTCACCCAGATACCAAGACCATTAAATTTCAATTTGACTTTTTGAATAGAATCACCAACATAAATATTAAAAATATTAATATTTAATATTACGTTGGTAATCCCGTCGATAAAAACTAAAATAAAAGCCTAAACCATGAAAGATCGGGGTTTCGTCTTCTTCTCTCACACACCAAATTCTCTCTCTTTCTCTTCTGTTCTCTCTATCTCATTCTCTCCCGAGATCAAGCATTCTCTTCTCTTATCATCCTAAGATATGTTGTCTTTTTTCAATTTTCTTCGTATTTTTCTTTTTTTGGGTTTATTAACAATGTCTTTTTTTTTGTTTTTTATTTTATTTAAGAGCCATTTTTTCTCTTAATTTTTTTCTTTTATTCATTCTCTTCTCTCCTAATGAATTTTTCATTCATTTTTCTTCATTTTTGCATTATTTATGTTTTTTGGCATTATTTTTGTTCAATTTTATGTTCTTAATAATTTTATGAATTAATAAATGACATGAATTTTTGTTGTTAGTGAAATCATTTTTTCATTATTTTGTTGAATTTTAGTTATTTGTTTTTCAAATTTATTGTTCAATTTGTATTAAATGTGTAGGATTAATTTTAATTATTATTTTGTATTTATTACATTTAGAATACATTTTTTTTAAATTTAGGGTTAAAAATATTATCACTTATAAATAATTGTTTTGAATTTTAGTTGTTATTGTAATAATTTTGTATTATTTTGTTGAAGTTTAGTTGTTTTTGTTTTTTCAATTTTGTAGTACAATTTATGTTAAATGTGTAGGATTAATTTTAATTATTATTTTGAATTTTTGTAAATTTATAATAATTTGTTGTAAATTTATGATTAAAAATATTATCATGTGGAAAATGAAATTTTTCTACAAATTTGAATTATGCTAAATTGTTAGAAGAAATTGAATAAAATCAACTGGTTTATGGCATATATTTTATGTATAGGGGAGATGCTGTCAATTTTTTTTTAAATAGGAATCATTTAATTTTTTTTCATCCTTTAATTTGTGTAAATGCCTAGGAAAAAGTCTATTACACGTCGCAAGGATAAGATCATTTTTAGTTCTTCTAGTAGCGATGCTGACGACTAGGAGTCATTAGATGCCGACCAAGAACAGACACCTAAAGCACAAACATTTACTTACGATGCGGGCTTGTTAAGTGTGATGCCGCAACTTCGAGGGTGGTCCCTTCACAACATGATCTATTTACCCGCAAGTAAAGAGGCCCACTAGAAGAAAGACCTTTCAATGTAAGTTTGTTTTGTTTTCACAACGACATGTTTAATAATTTTTTTAAAAATAATATCATTTAACGAATGCAATTTCAGGTTTACAAACATTGAGCCTACTAGAACAATAACATCGTCTTTTAAATCATCGATAGAAATTTCATTGTTTCAATAGAGCCAATGTCCTGATGGAAATCGCAAGTCGATGTATGGTTTTCAAGGTTCAAAATTAGTATTAACTTCAATATTTTTTATTTTAATTTGGACCATTAATTGAAATTTTCTTTTTATAAATTTTTATTTCAAGGAAAAATTTGAAAGGGAGAGTTGATGATAATGTTGTAAAGAGGGTTTGGGAGAATCATGCTGTAATTAGATAAGATCGAATTCATGATTTTTTTTATTCCAAATATTAAAATTTTATTTTTCATTTACTGACAGATAATTAATTTGAGCCATATATGTGTATGATTTTTCATATAAGGCATATAAAAAGCGAAAAAATATACAAAACAAAGAGAGCTTCCGGGCTATAACAACTTGGTCCTTTAAAAGGATTTCAGACCGTTGTACATCTTAAATGCTGCATAGGTGGAATACATTCAGCAAGTGGCATCCATGTATTTCACTTGATGGTCATAGTCTGTACGGATAACTAGAACCGACATGTTCACGGTTTCGTTACCATACACATTAACGACCCTATTTTGTTCATTTCATATTCAAAGCAGATGGTAGGATTTTTTTTATTACATCTTTTTTTATTAATTGTTTTTTATAAATATATTTAACTGACAACATTTTTTTATTGCAGGCTACGGTTCTTGGACGCAAGTCAAGCCCAATAAAGCTTTTTGTTTAAACACATGTGCGAAGTGATGATCGCCAAAGAGAGGTGTAGTAGTTTGTTGATAGCCGAGCTCAACACATTGTGGTATGTTGGTTTTCAATCATTTTTTTCTTAAGTTGTTATTTCCTTGAATTTAATGAATTTATTTTTTCTTTCTATGATACATATAATAGCCTATTGAAATAGAGATACAGAGATAATCATTTGACCCATCCGAATATTAATCTGGATTTGTGGTTGGACACAAGATCATCTAGTGGAATCGATATAAATCAGGTGTACAGACTCTTTAACTCTATGGTTGAGAACTTGCGGACGACCCTTAGTGCTTCGATGGTTGGATGCTCACAGTAGATTCCGAGCTTTCAAACTCCATAGTTCGTAGTGATGTAAGACTAACAGGTACAAGATCAAATAACCCATCTTAATGATAAATACGAAAGACTTATTATTGATTATGAAGAACTCTGTCGATTGGTAATGAAGATAAGATCATAAATGGGTTGTTTATATGCACCCTCTCTCGGTGATGACCAACCTCCTCCTACTCCTATAGCGCTGCCTCTATTTTAGATTTATTGTATTTGAACGTATAAATGTTTAAATTTGTAATAAATATTTGATTTTTATACAAATTTATTTTAAAATTATAAAATAGTTTTTTTATTATTTTTTTCTACTTTTGTTCGATATATTTTTTAATATATATATATATATATATATTTAAAATATTGTTGATTGGGTTACCAACAAAACTAAACCATCGGTATATTCTAGAGAGTTGGAAAAAAATTGCTGCAAATGCCACTATTACTAATGGGGTTACTAATGGAACTATTCCGTCAGTATATTACAGAGAGTTGGAAAAGAATTATTGTAAATATCATTGCTCGTGTTAACACACCAACGGAATTACAAATGATACTTTGTTGATAATATGTAATATTTATTGATGGATATACCAACAGAATAAAACAGGTAAATTTTTTTTGCGTGCTTTGTTCGTCTGTAAATTCATCGGTATTTATTACTAACGGACTCACCAACAATCCATAAATTACTAATAAGAGTTTTTTTGATGGACTGTTTCTATCCATGAGTTCATCGGTAACACACGTACCAACGAACTACTAGTGTAAATACCAATAAAACTTTATGTCGGTGAAATTGTTAAATTTGAAGGTGTCATGGTATGCATTTAACTCTACGACCGAGATTGTGTAATAAAGACTATACATTTGAGATTTGTCCAATGGTCTTCACGAGGGCTATGCATAAACTTGCATAATTGGTTGACAATATATGAAATATCAGGTCTACAAATTATGCAATATTGAAGTGCTCCAACAATCATTCTATATTTTCTAGGATCTATAAGTAGTGAGCCATCTTGAGATGTTAATTTCTTGCTAAATATCATTGGAAAGGACGTTAGTTTTGCTCCAACCATAAATGTTTTATACAAGAGATGAATTATATACTTGCCTTAACTTGGGTAAAGACTATTTTAATGACAACATGCTTGAACTCCTAAGAAGTAACTCAAATTACTAAGATCTTTAAGTTCAAAGTTGATCAATAAATTGACTAATAACATGCATACTCAATCCTGTCACAATAATATTATATACGTAGACAACAACAAATATTTGTAAGCCATCTTTGCCATAAATAAACAGAGGTGAGTTAACTGAAGACTCATGAAAACCATATTCAAGTAGCTATTGGGAGAGTCTTCAAAACCATGCTCTTAGAGCTTGTTTTAGCATATATAGATATTTGTGTAACATATAAACAAAATCATGTTAAGACTAATCAATAAATCCCTTTGGTTGCTCTATGGATACCTTCTCATCCAATATGCAATGTAAGAAGGCATTAAAGACATTTAATTGATGAATAGGCTAGTGAGAATTCACAGCTAGTGTCAGAATTAAACAAATAACAAAGTGTTTAATTTCTGGAAAAGATGTCTCATGATAATCCATTCCATCAAATTGATTAAATCCTTTTGGCAACCAAGAACGCCTTATACCTCTCTATGTTGTCATCTTACTTTTTAATTTTGCATGCCTATTTGTTACGAACCACGAGCTTACAAAGTGGTCATGGACATAGGGACCATATACCATTAGCCATTAATACATAAAACCCATGCCACTTAGCATCCCACCATTCAAAGATAGACATAGTATGCATAATGCAACTTGGTTATTGTTCATGATAAATAATGGACAACACACGAAGAGTTGAACAATCAAATTCAGATTTTATTAAAAAAAGTAATCTGGATCAAAACATAAAAAGTAAAAAAAAGGTTGTTTAAACAAAGACGTTATTTATTCTGTCACAAAAACTAAACAAGGTGAAAATTGGATCAAACCATATGAGAATTACTTGAAAATAGATATTTTGTTATTTGGAGTGTAATTGCACTATATATCAAATTTGAGGTTATTTGGATGTCGTTTGGTTTAGGTTCTATATTCAGGTTTAGTTTGTATAAAACAAGTCTGATTTGCATCAATTATTGAAACTTGCTTTGCTACTATTGAAATTGATTTGGGAAGTGTAAAAAAGTTTCATTTGGGATATTTGGGTGCTAATCAAGTTGTTTTTTTTATAATATTTGCTTTTGATTTTTTTTCACGTTTTAAAAAATGTCTATATCTCGTACAAATACATTTACTACTCGTGAAATTATAATTGTAGTTTTGTCTTTGCTTGTTTTCATATATTTCTTTCCTCTTAAGTCATTACATGTATTTCAATTATATTACCAAGTTGTTCTATTTAATTGTGTTGAATTTCAAAGTAAAAAGCCCATTTGACTAAAACATGAGAGTGTAAAAACATGAGGGAGTGAGTGAGGAAATAATTTTTTCTTTAACACTAAAGTATTTTACAAATTTAAAGATATCATACAACATTAATACAACACTATCGATCAGAAATCAAGCTTTTCAAATTCAAGCCTTAGCATAATAAATGGAAAGGTTAAATAAGGTAATAAAGAGTTTAGAGGATAAGATGGACAAAAGAAAGAGTTTTGATGCTGAAATTAATGGTTTAAGAAAAAGGCTGATCGAAGTGGAAACAATGTTAACAGACATGAAAGGCATGTTTTTCTCGATATTGATGATGATTTTGATGGGATAGGTGATCAGAATTATGATAATGCCCCTTTAGATCATGGAGATCAATTTGGGCAGCCTAGAAACTATAGGTATGAAGGAGTTATGAGAGATAGGAAATTTGGCTGAGGAGATGATTTGCGTACTATGATGGGGTAGATAGAAGTTTGGGTAGCATAAAGATGAAAATTCCTTTATTTCAAGGGAAAAATAATCCTGAGGTGTATTTTGAGTGGGAAAAGAAGATGAGGCTTATATTTAATTGTCACAACTATTTAAAGGGTAAGAAGGTTAAGCTTGTTGCAATTGAGTCCATAGACTATGTCATTATATGGTGGAGTCAACTTGTGTTGAGTCGTAGAAGGAATCACGAGAGTCATACTGAGACTTGGGAGGAGGTGATGGCAATTATGAGGAGATGATTTATCCCTAGTCATTATTATAGAGAATTATACTGAAAGTTACAATGTTTGAGCCAAAGTACAAAGATAATGATGAGTACCACAAGAAGATGAAGATCATGATGGTTCAGGATAATGTAGTAGAGGATAGAGAGGCCACTATGGGTAGGTTCTTGAATGGGCTAAATCACGAGATTGTGAATATTATGGAGTTGCAATGCTATGTGGAGTTGATGGATATGGTGTATTTGACAACAAAAGTAAAGAGACAACTTAAGCGTAGAGGTAGTTCAAAGCCAAACCAACTATTGGGTTCTTTGTCACCTTGAAAGCCTAATTGAAAGGCTAACGTGAGATCTGCCTAATCCCAATCAAATATGGAGGAGAGAACTGAGACTCCAATAGAGAAGAATGACATCTTCATTGATAATAGAGGTAAATTTAAAATTATTACATCTTGTAATCATGACATAAACTATTTTTATTCTTTAGGAGTTGGTCATGTTGCTTCGCAGTGTACAAACAAGCAAGTTATGGCTATAAAGGATCATGATGGTGTTGTGACCTATAGAAAGGTTAGTGATGATGAGGAAATGCCTCATCTTGGATATGCAAGTGATGAATGTGTTGAGTATTCAGTTAAGGGGGAAGCGCTTGTGGTGAAATGAACACTGAATTTACAAGATAAGATGGTTGATTTAAAGGAGTAACGAGAAAGCATTCTATATGAGGTGCCATGTTCTATATGAGGTGCCATGTTTAGAATAAATAATTTGATAATGTTTCTTGACCACATAATGATGATGATGTATTGCTCCTAGAAGTTTTTCATTTTACTCATTTAAGTATGAATCTTCTTAAAAAGAGAGGGAATAATACGATCTATACAAGGATTGAACAATTATATTTTTTATTTTAGCGTAATGTTATCTACTGTCTAATTTTATACTATTAAGCATAACTCTCAATTCGACCGTTGGATTGGACTGAAATTGATGTGAACCCTAGTGGAATGTTTATTGAATTTGCAAACCTAAGATCTACCTAATTCAGGCTTGAGATTGATAATTGGGCTTGACATAATGGAAAACTTGCCCCAAGAAACCAAGACTATAATAATCATCTACACATAACATTCTCACTTGGAAACAAGCACATGAAGGATTAAATCATAATAAAGATTGGTCATTTATTTGGAGTGTAGTTAAATTAAGAATCAAGCAAGAAAAATCCTTATTCTCTATGTTTCAATTTATGGCAATTAATTTATTCTAATCTGAAAATTAAGTCTTACAAAAAAGTATTTATACTCTTGGAAATAAATCTCTAAAATAACTTAATGGGTTCACTTGACTCAATTTGAAACCAGGCACAAAATAAACCTAAAACTAACTAAATAACATGAAAATAATAAAATAAATATTTTGAAATTTTATCCCATGGCGCTGCCACTACTCTTTAAACAATAGACTATGAACTTTTCTTGTCCCAATAATCCTATTTTGAAATTTTATCCCATGGTGCTGCCACTACTCTTTAAATAATAGACTAGGAACTTTTCTTGTCTCAATAATCCTATTTTCCCACCACCTTTAGTGTCCAAGGTAGAGTAGGATTTTCCTTCCAATTAAATCTCATTGATAGATTAAACTCCTTGATATATTAGATTTTTTTTATCCAAATAAGTTCATGGTTTCCTTGTTGGATTGAGAAACATAAAATACTTGAAAAAACAAGCCCAATGATGCCGAAACCCATGGTCCATAAGCCCATCTTAAATATGAATCAAATTTATTAAGGCTTGTTCTTCTTTGGTTGTTGCTTTTTTGTAGTCCACCTTCACCCATGTGTCTTGTAAAAGCCTATTAAAGGCTTCCTTGAACTTCTTTACCATAGCCCTAGTGATTGGGCCAACTAGAACTACTAATGGATCATTTGGTGTGGGTTGGATAACATAAAAAATTTTACTAGTTGTTTTCAAATGTATTGTTTTATATGAGATTAAAATCTCAGGTCAATCAAAGTTCGAGAAGGCATTCTGATATCGGTCAGAAGGTTTTATATGAGTTTTGTTATTTATTCTTTTGACTTGTGGACTTTCTATTTGGAGAGGATTTTTTTTCTAATAATGGATAAAAATTCAATAGTTTATTTTTAGGAGTTTTCTAGTTCTACAAGGATCTTTAATAGACAACAATATAGTTTCCAATTGTGGCAAGAATTCTTTTAATGTTTCAAAATCCTTTTCTTACGAGGATTCCATAGTTATTCTAGTTATATTAGGAAAGGAGGGATGGTGATATTTAATGGCAGAGAATTTTAGGACTTTTCATATTCTATAAGGAAACTAAGGGGCATGAGCTATTACAAAGATTTTCATGTTTATTTAGGAGGTTAAAGTTGGTTTAGGGCTAATTTTTTTCAATGCATTAACTTACACTAACAAACATAATTTCAATTCGATTGTTGGATCAAGCTGAAACTTTACCAAAATTTTTAAGAGATCTTGTTTTATATTAGGTTAAAATTTCAGATCAATTAGACATCATGAAGGTCTTGAAATATGGTCCATAATCTACCTTGCGAGAATTGCATTATTTTCCTAATTGATTTAGGATTCTTTTTCTTATTTGGACTCATATTCTTTTATTATTTTTTCGGACTTATTTAGGATTATTTTTTTTTACCTTGTATAAATAAGTTATTTAGCTTGTTCTTAGGTTTTTAGCTTTAGAGCCATGATGTTTTGAATAAACTTGTGCTTTGCATGAGATGACACTTTTCTTTTCACTAGGACAAAGAGCATATTTGAGTTATCAAGGTTAACTGATTTTGTGACCTATTTCTTATACTTTTTGTTCATGAACTAATATTCGTTGGGTGGAGGTTTATTCCAATAGTGTTAGTGTTTTGGTTTAGGTAATCTCTATGTCACTCTCTTATCAAACAAGATTCTTTAGCTTTTCATGATTTGTCTTTCTTGCATATGGGTTACGTGACCACATGATCACGCAGTTCGCGTCATATCATTTTTATTGTCCGAGTATACTTGAAAAACACATTTTTTACTTTTAAAACAAAGCTTATTTTCTTCATAAAGTGAGATTAATGGATAACAACTATACCTAAAAATAGATAGGTCATTATACTAGGGATTGATTTGTAGAGCACATAGAAAGGAGATAGATTAGATTAGATTAGAACTTCTTTTGCGAGCCTATTAATTAAATAAACCAATGTTAGGAAGCAATGAGTACAAATAAGTTGTTGGTAAATGTGATTTTGCATAAAGAGTTAAGCATTTTTCTTTCATGTGTCTATGTTTTCTCTTTGTAATTTTATTTTATGGAGAAGAATATGGACTAGTTAGTTGATGATAAATGTCATTTATACTTAAAAATCATTTAAATTCATTAGAGAGAAATTCACCTTCGTTGTTTATTTGATTTTGTTTAATCTTTCAAGAAAATAAGTTTTCAACAAAAGCTTTATATTTTTTGAAAACTTTAAATACATCAGATTTATAGGCCATAGGATACAACCATGTGAAACATGAAAAATCATCAATGAAAATAATATAAAAACAACATCCAATAACTAAATTTATAGGAGACATCTAAATTTCTAAGTATATGAGGACTAATAGACATTGTATCTAATGTGTTGAATTGTTATATGGAACCTGTTTGGCTTTTCCTAGAGGGCAAGACTTATAAAAATATATATTTACTAAAGGATTTGGTACTAAAATAGATTATCTAAGTCAAGCTTGGAAGGGGTGTCCTAAATGACTATGTTATCTATCCTTGATTATTTTAGTTTCTAACTTAGTTGCAAAGTAATGCATTTCATTGAAGAAGCTCTTGTTATCGACGAGAGGATATAGACCATTCTTTGCCCAACCTTGGAATAGGATTTTGTTAGTCTAATTTTGTTTCTCAAAGAAATTATAGTCAATTAGTATAAAATTATTATTATTATCTAGACATAATTTGTTGATGGATAAAAAATTGACAAATATATTAGGGTAATATAAAATATTTTACAAATGAAAGGACTGATTATCAACTAGAAGGGAAGTGTGTCCAGTATTTTCAATTGATAAATTTATCCTATTGCTAACTTTGATCATGTCTACTCATTCAAATGATTATTGAGTAGTAAGATTTGTTGCATTACTGGTTATGTGTGCATTAACCTCATTATCAACTTAACATATTTGATTATCAAGTGTTACAATAGATTTAGCTGTCATGACTGCAAGTTTAGCAATAGAAATCATAGTTATTAAACTCGGATCAACCCGGAAAAATTAATTAAAGTTTTAATATTTCATATGAAAAAATCCGTGTAAATATAGGTTATACATATTGTAAACAATGAAGTTTAAAAGAATATTTTTTTTAAAAAATTATCCCACATTAAAAAGATATTATGTTAAGTTTTTAAGTTGAAGTATTTAAACAAAAAAAGTTTTTTATCCCACATTGAAAAAACATACCTTTTTTCTTGGGAGCATAGAGTATATATACTAATAGGTTTCAAATTCTACATTGAAAAAACATAACTTCTTTCATGGAACAAAGAGTATATATACGAAAGGGCTTCAAATCCCACATTGAGAAGATATTGTGTTATCCTTTTAAGTTCAAGTATTTAAACCAAGGTTTTTTTTATCTCACATTGAAAAAACATGATTTTTTTCTTAGGAACATAGAGTATATATACGAAAGGGCTTCAAATCCTACATTGAAAAAACATAATTTTTTTTCATGGGAACATGGAGTATATATGCGAAAGGGTTTCAAATCCCACATTGAAAAGATATTATGTTATCCTTTTAACTTGAAGTATTTAAACCAAAAGGTGTTTTATCCCACATTGAAAAAACATGATTTTTTTTCTTGGGAACATAGAGTATATATACTAATGGGTTTCAAATCCCACATTGAAAAAACATAATTTTTTTCATGGGAACATAAAGTATATATACGAAAGAGCTTCAAATCCAACATTGAAAAGATATTATGTTATCCTTTTAAGTTGAAATATTTAAACCAAAAATTTTATTATCCCACATTGAAAAAACATGATTTTTTTCTTGGGAACATAGAGTATATATACGAAAGGGTTTCAAATCCCACATTGAAAAGATACTATGTTATCTTTTTAAGTTGAAGTATTTAAAACAAAATGTTTTTTTATCCCATATTGAAAAAACAAGACTTTTTTCTTGGACACATAGAGTATATATACTAATGGGTTTCAAATACCACATTTGAAAAAAAAATTCAAGTCTCGTTAGGGTTCGACCGGGTCGACCAGGTCATGGGTTTGGCCAGGCTGTTGCCTTAGCCAGTCTTTTATTATACCCAGACTGGTCCAGCCACCGGGTCGACCCGCCGAGCCGGACCAGGTTTAATAACACTAATAGAAATTTGACCTTGATACACATAATTGAACCTTTTACAACAACCTAGTGCAATATGATTTGTTTTGTCATAAATGTGACAGATAGGTCTATTGAAGGAAGTACCTTACAGAAGAGGATTATTCTATTATACAAAATTAGATCATTGAAGATTAAAGATGATTGGAGCTCAATTTTATCTGAAATTAGTATTTACAACTGATTTTTGTGCTTTCTTTGTAAAGTTTGACACTTTATATTTGCTAGCAGCAAAAACATAAAAAACTTCTATAGAATTTACATGTTGATTTTCGACCAATGCCTTAAAGTTGAGTAGTTCATCTTCAAAATATTCTAAGAAAATATCATTATATCATGTAGAAAAAGTATAGGAGGTAATAAAGAGAGTGAAGCTTACCTTAAGAACCCTTAGCAATTGGATAATAAGGTTTTGATCATTTATAAGCTTGTCGATTGTAGCTAGTTGATCAATGAGAAACTTAGCTTCATCAATGCAAACAATACATGTTTTATTACCTTGAAAGATTGTTTTAATATGTCTTTAAGTAATGCAACTCGTGATCATGAAGTTGATGCAAAGTGGTTCTAAAAAGAATCTCAGGCTTATTTGGTAGTTTTAATTCAATAAAAAAAAGTAACCAACTTCTCTAAAAGCGAAGCAAGTATCCAAATTTTAACACAATTTTCCTTTCAGAACCACATTGCATAAGCTTGATAACCCTATTTATAGTAGGTAAAAAAACATTGCAAGCAGTTCTAGAAAATAAAAATAATAGAGTTCTAAATAAAATAGATAAAACAATCATAAATCAACTAAGAAACTAATATAAATTCTTGCACAATAGCTTCTGGATCTTATCACAAGATCTTTATGATGTCCTATTGACCTAAAATCTTAACTATATATAAAATATGATTTCTGAAAACTTCTGGTAAATTGGATCCCAATACAATGATAAGATAAAAAATTATACGTATTAGCGTAAAACTATGCAATAGAAAAAAAAAGTCCAAAACCAACCCTAACCTTCTAAATATGAAAATCTTTCTAATAGTTTATCATGATTATCAATGCACTAACATGTATGTCATGCATTTAATCGAAAACTTGCCTTGTATCTTCAAATGCTCCACACTTCCCATAAAGTTCAATTAGTTTCATTCTTATCAATCTATTCGAACTTGAACCAAGTTTCAAAACTTGGCAATGAACCTCTCTCCCCTTTTTCAAAGACAATTGGCACCCACAAGCTTTCAAAAATGAAGTGATCACATAGCAATTGTTTATAAATGATGAATTGATCATTTGATAATATAAATGAATCCCTTCAGTGTAATAGCCAGACAACACCAACCCATAAATAAGAGCAGTGTAAAGATAGATATTTGAGCTTTAAGTGTGAGAGAAGATCTTGGACGCGTAACAAATAGAGTTTAGATTGGAGCAAACATGAAGTAGCTTGAACACGACAAATGAGTCTTGATCATAGTGGTTCGTTATAATTTTAACATGGATTGGTGAGATTTGGTTAATGTGTTTGCAACTTTGTAGTGAAGAGATGAATTGTCTCCTGTTTAAAGAGTTTTTGGGCTTTGTACTTGAAATTAGTCAGGAAAGTTGAGTACCTATCAGATAACATGGAACTGGAATGACTCATCGGTACTTGGTACTTACTAGGTGTTTTGTCTTCTCATTTTTTGGTTAAGCCAGCTGCAACAAAGTTATGAAACACAGCCTGATAAATTGATACCAAACCTGTATGATCTAGGATCTTGGTCAGTTTTAAATAGGCAAAATTCAAACTTGTAATTGACCTGGTCTAACTTAAACGATCTACTAGGTTAACCTATAATCCGGATGACACCCGATTTTTTTATATTGTTTTAATAAGTCCAAAAAACATAAAATTAATTTATAAATACTTAACCTCACATATTTTTTTATATATATAATCTACATCCTTATAAAATATTTCTTAACTTTTCAATATGTAATAATTATATATAGTTTACATCCACATAGAATATTTCTTAACTTTTCCATGTGAGATAACTATATATAGTTTAAATTCATATGGATTATTTATTAATTTTTCCATATGGAATATTGAAATGTCAAATATTTTTTTTTATTTTTCCTGAATTGACCTGGGTTATCCTATGTGACCTAAGACCTAGCCTTTGGCTGGGTCAACCTCTGGACTGGGTTTAATAACTATGAGCTAGAATGAGATCATTCCTATAGTCATTGTAGTTTCTGGTTCTAAAATTCCAATCCTCGAAACATCCTCTTTTATAGTCATGATCATAATTGTCAAACTAGTTATAGGCTTAGGTTATTGGATTACTAAGTCAATCTCTCGGCCATCAAATCAACACAAGTCAATTTTAAAATGATATTGTTTTAGCGGGTTTTTTTTAAAATTGAAATGATATCATTTTGGATAAAAAAATTACAAAAAAGATAAAATGACATCTTTTTAAATAAAAATTATATATATATATATATATATATAATTAACTCAATCATGTCTCATCTAGGTTTAGATGATTTATCTAGATTTGAATCGATCAATGTCTAAAACGACTGGGGAAAAAACTTAGCCCAAAACACTAATGATATTGTATTTTAACAAATAAATTGTATAAAATAATGTGTAACTATAATTAAAATATCTTTATAGTTTTCAAAACAATAAAGCCCTATCATATATCTATTTAAAGAATATGGTTTGTTTTTCAAAACCCATCAATAGGGAACATTTCTTCTCCCACACTTTTTCTTCTCCTCTTCCTCTTCCTTTTTTTTTTCTGTATAACTTGATCATCGAATGAGTGAGAAGTGAAACACCTATAAATACTCACGGATCAATGTCCAAAACAATTTAGAAAAAAAACTAAGCCCAAAACAGTAATGATAGTGTATTTTAACAAATAAATTGTCTAAAATAATGAACAACTATAATTAAAATATCTTTTTACCTTTCAAAACAATAAAGCCCTATCATACGTCTATTTAAAGAATATGGTTTGTTTTTCAAAACCCATCAATATGAAATATTTCTTCTCCCACACCTTTCCTTTTCCTCATTCTTTTCCTCTCTTTTTTTAATCTCTTTTTTTTTTTGTATAACTTGATCATCGAATAAGTGAGAAGTGAAACATCTATAAATACTCACGGATCAATGTCCAAAACAATTCGGAAAAAAATCTCAGCCCAAAACACTAATGACAGTGTATTTTAACAAATAAATTGTATAAAATAATGTGCAACTATAATTAAAATATCTTTTTACCTTTCAAAACAATAAAGCCTTATCATATGTCTATTTAAAGAATATGGTTTGTTTTTCAAAACCCATCAATAGGAAATATTTCTTCTCCCACACCCTTCCTTTTCCTCATTCTTTTCCTCTCTTTTTTTAATCTTTTTTTTTTCTGTATAACTTGATCATCAAATGAGTGAGAAGTGAAACACTATAAATACTCATGGATCAATGTCCAAAACAATTTAGAAAAAAACCTAAGCTCAAAACAGTAATAATAGTGTATTTTAATAAATAAATTGTATAAAATAATGTGTAACTATAATTAAAATATCTTTTAACTTTTCAAAATAATAAAGCCCTATCATATGTCTATTTAAATAATATGGTTGTTTTTAAAAACCCATCAATAGAAAATATTTCTCCTCCCACACCCTTCCTTGATAATTATGGATAACTTCAATTGGCCTAACCCTTTT
>Ga0325414_1000227_pt1 | contig 40503 bp, 20 predicted proteins | sample PopdelMetagenome_8_FD_206183 | JGI IMG/M metagenome (GOLD analysis project Ga0325414, IMG submission 206183) | Populus deltoides microbial communities from Bellville, Georgia, United States - Leaf-PdKOR-R3 | ecosystem: Host-associated > Plants > Phyllosphere > Phylloplane/Leaf | place: USA... | reverse complement strand
CATCTTATATATCTAGTTCTTAGATGTTTGAAATATAGTAATGATCTTACAAATAAAGAGAAATGCCTCTTATGGTGCAACAAATAAAGAGAAATATCTCCTATTGCAATATTCATACAATGTAAAATTTAAATGGGTGATGAATGGGTGACTTTGTATTAGTAAAACTCTGAATAAAAAAAAATAATTGTTTATTTTACACATTAATGACAATAGACGAAATTAAAATCGTCATGAGGCTTTCAGGATCTTTTAATCCAAATCACAGGTTCAACAAGTTAAATTGATTAAGTTAAATTGTATTTTTTTTATTTTTTTATTAATTTTTTTCAAATTCAATCTTCAACATTAGATTAGTTAGGAATTAAACTTCATAATTTTATTTTATTTATTTTCTATAAAATTATGTTAAGAGTCATATATTTAAAAATATTAACCTGTATTAACTCAAATAATTTTTGTTTTATTCTTTTAATTTAATAATTTTTTTCAATTTTATCTTCATTAATTAAAAATTAACCTTTATAATTTATTTTATAAAGTTATTACTCTTCCAATTACAAATTTAATAAAATAACCTAAACCAATTCAATATATATATATATATATATATATATATATATATATATATCAGATTAATTTTTTGTATTATAAAATACATTATCAACACTTGAAATTTATTTTACGTTAAGAAATAATTCAACTCAAAGTAAAGGCAAATGATACATTTGGTAACTAAATATGATAATGACAAGCTTGCACTAATTAACTTATAAACATGATCCATACGATAAAAAGAGTACAAATCGAAGTGCATATCCACAGTCACTACTGCACTTGCCAATGACTCTGTACACTATAAGATAATTCTAGCCGTGCCAAGGGAAGAGGGTGATGATTGCCTATGGTTCACGAAAGTAAAGTCCCTAAGGTTAGCTCTTTAAACTTTGGTTAGTCTCTGGTTGCTTTGGGGCAGTGACCCCACCATTCATTCTAGCACGCGCCTCATCAAACATCCTTTGCTGCGCAGCGGCTGCTTCTTCCTCGGTCATTGCCGCTCCATTGCTCCATTTACCACCTTTTAAAGAGTCATGCTGGAAGGGAAAAAGGAAGGAGATAGAGAGTGCGAGATTTGTTAACAATACTTACATTATGCGCTTTGAAAGCTCAACTGTAACAAAAGATAATATATCATTTTGTGCTCTCAAAGCTCAATTTTAAGCGGGCTACTAAACTAAAACGGGGAATGTATAAAAACAAAAACCTGAAGGCTCAATAAAGCTCACGACACCAATCCATTGCGGCAAAAGTAAATAAAAACAAGACAGGTGCTGAACCAACTGGACTATCTTAAAACATGGCTTTGTCATGTAGAGAGATCTGATTTTAAAAATAATCTTTCTTGCAGAAAATGAAAAAGGATGGGGAAAAATAAAAATTACCATAGTCTCTAGCTTGTGTTGCTCATATGCAGCATAAACCTCCTCAATGTACTCTCCAAACCCAAGAACCTGTGAATCAGATAATTAATCAGATCGTACTTGTGAATAAAAATTGCAAAACCTTAGACCTGGGCAACCAGGGAGATCTTGAAAAGGCACATGGGTTTCAAACGCAGATTGTTAATCAATTCCATTAAAAATACATTATTGGCTTCAAAAAATAGAAAATAGAAACAGACTGACGTTGGGACATTTACAGCAAAACAGCAGCTACTAATTAAACATAACTCTGCGGATTATGCATGGATCAAAAGGTCTATGAGACTTCTCAGTGAATGAACTGGTAACGGAAAGATAAGCATCACCAATAATTCTGAAAATCATAAGAGATTAAAAGCAGATAGTACAAATGAAAAGCACTTTTGGCCCTTTTTTTTTTTTTTGAGGGGATGGGTGAGGCAGGGAATAAAACCTAGGTTCAAATTATTAAAAGAAAAGGTATAGCACATTATCCCGAAACAGTATTGGAAGAAAATAAACCATGGTTTGCATGCAAAGAATGTTGGTTCCAACTAAGATGAACAAGAAATTATGCTTGTCAAAAACCCACACTAAGAGTAAATTGGATCGGTCAAAGACCTCTAAAGCCTTGAGTACATGCTCAGGTGCAATCGTACGCTTGTCCTCTCTGCTACAAACTTCATTGGACTCTGATGATACAAGGTTTATAAATTCTGCAAAGAAACAAGTTCCTCAGAGATTTGTTAAAACACAAATCACAAAACCATATGAAAAGGTATTGACTGTCTGGTAGTGAGAGAAGAAAGTGCAGTGATGCAGAAAGAAATAGGGGCAGTAGAAAAAACATTCGACATTTATGTGTATGGAATGACTTCGTTTTAAATGTTATATCAGCAACTAATGAAATACTATTGAACAAAGCTTAACTTATAACCAAATAAACATATGGCCCTTGCATGTGATACTAAATTGGCCACATCTTAAAAATTCTAACTTAAGTATCCTATATCATATAGCCAATATTAAATTAAAAAATCTCAGGCCACAACTAGGATTCAAGGAAATGAAAGGGTGAGCACATTATATACGAAAACAGTTTTCTCTTGGATGTGCTATCTTCAAAATAAATGGTGCCGGAGGCAACTTTTTAAATAATATTGCAACTAACCCTTTTCCTTTCTATCCTGATATTTAAGTATGCCAATCTTAACAACAGTTTCCTGAAAGGTTCTCTTATCAAAAGTAAGGGCAAGATACAAAGATGCCATTTAAGATGGTAACTTCATTTATGGCTTTCTGCCTCTTGGCAAGGATCATACCTATAGCGTAGTAATAGGAAGTTGATTTAATCTTTGAAGGCTAGCTTCCAAAAGGAGGGAAACTTGTACATATTAACAGTGTCATTTCCAAAACTAACATCCTTTCCAGATTACAACCAATGACATTCCAACAAGCATTTAGATTAGAAAAACTTAAAAGAAACTTTTAATAGGGTTTGTTAGAGAAAGAGTTCCGATACCATCTGGTGAACCACATCTTGGAATAAATCAAATTCTAGCCATGAAATAGCTTTTGAAGACAAGCTGCAGCTGCAAACATTTGTATGGAAGGTATATTGTTTTAGAAGAAAACAAAAACAATCCCCGTTATGAGCACATTTATTAAGTTTTTTTTTTAGAATGGACATCTAAGCTTTTGTTAAGGTATTTGATTTGTCACAACAGCTCCAAACAATCAACTGATAATGGCACATCTCTGGAAAGTGTCACATGGAGATAACTATAGCAAAATCAAAAAGCCAAAATTGAAATTTAGAAATATTATCGATAAATATTTTATCTTATGCTAAGAATTTCTAATTGGATTTGGAGCTTTATCTCCTAAGGTCATGCCTCTCTTTCTATTTGCCTTCCCTTTTCCTTTTCTTTCTGCCTTTCTTCTTCTTCTTTTTTTAAAATCATGTGTGTGAACTGAACAATGACATTGTCTGATGCAGCTGCCCTATTTAAATTCCAATTGATCTAACTGATACAAGCCCCATAAAACAAAGTACCAGCAGATAGACTAAAGGGCCATGCTCATTCTGTCTCTCCACATACATAAAATCATTTTCCCAAAGAAAAGTTTTGCCTAGAGGTAATAATGCAAAGAAAATGATAATCAATCAATATGATAATATGCAAAGAATTCAAGTTAGATAAAAGATGAAAAATTACTTAAATCTCACCTACACAACACTCAATTAAAAGATCTTGAGCATCTCTGGCAACACGAACATCTGGGGGCAACATCTCTTTAATAATTTTGGTCATAGTTGCTGTAAAAGAAAATTCACAACTGGCATCAGAGAATGTGCATTCAACACCCTTTCAAGGACTACAAGGCCAGCAAGCCCTCAATCAAAAGCGTACAAGTTAAACGCACTACACTAAGCTGATACCACACACATAATTTCCTAAATCACAACAGCACCAGGCCATTGCTATTCCTACTTGACCCAACATCACTCAAAAATGACTGCAAATATGCAAGGCAATAGCAATTAACCACAAATACAATCACAGATGTCGAGACCCTAACCCATAACTAACTCTAACAACACTCTGTGTATGAATTTCTCAACTCGTACATTTCATAATCTCTCAAAAGTAAAACCTAAGGTAAAACTCATTTTATTTTTTTGTCTACGGTTTTTTCAAAAACTAAATCTAGCACCTCCAAAAAAAAACTTGAAAAAAAAAAAACTGTAGCTAGCCAAACTGCAAAAATTAATAAACTAACAAGCCAAGAGGAAAAAAATGCAAAAGATATAAATAAAAACTGACCAAACAACTTAGAATTAAAATACGCACAAATTAAATCTTATAGTTTTTTTTTTCCGAAATTACCTTTAGGTAGCGAAGCATCCTCTTTCGATTTACCAACTATATCCATCGGTTCCATCGCTGAATCCTTCAAACCCTAAACAAAAAGGCAAAGAATTACATAAACCCACAGATCTACAACCAAATCAATTAATCGAGAGAGAGAATTAACTCACCGAGTCAAAACACGGAGATAGAATCGCGCGAAACTACGGGCGGAGAAACCGAGTCAACCGATTCAGTACCGTATTTACTACCACTGTTGTCGTTGTCGTTGTCGTCGTCGTTGAGTGAGAGATCAAGAGAAGGAGAAGAAGAGGAGACATGGTGGTGGTGTTAATATATGATGAATTTATCATCGACTAAGGTCATGATTTGATTTCGGTGTCTGTTTCTCTCTTCTTCACGATAAGACTTCCAGGTCCTGCTCGCATACGATTTGCTCAACCCCGCAAACTCTTCCTCTCTCGTTGTATCACGCGCTAACTTAAGCGCGTTTTGCTTTCATTACAAAATGACTGTTTGCTTCCAGGTCCTGTTCGAGGTTTGCTGGTGCGTGTTCTCAACGCGTGCATTTGGTGTAAACTAGGTCTTGGATTGTTCTTTGCTTTTTATATATTTTTTGGTCTGAATTTTAATGTTTTTTAATTTTGTTTCTGGTGTTCATCCAATGAAAGAATTGCGGTTTACAAACGACCTCAATTGAGATTAGATGTTCGATAATTTAGTAAATATTATTTTTATTTAAAAATATATTAAAATAATATTTTTTATATATTTTAAAAATTATTTTTAATATTAATATATTAAATAATTTTAAAATATAAAAAAATTAATTTAAAGTAAAAAAAATAAAAAATTAATTTTTTAAAAACATTTTTGAAATGTAAAAATAAATATGGTCTTTAGCCTTTTGTTTTTAATTGTTTTTAATTGGAGTTTTTAAAATTTTTATTTTAAATTTAAGTATTTTAAATTATTAAAAATAAATTTAAAAAATAAAAAGATATATATTATTTTAATATATTTAATAACCAGAATATCTAACTTACACACTTTTATCATCTTTTGGTGCAGGCTATTTTACTTGGCACCTGGATGATGGCAATTCTCTTTTGTTGGGTTAATTATGATTGGTACGTGACGGTGGTTATGATTTAAAATGTTTTTTTATTTAAAAATATATTAAAATATATTTTTTTTATTTTTAAAAAATTATTTTTAAGATCAACACATTAAAACGATCTAAAAACATGAAAAAATTATTTTTAGCAAAAATATTTTTTTAAAATTTGAAAAAACACGATTTCAACAGCATTCTTAAACAAAACCTAAAGATTATACTAGTTTAGAGCGTTGCCTTAAGTTGTGGTTTGAATAAAAAAAAAATTCATTATAATAAAAAGGTTGAGGATACATAAAATTATTTAATATTATTATTAAATTTGATTTAGTTAATAAATTTTAAAATTTCTTGACTTCACTTTTTATTTAATTTAGATTTAAAATTAAACTATGAGTAAGTTGCATGTGATTCATATAAACTTGGTAGATATTAATACAACTTGAAAGACTAGTAAAAAATGTGGTTTGATTAAAAAAAAAAACCAAGATAACTTTTTTTTTATATTGAAATGAAATATTGTATCGATTTGGGCTTTACGACTTAATCCACTAAATTTGTTATTCGAGTTATGTATTCTACTAGGTTTAAAAACTTTGTGTTTTAAACTATTTTTTACTTAATTATACAATAATAAAAATAGATATTTATAAAATCGAGTACAAAATAAATATCAGGATATTTATTTGAGACTAAAATATTTTTATAGAAAGTAAATTGAATTAGTTTATGAAGATAAATTTAAAATTAAGTAAATATTAAAAAATAAAATTGAAAAAAAATAAAAATAAAATAAAAAGGGGGATGAAGAAAATGCAAAAAAAAAAACCACCATCTTCTTTGTTTATACATAACATGAGATGACTTGCCCGCGCGCTACTGCAGGCTTATAAAACAAATGCACTTGATAGTGTTATAATTGTGAACCAGCGCTAGATAAGTAATAAAAATTAAAGGTATGATTGAGCAAATATTTCATAATGGAAAAAAAGTTGTGTTGGTGATCAAAAACTTAGAGACTGAACAAAATGATTTGTAGCAATCTACAATGTTTTATGAGAAAAGATACAGTGTTTTCGCCACATGATTTAGCTTTTCAGTTAATAAAAAGCAAAAAAAATACAAAGCTAAATTCTCTACCAACTTAATATTAAAAAAAAACCAACAAAGATAATTTTGGAAGGAAAAAAACCCATGAGAAAAAATGTTGCAGCAATTGACAATGTTTTGTGAGGAAAACTATAGCGCTTTTTCCAATAAAATAAACTAAAAAACTATTTAGAGAAATATTATAGCAATCCACAGTGTTTTGTGAGAAAAACCACAATGCTTTCCTCATATGATTTAGTTTTATTATAATTATAATTCTTAACCAACTCAATATTAAAAAAAAATCGACAAAGATAATTTTGGAAAAAATCATAAAAAAAATCACATGGGAAAACACTGCAACAATTCACAGTGTTTTAAAGAAAAAAAATAACAAAGCTCAATTTTTAATCGGCTCAATATTAAAAAAAAATCAACAGAGACAATTTTAGAAAAAAAAATAACAAAACAAACACCAAAAAAAGGGGAAAAAATCATGTTGGAAACACTGTAGCAATTCATAGTGTTTTGTGATGAAAGCTATAGTGCTTCCCCACATAATTTAGCCTTATTTGTAATGACTTGTAATTATAATTCACAAATAACTCAATGTTAAAAAAATAAAATTGAAAAAGATAATTTGAAAAAAATTATAACAAAAAAAAACTATATGGAGAGACACTATAGCAATCCATAATGTTTTATGAGCAAAGCTACAATACTTTCCCCACATGATTAAGCTTTATTACAAAGTTAAATTTTAACCAACTCAATATTTTAAAAAATAAAATTAACGAAAATAATTTTGGAAAAAAATATTACAAAAATAGAAAACACAAAAGATAATTTACTTGTAATTACAATTCTTAACCAGCTTAATATTTAAAAAATAAAATTGACAAAGATAATTTTAAGAAAAAACATAACGAAAATAGAAATAAACCATGTGGGAAAAAACACTGTAGCAATCAACAGTAATTTTTGAGAAAAGTTAAAGTGTTTTCCTCATATATTGTAACTGTAATTTTTAACCAGCTCAATATTAAAAAATAAAATAAAAAAGATAATTTCGGAGAAAATCATAAAAAAAACCATGCGGAGAAGCACTGTAGCAATAAACAATGTTTTAAAGAAAAAAAATTACAAAACTAAATTCTCAATCAGCTCCATATTAAAAAAAATAATTTTAAAAAATAAAAAAATAAAATAGAAAAACTATGTGAAAAAATATCGCAGCAATCCACAGTATTTTCAAGAAAAAAATTATAAAGGAAAAATTTTAATCAGGTCAATATTTAAAAAGTAAAATCAACAAAAATAATTTTGAAAAAAACAAAAGAAAAAATAAATGAAAAAAAAAAGAAAAATTAGGAAAGTTGAAAAAAAGGGAAAAAATTAAAGAAAAAAGAAAAAAGAGAAAATTTAGCAAAAAAATATGGAGAAGAATCACTGTGGATTACTATTGTAATCCATAGTGATTTAGGTGTGGGGGAACAGTGATTCTCCCACATCATTTAGAGTATTGTATGTATAATGAATGAATTACTAGTAAATGCCGAATAAAATAAAAGAAGACGAAGTTGATTATGAAAAATGAAAAAAATACAGGAATGGCGGGGAAGGATCATGAAGTGGAATCATGAAATAACTTTTGTCTTTAGAAGTTATTCACATGGCCCTGGATGTTCTTGATAAATTAATTATTCTCCGTGAAACCTTCTCGGATGAGTCCCACCACACCACCATGAATATGCACACATAAAATCCCTTTCTGATCGTTCCTTATCAAAATGGAATTTAAAAAGCTAAATTGATTAATAAAACTCAAAGAAGCTATTTAGTATGTGTTTGGCTTGGAGTTGTGGTGATTTTTTTTTCTAAAAATATAATGTTTTTAAAACACAAATCACTCCTCCAAAAATTAAAAATACATGTTTTTAGTGTTATACTACTCAATTACTCGTGCCTTGGTATGAAAAACTTTTCGACGAACTTATTTAATTTAGTTTAGTTCCGTGAGTTAATATGTTGCTCTGTTGACCTCTCTTGACCTCATAGACCTGGCTCGAAAGCCAAGATAGGTCTCAAAGTAAACTCGGTAAAAGTTTACTAGGTATAGCTCAGATGACCTTATAAATGTATTTGTAACTTAGGCGACCAGATAAAATCTAATTTGTTTTTTAAAAAAAGTTAAAAAATTATGTTGATGTCACGTTTTTTTGTATTAAAAATAGATAAAAGTACATTTATCACCTCGAGTTTTGATATTTTCTTACTTTACATAATATAATTTAACTGCAAATAACATTTTATATCCTTAAAAGATGACATCGAAAAAAAAATTAATAAAAAATATATATTTATTTATAAGAGTGTCATTATATTTATGATAAAGACTAAAAAACCTTTAAAAGTTAAAAATAATTAAAATGCTACTAGAATCATTGGGTTATTTTTCTTATAAAGAGTTGTCGGCTTTGTTTGAAAAGAAGTCGATGATAGTCTACATTTAATTACAAAAATACCATAAATTACAATATTTCTAGCCATTTTCAAGCATGCATTACCAATCAAAAAATCCAGCATCATCCCTATCATCTTCCCCAACATATCCTCCTTTTTTTTTAGCCAAAATTCGATCAAATAAACTTATACATTTCTTTTCCATCAAAGCAACTCAATCAATTTTCACTATAACTCGTAAATAACATTTCAACAATTCCTTTTCAATTTTCACCATAATTCCACAACCAACACAAACACAATGCAAAATTATTACAAACAATATCATGATCAATATTTAACTTGATTACATATCCATGCAACTTTATTGGTTGACTTGCAGATTTTGTTGCCCTAGAGGATCTGAGGATGATTGATAGTGTAATAGAATTTGGTTGAAGTCTAAAAGTTGTCATCTCCATATATGAGTAAAAGAATTTTGATGAAAACCATGTTAAAAAAGGCAATCAATCAAAGATGCCTTTAAACACTCTCAAGCCATCTTTTACCTTATAAGAGCATTTCATGTACATATTAATAAGTGCATTTTCAACAGGAACATCATCCTTCATACCAGTCATGATCACCTTTGCATGGATCTGTCTCCTTAAATCAAGAGATAAAATTAACGAGCAAGCATTTAATACACTCAGGCATGTATAATTGTTCAATAAAATTCTACAGGCCTCCATCTCCTGAAATGCAACTACAACTTCTATTAACTTCAAGTTTTGAGCCAACCTGGAGAGAATAACAGTCCACAAAAACAAATTAAACTCTGGTGTCAACTTTAAAATCCTTAGCATCGTTCATCCTCTGGCATTTGGAATACATATAGATAAGGGCAATGTTCACTATAAAATTCAACTCAACCCCAAAAACCATCAAATGTCCATGAATCACTTTTCCATGTTTTGATCTTTAAAAATCAAAAAGGGGTGTCTAGTTTTGTTTATGGATCAGGCCTTCAGAAGTCTTGGTTTTAAAAGAGAAAGCCTGGATTGTTTCTCTCACATTGTTTCTTGCCCTTAGTATGGAATGTCCTCGAAGTCAGATTTTTTTTCTTTTCAAGAATATGATCAAGCTAAAAAATAGGACTATAAAGGATAACCTCTTTATAATGATAAACAAAGACTACATTTTCTTATTTCAAACATACATCGTTAAAATGGATAAACTTTGTTCTTTTTTTAGATAATTCGAGCATGATTGTTGAGCCACTACTAATCATTTATCCATGCAATTTAAAATGCTATTCAAAGACAAGTTTTATCTTATAGTTAGTTTTGGTTTGTTTGGTTTGGTCACCTCCTAATTGAGAATTGCTTGAATCTCATTTTGAGTATAGTGATTCATTCCATGTAATCATGCATAAAGTCAATTATCTCAAGATTTTCACAAAAAGAATTTCAAATACTTTAAGATCATGTAATTTATAAAGAAAGGTTCTGTATACCAGAATTTGTGGCCAAATTCTACTTTGCTAATTAGGAAGAAACTGGGTACGTCATACATAATATTTCTTTACAGAGTCAAAACTCACAGGTCTAGCTAGATCTTCTCCATCCATTGTAGATAACATTAGAGCTCCTCCTGAGAAAATTTTCTTCACTATATATGGACCCTTGTAGTTTGGTACCGATTTACTCTAGTCTTCCCTTAGTAAGTGAAATACTTTCTTCAGCACTATATCTCCTTCTTGGAACACTTGAGGTCAAACTTTCTTATTATATGCCTTAGCCATTCTTTTCTGGTATGTTTGGTAATGACAAATCACAGCTATCCTCTTCTTACTAATCAGGTTTAGCTGTTCATACCTCACTTTGGCCCACTCGGCCTATTCTAGCATAGAATCTATCAATACTCTTAACAATGAGATTTTCACTTCCAAAGGCATCACCTCCTCCATCCCATATACCAAATAACATGACGTAGTTCTTGTTGAAGTTTTGATTATAGTGTCATATGCGTGAAGGGCAAACAACAACATTTCATGTCAATCTTTGTAGGTGACTACCATCTTTTGAATTGTAAACCCTCGCATAAATATAGGATTGAAGTAATAAGACTTCAATGAGTAATGACGACTTAATATGAAAAGAAATGAATAAATAGTGGAAATGATAATAAATGTGATATGTAAGGGAGATAATGATCTCCATAAATAAACTTAAAGGTATCAATGAAGTCAAAATGATGGTTGTGAATTTTATATTAAAATTCATAACATTGACGAAACCAGAGACGAGTTTCAATGGATAAAATAATAAGAATAATGAGAAGATATGTAAACCCCATTAAAAAACTTTTTTTGACAGGCAAGTGATAAATGGGGTAATATTGAATTTAATGAGTATGAATTATTAGAAAATATCATGATTTTCTAAGTAAATAAATTAATGCAGAAAATTCATATTTTGGCGTAAAAGACACCGACTATCTAGTTTTACGGTATCGATCATATCTCTTAATCTGATTGTTGGATTGAGCTAAGATTTTGTGAGGAATCTCCAGACTTATTGTTTTATTCTAGATTAAAATTTCAAGTCAATAAAAGGATGAGAAGGCTTTACAAGAGTACTAATAGTCGAGTAAATTAAAAAAGATGACACATGGGCCATTAATAAGGGCATTTTGGTAATTTTATTAAAAATTATCTTCTCCTCCTTTAAAGACAACCTACGTTCAGTGCAAAAGGAAAACAAGAGGGAGAGTAACTTTTCTCCCTTTTTATTTTTTTTCTCTCTTTATTTTTTCAAAGCTAAATCAAAAGGGAGTATTCTTATGAGGATTATATCTAAGAAAACAAATAATTAAGTGACTAAATTTAGAGAGTTAGAGAGCTTGAGAAAAACAAAGATAAGAAGATGGAAATTGGAAGAGGAGAACATGATTTTTGTTGATTTTTGCAAGAACTCACTCAAATGAGTTAAAGTAGCAAAGGTAAGGAACATTGTTTTTGGAGAAGTTAAGATGTATATAAGGAAAAATATGAATAAGGATACAAAGGGGCATACCCTAAGAAATACAATGAATCCGTTATCCGAATTCAAAAGTCATGAAGCTTATATGATTAGGGCAAATAGACTATAAGAAAGCTAAAAAAGATAAACAACATCAAACCAAAATGAAACAACATAAATAAATACAAAAATCAAAACTACCATGTAGATCTAATCTATGCAAATATCTGGTACCACACTTCTATGTCTAGAAGCCATAATCTTAACAAGCTAAAGATCTCTTCCACCATATCATGCTGTGATCGGTAGCGCTGGCTGAAGACATGAGTATTCCTCTCATACTATATGAGGTCAACTATAGCAGAGAGTGACAATCGTGCTAGAATATGCATGAAGTCATTCTTTTCATGGAATTGAAGGGAAGCCCACTAAAGAAAAGGGTATCATGACATAGAAGGCCAATGTAATAAAGTCTTGTTTGAGATCTATCTCCATACTGAAGTTGAGAAGGAGCACTAAAAAACAGATGATCATGTGTCTTTACATGTGAACCATATGAGATACATACCGTAGAGGTGATGATCTGAAAAGGTTGTAGTTTATCCATAGTGTGTAGATGACCTAAAGAGGCAAGCCATAAGATGAAGGAGTGTCGTAGGACATGTCTTAGAAACTAGAGAAGATGGTGCAAAGTATTCTTGGGTTTGGTATCCTGAAGTGCCTCCCAAGCTTAATCAATAGTGAACCTCCTTGTAGAATAACTTGTCTAGACATAGTGATCCAGAGAGCTAACCCGGGGGTGGAATCTAATGCAATCCTAGATCTGTTGAAGGTCTTGACTATCTAAAGGAAAGTCCCAACCACCATCCTTAATAATGTCTACAACCTTTGCATCCTAAGACAATATAGTAGTTAATAGAGTCCTGAAAGGAAAAAGGTCACATAAATGATGTCCATCTAGCAACCAATAATTTATCCATAGAGAAGTCAGAGAGTCATCACCAATGCAAGAGACAAACATAACCTTACACCAATCTCGACTTTGAAGAATCTTCTACCATGACTAAAAAGATACTGAAGGTAGCTTGACATGCCAAAATGATCTACCTCTAGGCAATATAGAATACAACCAAGTTGACCAAACTGAGGATCTATATGAAAGTAGCCTCCAAACATGCTTGAGGATAACTAGTCTATTCCAAGTCTTGAACCTTTTAATCCTAGCCCACCCTACTTCAGAGGATAACAAACTGAAGCCCAAGCCACCTTTGCTCTTGAAGGAGAAATACATGAACCTTTCCAGATGAAGGTAGTTAAATAAGCACTGAATCTTCATAATAATAGAACAAGGAAGGATACACATAGTAGACCAATATACCTAGATTAAAAAGAACATACTTAATTAGTTGCAAACAACAAACATATATAAGAGATATCGAGGTCCACAACTTGATCTTAGAGAGAATCCACTCAATCAAAGCCATGCAGTCACTATGTTTCAGCCAGGTAGTAATCAAAGGGACCCAAAGTATTTGACCGATAGGGAGCCTAACCTAAAACCCAAGAGATCCAAGAGAGATGTTTTCAAATCATCATCCATACCTGATAAGAAAACATGACTCTCTTTTAGGTTGATCACTAGCCTTGATAACATAACAAAGTCATCCATAACAGCCTCTCTAAGAATACCCCTCAAGCCCTCAATAACCAACACAAACAAATAAGAAGACATAGGATCACCCTGTCGGATACCCCTGGTTGACTGAAAAAACCCATGCAACTCCTCATTCGTAGCCACTGAGAAATGTATAATGGACATGTAGACCTCAATCCATCTAATCATGGATATAGGGATTCCAATAGTTCTCAAACCAAAGAGGATGAGTTCCCAATTGACTGTATCAAAAGCTTTCCTGAAGTCTATTTTCAAAGCACATCTAGACATAATATTAGGTAAATTATAGTTATGTATGAGCTCTTGTGTCAACAAAATGACATTTGATTTCTGTCTCCAAGGCAAAAAAGCAGTTTGAGAAGGCCTTATAACATTAGGCAATATCAATTGTAACCTGCTCACAATGACTTTAGATATGTACTTATACATCACATTACAATAAGATAGAGGCCTAAAGTCATTCATAGTAACATGATTCTCTACTTTTGGCACCAAAGCTATCCTAGTAGCATTAACACATTTAGGCAGAGTAAATAATTCAAAGAAATACTTCACTACATCAATAAAATCACTACTAAGAATCCCCCATCTTCTTTTGAAAAATAGTGAAGTATAGCCATCTAGGCTTGGTGCTTTGTCATTCGGTATGGAGAACAAAGCCTCCATATTCTCATCAATTGTAATAACAGTCTCTAGAGTAGGTAGCATATCAGGTGAAATACAACTAGAAAAGTACTTGGAGGCATCAGCTAGAGGGGTGACCTAATGGGTAGATAACAAGCCCTGAAAATATTTGACTGCCAATTGACCCAAATCCTATTGATCTATCATTCGAGCTCCTGTCTCATTAGTCAAACCATGAATTTTGTTCCTGACCTGTAAATGAAGTAGTGATCTATGAAAGAATTTGGTGTTTTTATCACCTAGGTTTAGGCACTGAACCCAAGATCTCTGTTTATAAAAAGTCTCTTCATCCTTACACAACTGAGCATACTGTTTAGTAAGGCCCCTTTCAACATCCATATACGCTGCAGACTGAGGAGACCTATCAAGTAGAACCTATGCTGCATCCTATTGAGCCTTCATCTCTATCATACGACTAGATATGTGGCTCATGTGATGACGATGTACACTACAAGATTTCACAGTTCTACTGACGAAAATATTCCGTCGGTTAGTGATTAAGTGTTCGTCGGTAATTTTTTTACCGATGACATCCCCAACAAAAAACGTCTGTCGACTTTCCTTTCATTGGTAATACCTAATTCCGTCGCTAAATCAACCATTAAAAAAACATTTGCCGATGGTTTTACAGACAGAAATTGCGTGCAAAAAAAAAAGTTTCCCGCTTGAAATATACCGATGGATTTATTCCGTCGGTGATTGTGTGAAATATCGACGGAATAAGCCATCGGCAATGTTGTTGGTGAGTGTGTAAAATACCGACTGAAGATATGCGTCTGTATATTCGTCGGTGATTGTAGTAGCTACTGTGAAATACCGACGGACTAATTCTGTCCGTAAATTCGTCGGTGTAAAATGCCAACGGATACAGTCCATCGGTAAAACGCTCTATGATTATTTTTAAATATGTCTTTAAAAAATTATTTAGAATACATAATATAAAATTATATAAATTAATAGTAAAAAAAACCAATTATGCAAATAAAATTTTTATTAAACATCAAAAACAAAAAAATAAAGTTAAATAATATTCATTACAAATTGAATGTGTTTAAAAAAATATATTAAATTAACTATTAAAGTTAAACAATATTAATTACAAATTAACATAATGGTGGAGCTGGAGGAGGAGGAGGAGGAGGCTGGTTGTTATACGGCCAAAAAGGAGGAGGCGCATATGTGTCACCACTCTGTGATGTCATATTCATGACCATTTGGCGAAGCTGTTCATAATTTGCGGAGAGTTATGTATACCCCGCCGATAAGTGGTCGTATTTTTCAGTGAGCTGAGTCGTGTGTTGCTTCAAGGCCACGAACTCCTTAGATTGGGTGCTCGATACTGATTGGGAGCTCCCAACGGTTGAGACATTACAGGCCGCCCGCAAGTTCTCGACCGTAATGTTGGAGAGCCCGTACACCCAATTTTTATCGGGTCCACCAGGCGATCCAACCTCCATCCACAAATCCGGATGGGTCGAAGGATAGTCCCCATATCTCTCCCTCAATCGGCTATTATAGGTCTCCTGAAAATGAAAAAAGTATTCATCATATTCAATTCAATAAAAATAATAACTTACAAAATAAAATATTTGAACAAACATACCATAAAGTGTTGAGCACGGTTGTCAACGAACTGTTGCGCCCCCTTTTGGCGGTTTTGACTCTGCATGTACGTCTCAACAAACAGTTCCATTGGGCTTGGCTCACGTCCAAGAGACATAACCTATAATGAAAATTAATTAACAACAAATTATTTTAATGATATATTTCATTTAAATTAATCTTACCATTCGTTTTGCATGTGCAGCAAACGGATGAATTGGCCGATTCCGGTTGCCAGCACCGGATTGTGAGCGTCATGTGAACCGCTCAGACGTCACGTGCTCAAGATAGGGTGGCCATATATTTGCCGGGATGTATATCGGTTTGAAATCCCTCCAAATCGCCACATCATTCCAGCCTTGGAGACCCTTATCTCTCGCGGTTTTTTTTGCCTTTTTTTGTGCTTCATACCAAAAATCACGCAACCTACTTTCCATAGCCAGAAATTAGATTTTGAAACATAAATTTTTTTCTAAAACAATCTTGTATTATTTTCGATGTTACCTAGTTGCCGCGTGATTTTCTCACACCCTCCTCACAACTTTGTCATGCGCCCTGTCCCAGGCGAATTTGTCCTGTGTATAAATAATTAGGTAAATAAAAATAATAATTTATTTATAATTATATTAATAAATTATTAGAAATAAGCTGGAAATTAGAAATTAACACCAACCTCAAATCTATCAAACCATGCATCAATTTGAGGTATCCATTCAGGATGTCTGGATACCTGACTCCATTGAAATAATGGAATCTCCATCAACGATTTAAACGCCGATGATATTACTCGGATGACCTCAATGTTTGTGAACTTGAAAATAAATTAAATTAATGAAATATTGATTAGTTGTTCATAAATTATGTTATAATTAAAAAAAAACTAAAACCTTAACAAACTTACATTGAAAGGTCATCCTTCCACTATGCCTCGTACTTGCGGGTGAATTGATTTCGCTGCGAAGGCACACCGCTTTTGTGCAGTGAAACCGCACTGGAAGAGGCAGCATCGGTTGATGGCGCAAGTGCCTCTTCTTAAGAAGCACCTAAGGATATGTCATCCTCGCTGCTAAAAGAACTAGCTGCGACCATACGTAAGCGACGAAATGTGGATTTCATTCTATGCATCTACACAATTTTATACGAATAATTATATAATTAAATTCGAATGTTTAAAAAAATTCGGCAGTACCTCCTCTATACTAGAGACTTCTCAAATCCACAAACCTGCAAATATTAATAATAGCTACAACCAATTGACCCCATCTATACTAATATTGTATATAACATAACATCTATACAAATAACATCCACACTAATTATAAGGTAAATTCAACATTAACAAACTCAATCTTGTAGTGACCCTATACATAGGGTTACCCTCTATAGGATTACGCCAAACATCCTAAAAAATTCCTAAAAATCATCTTGTTAGCCCAAAATTTTAAAAACTTAAAAGGAATTTCCTACCTTAGGAATTGATGGGGCAAATGATGTTGGAATGCTTCAAGAAGCAGATATTAGTGTTGGTATCAGTGGGGTTGAAGGAATGCAGGTAAGTTCTAATAATAGCTTCATCAATGCATCCAATTTATTGATGCCTTTTGCAAAACGCATTCTCCATTGTCCATTTTATTGACTTCCCAAAATTTCAGGCTGTCATGTCAAGTGATATTACAGTTGCACAATTCCGATATTTGGAGCGCTCGCTACTTGTTCATGGACATCGGTGTTTCAGGAGGATCTCATCAATGGCACTATTTTAGTCTTTCTATATTACATCACAAGCTTTTTTTGAGGCATCTTCCTTTAATTTACCTCGAACCCTGGAAAATGTCTTCTCATGCATGATGATGCCCAGGTCTTTTGCTATATATCTGTCAAGCTGGTTAAAATTTTGGAATAACGTTGAGACGAAAAGCACATGCTTCTTCTGTTCTATCGAATATGCTGTTTCTTGAAAATTAATAGTGCTATATCAATGCCAACCCCACCCAATGAATGAAATCGAGATGGTTGACATAATTCTCTTGCTGTTTGGCAGATATGCTTCTTCTTTTACAAAAACATTGCATTTGGGTTCTCTCTTCTTTTGTGAGGCATATGTGTCATTCTCAGGCCAACAAGCATATAATGATTGGTTTCTATCTCTTTATAACGTCTTCTTCAACTCACTTCCTGTGATTGCACTTGGAGTGTTTGACCAGGATGTATCTGCCCGTTTTTGCCTCAAGATATGTTTAATGTTTCAATGCATTTTCGTTTGTCTAACATGTGATGCTTGATGGCTTAAATCAAGAGAATTTGGTTATGGAGTTTTATCTGATTGAAATCTAACAGTACATGGCTTTCGCGAAGGTGGAAAAGTTGTAATTGGCTTGGAGATCCTTGGTGCCACTCTGTATACATGCATCGTGTTGGTGGTTAACTGCCAGATGGCACTATCCATCAACTATTTCACCTCCATACAACATCTCTTCATCTGGGGTGGAATTGTATTCTGGTTCATTTTCCTCATGGTATACGGAGCAATATTGGACCCTTACCTATCAACAACTGCCTATAAAGTTTTCATTGAAGCGCCCTTGTGCACCAGCCCCGTCTTACTGGCTAATCTCACTGCTTGTGTTGTTATTTATCATCGCTCCTCCCCTATTTTACTTACTCGACCATACAAATGCGGGTTTTCCCCTTGTATCATCAGATGATACACTGACGGGCATACGGAGGACCCTGATTACTGTATAATATGGTACGGCAAAGGTCATTGCGGCCAACAACTGTAGGGTATACAGCCCGTTATGAAGCAAAATCAAAACACTTAAAAGAGAGGAAGCATCAGGATAGTTGATGGGTATATTTGTATAGATTATTGTCAAAATATTCTTGTAGATTTTTGCAAAAACGGTAAGTTGTTTTGGATGTAAATATATATGCAACGCGGAGAAAAGAAGTGTGGTTGCCCCGCGTGATAAAAGAGAATGTCTGGTAGATGACATTATCAAGTGACCTGATGAGAAGCAGCCATGCATCCAAATATTCTGTTAGGAGAAAAATGTTTCATAAGCTCCAAAACTGTAATCCTGATGTTTTGGCAGCGGTTAGGTCAAATCAAATTTTTTAGTTGTAGTTGTGTATTCATGAAATGTATAATAATACATTAATCAAATGTGAATATTCTTGTGTTTTGTAGAAATATCAGTGGCATTGCTTCTACCCTCTCCCCTTAATCCACAAGGTTGATTAACGAGATCTTAATTACATGGTTTCATATGAGAAGATGAAATATCACATTTGATAAAACTTTCTTAGATGCTTCCATTGCTTGATAAAACGTTGATAGACAAATTTCCATATGAATCCAAGCATAACAACCGCATATACGTACGTACATATTTACACTGCCACCATGGCCAGTCTAAACTTGTAGATCCCATTTTAGTAGCGCCATCCCACCAGAATTTTATTGGTCTCTGCTCTCCTCCTTGACGAATTGAGGCTCGCGGAAACATCAGAGCTAGAACATGGACAGCAGATTCTTCTCAATGCCCTTGCTTCAAACTGATTGTAATTCTACCAATGCATCATTGCTAGATAAAGCTAATTCCAAATATACAAGACTCCTATTCAGCAATCGATGGCCATGAACTCTCAAGAAAAATTCCATTAATGATGGTATTATCCTGCAGCCACATACACCAGCGATCAGTCATCAGCCATGCCTAAACCAAGGGAGGATGTCACCACAAACTGCTATGCTGTAGGAATACCTATTGCATCTCCCTGGACTTGAGGAGGAATTTAAGTTGCAAGGTCATGAATTCTCATATGCTATTAACTAAAAGCATTCAAGAGGCCTCAACATTCTGCAATATCTTCAGTATCATATTTCCAATATCGGTCACTCCTTTTGCCTTACCGGTGTAAACTTGATCTTGATAGTTGCTAAAATGACTACATAACAAAAATTGTTGTCATATGTGCTTTAGATCAAGGGTTGCCGCTGCATTTTTAGGGTGTCTTTTCTCTCTTTTTTTCATGCCACATGCCGCATTTGCTAAGATTCAAAACTTACAACCAGTTACAACTTAGATATTTACTCTGATGACGCACATATCTTAAACAAAATTTTGAAGCAAATATAACGTGGAAATAATATGGAGGCCTAGTCAAATATTCACGGGTTTCATTATTCTACAATATAATGGATGTTCCATTTTTAACCATAAAACTTTCATGGATTCCAGAAAAATAATCTCCCACAACTAATGTCTTTAGAAACAAGTCAATTAACATACCATGATAAATGACGGTGACAAACTGACTATTAATATAATCTTATTTTGACACCAAAATTAACATACCATGCTTCAATCGGTCATTGGCTAAGTGATGCCTAAGAACTCCATGGCTGATTTTGCCATAACAGTAGCAAATTCATTGAAACTAATTACACCATCACCGTCAGTATCTGCCTCCTCTATCATCTCTGTAAGTTCCTTGTACGTTAATGGTTGCCCCATTTTGGCCATAGATCCTGCAAGCTCGGCAGCGCTAATGTATCCATTACCGTTACGATCAAATATATGAAATACCTCCAAAAGTTTCTCTTGATTTACAAGAACCTCCTCATTTACATCAGGTAAGATGGCATGGACCAATTCTTCGAATTCTATAGAGCCATTGCCATTAGAATCCATGTCGGCTAATAGAACATGAATTTGGTCACCGGAGGGCTTGAGTCCTAGTGACCTTAATAAAGCTGCAAGTTCTAAAATGGTCAGGCTGCCATCCGAGTCCATGTCAAACCGACCAAATATCTCCTTTAATTGATTCAGTTGTTCAACATGTAGGGCTGCCTCTGTCATGTTGAACAATATATTCTGATGTTCCTAGCTAGCACAATTATATTTCATGCCCTACAAAATAAAAATAAAAAAAGGTTTGTTATAAACAATGCTTATATATAATTGTATTAAAAATGGTAACAATGGCATCCACGACATGAACAATGAACATTATGGCGATGATGGTGGTGGTAGAAAGGAGAGCTTGGTGGTTTTTAATTTCTTGAGAGGGTGTTATAGAGAGGTTTTTCATTCAAGTTTGTTGTGAGAGATAATTTTGGGTTATAATTAGTGATGGATAATATTTGTTAGTAACGGAATTTATAAACATGTTTTTCCTACTAAATTTTCATATGTAAATCTATAAATAGTAATTTTAAATAATTAGTTTTTATGAAAAAATTAAGAATCATTGGGTTTGCATGAAAAGTTTATATATATAGCTTTACTTAATGTGATAATAACATAAAGTACATTGGTTAAATTAATTTTTCTGGTATATCATCAAAATGTAATACACAGTTTGAACCCCACACTATTAAAAACTATACCTTTCAAATAAATAAATTAATTAGAATAAAAGGTTATGAATATTTTTATGTATAGGCAACTCCTCACCCTGCTACTCCTTTCCGAGGTTGAGAACTCTATCATCAAATTTGGATGATTAAATAATGTCATAGTATCCTTTTTGCCGTATTAATTTTCATTGGCTGGACAAATATGCAAAATGAGAAAGGAAAATTACGTTAAATATTTAGTTTAAGTGTCGTAAAAAATCTCATCTCAATTTTTTATATATTATTACACACCTCCTAATATCAAAATTACGTTCGAAAATTAACATTATGCTCAATCCATAAATAATGTTAAATTTATTAAAAATTTGATATTGAGTACATGATAATAAAAATATAAATCTTTTTAGAAAAAAAAACATTACTATATCTTAGAGTACTAGTTATTATTATTTTTTTTTTTGTGTTTTAGTTGTTTACATACTACTCTTCTCACCTCTTACTTCACTTAGCAAATAAGAGGCATAACATTCTATTTATAAAAAAAATTCTAAAACCCTATAGATGGTAAAATATCAATTTAACTATTAAATAATATCACATATATTATTTTAGATTAATTTTAAAAATTTATTCAATCAAATCCCTACTTGATTTTTATAGGTATAGAATTATAATTCTCTGTATAAATTACACTCTAGTCAATTTCTAAAACTTATTTATAATCAAGTCACACTTCATTAATCATCCCATTTTAATTTCTAACCAATGGTTCTTAAGTATTTAATCCATTAGGTTCCCTAATAAGTTTTTCCAAATATAAATCACAATCCTATATAAAATAGGATTAAATTAATCAATTTATTATCAATTCAACAATTGATTAATTTTATATTTGAAGATCAAGTACAATGTCTAACAACCTGTTATGATCCCCTAGATATTAGAAAAGTCATAAATGGTTTGACTTAATCTTTCAGTGATTAGTTTCCCAGTATAATTATTATCCTTTCATCAATAATGTTTCAATTTAGACATTATAGCATAGAGTGTGTCTATTCTGTTAAATTATTTTTGTTCTCAATACCATAGTTATCGATGCTTTGAATAAGATTTGAAACTCTTTTCAAGTCTCGTTCCATCTTACGTAAGAATTTACAATCAATACTATTTGAGAACAAATAAAATATTTTTAAAATTCACCTAGGTTGACGAATCATCTCTTGATTATTTAAATACCTTTATATAGTGCATGTTATACCCAATAACTGCCTATTTGTTACCCTTGATTAAGACAACATGTACAAGGATAAAAATATAACACTCTTTATATAAGATAACTTGGTGATCTCAAGTCTAAGGATCAAAATATTACACAACTGTCATGTGAGTCTTTCCATAGACACAAGTGATCTCTCCATGTGGAACTCTCATGCGGGTCAATTCAATATATATGTCATTCAACAAGCACATACATATTTAATTGTAGGTATTTCTCATACCTTAGCTTATAAGAACATGGAATACCGCAAGATTTCATATCATTTCATGATTCGATGTTATTCAAAATGACCCAAAAATGATGGTAATTTTTATTTTTATTTTTTAATATATACATCATCTTGGCCATTGATACTTTCCACAATAGTATTTATAGATCAAATCTAAGAGTTTCATTAATTGATATGACACAATGCTTGTATAATCACATGATTTAACATCTTAATAAAAAAAAAATACACAATACAATGCATTCATATCATTATGTCTTCATACTTATAAATCCACAACCCTGTTTCTAGATAGTTTTCATTACAAGTCTTTTACAAAAGTGTAGATCGACAAATACCTAGTCATTATATTGTTATACAAAATGCAGATAACCTAATTACATGATTACATAATTTATAACAAAACACATGGAATGGAGTTCTATGTGCCTTGGTTGTGTGACGTCCCTGTTACAATTCAATTGTAATATAAGAATAAAGGAATGATTCTTGAAATAGTAGTAATAATAATGAACAACATTACATGATTGAACATTTTACTATTAACTTGGATAGATAAATTCTTATTGTGAACTTCATAAAGCAAGGTCATTAATGATTTCATCATCCGATATTAATCTTATATATGCATCTCAGTCATTCAACTTGTGATCTAGAGTCCGAGGTTAACCCTTTTTCCAGTCTCCTTCGATTCACAAACCTGAATACTATAAACCAAATGTAAAATCAATATTCTATTTTGATTATCCGATTTAGGTTTTATTAGTCAAAGATAAAAACTTTATTCAATCCTGATCACCTATCAATGATGTCATTAGCCGAAGCTAATCATATAGTTCAATCCCGGTTATCCGTCATGGATACCATTACCCAAACCTAATCACATAGTTCAATCTCGGTTATCCATCATGGATTCCATTAATCGAAGCTAATCACACTATTCAATCTCGATTATCCATCGTGGATACCATCAGCCGGAGCTAGTCACATTATTCAATCCTGATTATCCATCATGGATACCATTAGCCAAAGCTAATCACATTATTCGGTCAATTATATCATAAGTAATCTCACACAACCATGTTGGAGTGGTAACAATATGTATAAAATCCATTGTAAAGGTTTAACATAAATACGGACAATGGTGAAGATCACCTACCTGCTCCTCCCATGAGGTGTCCCTGTCCGGTCGAAGGTTCGATCCTGGTCGCACTACATCAAATGGTCACCAATCAATACATTCGCATTTAATAATTTCATAGACTAATACCATACATATTTCAAGAATACACATGTTCACATTCAAGTGTTCCTCATATCATATAATCATACAAAGAAAGTCATCATATCCAACCATTCTCTTAATTTTAAATGTAGGTTACCCACGAAAATCCTAGGGTTTAATTATTGAGTCTCTTAGTGGGGTTAGGTCAAGCTAATGCTGAGATCATTTATGGTATGACATTTCGATAAGAAAACTAAGTCACTACTAACACAAAATTCATTAGCGAAACTAAGTCACTGCTGACACAAAAAATCATCAATGAAAATTAAGTCATTGCCAACCAAGAATTCATCAACAAAAACTAAGTCAGAACTGACATATATTTCATCAATGAAAACTAAGTTATTATCGACACATAAAATCATCAACAAAAACTAAGTCACTACTGACATAGAATTTGTCAGTGAAAACTAAATCACTGCTGACACAGAAAATCATCAACAAAAACTAAGTCACTACTGGCCCAAAATTCGTCAGCAAAACTAAGTCGTTGTTGGCACAAAAAATCATTAATGAAAACTAAATCACTGCTGACACAGAAAATCATCAACAAAAACTAAGTCACTACTGGCCCAAAATTCATCAGCAAAACTAAGTCGTTGTTGGCACAGAAAATCATCAATGAAAACTAAGTTATTGTTGACCCAAAATTCGTCAGCGAAACTAAGTCACAACTAACACATAATTCATCAGCAAAACTAAGTCACTACTGATACAGAACTTGTCAACGAAATCACTGCTGACCCAAAATTCGTTAGAGAAACTAAGTCATAACTAACACATAATTCATTGGTGAAAATTAAATCACTATTGACACAGAATTCATCAGCAAAACTGAGTCACAATTGACATAGAATTCATCAACAAAAATTAAGTAACTGCTGACACAAAGTTCATCAACAAAACTGAGTCACAACTGACATAGAATTCATCAACAAAAATTAAGTAACTGCTGACACAAAGTTCATCAACAAAATTGAGTCATTTCTGGCATCACTTTTCTCTAGGTTATGCATAAGGTCTATTGTAAACCCTCGCATAAACATAAGATCAAAGTAAGGAGACCTCGATGAGTAATGGAGACTCAATATGAAAAGAAATTAATAAATAATAGAAATAATAATAAATGTGATATGTAATGGAGAGAATAATCTCCATAAATAAATTTAAGGTATGGTGGAAGTCGAAATGAGGGTTACAGATTTTGAATTAAAATTCAAAATGTTAGTGAAACTAGAGAAGAGTCTCAACGGATATAAGAATTATTTTGATAAATCAGTAATAGATGGGTACTATTGAATTTAATGAGTAAAAATTTAGGAAAAATTTCATGATGTTCTAAATGAATAAATTAAAGCATGAAATTCGGGTTTTGACGTAAAAGACGCCAACTGTCTAGTTTTACAGTATCAATCATATCTCCCAATCCGACCATTGGATCATGCTGAAATTGTGCGGAGAATTTATAAACTTACTGTTTTATCTTGGGTAAAAATTTCAAAGCAATCAGAGTTTGGGAAAGTATTACAATACGGGCGGTGGTAAGATAAAAAAATACAGAAATTACACATGGACTCATTAAGGGTATTTTTGTAAATTTGTAGAATTTTAGTATTCCTCTCTACTGTTCACGTTGAAAAGTACAAATAAAGGGGGGAGAGAGAGAGAACCATTTTGGAAATTCTTCATTGGAGAGCTTATAAACACCTTTGACACGATCAAAGAGTTGATGTCTTCTCCTAAGTGTAGGAGTGTCGAAGTAATAAATAACCCAACAAGACTAGGGTCAAACCACAAAGAGGTTAACTGTATAAACTACAAATAAAAAAATAGATAATAAAATAAAAGGAATTGAAGAGAGCTTTGAGATATGATATTGATGTAAGGATTTAAAAAAATATAAAACAATTGTCAGGTTTAGAGGATCCACTAATGATATTTCAAATAAGTATAATGTAAACTCTTTTTATTATTCAACTGGAAACCACACACAAATGAGGTTCCAATCGGATTATAATTTATTAACATGATTATATTAATTATCTTATTTGAGTAATGTCAATACTTGTAAATGTTGTCAGGTATTTATGGTGATAACTTATGTTAACAACAAATCAAGTTCCTTTCATAGCACAGGTATCGGTTATACCATACAGTTGGGCTATGAAAGTGTCATGTATTTGTTGTACCAAGGGTTGTTCAACACAAATCTAGATTAACCATTTAACAAGCAAGGTATTAAGATTGAGTAAGATAATAAATACAAAACATTTTAGTATCAAACATTAAAGTCCATGTTGAGTTTATACTATACTTATTCTTACACCATTAGTGTAACCTTTTCACCTTGACATAATAAACTTAGCTGAACATTATGAATAAGAGAAATATAGATAAACAAGATAAAAACATAATTATATAAGTATAGTAAAGGAAATGAAAAATATAAACAAGATATTAAGGAAAATATAACATGGAATAAAACTTGAACATTACAAAATACAAAGAAAGAGAGTAAGAGCAAGATCTTGATTTAAACAACCAAAACGCCAAAATGCATGGCAAATGCCTCCTTTTCTATGCCAAAATTCAGAACTATTGATTGATGACTAATTGTTGAGTGGGTGACCACCTTTTGACTTGGTAACAATCCTTATCTTCTTGTCTGCAGAAAACATCATTTCTAACATCATAATTTGAACATATAGTCTTCATGAAAGTTCTGGAAAATTGTCTTAGCTTTCCAACAAAACAAGAATGAGGTCATTTGGATTTCTAGAACTCGAGATATGGGCTAAACACTGAACAGTGTCTAGGCTGTAGGATAGATTCCGACTTCTCTGTTGTTGCTACAATTTGAACTTGAAAACGATCATTTTGAATCTTGAACTCCTTATCAAAGTTTTAGGCCTATGGCTTAGCTTTCTATCCATATAAACCAGACCTAAATTCAAGTTCTACAACTCTAGGTATGATCCAATAACCGAATGGTGTTCTAATTTGAATTCAACCAGCATCTCTTTTCTAAGCTTAGCCCTCTCGTTGTCTTCTCAATTTCAGTAGTTTAACTCATCAATCAATTCTTTGATTTATGTGATAGGCCTATATTTAAAATGAACATTATCCATAAATTAAAGGTATCTTATATTATCAGACTTGTTGTTATAAAAAATGCTCTAGTTAAGGAGTTATTGATACTTCAAGTGTAAAATGATGATTAAAACCTCAATAAAAATGCACTTTTAAGTACTAATAAAAAGGGGGGGGAGAGAACCATTTTGGAAATTCTTCATTGAAGAGCTTACAAACACCTTCCCAAAGAGTGATTTAGAGTTTTATGAGTGATTTTCAAGGAGAAAAGTGTTGGGGCTAGAATTTATGAAGGGACAACTTGTTTAGAGGAAAGAAGCTTGAGTGATTAAATGTGGGTTCTTGAAGAAGAAGAACAAGCTTGAAGAAGAAATTCTCAAGAACACTCCAAATTAGGTACAAACTTCAAAGAGTAAGGCATATTCTTTAACCTTTTCCTTTATTATGTTGATTTTGGTGAGTAATATGAAAGAACCCCAAATTTTTACTTTTAGGGTTCATACATAATTTGGGGAAATTCAAAATTCTAAATAAGGGTGAGAAATAGAGGTCCATTTGACATATAATATATTGGAAATTATGAGAAATTGATGATAATAATTGGGTTCCAAGGCTATGTAAGTTTCAGTAAAAAAAAAAAAGGATAAAGGAGGACTTCTCCAATTTGATCTTTGTTGCTTACATGTTGAAAAGAATAGATGTTTGATCATTTTACATGCAAAACATATTCTGAAATTTATTGTATAAGACAAGTACATTTAGAAATTCTTGTGAGCATAAATGTGAAATGCTAAATTATGCAACGATGATGTGAGAAAATGATTATAGCTTGCATTGATTATTAGAAAGTGTTTCCATGTAAATTCTTACGTATATTGTAAATCTATGTTGAAGTTAATGTTCATAAAACAAATTAAAAAGAATGAAAAAGGGAAACTTAAGGTGTGCTAAGCTCGCTTTGACATGATGTAAGAATGTTATAGTGCAAATTGGTGGAAATATGAACAATTTAGTAAGAAAACATATGGAGAGAGAAGGGTCTAAGTTTCAACCCAAATAAAAAAAATTGGGGGAGATATTCTTAAGTGTAAATGTTGTTTAAGCATGCTGAAAATAAACATGTTTTTGGTATAGTTATGGTAATTGAGGAAAAATAATTAGAAATTGTGTTAAAGAAATGTTAGGTTCAAATTATAAAACAAAAGGAAACTTAATGTATACCAAGGGGAAAACTCTCTCTAGAGCCGACTATGGAAGAAGAAAGAGAGAATATAAATTTGATGCTAATCCTTGGTAAATTATGACTTTAGATGAGTATCTTAAGACTAATTCAAGGGTTGAAACTGAAACTTAAGCATATTAGCGTATTTCTTTCAATTATGAATATACAAGTATAGTAATTATACTAAGTGCTAACTTGAGAGATAGATAGGTAATAAATTCATGTTAACATACAATTTTAGTGAGTAAAATCCAAGGATTTCATGAATGAATTGGGTGAAAAGGGAGCTAGAGGGTTCGACCAAAACAAAGAAATGAAAGAAATAAATTATGTGTGTTAAACATGTGTACATGGACATGACTTGAAAGTAGTATTGAATTGTTGTATAACATGATTGGTATATTGTGAATATGAGATTGTTGTGGGTTAAATGAAAGAAATTGAAGAAAATGGCCACTATAATTCAGCTAGATGCTTGTTTAGTGGAGTAATGATGTAGAACATGATTCTATGTTGAAAGCTTGAAATTCCCATGAGAAGAATAGTGTGACTTGCTTGAGGAAAACTTATAAACATAGCTTTGATAAGTTTTGGTCTTGTGCAATGACACAATAATGGAAAACAAAACTTGTTATTATCCTTGGAAATTTAAAGAATAAATGTCAAATCCTTTAGTGTCAGGTTCTTGAAAGGTTAGTACATGTTTTATGGTATGTGATATGGGTAGGGGTTGAGATAAAAGAGAGAAATTTGAATTGTGGAGTTGTGTGTAAATGGAAAGGTTGACGAATCTAGATAGATTCGTCTTTTGACTTTCAAAGACAAAAATTCAAGTAGGAGGATGAGGGAATTAGGATCAGTTTCCTTCATAGGAATTGTAGTTTTGGATGTTGACTAACTAAGAAAAATGGTCTTACTCAATTTGGAGCTACAAAACTCTAGTTATGGGTCACCAACCAAGACTGGGTCATGACAGACCCTATAGGGCAGTAGGTCTAATTGTTGACGAGTAATTTCAAGTGTCTTGGGGGAAGAATTGGGTTCTCCTCACTTCAGAGGACTTGTAGCCCCATCATTTATCTTTCCAACGAGACCAACCTCGCTTAAAACAGAGTCCTAGAACTTCGAATATAGTCAAATATCTAAGGAGAGGTCGGAATGTGACCTCTACTGACAGATTCAAAAAGTTGCTAAAGCGACTATCTAGATGCATTAAGGGTGAAAATTGGGTCCTTTCCCTTTGGGAACATGTGATATTATATCTTAGCTTCTGAAAGAAACGAGCCATGTTTGAAATGGAAATTTGTAATGATAACTATGGTTGGACAAAGAATGACGATATTAATGGGTAAAATGAGAAAAACATAAAATATAAATAAATGAATAATTGAAAGAAAGACCTATATTGACTGTTAATATGGTTATTATGAAATGTATCCTTGAATGAGGATAATTTCTGAGATATGCCTGTTATTTCAAGAGGGATCACAGTCGAGGTGCTGCAGCAGAAGCAGGAGAGCACGAGTAGAGCTTCTACTGTAGGTGGGTGATCTGCGCCTATACTTTCTAGTTAAATTCCATGATTTAATATGTTATTAATGTGAAATGTGAATTAATGAATGTTGGATATTATATAAAAGAATAAAAGTTTGCTTAATGATGTTGTTATTTCAAATAGTATCCCGAAAGTATATATGTTCAAGGTGAATGGTTTTTTGTGTGTATTGCCAAGTGATAAAAGTATCGTTGACATAGAAAATATGAGAAGTGTGATATTTGACATGGACTAGCATACATTTAATGTATGTTAGGATCCTGGGTAAGGGGATCACCATGCATCGATGTCTTTGGGGCATGGACTAACATACATTTAGTGTATGTTAGGATCCTGGGTAAGGGGAACACCATGCATAGATTAACATACATTTAGTGTATGTTAGGGTCCCAGGTAAGGGGATCACTATGCATCAAAGCCTACGAGGTGATGATGATACCGGTGAAATTGGTATCGACAATGTGTTAGGCGGAAATAGTTATGGTTGATCTTATGGAATCTTAAATGGAAGTTGTAAATGGAAGATGAAATTGTTTTAGTAGTTGAAAGAGAAAGAGTTCCAATGGAAACAAAAAGAGAAAAGTGAATAGAATATGAATACATGTTTGCTTTTTTAAATTGTTGGATATTTATGTTACTATACTTATTGTGATATTTAAGTTTCAATAATATGTATTTTGTTTCAAGACCATTGCATGCATGACAGGAGTAGATCCTAGCTTTTATTCACCTTTTGTTATCTAGTTTTAGGGAGTATAACCTTGTATTTTGAAATATTAAAACATTTATATAACTTAATTTGTATAATTGATATTTAAACTTGAATAGATGAACTTAACTCTGAAATTCATATAATCATGTTCCATGTATGTGTGTTTATCTCATTTATTTCTCTATAATGATATTTGTTGTTCAATGTATGTTATAAATGTTATGGTTGTGATTATGATGATGTTTGTGGGATTGGGACCCATGACGATTAGGTCATGATTGAGTTATGAGATGTGAGATATTAGAAGTGTAAATAGGGTATATGTCGATAACTTGGGACTTCCCGGTATAAGGGAGACTCTGCTGAAATTTCAATGGAAATTTATATGAGAACTGAATAAAAAAAATTACCCATATTTTTAAGTACCAAATCATAGGAAAGTAACTATAAACGCATATGAAAGTATGGGGCGTTACATTGAGTATGCATTATGAACACTTTATGAAGTTGTTGATTTACACTATCATATGTGTACGGTGCCATACTATTGAATGAAATCTATCTATCAATTCTCGGAATATCATTGTAAAAAGAATCGAGAACACAATGGCTTATAAAAAAAAATCACCAATTCCAGTTCTGAATGTTAGGGTCATTACACATTGACTTCCCACAAGTAAGTTATTAATGACCTTGTCGATCGATGTTAATTTTATTCATTCATCCCGATCACCCAACATGGATTTTTAGGGACCGAGACTAACTCCCTGGTCTCCTTTGAGTTATAACCTGAGATGCTACAAACTGAATTTAATCATGCCATTCAATCGTAGTTATCCAGTATGGATACCATTAGCCGAAGGTAATCACATCATTCAATCCTAGTTATCCAATATGGATACCACTAGCCAAGCTACTCACATCACTTCATCATGGTTATTCAATATTAGATACCATTAGCCGAAGCTAATCACATCATTCAATCCCAGTTATCCAATTTGGATACCATTAGCTGGAGCCCATCACATCATTCCATCCTGGTTATCCAATATGGATACCATTAACTATAGCTAATCACATCATTCTATCCCAGTTATCTGATATGGATACCATTAGTCGAAGCTAATCACATCATTCTATCTCGGTTATCTGATATGGATACCATTAGTCGAAGCTAATCACATCATTCTATCTCGGTTATCCGATATAGTTACCATTAGCCAGAACTAATCACATCATTTCATCCCAGTTATCTGATATAAATACCATTAGCCAAAGCTAATCACATCATTCTATCAATTATTTCATGAGTAACTTTATTCAATCATAATCGAGTGGCAACATTATGTAAACTTTACAACAAGGATTAACATAAAATAGATAAAGGGGGGGACCACCTACCTACTCCTCCCGTAAAGTGTCCTCATTCACTTGAAGATTTATTCTGGTCGTATCTCTTGATACACCAAGTGGTCATTAGTACATTTGCACTAAAATAATTTCAAAAACTATTTCCATACGTATTCCAGAACACACATGTACATATTCAGGCATCTATCATATTTGCATAATCGTATAATGATAATATCACAACAATATATTTATCCTCAATTTTAATGGAAGTTATCCATGGAAATTTTATAGGTTGACTCTAAAGGTCTTTAATGGAATTAGGCCAAACTGACAGTGAAAATCATCAATAAAAACTAAGTCATTTCTGATACTGAAAATCATTAATGAAAACTAAGTCATTTCAGACACTCCAAATCATTAACGAAAACTAAGTCATTTTAGCATTGAAAATTATCAACGAAAACTAAGTCATTTATGACATTGAAAATTGTCAACAAAAACTAAGTTATTTCAGACACTGTTTTTTTCCTAGGCTATGCATAAGGCCTATGCCAAGCTTTTCCCCTTACAACATACTTCAACCTAGTTCGGATATGGACCACAACTAAATCATATCCAAGTTTATGAAGTAAAGGCGATAAGTAATGTTCTTGTTCCGTGACAATAACTTGTATTCATCAATATTATTAAGGATAACCTATTAATCATCACCACTTTCTAAGATGGCTGAAATTTTATTACTTCCCTTTTCAGCTTACTTTGATTTCCTCAAATGTTACATCAATTTCCATTCATCGTAGCATGGTGAGGAGTGTCCTAGGCATTTTAGCTTACTATGTACTACCTAACATGAACAAAAGCAAGAATCATGTACTTTCCATAATCTTATCAAGTTTATCACAAGGTTGTCAAACAATACACAATTAAGTCCCAACATGTATATTTTTTTCAAGGGTTCTCCTAACCATTATTCCATGTCCGAACATAGTATTATCAACAATTGTTCATTCCATTATCCTTAATTATAGTATTCCAATTCATCAACAGAAGATTTCAATTTCCACCCTATATCTTGTTTCTCTAAGGATGTTTATCGAGTAAAGTTTCCTTCATTGTTCTTCCTCATGGCCGAATATAGTAGCTCATTTCTTTCTAGTTTACACATGCAATTTATTATTTCTATGACAAGTATTGTCTCGGGTGCGCGACGTCGAGGCGATCGTCCACCCTCATATGTATGGTGGGGGGATATATATCTGGTAAATATGGGGAGACAAGGAATTCTTTGTCTCTTAGCAGTGAGAGATGGTGTGGGAGTCGCCACCTAGTATTTTGGTCACTAGGAACCCTAACTGGTCTCAGAGATCGGGCACGGGGACTGGTTGCGTAAAGGGAAGGTATTAACACCCCAAATACGCCCTACCTAAGGTAAGCTGCATTGTTTATTTGTCTGATAAAATTCAAGGTCTCGTTGTGTTTCTTAGTTGTTGGTCCGTCTATGGTTCAAGAAAAGTCCTCCTCAATAAGGAGATCCTTATCTTATCGGGTAAAACCTAACCGTTCTAACGTCTATGTATGTTGGCCCGTCTATGGTTCAAGAAAAGTCCTCCTCAATAAGGAGGTCATCTTATCGGATAAAACCTAACCGTTCTAATGTCTATGTAAAACTATATTTTTAATATCAGGAATACATTTTATGTTTAAATTCGTAATCCCATAATATTAAAAGAAGACAAAAAGATTTTTTTAGAATTTTTGGAATATTGGCCTAGTTCTCATGGCTTGAATAAACTGGTTATTAAAGCCAAAATGCATGCTAATACATATATCGTTTTGAAATTTCCTTTGTTGTGTGAAAATATGATGTTATAATATTTATATATATATATTGGAGAGACTAGGCCGTATTTTAAAACAAAATATTTTTTAATTATGTATATTTTTTTTTTGACTTTTTGACACAAATCGGGTCTTTTAATACTAGGCTTGTATCCTTACGGTATAAAAATACAACCAAATATTAACCCACTTTGATAAAAATATGCATGAAAAATCAACAATATTTTTAAAGATATTTTAGAAACTTTTTTTTTTCATATATATATACATCTATATATAAATAATACAAACAACAATATATATAATATATAATATTAAATGGGGCTGGGCTGGTCCGGCCCAACCCACTGGGCTGGGCTCAACCCAAAAGTGTTGGGCCGATCTCGGCCCAAATACTACTATTCTCTTCTGGGCCAGACCCGGCCCAGAAGACAGGATCCTGGCCCAAGCCAAAACGGGCGGGGGGAATTATTTTCCCCCCACCCCTGCATGCAGAACGCTATTCGTTCTGCATGCAGAGAAGGAAAAGAAAAAAAAACGCGAGAATGAGGGGGAAGAAGAGTTACCTGGCGCGGAGGCGGTGGCTTACTACGTTTCTGGCGGTGCTGTGGCGGTGGCTGGTGGCGAAGGCTGGTGGCGGCGTCTTGGCTCACGGACGGCGGCTCCAAGCAGCAGCGACGGTGCTCTGTTTTTTCAGTGTTTTCCCGTGACCCTCCCGGTTTGGTTTTCCTCAAGTTTTCAACTCTTCCTTCCTCTTCCTACGTTTTGGGCTTCTTTTCTTTTTTCTTCCCTTCCCTCTCTTCTCTCGGTCTGTTTTTTCTTCTGTTTTTTTTTTGTTTTCTCTCCTCTCGGTTCTCTCTTCTTTCGGGTCTCCCTCCTTCTTCTTTTTTCTCTCCTCCCCTTTCCCCTCTCTCCGGTCCCCTTTTCTCAGCGTTCTTGGGTTCTATTTATAGAGCCAAGGGCGTGGCTTTTTCTCATGGGGAGTAGTCGGCTGGTCGGCCACTGGGCGCGACTGCCAAGGTTCGGCTCCACTCGGTTTTCTGGCAGGTGCGTGGTCGGCCAGTGTGTTCGGTCAGTGGGCTCCAGGCGAGAGAGGGACCGGAAAAAATTCAAACAAAAGCCCCTTTTCCCTTCTTCCCCACTGCAATGTTTGGGGGGGAAGAAGAAAGAGGAACAGTGTCGTTCAAAACGACACCGTTCTGCTCCTCTTTTTTCTCTTTTTTTTTTTTGAATGTATGAAACGGTGTCGTTTTGGAGAAAACGCGCCGTTTCATTTAAATGTGGCGCCAGAATGCGCCAAATTCCAAATCAGCCCTTAATCATCTTTTTCCTTCAATTGCATCCCTGCCAATTTCGGTCTTCGCCCCTCTTGTTGGCCGCGTTTTTCACTTTAATCCTTGGCCTCTGATTTATGCAATTGAGCCCTTAATTGATAAAAAAACTTCCAATTTCTTCAATTAGGCCCCTGAATCAATTAATTCCAGCCCCTCCATTTACGCGCCTCTTCCAATGTGGTCCCTGGTTTCAGATTTTCTCAATTAAGTCCCCAATTGGCCCTTAAACTTCAATATTTATGCAATTAGGCCCCTGATTTGACCTAATAAATTCCTAAAAAATATATTTTGGCCCCAGAACTTAAATTTCTTCTAATTAAAGCCCAAATTGACTTAAAAATCAATTTTTCTTACAATCAAATCTCCTATAAATTCATTTAAAAATCCAATTAAGTCCATAAACATCCAAATTTGGGCTTTTCTCCTCAAATTTCAAATTTTTCTTCTCAACAGGGCTCTCCTCCTTCAAGAATATACTGTCAAAAATCCAATCTTTGTATTTTTAACCTCATTGACCCATTTTCCAACCATTTTCTGAGCGCTTCTGCCTCCTGTTATTTTTCTAACCTCCTTTGGCTATATATTTATATATATATTTTGTGGGGACCCAAAAATGGGTTACAACAGATGCCCCCTCTTTATAATGCTTACGGAGCAGAGGTTTTGCGCAGTAAGTTTTATAAAGATAAACCCAAAACGGAACTCCCGAAACTGATCTGGTTGAAGCTTGATTGATCTGAAACTTGTCTTTTACAGCAATCCTCCTCAAATACGAGGTCCCATCTGGCGACCTCCAAATAGCGAAACATGAGATCCCTTCTGGCGATCTCCTTCAACTTGGAATCCTATCTGGCGATTCCTTTTATTCAAACGAAATATGAGGTCCCATCTGGCGACCTCCAAATAGTGAAATACGAGATCCCTTCTGGCGATCTCCTTTATTCAACTTGGAATCCCATCTGACGATTCCTTTTAACCAACATGTAATACGAGGTCCCATCTGGCGACCTCCAAATAGCGAAACACGAGATCCCTTCTAGCGATCTCCTTTAATCAACTTGGAATCTCATCTGGCGATTCCTTTCAACCAACATGAAATATGAGGTCCCATCTGGCGACCTCCTAATAGCTAAACAGGAGATCCCTTCTGGCGATCTCCTTTAATCAACTTGGAATCCCATCTGGCGATTTCTTTTATTCAAACGAAATATGAGGTCCCATCTGGCGACCTCCAAATAGCGAAATACGAGATCCCTTCTGGCGATCTCCCTCAACTTGGAATCCCATCTGGCGATTCCTTTTGTTCAACAGGTAATACGAGGTCCCATCTGGCGACCTCCAAATAGTGAAACACGAGATCCCTTCTGGCGATCTCCTTTATTCAACTTGAAATCCCATCTGGCGATTCCTTTTAACAAACATGAAACATGAGGTCCCATCTGGCGACCTCCAAATAGCGAAACCCGAGATCCCTTCTGGCGATCTCCTTTAATCAACTTGGAATCTCATCTGGCGATTCCTTTTATTCAACAGGTAATACGAGGTCCCATCTGGCGACCTCCAAATAGCGAAACACGAGATCCCTTCTGGCGATCTCCTTTATTCAACTTGGAATCCCATCTGGCGATTCCTTTCAACCAACATGAAATATGAGGTCCCATCTGGCGACCTCCTAATAGCGAAACACGAGATCCCTTCTGGCGATCTCCTTTGATCAACTTGGAATCCCATCTGGCGATTCCTTTTATTCAAACGAAATACGAGGTCCCTTCTGGCGACCTCCTTTGACTAATATCGAAATACGAGATCCCTTCTGGCGATCTCAAACAACTTGGAATCCCATCTGACGATTCCTTTTATTCGAAGCTGAAATAATGAGATCCCTTCTGGCGATCTCCTTTAATCAAAAATCAAAAACCAAAAAATCTTTTTTGTAAATCGGTCAACCTGGAATCCCATCTGGCGATTCCCTTTTACCGATTGCTCGATGTCGTTCTTCCTGATGGCAGGGTTTTGAAAATTAGTATCTTCTCTTCTCGTTGTTCTAGAATCAACTCAATGATTCTTTCCTCGTCCACAATCTTGTTTGGAATGCACTAAGGTCTCCTCCTGTAACGATCCAAAAAACATATATGCAATGATTTATGATTAGATGCCATGCATGCATTCGTACCTGGTTTTGAAACATAGGCCCCATCCTCTTCTTCTAGTTCATGAGACTCCCTCTTAATATGAGCTTGCTTTTGAAGTCGTATGCTGGATTCATCTCTCGTGTTGCCTCCTATCATATTCTTGGAGAAGAAGTCTCTGACTTTCTTCATGTAGTCCTTTTCCCAAAATGTATGACTTGTCATTGCCTCTTTGTCATGCTTTTGTCAAATGCTTTATCTTGGTTTTCAAATCTATAGGCTTTCGTAAAACTTTTCATGAAAACATCTCTTACTGCCCCCAGTGTAGGGGTGTGATTTTAGTCTAGGCTTTTGTATAGAGAAGGAATTCGTTCAGCCGATGCTAAACTTTTTAGGTGCGATGACAACAAGACATGCATTGTTGGGATTAATGCAAAAAAAATGATTGTTGTGAGATCAATGCAAAAGAGAAAGAAGTCAATGGCCAAACTTTGCTTTATTGATTTAGGAGCCTACATTAAGCATAATATCTTTTTACAGAGTCAGAATTCACAGGTCGAGCTAGGTCTTCTCCATCCATTCTAGCCAACTTCAGCGCTCCTCCTGAGAATGCCTTCTTTACTACGTAAGGACCCTCATAATTCGGTGCCAATTTGCTTTGATCGTCTCGAGGTAGTGACAATATTTTCTTCAATACTAGATCCCCTTCTCGAAACAACCGCGGTCTAACCTTCTTATCATATGCCTTGGCCATTCGTTTCTGGTAAAGTTGGTGATGACATATTGTAGCCATCCTCTTTTCACTGATGAGGTTCAGTTGCTCGTGCCTCACTTTGGCCCACTCGGCTTCTTCTAATTCGGAGTCCATCAACACTCTTAACGACGGGATTTCTACTTCCAAAGGCATCACTGCTTCCATACCATACACCAGAGAATATGGAGTAGTTCCTGTCGAGGACCTGACGGTAGTGCGGTATGCATGAAGAGCAAACGGCAACATCTCATGCCAATCTCTATATGTGACTACCATTTTCTGAATAATCTTTTTGATGTTCTTGTTGGCGGCTTCTACTACGCCATTCATTTTTGGCCGGTATGGCGAGGAGTTCGAATGCTTGATCTTCCACTTGGTACACAACTCCACTATCATTTTGCCATTGAAATTCTGTGCATTATCGGTCACTATCTTTTCCGGAGGACCATATCGACAAATCAGGTCCTTTTCTATAAACTCTTCACTACCTTCTGTGTTATATGGGCATACGAACTAGCTTTCACCCATTTGGTGAAGTAGTCAATAGCCACAAGGATGAATCTATGACCGTTGCTAGCTTTTGGGTTAACAGGTCCGATCACGTCGATTCCCCACATTGCAAATGGCCAAGGAGATATTAGATTAAATAGAGGAGCTGGTGGCATATTGACCTTGTCACTGTAAACTTGACATTTATGACATTTCCTGACATAGTCGATACAGTCTTTCTCTAGTGTCATCCAAAAATAACCAGCCCTCTGGATTTTCCTCGCTATCATATGCCCGCTAGCATGGGTTGAGCAAATCCCCTCATGGACCTCCCGCAATGCCTTCCTAGCATCTGCCTCATTCAAACACCTTAGCAGGGTTCCATCAAATGATCTTTTGTACAAAATCTCTCCATCTAAATAGAAGTCTATAGCTAACCTTCTTAAGGTTTTCTTATCCGTTTTGGAAGCTCCCACCGGATATTCATGATTTTGCACAAGGTTCTTGATATCATAATACCAAGGCTGTCCGTCTATCTCTCCTTCAACTAAGCAACAGTGAGCTGGGTCATTTCTAATATCAATGTGTACCGGTTGTACCTTGCACTTGAGATCAATGGTAGTCATAGCAGCTAGCGTGGCCAAAGCATCCGCAAAATGGTTCCCCTCCCTTCCCAGATGGGTGAATCTAATTTCTTCAAATTTCTTTGCTAGCGTGGATAGGTATTCCTGGTACGGCCTCAACTTTTCCTCATTGGTTTGCCATTCCCCTTTAACCTGACAGATAATCAACATTGAATCTCCATATACATCTAACTTCTTTATCTTCAACTCTAATGCCGCTTCTAAACCGAGGATACAAGCTTCATACTCAGCTGTATTGTTGGTGCACTCGAAATGCAGTTTAACCGAAACTGGATACTGTTTCTTATCCGGAGAGATTATTACCGCACTAGGCCCGTTACCACATACATTCACTGCACCGTCAAAAAACATCATCCACCAATCTGTATTCTCTTCTTCTTTCTCTATTGACAATATATCTTCATCGGGGAAGTCAAAATCCAAAGGTTTGTAATCTTCAACAGCATTATCGGCCAGATGGTCTGCGATTGCACTTCCTTTTACGGCTTTCCTTGTTATGTATACTATGTCATATTCTGCTAATAAAACTTGCCATCTTGCAATTCGGCATGAGAGAAAGGGCTTGTTACAAATATACCTCAGAGGATCCACTTTTGAAATCAACCAAGTGGTATAGTATAACATATAATGTCGCAACCTCTTTGCCGCCCACACCAACGCACAACAAAGCCTTTCTATCTCCGTGTATCTAGACTCACATTCAGTGAATTTCTTACTTAAGTAATAAATAGCTCTTTCCTTCCTTCCGGTTTCATCATGCTGACCCAATACACATCCCATGGCTGCTTCAGTTACTGTTAGATATAATACTAGAGGTTTTCCTGCTACCGGAGGAACCAGTAAAGGTGGATTTTGTAAATAATGCTTGATTTTATTGAATGCCTCCTCACACTCCTCATTCCAGGTTCCAGGATTCTTTTTCCTTAGTAGTCGGAATATAGGTTCACACGTCGTTGTTAGCTGAGCTATGAACCGAGCAATGTAGTTTAACCTTCCCAAGAATCCTCTTACTTCTTTCTCCGTCTTAGGGGATGACATAGCTTGGATGGCCCTTACTTTATCTGGATCCACCTCTATACCTCTATCACTTACCACAAATCCTAACAGCTTGCCCGATTTAACTCCGAATGAACATTTTGCAGGATTAAGCCTTAGTTCATACTTCCTCAACCTCTCAAACAACTTCCTCAAAACTTCAACATGATCCTCTCCCCTTTTAGACTTGGCAATCATGTCGTCTACATACACCTCAATTTCCT